>ENA-OUOG01001121-OUOG01001121.1-marine-metagenome-genome-assembly--contig:-NODE-1121-length-32228-cov-6.040216_pt1 | contig 32228 bp, 33 predicted proteins | sample MGYA00248635_ERZ508505 | MGnify/ENA primary metagenome ERZ508505 (study PRJEB26176, sample SAMN06267871) | marine metagenome | isolation source: Saanich Inlet, British Columbia, Canada | place: Pacific... | reverse complement strand
AAATCTGGCACATGGGGCGCGATCAAGCGCCGACCCACCCCCAAAGGTGCGGCCACATAGAGACTGCCTTTGAGGTTCTCTGTGATGTTAACGATCTGCGCTTCGGCATCCTCGACCGATTCCAAAATCCGCGTTGCCCCCCGATAAAAGGCTTGGCCCTGCTCGGTGGGGGTGAGGTTGCGGGTTGTGCGCTGAAACAGACGCACGCCCAAATGTTCCTCAAGTTGTGAAATCCGCGAAGATGTCACGGCAGGTGAGATGCGCAAATCGCGCCCTGCCGCCGACATCGACCCAAGCTCGTAGACACGGACAAAGGTTCGGATATTATCAATATAGGACATTGTTTTGCTTTTTTTGATACTGCTTGGCGTTTGCTCGTAATAGCAGAATAAACCTCAGCCGCCTAGTATGCAGGAAACACAAGTAACAACAGGGAGATGCCGGTATGTATGATCTGGCCATCATTTGGGATTGGATCGCGTTTTCCGTCAGGTGGCTGCATGTCATCACGGCGATGGCGTGGATTGGCGCATCCTTGTTTTTCATTGCCTTGGATTTGGGGCTGCGGCCTGTGCCGAATATGCCCAAAGGGGCCTATGGCGAAGAATGGCAGGTGCATGGCGGCGGCTTTTACCACATTCAGAAATATCTGGTCGCCCCTGAAAACATGCCTGAGCATCTGATCTGGCACAAATGGCAAAGCTATATGACTTGGGTCTCAGGTGCAGCTTTGTTGATGATTGTCTATTGGGTCGGGGGCGAGTTGTTCTTGCTTGACCCGACAAAGGCCAATCTGGCGCTGTGGCAGGGGATTTTGATCTCGGGCGGCTCGCTGGCCTTGGGGTGGGTTCTGTATGACCAGCTTTGCAAATCGCCTTTGGGTGAGAACCCCACGACCCTGATGTTGATCCTGTTTGTAATCCTTGTGGTGATGTCTTGGGGGTATCATCAGGTCTTTACGGGGCGGGCGGCGCTGCTGCATTTGGGGGCCTTTACCGCGACCATTATGACGGGGAATGTGTTTTTCCAGATCATGCCGAACCAACGCATTGTGGTGGCCGATCTCAAGGCGGGGCGCACGCCTGATGCGAAATATGGCAAGATCGCCAAGCTGCGCTCGACCCATAACAATTACCTCACGCTGCCCGTTATTTTTCTGATGCTGTCCAATCATTATCCGCTCGCCTTTGCGACCGAATATTCGTGGATCATTGCAAGCTTGATCTTCCTGACGGGCGTGACCATTCGCCATTATTTCAACACGATGCACGCCACGGGCAAGGGGCCGCATTGGACATGGGCGGTCACGGTCATGCTGATGATTGTCATCGCTTGGCTGTCAATCCCGCGCATGGCAGAAACCTACGAGGCCGCAGCGAGCCGCGCCTTGACGCCCTATGAGGCCGAGATGGTCGCGGCAGACGGGTTTGAAGAGGCCTATTATGCCGTGATCGGCAATTGCTCGATGTGCCATGCCCGTGAACCCGCATGGGATGGTATCCGTTGGGCGCCGAAAAATGTCTATCTCGAAACCGAGGCGGATGTGGCCCGTCATGCCAGCCAGATTTATACACAGGCGGGCGTTTCCCATGCGATGCCGCCCCCAAATGCCTTTGCAATGGATGATGAGGCGCGCCGCGCCATCGTGGCATGGGTGCAGGCCGCGCGCTAGGGCGCGTTAGGGGCAGCGCCCCCCAATGGCGGCGGTGACCTGATCGGCGGCTTCGCGCACCATGCCGCCAAAATCCATGGAACGTGTCAGCGACAGCCGAAATGCGGGGCCAGAGATTGAGATGCCCGCCACAGGTTCGCCATGCACATTGAAGATCGGGGCTGCAATGCAGCGCATTCCTTCGGCGCGCTCTTGGTCATCAATGGCAAATCCGCGCGCACGTGCCTGATCGAGATCGGCGCGCAAGGCTGCCTCATCTGTTAGGCTATTCGCGGTAAAGGCCGACAAGCCCCGTTTGAGGATGATTGACTGCACATGGGCGGGCGGAAGCCATGCCAATAGCGCCTTGCCAATTCCAGAGACATGCATCGGCGCGCGGGTTCCGGGTGGAAAAAAGGCGCGGATCGCTTCGTGGGTTTCGACTTGGGTCAGGAATAAAACCTCATCCTGCATTTCGACACCCAAATTTGCCGTCTCGCCCGTTTCGCGCATCAGCCGCGTCATGCCTGCGCGGGATCGTTCCACAACATTGGTGCGGCGCAAAAAAGCAGACCCGATTTGAAAGGCGCCTGCGCCGATATGCCAGACCTGCTGCATCTCATCGCATTCGACCATCCCGCGCGTCTGCAATGTGGTCAACGCGCGATAGAGCGTTGCGGTGGCCTGACCCGTTTCCTCGGCCAGTTCAGACAGCCGCAAACCAGGTTTTTGTGCCACCACCTCCATCACGGCAAGCGCGCGATCTAGGGCCTGCACCGTGTTTTGCTCGGTCTTGTCATGAAAGGCCTTGGGACGGCCCCTTTGACGCGTGGATGATGTCATATTTGCGGCCCTTTCATCTGCAAAGAGAGAATTGAAAAACTGCAAAGCATTGAATTTTATTATGAAAAAGTATTTTTTCACCTATTAAAAAATTATTTCGAAAAAATTGCGAGCTGTAAAGCCCCCCTGTTAACCTGCATCCAACCTTTGAAGGGAGGGCCGCACGAGATGTCGTTTCAAAATCCAGTTTTCATTCCTGGGCCAACCAATATCCCAGAGAGCGTTCGCAAAGCCTGTGATATGCCCACGCTTGACCACCGCAGTCCCGCCTTTGGCGCGATGTTCAAGCCTGCCGTGGCGGGGGTGCGCCGCGTGTTGAAAATGACCGAGGGCGAAGTGATCTTGCTGCCCTCGACAGGCACAGGCGGGTGGGAGGCGGCCATCACCAACACATTGAGTGCGGGTGACACTGTTCTTGCCGCGCGGTTTGGCATGTTCAGCCATCGCTGGATTGATATGTGCCAACGCCACGGTCTGAACGTCCAGATCATTGATGTGCCATGGGGGCAGGCGGCCCCGATTGCGCAGATTGAGGCGGCGTTGCGCGCGGATGTTCAGGGTAAGATCAAAGTCGTCCTTGCCACCCATAATGAAACCGCGACAGGGGTGCGCTCTGATATTGCGGGGGTACGCGCGGCCCTCGATGCCGCAGATCATGATGCGATGCTGTTTGTCGATGGCGTGTCATCCATTGCGTCTATGCCGTTTGAATTTGACGCATGGGGGGTCGATATTGCGGTGGCAGGTAGCCAGAAAGGCTTCATGCTGCCTGCAGGCCTTGCGATTTTGGGCGTCAGCGCCAAGGCCTTGGCGGCAATGGACAGTGCCACCCTGCCGCGCTGTTTCTTTGATTTCCGCGATATGCTGAAATCCTACGCGGCGGGGGGATATCCCTATACCCCTTCTGTTGGTCTGATCGCGGGCCTGTCTCACTCTATCGCACTTCTTGAGGGCGAGGGGTTGGAGGCTGTTTATGCCCGTCACCACCGATTGGCCGAAGGGGTGCGCCGCGCTGTTGCGGCATGGGGTCTGCAGATTTGTGCAACCGATCCTGCCACGGCCTCTGACACAGTGACGGCGGTGGTGGTGCCTGCGGGGAAATGCGGCACCGAACTCGCGCAGCTTGCCGCCACTAAATATGGCGTGGCCTTTGGTGTGGGTCTGGGCGAGGTCGCAGGCAAGGTGTTTCGCATCGGCCATTTGGGAATGTTGACCGATGTTATGGTTCTTTCTGGTCTGGCCACCGCCGAAATGTGCATGGCCGATCTGGGATGGGACATCCCGCTTGGGTCAGGGGTTGCCGCTGCGCAAGATTATTTCCGCGCGGATCAAACCGCCCTTCGCCAAGCTGCTGAATGAAAGGGTAAAAAATATGAACGACCTTAGCCCAATTTCCGTGCCAAGATATCAAGATAGCCTCGATGCCTACGCACGGATCACGCCCTATATCCACCGCACGCCCATTCTGACCTCGCACTTTTTGAACGAGTTGGTCGGGGGTGAGATGTTCTTTAAGTGTGAGAACTTTCAGAAGGCAGGCGCCTTCAAGGTGCGCGGTGCATGTAATGCGGTGTTTGGCCTGTCAGATGCAGAGGCCGCGCGCGGCGTTTGCACCCATTCGAGTGGCAATCACGCCTTGTCTTTGTCCTACGCTGCAGGGCGGCGGGGCATCCCGTGCCATGTGGTGATGCCGCATAGCGCGCCGCAGGCCAAAAAAGATGCGGTGCGGGGCTATGGCGGGATCATCACGGAATGTGAGCCTTCGACAACTTCGCGCGAGGCGGTCTTTGCCGAGGTGCAGGCCAAAACAGGCGGCAATTTTGTTCATCCCTATAATGATCTCCGCGTGATTGCAGGCCAAGCCACCTGTTCGCGTGAATTGATCGAAGATGTGCCCAATCTTGACGCTGTGGTGGCGCCAATTGGCGGGGGTGGTATGATCTCTGGCACCTGTTTGACGCTGTCAAATATCGCCCCTGACATTAAAATATACGCCGCCGAACCAGACCAAGCGGATGATGCCGCACGCAGTTTTCGGGCAGGCCATATCATCGCGGATGACGCGCCCCAGACCATCGCGGATGGTTTGAAAGTGCCGCTGAAAGACCTGACTTGGCATTTTGTGAAATCCCATGTCACCGATATTCTGACCGCAAGCGAAGATGAAATCGTGGACGCGATGAAACTGACTTGGGCGCGCATGAAAATTGTGATCGAGCCAAGCTGTGCTGTGCCCTTGGCGGTGATTTTGAAGAACAAACATCTCTTTGCGGGCAAGCGCACTGGGGTGATTATTACAGGCGGCAATGTCGATTTAGACCGTTTGCCATGGATGAAAGGCTAAGAGCATGAACACCCATACAAGTTTTGAAAATCTGGAAGTTGGCTATGACATTCCCGCGCTGCCTGGCATGGCGGAGGCGGATATCCAGACCCCGTGCTTGATCCTTGATCTCGATGCGCTTGAGCGCAACATCAAGAAAATGGGCGATTATGCTGCCGCCCATGGGATGCGCCACCGTGTGCATGGCAAGATGCATAAATCGGTCGATGTGGCGAAGTTGCAAGAAAGCCTTGGCGGGGCCTGTGGTGTCTGTTGCCAAAAGGTAAGCGAAGCCGAAGTTTTTGCCCGCGGCGGTATTCGGGATGTTTTGGTCAGCAATCAGGTGCGCGACCCGCAAAAAATTGATCGCTTGGCCCGTATCCCCCTTTTGGGCGCGCGTGCGATTTGCTGTGTCGATGATCTGAGCAACATCGCCGATCTTTCTGCGGCTGCCACGCGTCATGGCACGGTCATCGAATGTCTGGTTGAGATTGACTGCGGGGCAGGGCGCTGTGGTGTCACCACCACCCCCGAGGTTGTGGCCTTAGCCCGCGCCATTGATGCGGCCGAAGGGCTGAAATTTGCGGGGATTCAGGGCTATCAAGGCGCAATGCAGCATCTTGATCACTATGAAGACCGCAAAGCGAAGATTGCGGTTGCCGTGGCCATGGTCAAGGATGCGGTCGATACATTGGCCGCAGAAGGGATTGCCTGCGATATCGTGGGCGGTGGCGGCACAGGCAGCTATTATTTCGAAAGCACATCAGGCGTCTATAACGAGCTTCAATGCGGCTCATACGCGTTTATGGATGCGGATTATGGCCGCATTCTTGATGAAAACGGCAACCGCATTGACCGCGGCGAATGGGAAAATGCCCTGTTCATCCTGACCTCGGTGATGAGCCATGCCAAGGCCGATAAGGCGATTGTCGATGCAGGGCTCAAGGCGCAATCGGTCGATAGTGGCTTGCCTGTGATCTATGGGCGCGATGATGTCGAATATGTCAAATGCAGCGATGAGCATGGCGTGGTGGCCGACCCAAAAGGTGTTTTGGCCATCAATGAAAAGCTGCGTCTTGTGCCAGGTCACTGTGACCCGACCTGCAATGTGCATGATTGGTATGTCGGCGTGCGGGGCGGCAAGGTTGAGGTGGTTTGGCCCATCTCGGCCCGTGGCAAGGCCTATTGAGGCGGGGGGACGATGTATATCATTCCAGAAAGTTTGATTGCCGATCTTGTCAGTGCCGAAGATGCGTTTGAGGCAATGCGCGGCTGTTTCGCCGCGATGGCCGATGGGGATGCTTATAATTTCCCCGTGATCCGCGAGGCCTTGGGCGAGGGGCGCCAATACGGGTTCAAGTCGGGCTTTGATCGCGCAGGCGCGGTGATGGGGGTGAAATCGGGCGGGTATTTCCCCGGAAATGCCGCGCGCGGTTTGATCAATCATCAATCCTGCGTGCTGTTATTTGATCCTGAAACAGGCCGCCCCACCGCGATGGTGGGGGGGAACCTGTTGACGGCCCTACGCACAGCCGCCGCATCGGCCCTGTCGATTGATCAATTGGCGCGTCCCGATGCCCAAGTTTTGGGCATGGTGGGCGCGGGGCATCAGTCGGCGTTTCAATTGCGCGCGGCCTTGCGGGTGCGCAAATTCACCCGCGTTTTGGGATGGAACCGCAATCCTGACCGCCTGTCCCGCTTGGCGGAGGTCTGTGCCGAAGCGGGGGTTGAGTTCACCCCCGTTGATCTGGCCGCGATGCAGGAGGCCGATGTGATCATCACCATCACCTCATCCAATGCCGCAAGCCTGCTTGCGGATCATGTCAGTGCGGGCTGCCATATCTCTGCGATGGGAACCGATACAATCGGCAAGCAGGAGATTGATCCTGCACTCTTTGCGCGCGCTGCGGTCTTTACCGATGAGGTGGCACAATCTGTCACCATCGGTGAGGCACAACACGCCGTGGCGCAAGGCTTGATTGCGCGCGAGGATATCACCCCCTTGGGGGCGGTGGTCACAGGGGCGGCCAAGGGCCGTGTCTCGCCCGATCAGATCACGATTTTCGATGGCACGGGTGTCGGGCTTCAGGATTTGGCCGTAGCCCAAACCGCCCTCAGCCGTGCCCGCGCGCAGGGTCTAGGTTCAGAGGTCGTGTTTTAGGGAAAGACATAAGGCTGGAGCGGGTAGCGGGAATCGAACCCGCGCCAAGAGCTTGGGAAGCTCGTGTGATACCATTTCACCATACCCGCGCATGGCCTTGATGCGCCAGTCGATACGATAAGGCAGGGGTTTCGTCAACCTCTGCCTTTCTCTCCGTCAGCCCCGCCGTCTGCGCCGCCGCCCGTCATCATTGCCCCCACCGCCAGAGGCGCCGAAATTCACATTGGGCAAGCTGACCACAGTGGCCAGATTGGGCATGGAGGCGGTTTTATGCGGGATCGCGTTTGCGGCCACGAAATGTTCCTGAAACCTTGGCTCAATCGCGGTTTCAACCTTTTGGATGGCGCGCACGCCCCCCTCAATGCGCTTGCGCGCTGCACGGTTGCACAGCGCAATGCGCGCGCCATGGCCTGCGGCATTGCCTGCGCTTGTGACTTTCTCAAGCGGGGCATCGGGGATCATTCCCAAAATCATAGCGTGTTTTGGGCTGATATGTGCGCCGAAGGCCCCCGCCAAAACCACGCGGTCGACCGCGTCTACATCCATCTGATCCATCAACAAACGCGCGCCTGCATAAAGCGCGGATTTCGCTAATTGAATGGCGCGAATATCGCCTTGCGTGACCGTGATGCGCGGCCCGCCCGTGGCGGTGCCGTCACAGATCAGATATTCATGGGTGCGCCCTGTGGGGATAGACCGCGGGGTTCCTGTCTGCTCGGCACTGCCAATCAGACCTGACCCGTCCAACAGGCCCGCGGCGCGCATTTCCGCCACAGCCTCGATGATGCCAGAGCCGCAAATGCCCGTAATGCCTGTCTGCGCGGTGGCCTCGGCAAACCCTGCCTCGTCAGACCACAGATCGCAGCCAATGACGCGAAACCGCGGTTCTTTGGTGGCGGGGTCGATTTCGATATGCTCAATCGCACCAGGCGCGGCCCGTTGCCCTGACGAGATTTGCGCCCCCTCAAAGGCAGGCCCCGTGGGCGAGGAGCAGGCGAGAACCTTGGTCTTATTCCCAAGCAGGATTTCAGCATTGGTTCCGACATCCACGATCAGCACCAAATCCTCAGATTGTTCTGGGGCCTCAGATAGGGCCACGGCGGCGGCATCGGCCCCCACATGGCCCGCGATACAGGGCAGCAGGTAAATCTGCGCTTGTGGGTTCAATGTAGACAGCCCCAAGTCAGGCGCACTGAGACGCAAGGCATCCGAGGTTGCCAGCGCAAAGGGCGCTTGGCCCAATTCCACAGGATCAATCCCCAAGAGCAAATGGTGCATCACAGGGTTGCAGACGAATACGGTTTCCAAGATCAGCTTGGGGTCAATGCCCGCATCCTCGGCAATTTGCCCCGCTAATGTGTTAATGGCCTCGCGCACCGCGCGGGTCATCTCAGTGGCACCGCCTTCTTGCATCATGGCATAGGAGACGCGGCTCATCAGATCCTCACCAAAACGGATTTGTGGGTTCATGATCCCCGCAGAGCCCATCACCGCGCCCGTGGTCAAATCGCACAGATGCGCCGCGATTGTGGTCGAGCCAAGATCAATCGCAAGGCCGTAAATTCCGCCCTCATGAAGATTTGGCCAAATCTCAAGAATTTGCGCCACGCCGCCCTCATCGGGTTGAAAGAGGGCAACTGAAATTTGCCATTTGCCCTTGCGCAAAACGGTTTGCAGCTTGGCCAAAACGGGCAGGGCGGCGCTGACCTGATGCACATCCCATTGTTGTGCGAGGGCATCTTTCAAGCGTTCAAAATCGCCCGAGGGTTCATGCATATCAGGCTCGGCCACCTCGACCATGACAATCCGCGTGGCAGGGTCCATGGTAATAGGCTTGGTTGAGGCCTCTTTGCGCACGACCTGACGATGCACCTGACTGGTTTCAGGCACATCAATCACAACATCGCCCAATACCTTGGCCTGACAGCCCAAACGGCGGCCTGAAATCAGACCTTTCACGCGGTCATAGCGGGCTTCAACCTCGTTCCATTCGGAAAGGGCATCTTCGCGCACTGTGACGCCATGTTTGGCAAATTCACCGAAACTGGGGGTGATCTGGCATTTGGAACAAATGCCGCGCCCGCCACAGACACTATCCAAATCCACCCCAAGCGCGCGCGCCGCCTGCAGCACGGGCGTGCCTTTGGCAAAGCGACCGCGTTTGCCAGAAGGGGTAAAAATCACCAAAGGGTCTTTGTCATCTGTGCTTGCGCTGCCCATCGGGAAGGATCCTGTTTTGGTCTTTCATTGCTTTTATTGGCGTAAAAGCCAGAGCATAAGGTTAAATATGCTCTGGCCCGCGATTTTCAAAAAATGGTGCCTTAGCCGCGGCGGCGACCCCCTGCGCGGCGGTTGGCGCGGCCCCCTTGCACGGCGGCATCTGGATCTTTGTTGAAATTGATCCAAGCAGCCCCGCCGTCATCTTGGTTAAGCAGCAGGTTGGCGGCGCGGATCGCCTCCATCTCCTTGCCCGCGCGCGGCTTGGTCGAGCCCATGCCGAACAATTTGACGAAGGTTTCATCGTCCAGATCTGCGGGCAGGATAATTCCTGCGGCCTCAATCGCGGCTTTCTTTTCGGCAATCGCTTTGGGGCCAACGGGCAGGGCGACTGGGTTCATGATCGCACTGGTCATGCCCGCTGCATAGGCCATGGGCAAAAACGCGTTATTCACGCCGTGGCGGTTGGGCAAGCCAAAGCTGATATTGGATGCGCCGCAGGTGGTGTTCACGCCCAATTCCTCGCGCAAGCGGCGCACAAGGGTAAAGACCTGATGGCCCGCTGTGGCCATTGCGCCAATGGGCATGACCAATGGGTCAACCACGATATCATGGGCGGGAATGCCATAATCAGCCGCGCGTTCTACAATCTTCTTGGCAACGGCAAAGCGCACTTCGGGGTCTTCGGAAATGCCTGTGTCATCGTTAGAAATCGCAACAACGGGCACATTGTATTTCTTGACCAAGGGCAAAACCATCTCAAGGCGTTCTTCTTCGCCCGTGACCGAGTTCAAAAGCGGGCGACCCTTGGCAGCAGCCAGACCATTTTCCAACGCACCCGGAACTGAGCTGTCGATGCACAAGGGGCAATCGGTCACTTCCTGCACGCATTCGACCAAGGCCTTCATCAAGGCAGGCTCAACAAAGTTATTGTCGGCATAGCGGGGGTCTTCGGCCATTTTGTTCGAGAACACCGCGCCAGAGTTGATGTCCAACACGGTCGCACCCGCCGCCACCTGTGCAATGGCATCCGCTTGCACGCGTGAGAAGTCACCGCGTTCTAGCTCTTCGTTCAAGATTTTGCGCCCTGTGGGGTTGATCCGTTCGCCAATCACGCAAAACGGTTCGTCAAAACCGATCACGGTGGTTTTGGTTTGGGATTCAATGATGGTGCGGGTCATGTTGGCTTATACTCCTTCAACGGCCGGACGCGTGGATGCGCCGCCATGGTCGATGGCCCATTGGGCATTTGTCTTGATCCCGCCAAGCGGGAAGAAATGGACGGATTCAATCCCGAAATCAGGATTTGCGGCCTTATGCGCGGCGAGTTCTGCGATGATCTCGTCAGGCTCGAACGGCAAAAGAAGTTTCGAGACATCCTTGGCGCGTTTTTGCAAAACCGACAGAGATGGGCCAACGCCGCAGGCAATGGCGAATTTGATCAAGGTTTGCAGCTTGGCGGGGCCTGCGATACCGATATGGACGGGTAGATCAATCCCCGCGGCCTGCAAGGCATTCACCCACGCAATCACGGGCTGGGCTTCAAAGCAGAACTGCGTGGCAAGGGCCATTTTTGCATCTGTGCGCGCGCTAAAGGCCTGTTTCCAACGCAAAGCCTCCATCACATTGGCATCGCTGCCATCTGGGTCGATGTCGCGGTTGCCTTCGGGGTGGCCTGCCACATGCAAGCGTTTGAACCCTGCCTGATCAAACAGCCCCGTTTCCAACAGCTGCATCGAGCTTTCAAATTCACCATGGGCCTGTGGGATGCCGCCGGCCAAGATGAGGCCAGAGGTGACACCCGCCTCGCCCTGATAGCGCGCGATCCAATCGCCAAGCGTGGCCTTGTCTTTGATCGAGCGGGCGGGGAAATGCGGCATCACCTCGAACCCGTCACGGGCAAGGCGCGCTGCGGTCGCGACCATGTCATCAATCTCGGTGCCGTCAATATGGGCGATATAGACGCGGGTGCCCTCGGGCAAAAGGGCGCGGAAATCTTCCACCTTTTCGGCGGTGCGCGGCATCACCTCAATCGAATAGCCTTGAAGAAAGGCCTCAACCTGAGGGGAATGGGGCGCGACTGGCGCGCTTGGTTTTTTAAAGTTTAACAAGGCCATAATCTGATCCCTCACGCGCTCAAGGCTCATCAGGCTGCCTCAACCCCATCGCCCGCGATCAAACGCTTGAGGCGGTCGGTGTCATAGTCGGCATCCAAACGATCTGCATAGACGCGCGCGATGTCGGATGGGTCACCTTCGACCTCGGCCTCTACCACACGGCGCCACTCGGCGAGATAGGCTTCGTCATCTTTTGCCCCGACCTTCATCGCGCAGCGGTCAATTGCCTGCTCGAACCGTTCGGGCAGGGGCAATTTGGCTGCAGCGCGGCCTTTGCCCACAATCACTTGGGCAGGGATGTCGCGCCAGTAAACGATGGTCACAGATGGCATTGGATGCGATTCCTTTCTCGTAAGGCGCACCATATGGGCGCAACCCCCGCGCAATGGGACTAATTTCGACACTAAAATCGGCGCAACCGACCTTGTAAGAGGCACATAGCCCGCGCATACGCACATTGCGAGTGGTCGAACATCCCAAAATTTTCATGATGATCATGCGCCAAAGCGCCCAACTTCCCACGAATGCCACGCGAAAGCAGTTGTCGCTTTTTCATGGGGGCGCTACCATGCCCATGAAGGAGGGGCAGAAATGGCCCGCAAACGCCGCAACCCAAACCGACAGAAAGACGCAAAAGAGGGCGGGGTAAACCCTGCGCCTGTGGCGCATATTTCTGATCCAAGCGGCCTTGATCCGAATATGAGGCAGGGGCAGCGCAGTTTTTATAGAAAACCCAAACCTGCTGCCCCTGCACAGATCGAAAAAGCAGACCCAGCCGATCTTTACGCCGCCCTTGATTTGGGCACGAATTCCTGCCGCATGTTGATTGCACAGCCGAAAGGCACGCATCTGCATATCGTTGATAGTTTCTCGAAATCGGTGCAACTGGGGCAGGGGCTAGAGGCCTCGGGGCGCTTGTCGCGCGCCTCGATGGCGCGGGCGATTGGGGCGTTGAAAATCTGTCAACGCAAACTGGCCCAACACCAAGTGCGCCATATGCGTATCGTGGCCACCGAGGCCTGCCGCCGCGCCGCCAACGGGGGCGAGTTCCTCAACCTTGTGAAGCGGGAAACGGGCTTGCAGATGGAGATCATCAAGCCCGAAGAAGAGGCGCAACTGGCGGTGATCTCCTGCGCGCCATTGGTGTCAGCGAAAACCGAACAGCTTTTGGTGGTCGATATCGGGGGGGGATCAACCGAATTGGTTTGGATCGACCTGTCTCGGGTTGCGCCCTCGGAACGCGCCCGCGCGATCATGCGCCTGCATCAAGGGTTTGGGCATGAGGAAACCATTTTTCCCCGCGCGAAAGTCGTGGATTGGATTTCTGTGCCTTTGGGCGTGGCAACGCTGAAAGACCTTTATCACGATGTCGAAGATGACGGGGCGCGGTTTGCGCTGATGTCATGGTATTTCGAAGAACAGCTTGCAAAATTTTCACCCTATGTCGATGCGGCAGATCAAGCGCGCGAAGGGTTCCAGATCATCGGCACCTCTGGCACTGTCACAACCGTTGCGGCCAGTCATTTGGGCCTCAAGCGCTATGACCGTAACAAGGTCGATGGTCTGCGAATGACATCGGATCAGATTGACACTGTGATCCAAACCTATCTTGCCTTGGGGCCAGAGGGGCGGCGCAATGATCCGCGGATCGGGCGGGATCGGCACAGTCTGATTATGTCGGGCTCTGCGATTTTGCAGGCGCTGTTGCGCGCATGGCCAACAGATCGGTTATCTGTGGCAGATCGTGGCCTGCGCGAGGGCTTGCTCTATGCGCAGATGTGCCGCGATGGGGTGATGGAAGACGGGCTTCTGTAACAGCCGCCCGCCTTGAAAAAAGCCGTTACGCGGCCTTTTGCAGTTCAAGCCGAACAAGGGTTTGGTTCAGCAGCATATAGGCGATTTCCCCAAAGGTCATTGGGCCTGTGAATCCTGATACTGATTTGCCCTCCATCTCGCCGTAGAGATAGTTCAAGATGCAATTACAACTGTAATCAGCGCCTGTGACCTTATCGCTGAGCGCGGCGGCAAAGGCTTGGGCATAGTCATCGGGAAGGGCTGCGGCGGGGCGATAGACCACGCCCTCCTGCACAGGGGCATAGAAGCTGACAATGCCTTTATCGGCATCAACCGATTTGATCGACACATTGAGATGGGCGCCGCCGTAATTGGCGATGAGCGGCAAGCGCGTATCCCAATTTTGCGCCGTCAAATAACGTGCCAAATTCTGCTTGGCCCCGTTGATCATGGCATCTTCGGCTTCGAAACCAGAGGTTTCAAAAATAATGCTTGTGGCCGTATCCCCTGCCTGCTCGAAAATATTCACAATCTCCAAGTTGGGGGTGACCCCTTTGGCAAAGCCGAGATGCATCACGATCGCGGCATCCTCGTAGGTCTGACCTGTGCTGCCATCAATGACAATGGCATGATCTTGACCGATCCGCTCTAGCGCGGTGCCTGCGACCCATCCCATCAAGGGCTGCGCGAATAAAGCAGGGTTTTGCGGCGCCTCAATCGCAAAGCGGCGATGCGCGTGACCAAAGGCGGGGATCAAGATCAGGCTTGCCCCGCCTGTCTGATACCCTGTGGCGATATCGGTTAAATTATCGGGGGCGATGACGCGGATTTCTGCGGCTTTGGCCTCGTCAAAACTGGTGCAATAGAGGCGGTTTTCGATTTTTTTGCCACCTTCCGAGGTCACAAAGTAATGGCTGCTGCCCCCGATCCAAGTTCCCTTTGGCAATTGCGCCAAATAAGCGGGGTGGCCTGCAATACTTAGGATTTCCCCTGAGACGATGCGCGCGGATGCCTCCGCAAGGGTCAAAACTTCGTTTTTCATTTTGTTTTATCCTCGTTAGCGGGGCATTTTCGCCAAATCATCGGCGGCGAAGGCATTTGCTTTGGCAAAATCAGCCAATTCCTCGATCTTGGCTTCAAGCAATGTAGGGGTGTTTCGGATTTCGATGCGCAAACGACCGATCAAGATACGCGTGGCAAGCGAAGCTTGGGAGAGATCCTGATTGGATTGGATCACGCCCGCGAGAAAGCTGTGTGAAAACATGCAGATGGGTTCCGTTTCAAATGCGGGGCTGCGCCCCTTTGGTGATGTTCGCGCATCTGTTGAAACGGCAGGAGAGGCCTGCAACTTAGGGGTGAGGGCCGCTTTGTCGCATAAAAAACGCGCCGCACGGGTGCGGCGCGTGTAAGGTCTTGAAAGAAAAGGGGGGTCTTAGCCCACCAGTGCCTTGTTCAGATTTTCATCAATTTTCTCAAGGAAGCCTTGCGTGGTCAGCCATTTCTGATCTGGCCCAACCAAAAGCGCCAAATCCTTGGTCATAAAGCCTGCTTCGACCGTATCGACCACGGTTTTCTCAAGCGTCTGCGCAAAGCGCAGCAGCGCGTCATTGTTATCCAGTTTTGCACGATGCTTAAGCCCGCCTGTCCATGCATAGATGGAGGCGACCGAATTGGTTGAGGTCGCCTCGCCCTTTTGGTGCTGGCGGTAATGACGGGTCACGGTGCCATGCGCGGCTTCTGCCTCGACAATTTTGCCATCGGGCGTCATCAACACCGAGGTCATCAACCCAAGCGACCCAAATCCTTGGGCGACAGTGTCGGATTGCACGTCACCATCATAGTTTTTACAGGCCCAGACATAGCCGCCCGACCATTTCAGGGCAGAGGCCACCATGTCATCAATCAGGCGATGCTCATACCAGATTTTCTTTTTCTCAAATGCCTCGCGAAATTCTTCGTCATACACTTTCTGGAACAAATCCTTGAAGCGGCCATCATAGGCTTTGAGAATGGTGTTTTTGGTCGACAGATAAACGGGCCATCCTAAATTCAGCCCGTAATTCAGACTGGCGCGGGCGAAATCAATGATGGATTGATCAAGGTTATACATCCCCATTGCCACACCTGCGGCGGGGGCATCGAAAATCTCATGCTCAATCGTGGTGCCATCTTCGCCAACAAATTTCATCGTAAGCTTACCCTTGCCTGGAAAGCGGAAATCGGTGGCGCGGTATTGATCGCCAAAGGCATGTCGTCCCACCACAATGGGCTGCGTCCAACCGGGCACAAGGCGGGGCACGTTTTTGCAAATAATCGGTTGGCGGAAAATCACGCCCCCTAGGATATTTCGGATTGTCCCATTGGGGCTGCGATACATCCGTTTGAGGCCAAATTCCTCAACCCGCGCTTCATCTGGGGTGATGGTGGCACATTTCACAGCCACGCCAACCTCGCGGGTCTTTTCGGCAGCGGCCACTGTGATGGCATCATCGGTGCGATCACGCTCCTCGATCCCAAGATCATAGTAAAGCAGATCAAGATCCAAATAGGGCAGGATGAGCTTATCTTTAATAAAGGCCCAAATGATGCGGGTCATCTCATCCCCATCCATATCCACGATGGGGTTTTCAACTTTGATTTTGGTCATATCAGGCAGCCTCGCGCGGGGAAGAAATACTGAGGCTGCGCATATCAAATTCTGGCGGATTCGCAAGAACTGTATGCCGTTGTATACAGATTTGTGATGCCGCTAGTTTGGGGCTTGGCTGCGTTTGCTGCGCAAAAAATCATAGCCACGTTTTTCGGCCATGCGCATGCGTATTGCAGTGCGCAAGGCTTCCTCGACAGTGGGGGAAAGCGCGCCAACGGTTTGGCACAGCTCATCAGTCAGGCGTTCATCCCCCGTTTCTTGCGCGACACGCAGGGCCTCTTGGGCCAAGGCATCTGCGATTTCTTCGGCAAGACGGGTGCTCATCGTGGATTACCGCGTGTTTTCCGTCAGGCGCCGCTTCACATAGGCCTTAACCATGTCGATCATGGGGTTCATCTGTGTCTCTTCATCTTCAAAGAAGTGACCCGCCCCCTCCATCTCCTCATGGGTGATGGTGATGCCTTTTTGCTCGTGCAGCTTATCGACCAAAATACGGGTGTCTTGGGGTTTGGCCACGCGGTCGGCGGTGCCGTTCACGATCAAACCTGACGCGGGGCAGGGTGCAAGGAAGCTGAAATCATACATATTCGCGGGCGGTGCGACCGAGATGAAGCCCGTGATCTCAGGGCGCCGCATCAGCAGCTGCATCCCAATCCATGCGCCAAAAGAAAACCCCGCAACCCAACAATGTTTCGAGTTGGGGTTCATCGTTTGCAGATAATCCAAGGCTGATGCTGCATCAGACAATTCGCCCTGACCTTGGTCATATTCGCCCTGACTGCGCCCGACACCGCGGAAGTTAAAGCGCAGAACGGTGAAGCCCATATTGTAGAAGGCGTAATGCAGATTATAGACCACACGGTTGTTCATCGTGCCGCCAAATTGCGGATGCGGATGCAGGACGATGGCAATCGGGGCATCCTTTGCCTTTTGTGGATGATAACGGCCTTCAAGCCGCCCTTCTGGGCCTTGGAATATCACCTCGGGCATGTCGTTCCCCTTGTCGCTTTCTGGCGCATGCGCGTCATGCTTGACCTGCGCAATCGCCCTACCTAGAACCTGTATCACCGCGATGCTGCGGTTTTGCCCCTAAACGCGGGGCGCGCGTGTCTGTGCGGTTTGCACCACGCGTTGCAGTTAAGCGTGACGGATCAAAAGGTCAATCACGGGCTTGGTCTGAATAAGGGCGCGCGGCAAAGTTTCTGCGAAACAGGGCTGCCAAAATGGCACAATTCGGGGGGCAAGATGAAGCTCAGTACAAAAGGCCGATACGCGATGGTGGCTATGGCCGATCTTGCCTTGCAAGAGGAGGGCGCGTTGACCTCTCTTGCGGATATTGCCAAGCGGCAGGATATTTCGTTGCCCTATCTTGAGCAGCTGTTTGTAAAATTGCGCCGCGAGGGTTTGGTGGTGTCTGTGCGCGGGCCTGGCGGGGGGTATAAACTGGCCAAAGCGCCCGCAGAAATTCGCGTGGTCGATATTTTCTCGGCGGTCGAGGAAACGGTTTCAGCGATGCATAAGGGGGCGGGCGCCTCTGGCGGCATGTCGGGCAGTCGTGCGCAAAGCATGACCAATCGTCTTTGGGAAAGTCTCAGCGCCCATGTCTATGTCTATCTGCATCAAACACGGCTTTCGGATGTGATCCGCAATGATCTGACGCCATGCCCTGCGGTTCCGACCCTGTTTACAGTGGTGGATGGGGCCTGATGGCGCGCGTTTATCTGGATCACAACGCCACAATGCCGCTTCGGCCCGAGGCGCGCGCGGCGATGATCACGGCAATGGATGTGGTGGGTAACCCGTCCTCCGTTCATCAAGAGGGGCGCGCGGCCAAGGCGTTGATGGAACGTGCGCGCGGTCAAATTGCCAGTGCCATCGGCGCAGAGGCCGCCGATATCGTGTTCGTGTCTGGCGCGACCGAGGCCGCCGCATTGGCCCTATCTGGGCGCAATCTTAAAGGGGCCGCGATTGAACATGACGCTGTGCGCGCGTGGATCCGTGAGGAATTAAAGGTTGATGCGCAAGGTCAGGTGCATGTCACAGAACCTGCAGGCGCGACCCTCCAACTTGCGAATTCCGAAACGGGGATCATCCAATCCCTGCCCGAAGGTTTGGCCGTATCTGATTGGACGCAAGGCTTTGGCAAGCTGCCGCTTGCCTTTGATTGGTCGGGGGTCGATATGGCGTTTATCTCGGCGCATAAAATTGGCGGGCCAAAGGGAATCGGCGCGCTGATCTTGCGGCGTGGCCTTGATGTGGCGGCGCAAATTCGTGGCGGCGGTCAAGAAATGGGGCGCCGTTCTGGAACCGAGAATTTAATTGGCATTGCAGGATTTGGTGGTGCTGCGCAGGCCGCCATACAAGATATTGAAAATGGCCTGTCGAAAAAGCTGGAAAAACTTAGAAATATTCTAGAAAAGACACTGGAACATCGCGCCAAAGATACTATTTTTGTCGGGAAAGATGTCGCGCGGCTTCCCAATACCAGCCTGATGGTCACGGAGGGGTGGAAAGGGGAAAGCCAAGTGATGGCAATGGATCTGGCAGGATTTGCGATTTCCGCAGGCTCTGCGTGTTCCAGTGGCAAGGTCAAATCCAGCGCCGTTTTGCAGGCGATGGGGCTGACGCCAGAGATGGCAGGATGCGCGATCCGTGTCTCTCTTGGGCCACAAACGCAGGAGGCCGATGTAATGGCCTTCGCGGAGGCTTGGGCCGATGCCTATGACAGGCGCAAGGCGCGGGCAGGGTTAAACCGCTAGGGGGCCGCATCATCATAAGATGCGGCAGGGCCGCCGCGCCGCACCCCTTGCGATCGAATAGATGCACGAGGGGGTGGGTGGTCTATACGCACCCATCAGGAAGAAACAGGAGTTGATCCCATGACCGCACTCGACAGCGATATCCGCGAAGGTGTCGATCGCGAAACCGTTGAAACCGTCAAGGCAATGGGTGGCGCGTATAAATACGGTTGGGAAACCGATGTTGAGATGGAGTTCGCCCCAAAGGGCCTGAACGAGGACATTGTGCGCCTCATCTCGGAAAAGAATAACGAGCCCAAATGGATGCTTGATTGGCGCCTGCAGGCGTTCAAACGCTGGAAGCAGATGGCTGAACCTGATTGGGCCATGCTGAATTACACGGCGATTGATTACCAAGATCAATATTACTACGCCAAACCCAAAAGCATGACCGAAAAGCCCAAAAGTTTGGACGAGGTCGACCCAAAGCTTTTGGCGACCTATGAGAAACTGGGTATCCCCCTGAAGGAGCAGATGTTGCTCGCAGGGGTTGAAGGCGCAGATGCCGAGGCCGCACCGCGCAAAGTGGCGGTTGATGCTGTGTTTGACAGTGTCTCGGTCGGCACGACATTCAAGGATGAATTGGAAAAGGCAGGGGTCATCTTCTGCTCCATCTCCGAGGCGATTCAAAAGCACCCAGATCTGGTGAAGAAATATCTCGGCTCGGTTGTGCCTATTTCGGATAATTTCTTTGCCACTTTGAACTCTGCCGTGTTTTCGGATGGCTCCTTCGTTTATGTGCCGCCAGGCGTGCGCTGCCCTATGGAATTGTCCACCTATTTCCGCATCAATGCGGAAAATACGGGCCAATTTGAGCGCACATTGATCATTGCGGATAAAGACGCCTATGTGTCCTACCTTGAGGGCTGCACCGCGCCAATGCGCGACACCCACCAATTGCACGCCGCAGTTGTGGAATTGGTCGCCCATGATGATGCCGAGATCAAATATTCCACAGTGCAAAACTGGTATCCGGGCGATGAAAACGGCAAGGGTGGGATCTACAATTTCGTAACCAAACGCGCCGATTGCCGTGGGGATCGCTCGAAGGTGATGTGGACCCAAGTGGAAACGGGGTCGGCCATTACATGGAAATACCCGTCCTGCATCCTGCGCGGTGATGGCAGTCAGGGGGAATTCTACTCCATCGCTATCGCCAATAATGCGCAGCAGGCCGATACAGGCACCAAGATGATCCATTTGGGCAAGAACACCAAATCGCGGATTGTCTCCAAAGGTATCAGCGCAGGGCGCGCGCAAAATACTTATCGCGGTCAGGTCTCGATGCATCCAAAGGCGAAAAACAGCCGCAATTACACCCAATGCGACAGTTTGCTGATTGGCGATAAATGCGGTGCGCATACTGTGCCTTATATTGAGGTCAAGAATAACTCCTCGCGGGTTGAGCATGAGGCCACCACTTCGAAAGTGGATGATGATCAGCTGTTCTATTGCCGCTCCCGCGGGATGGATGAGGAAGAGGCGGTGGCCTTGGTGGTCAACGGCTTCTGCCGCGAGGTGTTGCAGGCGTTGCCGATGGAATTTGCCATGGAAGCGCAGCAATTGGTTGCAATCAGTCTTGAGGGGAGTGTCGGCTGATGAACTGGAAATATTGGCTCTCAGCAGGGGAACCACGCCCGCGTTATGCGCTGTTGGTTGCCATTGGTGTGGTTGTGATGATGGCCTTGACCTATTCCATCTGGCATCCAGGTGGGCCAGGTCTGGCGGCCTTCGCCGCCGTGGCGGCCACCATTATCAGCCATGTGTCGGCAAAAATGATCATGCGGAAATAAGCCCATGTTGCCAGAGCTGTTGCATCAAACCGCGGGCATCGGTGTTGGCACCTTTCTTGGGGCGCTGATCGGCCTGTCCGTGCGGGCTCGCCAAGGCAAGCGCGGTGGATTGGTGCGCGGATCGGTCTTTTTGACCTCGGTTCTGGTGGGCATGGCGGCTTGGGTTGCAATGGCCGTGCTGCGCGGCGTTATGGGGTAAGGCGGATGATCGTTACAACAACACAATCTATCGAAGGTCGAAAAATCACGGACTATCGCGGTATCGTGGTGGGTGAGGCGATTTTGGGCGCAAATGTGTTTCGCGATATTTTCGCAAGCATCACCGATATTATCGGCGGGCGCTCAGGGGCCTATGAGGGCGAAATGGCCCGTGCGCGCGAAACCGCGCTGGCGGAAATGCAAGATCGCGCGCGCGAGCAGGGCGCAAATGCAGTGGTCGGTGTCGATCTGGATTACGAAGTTATCAACAATATGCTGATGGTCAGTGCCTCAGGCACGGCTGTCACAGTGGAATAAGGGAAAGGGCCCGCGCCCTTGAAGGAGAAGATAATGCTTGAGATCAGGAACTTACATGTCGAACTTGAGGAAGAAGGAAAGCAAATCCTCAAAGGTGTCGATCTGACCGTAGAGGCGGGCAAGGTTCATGCGATCATGGGGCCAAATGGCTCGGGCAAATCGACCTTGTCCTATGTGCTGTCGGGGCGCGATGGGTATAGCGTCACGGATGGCTCTGCCACTTTGCTGGGCGAAGACATCCTTGAAATGGAACCCGAAGAGCGCGCCGCCGCAGGCCTGTTTTTGGCATTCCAATATCCCGTTGAGATCCCCGGTGTTGGCAATATGACCTTCCTGCGCACAGCACTGAATGCGCAGCGTAAACTGCGCGGCGAGGATGAGGTGAGCGCGGCAGAGTTTCTGAAACTGGTGCGCGAAAAGGCCAAGACCCTCAAGATTGACGCAGAAATGCTCAAGCGTCCCGTCAATGTGGGCTTCTCGGGCGGTGAGAAAAAGCGCAATGAAATCCTGCAAATGGCAATGCTAGAGCCCAAGATGTGCATCTTGGACGAAACCGATAGTGGCCTTGATGTGGATGCGATGAAACTGGTCTCCGATGGCGTAAACGCGCTGCGGGATGCAGGGCGTGGGTTCCTTGTGATCACTCACTATCAACGCCTGCTTGACCATATCAAACCTGATGTTGTGCATATCATGTCGGATGGCCGTATCATCAAAACGGGCGGGCCAGAATTGGCCTTGGAAGTTGAGAAAAACGGCTACGCGGATCTGTTGGCGGAGGTTGCGTAATGGCTTTGGCGCAGGCACGCATTGATTTGACCGAGGCGCGGATTGCGGCGCTTGAGTTGCCGCACGGGGCCAATTGGGCCAATGAGGCGCGCCATACAGCCCTCACACGGCTGCGCGCCATGGGTTTGCCCACCGCGCGGGATGAATATTGGAAATACACAAACCCCGCCGAGTTGACCGTGGCCGATGCGCCGGCAGCGGCGCTGTTTGATCCGGGGCAAGATCGCCGTGTCTTTGAGGATATTGACCGCCTCAAGATTGTCTTTGTGGATGGTGTTTTTGATGCGGCTCAATCAGATGATCTCAGCCTTGAGGGGCTGGAAATCTCGCGCCTGTCGGATGTTTTGAAAACCGACATTCACTGGGCGATGGATCTTTATGGTCATCTCGAAACCCATGGCCAAGACCCCGTTGCGCGCCCCTTGGCCGCGCTGAACACGGCCTTTGCCACGGATGGCATTGTGATCCGTGCCACAGGGCGGGTGTCCAAACCCGTCAGCCTGATCTATCTGCATCAGTCTGAAACCTCCGATGCCGTGCTGCACCATGTGATCCGCGTTGAAGAAGGCGCAGAGATGACCTTGCTTGAACAGGGCCCTGCGGCGGCGCGGTTCAACAAATGCACTGAGGTTGATCTGGCCCCGACCGCACGCTTTCATCACATCCGCGCACAGGGGCGCGATCACGCCCGCCGCGCCGTGACCCATAGCTTTGTGCGCGTGGCCGAGGCGGCGCATTACAAAAGCTTTACCCTCACCTGCAACGGCGTTCTGACCCGCAACGAGCATGTGATTGATATCGTTGGGGATAATGCAGTTGCCCATGTGGCGGGTGCAGCACTTGGCGATGGCAAGAGGGCCGAATTCCATCATGACGACACGGTCTTTGTGACCCATCGGGGTGAGGATTGCGAAAGCCGTCAGGTGTTCAAAAAGGTGTTGCGCAACGGAGCCTCTGGCGTGTTTCAGGGGAAAATCCTTGTGACGCCCGGTGCGCAAAAGACCGATGGCTATCAAATCAGCCAAGCCCTGCTTTTGGATGATGACAGCACGTTCTTGGCCAAGCCCGAGCTTGAGATTTACGCCGATGATGTGAAATGCAGCCACGGCTCGACCACTGGCGCGATTGATGAAGAGGCGTTGTTCTATCTGCGCTCGCGCGGGGTGGATCACTCAACAGCCACCGATCTTTTGGTTCTGGCCTTTTTGGCCGAGGCGATTGACGAGATCGAAGATGATACGCTGCGGGCAGATATATTGGCCCAGCTAGAGCTGTGGTTGGCACGGCGGCGCGGCTAAAGGGTAGGGTCTGCAATGTCAGTCAGCCGCGATATTGTCGCCTCTTGGCGTCGCCCGCGACAGGTGCTGCGGTCTATGCTGAACCATGGCCGCCGCGAGGATCGGGCGATTGCCTTTGTCATGATCGCGTGTTTCCTGATGTTTGTGGGGCAATGGCCCAAACTTAGCCGTGAGGCGTTTCTGGATCCATCGGTGCCACTGCAGGCGCGCCTTGCCATCACATTTTTCTCAATGATGATGGTGATGCCTTTGATGCTCTATGTGTTTGCAGGGATTTCGCATCTGGTGGCGAAATTGTTTCGCGGGCGCGGCACGTTTTATTCTGCGCGGCTGGCGCTGTTTTGGTCGCTTTTGGTGACGGCACCGCTATTTTTGTTGAACGGGCTTGTGGCAGGGTTCATCGGGCAGGGGCCTGCATCCGATGCCACGGGCTTGGTGACATTGCTTGGCTTTTTGGTGATTTGGCTCGCGTGCCTGATTGAGGCAGAACGCGCACCAGAGGCCGTAACAGAAGGGGTTTAGGCGCGTGAACCTGTCAGAGATTCTCACCCTATCGGGTCTGTGGCGTCATACGCGTGACACGATCCGCGCCCCGCAAGAGGCGGCGCAGGCGGTTTTGGCCCTTAATCTGCCGCGCAATGTTTTGTGGTTGGGCTTGGCCTTGGTCATTACCCTATCAACCCTGTTGGCAAGTGCGGTCTTGTTGATGGTGCCGATGCCAGAGGCGGGCGCAGGCGTGCCGATGCCTATCGTGATGGGGCTTGTTCAGGCGGTTTTCCTTGTCTTGGTGTCCCTTGGCATCGCGGTGATTGGTGCGCGCTTTGGGGGCAAGGGCGATTTTGACGGCGCGCTTGCGTTGATGGTCTGGTTGCAGGCCGTGTTTCTGGTCGTGCAGGCCTTTCAAATCGTAGCCATTGCCATCGGTTTGTCGGTTCTTGCCGATATTGTCAGTCTTGCCTCTATCCCACTATTCTTTTGGCTCATGGCGCAGTTTGTCACTGTTTTGCATGGGTTTTCGTCCGTTTGGAAAACCTTTTGGGCGATTATCATGTTTCTCATCGCCTTTGCCTTTCTTCTTTCGCTAGTCGTGACAAGTTTCGGCCTTGTCCCAATGATGCCGTAAAGGGTTTCCATGTTTGATGTTGATAAAATCCGCGCTGATTTTCCGATCCTCTCACGTGAGGTGAACGGAAAGCCATTGGTCTATCTCGACAATGGGGCGAGTGCGCAAAAGCCGCGCGCGGTGATTGATGCGATGACCCATGCCTATGAGGCGGAATACGCAAATGTGCACCGTGGTCTGCATCATCTCTCTATGGTCGCGACCGAGGCCTATGAGGGGGTGCGCGGCAAAATTGCGCGCTTCCTCGGCGTGGCGGACGAGCGCGAGATTGTCTTTACCTCAGGGGCAACGGAAGGGATCAATCTGGTTTCCTATGGTTGGGCCGCGCCGCGCCTGCAGGCGGGGGATGAGATCATCCTCACTATTGCCGAACATCACGCCAATATCGTGCCGTGGCATTTTCTGCGAGAGCGTCTTGGCGTGAAATTGGTCTGGGTCGAGACAGATATGAACGGGGATTTGGACCCGCAAGCGATGATTGATGCGATCACCCCGCGCACGCGGCTGATTGCAATGTCGCATATGTCAAATGTGCTTGGCACTGTGCTTGACGTCAAAACGGTGATTGATGCCGCCCATGCCCGCGATATTCCCGTATTGGTGGATGGGTCGCAGGCGGCTGTGCATATGCCGCTGAACCTTGATGCGCTTGGTGCGGATTTTTACGCAATCACAGGGCACAAACTCTATGGCCCGTCAGGATCAGGTGCGATCTATATCAAATCGGCGCGCATGGCCGAGATGCAACCTTTCTTGGGCGGGGGCGACATGATCCGCGAAGTGCATCGCGATGAGATCACATGGAATGACCCCCCGATGAAATTCGAGGCGGGCACACCGGGCATCGTGCAGCAAATCGGTCTTGGCGTTGCACTGGATTACATGAGCGCCGTGGGGATGGAGGCAATTGCCGCCCATGAGGCCGATCTAACCCAATATGCACGCACCCGCCTTGCAGGGCTGAATTGGCTGAATGTTCAGGGGAATTCTGCGCATAAAGGCGCGATCTTTTCCTTCACGATAGATGGGGCTGCGCATGCCCATGATATTTCCACTGTCCTTGATAAAAAAGGTGTGGCCGTGCGCGCAGGCCATCATTGTGCACAGCCTTTGATGGAACATATGGGTGTGACGGCCACCTGCCGCGCGTCCTTTGCAATGTATAACACCCGTGCCGAGGTGGATGCGTTGGTCGAAGCCTTGGAACTGTGCCACGATCTTTTCGCCTAAGGTCACATGGATTGATGATTGCGAAACCGCGCCCGCGCCGCTAAAAGCGGGCTCAGGCACCCGTAGCTCAGCTGGATAGAGCGCTGCCCTCCGAAGGCAGAGGCCAGAGGTTCGAATCCTCTCGGGTGCGCCAGTTTTCTTTTTCATCTGGAATGCCGCCCCGCCGATCCTATAGCATATCGACAGATATGATTTTGGAGGGCGGGAGATATGGGCAAGATTGCGATTGTGGGGGCAGGGCTGATTGGTCAGGCATGGGGGGCTGTGTTTGTGGCAGCGGGCCATGATGTTGTGCTTTATGATCCTATCGCGGGTGTTGCCGATGGCGCGGCGCCAAAGGTTTTGGCGCGGTTGCAGGATTTGGCCGATCACGGCCTGATTGCCACACAAGAGTATCGCAGTCAGGTCAGCGTGGCTGTGAGCTTGGCCGCGGCGCTTGAGGGGGTGATATATGTCCAAGAAAGTGGCCCAGAAAAGCGCGATGTAAAGGCGGCCCTGACTGCGGAGATGGATGCAATTCTGCCGCCTGATGTGCCGATTGGCAGTTCAACCTCGGGCATTCCTGCCTCGTCCTATGCGGCTGATGTCGCGGGGCGCGCGCGCTGCTTGGTCGTGCATCCGATCAATCCCCCCCATCTGGTGCCCGCCGTTGAGATTGTGCCTGCCCCTTTTACCGCAGCTGAGGTCACCCAAAAAGTGCGCGATTTGATTGCACAGACAGGGCAAATTCCAATTACATTGAAGCGCGAGATTGACGGGTTTGTGGTTAACCGATTGCAAGGTGCGCTGCTGATTGAGGCGTTTAAGCTGCTGCAAAACGGCGTGGCCGCGCCCGAGGATATTGACCGCGCCATTTGCGATGGTTTGGGGATGCGATGGTCGTTTATGGGGCCGTTTGAAACGATCCACCTGAATGCACCGGGGGGCGTGTCGGATTATGTCACGCGCTTTGCGGGCATGTATCAGACCATGTTTGAGGGCGACACAAAGATCAGCGATTGGTCGGCTGCCTTAGACCAAGGACTGACGTCCTATTTAGATGCTCTGCACCCGCAAGACAGCCTGCCCGAGGCTCACCGCGCGCGCGATCTAAAGCTTATGGATCTTTTGCGCGCGCGGCGTGCGGGGGGGCGCAGGGGATAAGCCTGTTAGCTTGCCCCTGCCTTTGCCATGTCGCGGAGTTGGAATTTTTGGATTTTACCCGTGCTTGTGCGCGGGATCTCTGTGAAAATAAAATCACGCGGGCATTTATAATGGGCAAGGCGGTCGCGGCACCATTCGCGCAGATCTTCTGCGCTGGCGCTTTCCCCTGATTTTAACTCGATAAAGGCGCAAGGCGTCTCGCCCCATTTCTCGTCTGGCTTGGCCACCACGGCCACGACAGCCACGGCAGGGTGTGCATAAAGCACTTCCTCCACCTCGATGGAGGAAATATTCTCGCCTCCTGAGATGATGATATCCTTTGAGCGGTCTTTCAGCTGAATATACCCATCTGGGTGGATCACCGCCAAATCGCCCGAATGGAACCAGCCGCCCGCAAAGGTTTTTTCGGTGGCGCTTGGGTTGCGGAAATATCCCTTCATCACGACATTGCCGCGGAACATAACCTCGCCCAAAGTTTCCCCATCGCGCGGGACAGGCTGCAACGTATCAGGATCAAGCACATCCAGCTGTTCCAGCGGCGTGTATTTCACGCCCTGACGCGATTTAAGCCGCGCTTGTTCGGGCAGGGGCAAATCTGACCATTCCTGATGCCATTCATTGACCACGGCGGGGCCATAGGTTTCGGTTAGGCCGTAAAGATGGGTCACATCAAACCCCGCCTGTTGCATATCGGCCAAGACCCGCTCAGGCGGCGGGGCTGCGGCGGTAAAGAAATTCACCTGTGATGGCAGTTGCTCTCGCTCGGGCGCATCCAAGATCACCGACATCACAATTGGCGCGCCGCATAGATGGGTTACGCCATCCTCGGTCAGGGCGCGCCAAATCGGCGCGCTGCGCACTTGGCGCAGGCAGACATGGGTGCCGATAATGGCAGAAATTGTCCAAGGGAAACACCAGCCGTTGCAGTGAAACATCGGCAAGGTCCACAGATAGACCGCGTGTTTCTGCATCGAAGTGATCAGCGCGTTGCCCTGTGCCAGCAAATAAGCCCCGCGATGGTGATAAACCACACCTTTGGGATCGCCCGTGGTGCCAGAGGTGTAATTAAGCGCAATCGCATCCCATTCATCATCGGGCAGGGCCCAGTGATAGTCAGGATCGCCTTTGGCCAGATAGGCCTCGTAATCTTCGGCCATCACATCGCTGCGCGGCCCGTCATATTCGGGGTCATCATATTGCACCAAGTGCGGCTTGGATTTCGCCAGTTGCAGCGCCTCTTGGGCCAGTGGCATGAATTCCGCATCTACGATCAGGATTTTGCTTTCGGCATGGTCGATCTGAAAGGCGATGATGGCCGCATCAAGCCGCGTGTTAATAGAATGCAAAACAGCGCCACACATTGGCACGCCGTAATGGCATTCCAACATGGCGGGTGTATTGGCAAGGATCACAGAGACATTATCGCCCTTGCGCACCCCGTCTTGTGTCAGGCGAGACGCCAATTGCCGCGCGCGCGCATAGAAATCGCGGTAACTGCGGCGCAAGGGGCCATGAATGATAGCCACATGATCTGGGTAAGTGCCTGCAGCGCGCTCAAGAAAACTCAGCGGGCTGAGGGGTTGATGATTGGCCGCGCGCCGCGCAAGGCTTGGGTCATCGTGATAAATCTGGCTCATTTGTCCTGCCATTGTGGATGACGTTTTTCGATAAAGGCCCCGATCCCTTCTTCGGCATCATGGGTCAGCATATTATCCACCATAACCTGCGCGGCATAATTATAGGCCTCGGCCAGACCCATTTCGGCTTGGCGATAGAAGGCCGATTTTCCAGTGGCGAGGGTCATTGTGGATTTTGCGGCGATTTTGGCGGCCATCTCTTCGGTTGTGGCGCTGAGTTCTGCCTCAGGGACAGCCTTGTTCACCAATCCCATCTCAACCGCACGCGGGGCCGCGATCATATCGCCCGTCAACAGCATCTCCATCGCGTGTTTATGGCTGACATTGCGCGACAAAGCGACCATGGGGGTCGAGCAAAATAGCCCAATATGCACCCCTGGTGTGCCAAAGCGCGCGCCGTCTTCGGCCACCGCCAAATCACAGGTCGCAACCAATTGGCACCCCGCCGCTGTGGCCACGCCCCGCACCTCGGCAATCACGGGCTTGGGGCAGGCCACAATCGCCTGCATCACGGATGCGCAAAGCGCCATGATCTTGGTGAAATAGGCGCGCCCCCCATCGCCCTCAGCGCGGGCGGCGGTCAATTCCTTTAGATCATGACCCGCACAAAAAGCGGGGCCACGAGAGGCAAGAATGACCACCCGCACCTCAGGATCATCGCCTGCCGCATGGATCGCCTCAAGAAGGCGGTTCAGCATCGCCTCAGACAGCGCATTGCGGCGTTTTTCGTCATTCAGGGTCAGACGTAAAATCCCCCGCGCATCAAGCGCGCTGTCTAGGATATTGGTTTGGCTGGCTATGGTCATGGCATCCTCTCCCAGATTAGGGGCTTAGCTGATCGTCACCTCAACATAGTCGGCGATAGAATTTGCAACAAAGCAATAACGATGGGCGCGGTGCTGCATCTCGTCAAGCGTTTCCTGATCCACCGAAAAGCCCGTATCAAATGTCACTTTGGGGTGCAGATCAATACGGGTCACGGCCATGCGGCCTTTGGGGCTTTTGCCCAAATGGGCCACGGCATGGTCGCTATAGCTTGCCACAGGCCAACCTGCTTTCGCGGCAAGGGCCAGAAAGGTCATCATATGGCAACTCGACATCGCAGCCGCTAAGGCCTGTTCTGGATTGGTATAGGCGGCATTCCCGCCCCAATCGGGCGCGGCATCCCCCATGACCTTGGTGTCATCAGTATAGGTGATCTCATGGGCGTTGCTGTATTTCTGCGGGGTCAGCGTGGCCTCTTGGCGCTGCCAGTTTAGGGTGATCGATAGGCTCATAACGCGGCAACCTTTCTTTCGTTACAATCAGATAAATTTGGTTTTGAAATCGGTATCATACCCCTCAGGGGCGAGGGGTTGGCCTGTGGCCGCCAAAGCCCCCAGGCGACCGATTTCATCACAGCTTTTCGCGGCGGCCCCATTGCCCCCTGTCAGGATGGTCAGGTGATCATCAAGCCGCTCGATATAGGGGTATCCTGTGGCGGTGAAACTGATGACGCATGTATCGGTGTGATAGGATTGCACTGGCAGATCGGGCAAAATTGCCGTCAAATAGCCTTGCAAACGCGCGGCGGCCTCTGCGCTGCCCTCAGAGCGGAACCATGCGGTCATCTCGGCCTGAGTGGTCAGGCTTGGCGAGGCAGGTTCGCCCCCGATTTTCAGATAATATTTCCCATCGGGATATTGGATCGGTGGCAGCAGATACAGGTCTTCATCCATGCGCCCATCTTCGGGCATGGAAATCAGCGTGGGCATCTCGGCCAAGCGCGCCACATCATCAGGCGCGATTTCGGCCAAAAGCACGGTGCGTGCCATTACGTTCATATCGGGGCGGGCGGGCAAAAGCCTGTCGGTGCGCGCATAGCCCCCCGTGGCGATGACGACATGCCCCGCATCCACTGTTTCGCCGGTTGTAAGTGTGACTGTGCCCTGATCCTGCGGCACGGCGGCGGCGTCAATAACCACGCCCCCCGCCTGTTCCATCGCGCGTTCCTCTGCGGCGCGCAATAAGCGGGGGTTGATCCAACCGCCTGCGGCCTCCCATGCGGCGGCTGTTCCTGCGGGAAACCGCATAAAGGGAAAGCGCGCGGCAAGCCCTGCATCATCAAGCCGCTCATGGGGAATGGCCAAGGCCTCAGCCGCCTGCAGAAAGGCGTGCGTAAAATCCGCAGCGGGCCCTGCGATTGGCCCTGCCATCATCACCCCGCATGGGGTGTAGAACCCTTGCCCTAATACCGCCTCAAGTTCACGGTATCGCGCCATTGAACGCAAGGCGAGGCGGGACCAATCCGCCTTTTCAGCAAGGCCGCGCGTGATCCTGCCTGCGTCATGGTGGCTGCCAAAGGGGCCATCATGGGTTGCACGGTTTTGCGGCTCGGAGGGGCCGATTAGGGCCACGCGATGACCCATTTGCGCCAGATACCGCGCGGCGGCTGTGCCCATCAGGCCACGACCAACCACCGCGATATCAAAGCGCCCCGTCACAGCGACAATCCTGTTGTCTTGGTCAGTTCGGCAAAGCTTGCTTGGGTAACAGGGTCAAGGGGGATGCCCTTTTGAGCGCGTAAGGCTGCCACATCCCATTCGCGATCCCCAGGCGCCATGACGCGCGCGCCTGTGCGGGGCGTGCTGTTGCGCAGCTTGGTCAGGTAATGCTCCATGCCCGCAATGAACATCGGGCCTGTTAAAAAGGCCTCAGGGTCAATCGCAATCACAAATCCCCCCACGCCCCGCGGACGGGTCATGTCACCGCCCACCATGGCATCGAGATCGGGCGAGATTTTCATGCCCGTGAAAACCGCCGAAAAGATTTCTGCAACGCCCCCCAATGCGGCCCCCTTAAACCCGAATTCGCCCCCGAGCGGGGCCAACATTTCAGCTTTATTAGGGTCGGTTGTGTTCACACCTGCGGCGTCAGATGCGACATCTTCGGGCAAGGTCACGCCAAGGGAAGCATAAAGTTGCACGCGGTTATAGGGCACGGAACTGGTCGCCATATCCAAAAGCCAAGGGTTGCCTGCGGTGGGAAAGGCGATGGAGATCGGATTGGTGCCGTGAAACCGTTCGGCCCCGTCATGCAGGCGCACAAGACTGTCTGAATTGCCAAAGACCATGCCACCCATCCCGCGCTTGGCCAAGTCCATGGTATAGGCTCCCGCAGCCCCATAATGCGAGCTATTCATCACCCCAACCGCGCCAATGCCCGCCTCACGGGCCAAATCGGCGGCATGATCCGCTGCAGCATAAAGTGCGCGTGCGCCATGCGCATCATCCGCGTCCAACATGCCCGTGCCTGCACGGGTTTTGGTGAATTTGAGATTGGGGCGCGGGTTGACACGCCCGCCGCGCATGACCGCCTGATAATGCGGCAAAAGGCGGAAGCCGTGGCTGTCTACGCCATGCAGGCTGGCATGCATCATGGCATCTGTAGTGGTTGTGGCTGTGGCCTCATCTGCGCCCGCAGCGCGCAATATGGCGTGGCTGAAATTTGTTATTGCCTCGGCACTGACCCAAATTTGATTATCATCCTGCCCTTGCGCTGTCATTTTACCCTCCCGCCAGCTTACAATTTCGCGCATGTTGCCTCAGCGCCACGGGCGATGCCAGTTAAGAATTTATCTCTCAATCCAATGCGGCAATCAGCTGGGGGATTTTCTGTTTCATCTTGAAGAAACCCGCCGTGGCATGGGGCCATATCCTTTGATCCCAAGGGTCGCACCATTCGGCGAAGGCGATATTTGCGGCCTCAAGGGGCCTGCGCGCCTCGGTGATCCAATCGAATAACGGCCCTTGCGGGATATAGGGGGTGGCGATTTGCACGGCCCCAAGCCGCGTGGCCATTTGCGCCAAGAGTTTTGGATCGCGCGCCTCGACCATTTCAGCGGTCAGGCCAAGCCGATTTGCACAATCGCGAATGGCCTCCGCCTCGAAGGCGGCGACACTTGGGCTTGCATGGCGCAAATGCGATTGGGTCAACCCCACCACGGCACCAACATCAAAGCCCGCAATATCGGCGCCTGTGATCCCGCAGTCTTCATCAGTGATCAGCAAAAGGGTTTTCGCCCCCGTCTGTGGCGCAACGGGGGTGCGCAGTGGCAGGGTCGGGGGCAGGCCATCAGGTTCAGTTGCTTCAAGCCCTTCTGTCAC
>ENA-OUOG01001117-OUOG01001117.1-marine-metagenome-genome-assembly--contig:-NODE-1117-length-32332-cov-4.969338_pt1 | contig 32332 bp, 30 predicted proteins | sample MGYA00248635_ERZ508505 | MGnify/ENA primary metagenome ERZ508505 (study PRJEB26176, sample SAMN06267871) | marine metagenome | isolation source: Saanich Inlet, British Columbia, Canada | place: Pacific... | reverse complement strand
ACCCGCAATTGCCCGCTCTGTTGCGCGAGGCTTCAGGCGGGGAAGGGTTTTCTGTTGTCTATGACAGTGTAGGCAAAGCCAGTTTCCAGACAAGTCTGGAAGCGCTTAAGCCGTTTGGGATGTTTGTGAGTTTTGGAAATGCCTCTGGGCCTGTGGATCCGATAGCCCCCAGCCTTTTGGCGGCCCATGGATCGCTTTATTTCACACGTCCAACTCTGGCCACCTATGTGGCGGATATAACGCGTATGCAAGTCTCGGCACAGAAAGTGTTTGATAAAGTTGTCAGTGGCAAATTATCGGTTCAAATTAATCAAACTTATGCCCTTTCTGATATTCAGCAGGCTCATAGAGATTTGGAAGCGCGCAAAACGACAGGTTGTAGCGTTATCATACCTTAAGGAGTAAAATTGTGAGTGAGAAAATTTGTATTATTGGGGCTGGGTGCTCTGGATTTACAATGGCCAAGCGTCTTAAAGATTTTGGTTTAAATTATGACCAATTCGAGGCATCCGACGATATTGGTGGCAATTGGTATCATAATAATCCAAATGGTATGTCGGCTTGCTATGAATCTTTACATATCGATACTTCGAAATACCGGCTTGCTTTTGAAGATTTTCCAGTGCCGCATGATTGGCCGGATTTTCCGCACCACAGCCAACTCTTGCAATATTTTAAAGACTATGTTGCTCATTTTGGATTGCGAAAGAATATAACCTTTAATACGCGTGTGGAAGATGCGGCTCGCGAAGCCGATGGGCGCTGGCGCGTGCGATTGTCGAATGGAAAGACAAATTATTACAAGGCGCTCATCGTTGCTAATGGTCATCATTGGGACCCTAAAATACCTACAGAATATAAAGGTGCTTTTAAAGGGGTTCAGTTCCATAGCCATGCTTATGACTCACCTTTTGCGCCCTATGATCTAAGAGGCAAGCGGGTTCTCGTTGTTGGTGTTGGTAATTCAGCGATGGATATTGCTTCAGAAGTGTCGCAGCGCCCTATTGCTGAAAAACTATTTATATCAACTCGGCGTGGTGTTTGGATTTTACCGAAATATTTAAATGGTCAAGCGACTGATAAGGCTGTTTTTCCGACATGGATGCCAAGCAAAATAGGCCTGAAGCTAGCGCAATGGGCCATAAAGAAAAATATTGGCAAAATGGAAGATTATGGTCTTCCCAAGCCCGACCATGAACCATTGACTGCGCATCCATCGATTTCCGGTGAATTCTTAACCCGAGTTGGTTGTGGTGATATTCATGTCAAACCGGGTATTGATAAGCTTCTGCCAACCGGTGTTGCTTTTGCTGATGGCACAAAAGAAAAAATCGACGTGATTATTTGGGCGACCGGCTATGCCATAAGTTTTCCCTTCCTTAAGCAAAACGAGTTGGCGGTTGTGAATAATCAATTCCCTCTCTATCGGCGCATGATTAAGCCCGGTTGGGATAATTTGTTTTTTATGGGGCTTGCTCAGCCATTACCGACATTGGTTAATTTTGCTGAGCAACAATCCAAATATGTTGCTTCTGTTTTGTCTGGGCGTATTAACTTACCAAGTGCAGAAAAGATGAGCGCGCGCATTGAGGCTGATGAGAAGCGTTATCTCGGGCATTATTACAAGAGTGAGCGGCATACTATACAGGTCGATTTTAATAAATATGTCGGCGATATTAAAAAAGATATGGGACGCAAATGGATCTCAGCGCCGTAAACGGGCTTGATGGACTGTGCTTTGACTATGTGACAATTCCCTCTGGGCGTTTTCGCGTGGCACGTTTGGGCGAAGGTCCAATTGTCATGTTGCTCCATGGTTTTCCTGAAAGCTGGTTCAGTTGGCGGCATGTGATGCGCCGTTTAAGCGATGCTGGCTATTGCGTTTTGGCGCCCGATATTCGTGGCTATGGCGAGAGCTATAATCCGCACGATCCTGACGCTTATTCTATAGAAGAGCTGACCAATGATGTATCGGCTCTCATTGCCCATTATGGTGTGCCTGCGGCACTGGTAGGACATGATCACGGCGCACCCATTGCTTGGATAACGGCTTTGCGTTTTCCTCATCTTTTGCGTGGTGTTGTCGGTCTTTCTATTCCCTATATGCCACCCGGACCACGGCCAGCTCTTGAGGAGTTCAAGTCATTCTTCACGGATAGGGATTTGTTTTTCTATCAAGTATATTTTCAAGAAATTGGATTAGCTGAAGCTGAGTTTGAAGCCGATATGGCCTCGACCTTAGTAAAGTTTTATTATGCCTTATCAGGTGAGGCGCCAGATGGGACTTGGCCGACAGATAAAAAACACGGCGATACGCTTGGTCATAGGCTGGTATGCAAATGCCCAAACTGGCTACTTGAGGCGGAGCTCGACTATTATATCTCACAGTTCAAGATTTCTGGATTTCATGGACCGCTTAATCGCTATCGAAATCACCAGACAGACCATGCATTTTTGACCAGCTTTAGCGATAGTCAAATATATGTGCCGAGTCTGTATATCGGTGGTCGTCGTGATCTGGCCCTTAAAATGTTTCGAGGTGACATTGTAGAGGCCATGAAGCCCCATCTTAGAGATTTGCGAGGTGTCCATTTAATTGATGGTTGTGGACATTGGACCCAGCAAGAGGAACCAGAGATCGTATCTACTTATCTTCTTGATTGGCTAACCCATTTATAAATGTGTTTTTCTGTAAGTTGACCGCGCGTTATGATGCGCTGGTAGGAACGATACGTAATGTTTGGGCTATTGTCTTTGCTGTTTCGCGATCGGGTCCAAGGGCAACCGCGACGCGGCGATATGGCTTTAGGTTGGGTTTACCAAAAATACGAATATCTGCATTCTCGATTGCCAGAGCTTTTTCAACGCCTTCAATGTCAAATGGGCCAGCGCCATCATGATCGGCGCAGACAACGTGGCTCGCGCCACTTCGCTGTAAGCTAATAGTTGGAATGGGTAGCCCTAAAAAGGCCCGCGCATGCAGGTCAAATTCAGTTAAGTCTTGTGTATAAAGGGTTACCATGCCGGTATCATGCGGGCGCGGGCTCAGTTCGCTAAAAATAACATCGCCTTGTTTGGTCACAAAAAACTCTACGCCAAACAGGCCGGCGCCGCCGAGTGCTTTGGTTATTTTGCCAGCCATCTCCTCAGCTTGTCTAAGAGGTGATCCGTGGCAGGCCGCGGGTTGCCAACTGAATTGGTAGTCACCACGCTCTTGCACATGCCCTATGGGCGCGCAAAATAAGGTATCGCCTTTGGTCTGGGTGACTGTTAATAGGGTGATCTCGTAATCAAAATCGATAAACTCTTCGATAATTACACGTGCTCGCTTGCCGCGCATATTGGCAATCGCAAAAGACCAGGCATTACGCAAATCCTCATCTGTTTCCGCCATACTTTGGCCTTTACCTGATGAACTCATGACCGGTTTAATCACATAGCGGGCACTTGGAATATTTTGGGCAGCTGCCAGTAATTCTTCCTCGCTTTCAGCATAGGCATATTGGGCAGTGCGCAAACCAAGTTCCCGAGCGAAATCACGAATTCGGTCGCGGTTCATGGTAAGATTAACAGCCAATGCAGAAGGTACGATATGGTATCCAGCCTTTTCCTTTTCTATCAAAACCTCGGTCGCGATGGCTTCAACTTCTGGAACAATATAATCTGGCTTATGTCTTTCAATAGCCTGAGCAAGGGCTTGGGGGTCGAGCATATCAAATATGTCGCGCGTATCAGCAACTTGCATGGCGGGCGCATTATCATAGGAATCGCATGCAATGACTGTTTTGCCGAGACGCTGCAAACTGATAACCAGTTCTTTTCCAAGTTCACCACTTCCGAGAAGCATAATTTTTGCGACCATATCATTCTCCTTAATTTATAAATTCTATGGTGAGTCTTCTTAAATCTACGGCAATTTCGTAAATCAATTGGCCATAGAAACCTGGTTGAGATATCGTAATCAAAATATGGAGGAGATCGCGACGTGTCAGAGTTAGTCAATAAAGCGTTACAAGTTCAATCTTTGGAAGATAATTACGCTGGGTGCCATTTGGTTGAATTATCGATTCCTGCGCCTAAACCAAACGAGATATGTTTGCGCATTGAAGCGGCAACTCTTGGGTTTCCTGATCTTCTTATGACCAAAGGGGCTTACCAGCATAAGCCAGATTTACCCTTTGTCTCAGGGACGGAAGTCGCTGGTGAAGTGATCGCGTTGGGAGCTGAGGTGGAACATTTTAAGCTGGGCGACCGAGTTGCTGCAGGTAAAATGGGGGGTGGCTTTGCCCAATTTGGCTGCTATGACGCTGCGAGTGCGCGGCACTTACCCGATAATATGACCTATGCGTCTGGGGCTGCTTTGGTGTCTGCCTATTTAACGGCTTATGTGTCATTGGTGCGCCGCGGTCAACTTGAGGCCGGTGAATGGGTATTGGTGCATGGGGCAGCAGGCGGGGTTGGACTCGCGGCGATTGACCTTGCGAAACATTTAGGGGCGCGGGTAATTGCGGCCTCGCCGTCTCAGGAAAAATTAGATCAAATTTCTGCGCTTTATGACATTGATGCTGTTGTCAATACGGAGCAAGGCTTTCGTGAGCAGGTTAAGGAGATCACACAGGGTAAAGGTGCAGATGTGATTTATGACCCCGTCGGCGGGGATGTATTTGATGAAAGCACGCGCTGTATTGCTTGGGGCGGTCGCCTTTTGGTGGTTGGCTTTGCCTCGGGTCGTATTCCTCAGATTTCTGTTAATATGCCCCTGATTAAGGGCTATGGCGTTATTGGGGTGCGTGCGGGTGAGTATGGGCGTAGGCACCCTGAAAAGGGGCGTGAAAATTTAAATATTATTTGGGATTTGGCGGCTAAGGGTCTTATTAAGCCGCATATATGTGCTGAACTTCCATTATCCGCATGGCGACAAGCCTTTGATATGATGAGTGAACGTGCCATAGTTGGGCGTCTTATTATAAATCCCCAGCTCGATTAGGACCTATTCACGCTATGGCATTTCCGTTCGATATTAAAGAACCGCTCGATGAGGCGGTGGACATGGGGTGGACCCCTTTTGGACGCCACATTGGCCTTAAAGTCTATGGCTTTTCTGATGATGAAATTTACACAGGTTTGGCCTGGCGCGAGGAGCTGATCGGTAATCCTCAAAATATGAGTGTTCATGGCGGCGTTATTACAGCCCTTATTGACCAGTCCTTTGGTGCAGCTGTTATTCGTAAGTTGCAAGAACATATTGCGATTGCGACCATTGAATTGCGTTTAGACTATATGCGTCCGGCTAAGCCCTATCAGGATATTTATTGTCGAGCGACATGCTATCACACAACGCGACAGATCGCTTTTTTACGCGGCAGTGTATTTCAAGATGATCCAGAAAAACCAATCGCGAGTGGTGTGGCAACATTCATGATTAATGCAAACCGTTCAGCGCCTCCGATAGATGCCAATCGCGAGGCTTTAATGAAGCGGGGAGGTCAATCATGACGCGTGACGATATTAAAGCGCTTTTGACCACTATGCCATTTGTGCGTGACTTAGGTGTTGATGTTTTGGATATCCATAAGAATGGTTTGATTTGCTATATGCCATTTGCCGAAAAGCTCATTGGCAATGTTGTGTTACCCGCCATCCATGGCGGAGCAATTTCAACATTTCTAGAGTCGAGCTCGGTTGCCACGGCCAATTGGAGTGCATCTGACTTTGGTCTGACGGATATTGCTCTGCCTGTGAGTGTGTCACTTGAGTATTTAAGATCGGCTAAGCCGCAAGACCTCTATGCCCGCACCGAGGTGGTTAAGCAAGGTCGACGCTTAGTGCAGGTTATTTGTCATTGCTATCAGGATGATCCTGAAAAGCCAGTCACAATTATGCATGCCAGTTTCATCATGACTAAAAGTCAGGGCGCTTAAACTCGGCGGACATCTTTTGGGGGCTTATGCCCCCTCTAGTTCGTGCCGATGCTTTTTGCGCTCATGCGGGCAAAGATATCGTTTGCGTAAACGTAGGCTGATCGGTGTGACTTCGAGCAATTCATCTGGATTGATATAGGCCATCATTTCTTCCATGGACATTTTGCGCGGAGGCACGAGAATAACTGCTTCATCTGCTCCAGTTGAGCGAACATTGCTGAGTTTTTTGCCTTTTAAAACGTTAATCTCAAGATCGTTCTCGCGGTTATGCTCACCAACAATCATCCCTTGATAAACAGGAGTTTGGTGACCAATAAACATAGAGCCGCGGTCTTGCAGGTTAAAAATCGCATAAGCGACGGCTGTGCCTTGCTCGGTTGCGATAAGCGCACCATTGCGGCGACCAGAGATAGGTCCGCGGTGCGGTCCATAGCTATGAAACACGCGGTTGAGAACGCCTGACCCACGTGTATCCGTCAAGAAACGGCTTTGATAACCAATAAGACCACGCGAAGGTGCTAGGAAGACAAGACGTGTTTTGCCAGCTCCTGTGGAGCGCATGTCTTGCATATCTGCCTTACGTTTGTTCATTGCGTCTACAACCGTGCTTGAAAACTCATCATCAACATCAATTGTGACTTCTTCGATCGGTTCGAGACGATTGCCGCTCTCATCTTTTTGGAACAAGACTTGTGGGCGCGACACAGTCATTTCGAATCCTTCGCGGCGCATTGTTTCAACTAAAACGCCAAGTTGCAACTCACCGCGACCGCCAATATCAAACGCGTCTTTATCTGCGCTTTCGCGGAATGTGATTGCCACATTCGTTTCGTCTTCAGCGAGTAGGCGTTCACGGATCATTGTCGACGTCACTTTAGTGCCTTCACGACCAGCATAGGGTGAGTCATTCACAGTGATTGTGATGGACATGGTTGGTGGGTCAATTGGTGTTGACGGAATTGGGTCCTGGTTGCTGGGTGCGCAAATTGTGTCAGCAACAGACGCATTTGTGAGGCCAGCGATACAGATAATGTCACCTGCTTTGACTTCATTGACGACCACACGGTTTGGCCCTTCGAATTTCAATAATTTTGTCAGGCGTCCTGTCTCAATTGTTTTGCCATCAAGATCGATTGCCTTTACGGCGTCATTGACTTTTGCACGCCCTCTTACCACGCGGCCGGTTAGGCAGCGTCCCATATATGGGTCTTTGTCGAGCAGAGTGGCGAGCATTGCAAATGGTGCGTCTTCATCGACATTGGGCTCTGGTACCAGTTCAATGATAAGCTCCATAAGAGGGGCCAGAGAGTCGCGCGGGTCAGTTAATGACTTGGCGCACCAGCCGTCACGGCCAGATGCAAAAAGATAGCTGAAGTCGAGTTGTTCTTCGCTTGCATTCATAGCAACAAAAAGGTCAAAGACTTCGTCAACAACTTCCTCGGCCCGAGAGTCTGGGCGATCGGCTTTATTGATAATAACGATGGGCCTCAATCCTTGGGCAAGAGCTTTGCCAAGAACAAATTTTGTTTGGGGCATCGGGCCCTCTGCGGCGTCGATCAATAATATGACGCCATCAGCCATGCCGAGCACGCGCTCGACCTCACCGCCGAAGTCAGCGTGGCCTGGTGTGTCAATAATATTAACCACTGTGTCTTTCCAGACAACAGATGTTGGCTTAGCCAAAATTGTGATGCCGCGCTCTTTTTCAAGGTCGCCGGAGTCCATCAAACGTTCGGACACTTTTTGATTATCGCGGAACATGCCGCTTTGCTTTAAAATAGAGTCGATTAATGTTGTTTTTCCATGATCGACGTGCGCAATGATTGCGATATTTCTAAGAGACATAAATTGGGGGCTTTCTTACTAATTCGTCGAAATGTTTACTCCGTCTCGAACGCTGAAGAAACCCCCATTGGTAAATATTTATGAAATTCGTGTTGCGCGGATTTATCGGGCAATGGCGCGCCTTAGGGAAGAAGGGCCAAAATCTCTCTCTTCAATGTCAGAGTTATAGTTGGCCGGCCCAAATTCGACTTTCATATTATCTAAATTATAGCGATCTGTGTTGAATTGATATATGGCGTCAAAATCTTGCCGACACGCTGGAACTTCGTAATAATTTTTAATAAACCCAACATGTCCGCCCACCAGTTCATCATTCTCGTCGTAAAGGTCTGATCCTACGGCAATCCAGCTATCTTCATCATAATAGGTCACGCGACGATGATATGTATGATTGAACTGCTCTTTTTTGAGCGATGCTTCCACAACCCATACTCTGTGTAATTCATAGCGTAAAAAGTCTGGGTTCAAATGGCCAGGCTTGATAAGGTCTTCAATTGTGGTGCTTTCTGCGCTGGCTTTATAGCTGTTATAAGGAATATAGATTTCTTTTTTGCCCAAAAGCTTCCAGTTATAGCGATCTGGGGCGCCATTTCCGATAAACATATCATCGGAATTCCGTGTGCCAAAGCCAGACGTGATAGGTGCATCATAGGTTACAGAATTAGATGGTGCTGGCATAACTTTGCGGTTGTCAGGCCTGAACATATAGCCGTTACGAGGCTTTTTGACCTGATCTATTGGGTTGGACATAGAAAAACCCGAACCAGACATGCGCGGCGGCGAACTCCAAACAGCAAGCCATTCCATTTCTACATCATTAATATTTTCGACAGATTTAAGCTCGGGATCATAATAATAGCCAAGCATTCGGTCGTCTCTCACGACGCGGACAAAAGAACCGTCGGATGTAACAACCCCGCCAGTGATTTTTTGGGCAACCCGAAACCCTTTGTAATGAAGATTATGGTTCCAATAAACCTCAATGCCTGATTTGGGTATCGGAAAAGGGCTTGAAATAGTGGCACCAGCAATGCCATTTCCATCATTGGTGAGGGATGCTGTTTTGGCGTTGCTGGCAACGGCATCATAGACAAATTGAGGGAATGCACATGATCGACGTGTCTGATAGACATTCATTTTATAAGTGTCGGCATGTCGTTTGAACATGGATTTATCGAATTCGGTTAGGTTTTCTGCATATTTCCCGACATTTTTGCTTGTGATGGAGGCGATTGGTGCATCACTCGCAAATGGGTCAATATGTGCTTTGCCTTTAACATAACCCTCAGGAGCAGAAGTGAGACCGCCTGTCCAAGCTGGAATTGTGCCGGCAGAATTTCCTGCCTGTTCAGCACCAATCGGGGTTAAGCCCTGAGCTAGTCCTTCTACGGCACTCGCATCATGCATCACAGAAGTTGATAAAAAGAGAGCCAAGGTTAATCCAAAAGAGCTTTTACTAATGTTTTTTGATATTTGTTTCATGATCTTAATTACCTCTATTTCAATAACTATGACGCACGCGTCACTTTTTGTCTAGGCGATTAAAATCAATCAAATTCAATTTTTATGGCCATAAGCCGATAGCTGGTGTAGATAAAGACAAAGCATATTGGAGAATGACATGAGCGATAAACATCATATTGAAACAGTTTTGCTACACGCAGGATGGCGTGCTGACGCGACGACGGGCTCTGTAGCTGTTCCCATTCATCAAACGACCAGTTATCAGTTTAATAGCACGGACCATGCGGCCAATCTTTTTGCGCTCTCAGAGCTTGGAAATATTTATACGCGCTTACAGAATCCAACAACGGATGTATTAGAACAACGCGTTGCTGCTATGGAAGGCGGCGCGGCAGCGCTTGGCGTTGCCTCTGGTCAGACGGCTTCAGCCATGTCTATTCAAAACATAGCCCATGCGGGTGATAATATCGTCTCGTCCACCGATCTTTATGGCGGCACTTGGAACCTTTTTGCAAATACATTTAAAGATATGGGGATTGAAGTTCGTTTTGTTGATCCGTCAGACCCTGAAAATTTTGCACGTGCTGTCGATGATAGAACACGCGCCTTTTATGCTGAAACTCTGCCAAACCCCAAATTGAATGTATTTCCAATTTCTGAGGTTGCGGCCATCGGGCGAGCGCATCACATTCCCTTAATTATGGACAATACGGCTGCTCCTATTTTATGCCAACCTCTTAAGCACGGCGCCGCAATCGTTGTTTATAGTACAACAAAATATATTGGCGGGCATGGAACATCAATCGGCGGCATGATTGTCGATGGCGGTAATTTCGATTGGGAAGCTGCGGGAGATCGCCAACCTGCGCTCAATCGGGCTGATCCGAGCTATCATGGGGCTGTATGGTCTCAAGCTGCAAAGCCACTGGGCCCAATTGCCTATATTTTAAAAGCGCGCACAACATTATTGCGTGACCTTGGTGGCGCGATGAGCCCTTTTAACGCCTTTATGTTCTTGCAAGGCATGGAAACTCTGGCTTTACGCATGAAAGCTCATTGTGAGAATGCGCAAGCCATTGCCACATGGCTTCACCAGCAAGATGCTGTGGAGCGAGTAATTTACCCCTCATTGACAGATGGCGAAGTTCGTCGCCGGGCCGATGCGGTAATGACGGGTGGATATGGCGGTTTAATGGGCTTTGAGCTCAAGGGCGGTGCCGCTGCCGGTAAGAAATTTATTGATGCCCTAGAATTATTCTATCATGTGGCCAATATTGGCGATGCCCGTAGTTTAGCCATTCACCCAGCCAGCACAACTCATAGTCAACTGTCTGAAGCTGATCAGTTGGCCTCAGGTGTTACGCCGGGTTATGTGCGTTTATCAATTGGCATTGAAAATAGCGAAGATCTTATTTCTGACCTCAGTTCTGCCATTGCGAAGAGTCAGCATTAACAGCAGAAGATAAGGTTATTGTGTTCAAGAAAATAGGACATTTGTTTCAGGCGTTTGCCTTTCTCTTACTTCTGGGGTTTGCGCGACTTTTGCCAATATCTTGGTCATCAAGATTGGGGGGGGTTATCACGCGCGGATTAAGATATGTTTTAAAGGAACGCGCATTGGGCATAGACAATCTTAGTTTGGCTTTTCCCGACATGAGCACAGAAACAAAAGAAAAAATCTCAAAAGCTGTTTGGGATAATGTCGGCAAAACAGGTATTGAATTTCTTGCGATTGATAAAATCGCCAAGAATTTTGAAAAACACGTCGATATTGAGGGGCTCTCACATCTTGCTGCGTCTCGCGAGACTGGGCGTCCAATTTTGGCGCTTTCAGGCCATTTTGCTAATTGGAATATTACATTAATGACGGCCATGAGAGAGCTCGGTAATGCAATTGCGATTTATCGGCCGGTGAATAATCCCTATTTGGATAGAATCATCCGCAAACAATATCAGATCATTTCTCCGAGGAGTTTAGCCAAAGGCGAATCAGTATCCAAAATGGCGCAAGCTCTACGTGAGGGAGCAACGATTGCTATGCTTGCTGATCAGCATATGAGCGGGGGCATTGAAGTTGAATTTTTTGGGCAAAAAGTATTGGCGCCAGCAGGGCCTGCAATGCTCTCGCTACGGGTGGGTGCTGATCTACTTCCCTTTCATTGCCGCCGCGATATGGAGGCTGATGTTCAGCCGCATTATACTGTGAGTATTGGGGCACCTTTTGTTTCTCATAAAGACAGTAAAAAAGAGCAAATAATTGATTTAACTCAGCAATATTATTCTTATCTTGAGGACGAAATTCGTAAATGTCCTGAGAGCTGGCTCTGGTTACACGCGCGATTTTCCAAGTATAATCCGCAGAAAAAAGAGCTTCATTAATGTCGGATATCCATTTGTCCGATCAATCATCCGCAATATTTGCTGCCTTTGATTCTATTTTGGATGATGGTCTTATCCTTATTAATCACAAGCACGTTGTTTTGCGCGCAAATGAATATGCCTTTGACATGGTTGGACGGCGTATTTTGGGTCAGCCAATTACAAATTATGTGCGTCATCCAGATTTGCCGCGTTGTCTTAGCGAAGCTGTTAACTCGAAAATGGTGCAATCATTCATTTTCACCAAAAATGAGCAGGCTCAACGGCGGTTTCGGGTCAATGTTGCCGGCGTTGAGGAGGGTAATGGCCTATTTGTTTTGCGCTTTACAGATTTAACAAAATCAAAAAGTGTGGAGCGCATTCAGACTGATTTTGTCGCAAATGTCAGCCATGAGCTACGTTCACCTTTAACAGCAATTATTGGGTTTATTGAAACCTTGCAGGACAATCTTGCCGAAGACCCTGAAATTGCGGCAACGTTTTTGCCCTTCATGCAGGGAGAAGCCATGCGCATGCAACGTCTGGTTGATGAGTTGCTGACTTTGTCGCGCGTTGAAGCTGATGAGCATCTTCCCCCAAACGACATTGTGTGGATTATGAAGGTCATTGATCAAGTAGTCGCTCTTTTCGATATAAGGTCTAAGGAGCTGAATAGACCAATCATTATTAATGCAAGCTCTGACATCAAAGCCCTTAAAGTTAAGGGAGATGCGGATGCTTTGCTGCAGGTATTTTCTAATTTACTGGAAAATGCACTTAATTATGGTGCCGCTGACACTGAGATTCATATTGATTGTGAAGTCATACCCGCGCAGGGAAGCTTGCCTTCGCGCGTTATTGTGGCTGTGCGTAATCAAGGTCTGGGCATTGATGCCGTTCATATTGGACGTGTGACGGAGCGGTTTTATCGAGTTGATAATAGCCGATCACGCAAATTGGGCGGTTCAGGTCTTGGACTTGCGATTGTTAAACATATTATTGGTTGGCACAGAGGCAGCCTGTCAATTACCAGTGTACCAGGGCAAGAGACCGTATTTGCCGTGAAGCTTCCGTTAATTGTGGATTAATTTCTATTGAAATCCCAAAAATCTATGCTTGTCACAAAACTGTAACATTAGTGTCACAAAACGGCATTGCTTAGGATGTTATTTGAGGATGTGGCGATCAAAATCGTCGTTATAAGTATTCTCAAAGGTGGAGACCAAAATGTATATGAGAAAAGTTTTAACAGGCCTCGTGATGATGGCAGCAATGGGCGGTTCCGCTTTTGCTCGCGATCAAGTTCAAGTCGTTGGTTCATCGACTGTCTTTCCATTTTCAACCGTTGTCGCTGAGCAGTTTGGGCGATCTTCGAACTTCAAAACACCTGTCATCGAATCAACTGGTTCGGGTGGCGGCCTTAAATTGTTTTGTTCGGGTATTGGGTTAAATCATCCAGATATTACGAATGCTTCGCGCCGCATTAAAAAAAGTGAATTTGATAATTGCGCTAAAAACGGCATTGATATGACGGAAGTAGTTATAGGTTTTGATGGTATTGTTTTGGCCAATTCACGAAAAGCGCCAGCGATGTCTCTAACATTGAAGCAGATTTATTTGGCGCTGGCCGCAAAAGTGCCGAACCCGAAGAAAGAATGTAGCGCCGATTCATGTGAGATTATTGATAATCCATATACCAAATGGTCAGACGTTGATCCGTCGCTTCCAAACGTAAAAATCGAAGTTTTAGGTCCACCACCAACATCTGGTACACGCGATGCGTTTCAAGAGTTAGCGCTTGAGGGTGGTGCTAAAAAATTCGCATATATTAAGAATATGAAAGCGAAAGATAAGAAGGCCTACAGAGCGATCGCCCGTACTGTACGTGAAGACGGCGCCTGGATTGATGCTGGTGAGAATGACAACCTTATGGTTCAAAAACTCGCGGCCAATAAAAACGCTGTTGGGGTTTTTGGTTTCAGCTTCTTAGATCAAAATTCTGATACGATCCAAGGTGCGATGGTTGATGGTCTTGAGCCAAGCTTTGATAATATTGCCGAGGGAAAATATAATATTTCTCGCTCGCTCTATTTTTACATCAAGCTTGCGCATGTAAACAGCGTTCCTGGCATTAAAGAATTTGCTGAAGCTTTTACAAGCGAGAATGCTTTTGGTCCTGAAGGCTATCTCGTTGAGCGTGGATTGATTCCACTTCCAGAATCAGAGCGTATTAAAATGCGCAAAGCAGTGAAATCTCTTACGAAGTTAGAGATGAACTAATATGGGTTTGAGAGGGTGCAATGCACCCTCTCAATCTTTTCTAAATGGTGCTTGCACCACGAAGGCGGGGTAACATGACGACGACCTCATTATTGGTGCTTTTAGCGGCTATGGCGTTATTGTCATATGCTTATTCGCTGAAGAAAATTCGTCAATTAGCCATTCGCTCACCTGAAAAATTACATTCATTACCTCGGTTCCATGGTGCTTATACAGCGGCATGGGTTTTTGGCATTCCAGCTTTGTTAACGGTAATTTGGATTTTTACTGCGCCAATTATCTTAAACATGCAATTGATTGAGCAGTTGGGGCGTGTTGGCCTCGAACCTGGTGAAGTTGATCTTCTCGTTTCTCAAGTCATCTCAGTTGCCAATGGAAGCCTTTCGCCAGATTTTGTGTCAAAAGACGTGCTGGACCTAGCTGTTAAATATGAAGACAGCTATGATATATCGAGCTTATTAATCACAATTATCGCAATTATTGCGGCTTTTATTAGTTTTGCTTTTGCGATCCGTCGCTTGGCTGTTCGCTTCACCGCGCGCCACTCAGTGGAGCGCCTTGCCCGTGCCATAATGGTTTTGGCTTCGGTGGTTGCTGTCTTAACAACACTTGGGATTGTGATGTCACTGGTTTTTGAGACGATACAATTTTTCCGGACAGTGCCTGTTTTAGACTTTCTAACTGGAACCCAGTGGAGCCCTCAAATTGCGTTGCGCGCGGATCAAATTGGGAGTTCGGGTGCCTTTGGCGCGATCCCATTGTTTACTGGCACTTTACTTATCACCGTTCTGGCAATGATTGTGTCTGTTCCTATTGGTTTGTTTGCAGCCATCTTTTTGTCTGAATATGCGAGTCCTCGTGTGCGTTCGATCGCCAAGCCAGCGCTTGAAATTTTAGCGGGTGTGCCAACTGTCGTTTATGGTTTCTTTGCAGCGATTGTTGTTGCTCCTTTTTTGCGCGATACGGGTGCAAGCGTTGGGTTGGTGCTTTCCTCCGAGTCTGCTTTGGCCGCCGGTATTGTGATGGGCGTTATGATCATTCCCTTTATATCTTCGTTATCAGATGATGTCATGAATGCTGTGCCGCAGAGCTTACGCGATGGTGCATTAGCTTTGGGCGCCACAAAGTCTGAGACCATTAAACAGGTGATTTTGCCAGCTGCCTTTCCAGGAATTGTAAGTGCTGTTTTATTGGCTGTCTCGCGGGCGATTGGCGAAACTATGATAGTTGTTATGGCAGCTGGAGTTGCGGCGAACCTAACGGCAAACCCATTCGAGTCCGTGACCACAATTACTGTGCAAATTGTTATGCTTTTAGTTGGCGACCAAGAGTTTGATAGTCCTAAAACACTTGCGGCTTTTGCCTTAGGAATGCTTTTGTTTCTTGTGACGTTAGGTTTGAATGTGATCGCCCTTTATGTGTCACGCAGATATAGAGAAAAATATGACTGATTTGACCGCGACAAGATATCAAACGAAACGGCGCGCTCATTTGGCCGCTCGTCACAGTTCAGAAAAGCGCTTCAGGCTTTATTGCATAGGTGCTGTGCTAAGTGCTGTTGCTATTCTTGGCTTATTATTAAGCAGTATTGTTATGACATCTCTTCCTGCCTTTACTGAGAGTACGGTGCGGTTGGAGCTTCAGCTTAATGCGCCTGCGCAAGATAGATTTTATAGCGACGCTGAATTGGCTGATGTGAATTGGCGCAGTGTGGTTTCTCGTGCTTTATATGATTATTTTCCTGAAGTCACCGCGCGCCAGGATAAGCGTTCTCTTGTCGGAATGTTGTCTTTAGGGGCAACTGATGCTGCTCGGGATGCGTTTTATAAATCTAAGGTTCAGCCAGGCGACGTCGTATCTGTGGAGTTGCCGCTTTCGGATGATATTGACCTTGTTGTGAAAGGTATAATTGACCGGACATTGCCTGAAAATGAACGCATTGTTTCTGATCAAACGATTTCGTGGTTATCTATACTTGAAGCCGATGGCCGGGTTGAGCGAAGATTTGCCTTAGCACTCTTTGTAAATGGCGATAGCCGCGAGCCAGAAATGGCGGGGATTAAAGGGGCACTTATAGGGACACTATGGACCATGTTGGTGACACTTGCTGTGAGCCTACCTATTGGTATTATGGCCGCGATTTACTTGCAAGAACTCGCCCCTAAAAATCGTTTTACCGATATGATCGAGGTGAATATTAGCAACCTCGCAGCTGTTCCATCGATTGTTTTTGGTTTGCTGGGTTTGGCTGTCTTTATTAATTTTTTAGATGTTCCGCGTTCATCACCATTGGTGGGCGGGTTGGTTTTGGCTTTGATGACCTTTCCAACAATTATTATCGCAACGCGGGCTGCGCTTGCGTCAGTCCCGCCATCCATTCGAGAGGCGGCTTTGGGTGTAGGTGCATCCCCTATTCAGGTTATTACGCATCATGTTTTACCTTTGGCAATGCCGGGTATTTTAACCGGAACGATTATCGGTCTTGCCCAAGCTGCCGGCGAGACAGCTCCCTTGTTGATGGTAGGCATGATGGCTTTTATCGTCGACACACCGACGGATATAACGGCTAATGCGACGGTTTTACCAGCCCAGATTTACATGTGGGCGAATAATCCAGAGCGTGCTTTCTTAGCGCGCACATCCGCTGCAATTTTGGTTTTACTGGTATTTCTTCTATTTATGAATGCAATCGCCATTTATCTGCGGAAGAAATTTGAACGAAGGTGGTAATATGACACAAGAATTAACAAAAATTCGTGCCGAGAATGTAAATGTATTTTATGGAGCAAATCAGGCGCTTTACGACGTCTCGGTTGATATCCCTAAAAACCAGGTTACCGCTTTCATTGGACCCTCAGGCTGCGGTAAATCGACTTTTTTGCGCTGCTTTAATCGAATGAATGATGCGATCGAAGGTTGCCAAATAAGCGGCAATATTATGATTGATAACGATGATATTTATAGTTCAAAGGTCGACGTTGTTGAGCTGCGCGCGCGTATCGGCATGGTCTTTCAAAAACCAAATCCATTTCCAAAATCTATTTATGATAATGTTGCTTATGGTCCCCGTATCCATGGTTTGGCGGATAAAAAATCCGATCTTGATGACTTGGTCGAAAAAAGCCTGCGCCGCGCGGGTTTATGGGAAGAAGTCAAAGACCGCCTAACTGCGATTGGTTCGGGTCTTTCAGGTGGTCAGCAACAGCGGTTATGTATTGCGCGCGCGATTGCGGTCAACCCTGATATTTTGCTAATGGATGAACCTTGTTCGGCTTTAGATCCGATCGCAACCGCAATTATCGAAGAGTTAATTGATGACCTCCGGACAGGATATACGATTGTGATGGTGACACACTCGATGCAGCAAGCGGCACGTATTTCTCAGAAGACGGCTTATTTTCACATGGGGCAGTTGGTTGAATTTGGAACTACAGACGATGTGTTCACAAACCCAGCAGATGAGAAGACCGAGGCTTATATTTCAGGAAAGATTGGATAATAAAATGGCACATATTGTAAGCGCATTTGATGAAGATTTTGCGGACCTCACCGATATGTTGGCACGTTTGGGTGGTATGGCTGAGGCGCAATTTACTAATGTGATTGATGCGATCGAGCATCGTAATTTGGATCAGCTAGATACGATTATCAAAGGCGATAAAGAGCTTGATGTTATTGAGCTTGAGATTAATGAGCGTGCCTTGCGCCTTATCGCTTTGCGCGCGCCCATGGCCCAAGATTTGCGTCGGGTGCTTGTTTCACTAAAGGTGGCGGCAGCGTTAGAACGAATTGGTGATTATGCAAAGAATATTGCTAAGCGGAGTAAAGTGTTTATTCCGGGTAATCATTATGATGCGCCAATGGCGAGCGTTTTGCGTATGGCGCGATTGGCTCAGGCAATGCTTCATCAGGTCATGAATGCCTATATCGAGATGGATAGCGATTTAGCGATCGATGTTTGGGAGCAGGATGTTGCTATTGACCAACTCCACAATGCTTTGTTCCAAAATTTATTAGATCTTATCGGAAGCTCAGGTGATCGTGCGGCTATTATTTCTCATTTATTATTTACCGCGAAGAATATTGAGCGCGTCGGAGACCATGTGACCAATATTGCAGAGCAAATATATTTTGTTAACCATGGAAAATTTCCCGAAGATGATCGGCCAAAAGCTGATATTTCGAGTAATCTGAGTACAGAGTAATTGGGTTTAAGAAAAGAGTATCTCAATGTCCGTTAAAATTTTGATTGTGGACGATGAACCTGCCCAGCGCGAATTGTTAAAATATAATATCGCTAAATCGGGTTTTGAGGTTTTAGTTGCAGAAGATGGTGGCCAGGCCATCGAGCTTGTAGAAGATCATCACCCTGATCTCGTGGTTCTTGATTGGATGATGCCAGAAGCATCTGGTATTGATGTATGCCGTGTCTTACGAAGTCGGCCGGAGACGCGCGGAATTCCAATCATTATGCTTAGCGCCAGAGGTGAAGAGAGTGATCGTACATTGGGATTGGATAGTGGCGCCGATGATTATGTCACAAAGCCATTTTCACCGCGTGAGTTGGTAGCGCGAATTAATGCACTTTTGCGGCGCGCGCGCCCATCTTTGTTAAATAATGTAATGCAATTTCATGGCCTTGTTCTTAATCCTGAAACGATGCGGGTTACCCGAGATGATGATGTCATTCACCTTGGGAGCAAAGAATTCCAACTATTAAGTTTGTTGATGGAGCGTCCTGAACGGGTATTATCGCGTCAACAATTGCTCGATATGGTGTGGGGGCATGGTGTTTACGTGGAAGAGCGCACAGTAGATGTTCATATGAGCCGGTTGCGACGAGCCCTTAATGTTGGGGCCAATGGTAAAAAGCCTGACATTATCAGAACCGTTCGGGGTGCAGGCTATGCACTCACCCATGTTTCTGACGCAGAAGATTAATAGACCTTTTAAGTATTATGCAGTAGCCTTTTTATATGTCAGATACTGTTCTCGTTATTGGCGCAGGTGATGCCACAGGTGCCGCAATTGTTGAAAAATTTGCCGCAGAGGGTTTAACCGTTATTGCTGCGCGTCGTCCTGTAAATGCCGATAAACTCTCGGCCTTGGCGGCCAAGAGCGCTGGTCATGTGATCGCTATGCCTGTTGATGCACGCGATGAAGACAGCGTAATAGCCCTATTTGAGCATATTGAGAGTGAAGTTGGCCCTCTCTCCTGTGTTATTTTTAATATTGGAGCAAATGTTTATTTCCCAATAGAAGAAACGACAAGCCGTGTTTACCGTAAAGTGTGGGAAATGGGGGCTTATGCTGGCTTTTTGGTCGGCCGTGAAGCTGCACGTGTGATGCGCCCGCGTGGCCAAGGGACCATTCTTTTTACTGGTGCGACGGCTTCCATACACGGATCGTCCGGTTTTTCAGCATTTTCAGGGGCCAAATTTGCTCTGCGGGCGCTTGCGCAATCGATGGCGCGTGAGCTTGGTCCTGAGGGAATCCATGTTGCGCATTTGGTTGTTGATAGTGCTATTGATACGCAATGGATTGCTGAAAATTTCCCAGATCGATATGCCTTGGGTGCGCAAGATGGTTTGGTTAAGCCTGAGGATATTGCAGAATTATATTGGCAGTTGCACCAACAGCCGAGATCGGGTTGGGTGCACGAGCTTGACCTGCGCCCTTATATGGAAAAATTTTAAGTTAGGAATGGATGATGAATAAATTAGAGTTCATATTTGATATTGGCAGTCCAAACGCCTATCTGTCGATGCAGGTTTTACCCCAATTATGTGCGCGCTATGACGTGGAGCTGGTGATCACGCCAGTTCTATTGGGGGGCATCTTTAAGCTAACCAATAATCAGCCACCTATGGTTGCCTTTGGGGCGATCAAGAACAAACCAGAATATGAAATGCTTGAGATTAAGCGCTTTATCGAATTTCATGGTATTACGGCATTTAAAATGAACCCGCATTTTCCCGTAAACACATTATATCTCATGCGGGCAATGATCGTCGCACAAATGATGGGACGTGAGGCTGATTATCTTGCTGCGATTTGTAAAGGCATGTGGGAAGACGGATTGAAACTCGACGACCCCGAGGTTTTAGATAGATTTTTTAATGATCATGGTTTTGACGCCGATAAAATGCGTACCGACATGTCGAGTGAAGATGTTAAGAAAAAACTCATGGAAAACACAGATAATGCTGTAGCCCGGGGGTGTTTTGGCATTCCCAGTTTCTTCTTCAATGGCGACCTTTACTTTGGCAAAGATCGTTTGATTCAGATCGAGACTCTGTTAAGTCGCGCGCCTAATTAAGCGGGCCACCATCTAACGTGATGCGATGCATAACGCGCCGTTCACCATGATAATCATTGAGTGCATAGTGCCAAGTTGCGCGATTGTCCCAGAATGCGATGGACCCTTCACGCCATTGAAATCGTGTTGTATTTTCAAGCGTCGCGGCGTGTTTATAAAGATAGTCGAGCAGGGGTTTTGACTCTGCTGCCGTCCAGCCTTCAAAATGAATTGTAAAGCCTGGGTTAACGTAAAGCGCTTTACGGCCACTTTCAGGGTGCGTGATAATAACGGGGTGGATGGCATCTTGAGTTGCCGCGCTTGCATTGCCGAGGCGCTCACCAAATTCGTCTTTGTAGGCAGATTGCTCACCAAAGACATGGCGGCTGGAGTGAACGGCATTCATAGCTTCTAATGTCTTTTTTAAACCTGGTGAGAGGCTCTCATAAGCCTTGTACATACAAGCAAAAAGCGTGTCACCCCCGATTGGGGGCGTTTCGCGCGCAAGTAGGATTGAGCCCATTGCAGGAATTTGATCATAAGAATGGTCAGTATGCCATCCGCCTCCAATATTAGAGGTTTGATCTGGCTCTTTTCTGACTTCAGCAATTTTTTCGTAACCAGGTACTTTCGCAAAAAAGCGATTAATATTAATGGGAGCCCAACGTTCTGCAAATTCAATATGTTGCTCAGGTGTTAAATTTTGGTCATGGAAGAAGATAAGGCCATGCTCAATAAATGCATCTCGTATTGTTGAAAAATCCGAGTTACTGAGTTCTTTGGATAAATCAACATTGGAGATTTCAACACCAACACCACCAGAGATAGGTTTAATTTCAACTGCAGACATATTCCCCTCCATTTGTCAGTTCTTAGATTGCTCAAAAATAATTAAGAGAACAAGCCCTAAAACCATAAACTTTACAATTATTCTTTGATGCTTTTATCCATCATTCGCTTTATACTGTTGTTTATTCAAGGAGATAGCTATGTCTGAAACGTCCTATCGTAAACCGCACGAGTTACGCCGTTCAATTGAAACGCTCGTTGCAGAGGCAGATGATAGCCTCCATGCTCAGAGCGTGGAAGATTCTGGAACGCGCGTAAGTCCTGATGATCTTGAGAAATATGCACGTGATCTTGATTTGGCAATTAGCGAAGAAGCGCTCGTCACATTACGGGCTCAATTTCTTAGATTCTCAAGTGTGTTTGACACAGCCCAATCCCGCGATATGGTCCGTGAGGCCGTTGCAGATGTTGTTAAGCCACTCTTACAGACTTGGATTGAGAATAATATGCCAGATATTGCCCGTGAAGTTATTACGGATGCAATTAGTCAAATAGCCGATCATAAAATGTCATCTTAAGCCTATTTGAACAGTGCCCAATATTACGTTTTGGGCTAAGAGCTCGGCCAAATATTTTTAGCGATTTGACGAGACTTATAGGAATAGATTTCAGGTGCAATTAAGCCTGCTTGATATAATGCCTTAAGGGCAAGTAATTTCTTTTCAGCTTCAGTAAGAGCGTTGAGCTCATCTTCATTGACCGGAAGGTCATCCACATATTCATCACTTGTCGCTTGATCAATCGGGTTTTCTTGGTCTTGGGCGTCAATATTCTCAGTGACCTCCTCTGCCAAATTTAAGGCAGGCTCGGGGGGGGTATCACTCGAAATATGATCCAAGGCCTCATCTTCATGCGTGGGCGCTTCACCAATAGGTTCATTTAGTTCTTCATCAAATTTTAGAACCGCATATTGACTAGCTACAATTTCGGAAAACTGCTCTGTCGAGATTACGTTTTGCTCTATATCTGATGCGCTGTCTTCAGCTGCAAAATGCTGAGCAATTTGGGCGGGATCACGGTCATGACTATGATCATCAAGGAATTCGATATCAGGCAGTGATGAAGATAGCGGCGTTTTAACAATATTCTTATCGTTTTGAGTGGGGGTTTTACGCGGACTTGCATTCAAGAGGTATAATAAAAATATCAATAAAGCAGCAGCAATTACGGCTGCCCCGATTGCAATGGCTTGAGCATTATTTGTAATGAAGGGCTGAACCATTCCCAAAATTTCGGCAAGTGATCTTCCGCCAATTGTTATTTTATCTAAGTCCATTTTATCTGCCTCTCTGCGGGTCTTATGATAGCATAAATGTCGTTGATTACTATATCGCTGGCCTTCTAAATTGGGGGCAACGATTGCTTTTGAGGCTTACCCATCCCAAGGGTGACGACGCTCAGGCTTATTGGGTTTATCTTGGTTTTGCGGTGTCTGTGGCGCAATTGTTGGAATATGGGCGCGCTGCATGGGGCTCATGTCAAAGGCTTTGCTTTGAGATTTTGCAAATAGAGGCACATCAGGACGCCGCAAAAAGGGTATGAGTGCCGCGCCAGTTATAAAGCCACCAATATGAGCCCAATAGGCGACATTGCTTTGGCTGTCGCTTAAGTTCCAAAATTGCAAGCCAATCCAAAATAGCAAAACAATGGCAGCGGGTATGTTGATGCGCCGAAAGAAGATAAAAAACCCGACCAAGCACCGCACATTGGCGCGTGGATGAAGCATGAGATAAGCCCCTAGTGTGCCAGCAATGGCTCCGCTGGCACCAATCATTGGGGTTGTTGAGCTTGTATCTACAAATGATTGTGAGAGCGCTGCAACAATACCGCTAGCGATATAAAGAATGGAGAACCTAAGTGGCCCCATACTGTCTTCCACATTATCGGCAAATATCCAAAGATAAAGCATATTGCCTGCAAGGTGTAGAAAGCCACCATGGAGAAACATTGATGTGAATATGGTCAAATAAGAGGGGACCCAAATCAGTTCGGGAGGGAATTCACCAAAGCCAAAAATGCGCGCCGGAATCATGCCAAGAGCAAGAATTGCTTCGCCCTCACCATCTCCTAAGCCCATTTGCCATAAATAGGCTAGAACGCATGCGGCGAGAATAACCCATGTCACATGCGGGCGATCTAATGTTTTATTATCATCGTAAAGAGGGAAAAACCACATTGGGTCAGTTTAGGCAGCTTGCCATGGCATGCAACTAAAATTCTTGGGTTTTATACCTTGGTCCAGCTCCACATCTCGCTCAGTATGCTTTGCCAAGCAAAGCTGATGTCTCGCTCCGGCATCTTTTTTAAATGGACAATTACCCAAAGCTGTTAGGTGCATCGTGGTGAAATAAGGGGTGTCTCTAGTTCAGCCGCGAATTTCCCACAAATTGAATGAGGGGTTTTTTGTTTTGAAGAAGGCGCTGAGCGACACGCAGAATATCATCGCGTGTAACAGCTTCTATCTTGTCATTACGGGCTTTAAAATGGCCCTTGGGCCATCCGTTTAGCTGTACACCTGTCAAAGACAGCGCAATAGATGATCCACTATCAAAGCGTAAAGCATATGAACCTGTAAGGTAAGTTTTGGCCTTGTGAAGTTCTTCTTCGCTGACGGGTTCTTGGCTTATACGGCGCAGTTCTTGTTCTACTGTTGTCAGTGCTTGGTCAACTGTATCATTGTCGCTTGCAAAGGTCAGAATCCAAACTGGTTGTGATGCTAAGTCGTATAAATTGCTTGAAATTGAATAAGTTAGACCTTTTTTCTCTCTCACTTCTGTCATGAGTCGGGACGTTAAGCCTGCGCCACCGAGAATATGGTTCATGACATAAGCGGCGTATAAATCTGGATCATTTATGGCGATACCAGGTAATCCTAAAAATACTTGGGTTTGAGGGCCTTCGCGTTGAATTGTTGCCGAACCGCTTTCTTGCAGGCCTGGACTGGGTTCAATGCGGATTTGAGCCTGAGCCGGTAAGTCCCCAAAGAGCTCGTCCAGGACACTTTTAGCCGTGTCTGCATCCATGTCACCCACAATGGATACAATGAGATTGTCGCGCGCCATCAGCAGATTGTGGTGTTGAATGATATCATCTTTCTTGATGTGAGAGAGGCCAGTTTCTGTTCCACTTGTGGGATGTGCGTAACCGTGTCCCATAAAAGCGCGTTGATACCAGGCATTTTTAGCCATTGTCGCTGGATCTTGCTTTTGAAATTTGAGATAGGCCGTGATTTCACCCTTTATGCGTGCAACCGCATCTTCATCAAATCGTGGTGTATTAATGGCTTTAGCAACTAAGGAAATTGTATCGGCTCTATTGATGGTTAACAGTTGAATATTGGCTGAAATTTGGTCGCGCGAGACATCAAAGCGCATGGTTGCACCCAGTCGGGCCATCTCGTTTTTGAATGCTAAACTGTCTAGATCATCCGCACCCTCATCAATCAGGCTGGCCATGAGATTGGTTAGACCTTCTAATCCTTCAGGATCCACAGCACTTCCGCCACGCCAACTGACATTTATCGTGGCGATTGGTAATCGGCTGTCTTCAACAAGCCAAGCGCTGATACCTGTTTCACTTTCAACGCTTTGCACATCAATATAAGCAAAAGCTGTTTGTGTGCTGCTTAATAGCAAGATCCCAAAACATATGATTGCAAGCCAATGCGCTTTTACTAGACAGTTGTTCATCTTCGCCTCTTATCTCGCCCGATAAATTTATTATTCTGATGGTGACAAATAAGCTGTTACCGATTGGTCGGCGTCCATATGCTTGGAAACGGCATCTTGAACCTCTTGGGGTGATATGCGGAAAAGCATTTTGGGATAATTGGTTAAATCATCGAGCTCAGTCCCCAATACTAAACTATAGCCAAAGTTAAACGCCATATCAGACTGCCCATCCATGGCATAAAGATTTTCTGATGCCAGCACGCTCGCCGCGCGTGACACTTCGCTTTTACTCGGAGGTGAGCGGCGCATTTGCTCAACTTCTTCATGAATGGCCTGCTCCATTTTAGCGAGATCGTCGTTATTTTTAGCAATAGCAAAAAGACGAATTTCAGCCGCATTGATCCCAATTGGATCAAGGCTCGCATTCACATAATTTGCTGTTTTATCTTGGCGTATCAACCGAGAATAAAGACGGCTATTTGCACCTGAACCCAAGATTTGGATGCCAATGGTTAAAGCGGCCATCTCGCGCTCATTTTCATTTGTGAAAGGCATAAGCCTTGTGCGGTGCTGCCAGATGGATTGCTGAAAGCGCGGGTCGGTAAAGGTGAGTGGGGGTTTCTCTTTTAACGGTTTGGTAAAGTCAATAATCGGCCGGTCTGGGCGTTTAGCTTTGCGCGCTGGGATTGAACCAAAGTGTTTTTTGGCAAGCTCGAGAACAGATTCTAATGTTGTGTCGCCAACGACAACCATAATTGCCTGATCGGGTACATAATAATTTTGATAAAATGTTTGGGCCGCCTCGTAAGGCATGTTTTCAATCTCGTCTCGCCAGCCAATAACTGGGATGCTATATGGGTGGTCTTGATAAAGGCGGGCACTGATTTGCTCGTTTGCTAACGCTTGTGGATTTGAATCGACACGAAGCGATCTCTCTTCAAGAACAACATTCTTTTCGGTTTGAAAGTCGTCCTCGCTTAAGACAAGGTTAACCATGCGGTCGGCCTCAAGGGACATAACAGTCTCAAGGTGCTGCTTAGGAATGCGTTGATAATAGACCGTAAAATCTTGCGATGTCATTGCATTATGCTGCCCACCAAGTTCAGCCACTTTTTGCGAAAAGGCGCCTGCGGGATAGTTTTTGGTGGCTTTGAACATAAGGTGTTCAAATAAATGCGCGATACCAGACTTTTTGTTTGGTTCGTCAGCGCCCCCAATACGATACCAAATCATATGCGTAACAGTCGGGGCTCGATCATAGGGAACAACATAGATCTCCATTCCATTGTCGAGTATGGCTTTCTCGACGCGAATGACATTATTTGCCGGATTGTGAATGAAGACAGTGTAAATGACCGCAATGATACTGAGCAGCCCAATACCTAATAAGGTGATTTTGGTTTTTGTTTGGGGCATGCTTTGTCACCTATGATTATTATATTTGTTAGGATAACAATGTTTATGAGGTCGTCTGGTGCAGGTCAAGCCAGCGGGCAAAGCTTTTAGGTTTTAATTTAGTCCTGACGTTAAACGTTCAATAAGCTTCGGGTCTGCAACGCGCGTATTATTGGCTTCGTTATCTAGCTCTTCGCGAACTGCCCCTGTTTGCTTGTCACCACCAACTTTTGATAAGAGTGCTCTCTCACCAGCACTCATATTTTCAAGCTGCTCTACGCTTAGCCCTGTTAAGACGGAGCGCGCAATATTTGTTGAACTTACGGATACTTGAGCGCTTTCACCCGTGCGAGGTGGGCGCAAAGAAAAATCTTTAGGAATGAAGAGAGGTGATTTTGTAATTACGCGGAACTCATCCGGCGGATTTTTAGAAAATCCAAACGTATCACTAATTGATCCGCATGCGCTCAGTGTGAACGGAGCGATGAGTGAAAATATGAGAACGATTTTTCGCATTTTGAAAATCACCTTAAAGATCAGCTAGAAAATTAACGTTGAAAATTAGTATCATCTATTTGAAATAAGCACCAGCGCCTTGGGCTATTTTCTTTCATCTTTTAATGCTTTGAGATTGGCAAATAAAATAAATATTGCCCCAATCGTAATCCAAATATCTGCGATATTGAATATATACCAATAATAGCCAAAGCCATGAAGGCTAACAAAGTCGATGACAGCTCCATGTAGCACCCGGTCAATAATATTGCCGACAGCGCCACTGATCACCAGCACAAATCCGATGCGTATAAATTTATCGCGTTCACCGCGTAAGAAAAACACAAATAAAAGACAAATAGCACTGGTTATGCCAACCAGTAGCCATTGGCCTAAACTACTATTTGCTGCAAATAAGCCATAGCTTATGCCGCGGTTCCAAGTGAGATTAAAGTCAAGAAAAGGCAATAGTGAGATCTGTCCATTTTCAAGACTTTGTGCATATGCCAGTGATGCATATTTTGAGACCTGATCTACGATCAGGGCAATGGCAAAAATAAGCCATAGCCATGTTTTAGGAGGACTTACAGAAAGTATCTGTTTGGAATCCGTCATAGCGTCTTGTGCGTTATCCATGTGAGAGCGTGTCAAATTCGCGGACAGCTTCTGCATCACGCGGGGTCAGGCCTGGAAAACCTGCAACTGAGCCAACAGTGGGCAAAATCTTCCATGAACGTTCACATTTTTCTCCGCTTGCAAGAGCGTGAATAACCCCAACATTCTCAATGTCGTCGAGCGTAAAAGCGTCCTCAGGAGGAGGGCTTGCAATCAGTTCAATTTGCGAGGTAATGCAAACGTCGGCCATATCGACTCCATCCATGGCGCTAAATTTTGCGGCATCGCCAACATAAACGCGCGGTGCAGCTTCAAGGCTTGAGCCAATATTTTTCTCGCGACGTTCGATTTCCAATGCACCAGTGACGACGCGGCGAATGTCGCGAATATGTGACCATTTTTGGGCAAGTAGGTCATCTTGCCAGTCAGCATGTGTGTCTGGGAATTGGCGCATATGAACTGAAAATGTCGGATCAGGAAAACGCGACTGCCAAACTTCTTCCATTGTGAAGGCAAGTACAGGCGCAAGCCAAGCCGTGAGGCATGAAAACATCTCATCCAATACGGTTAAACATGCACGACGGTTAAGACTCGATGACGGATCGCAATAAAGAGCATCTTTACGAATATCGAAATAGAAAGATGATAAATCGATGGTCATGAAGTTAAAGAGTGTTTGGTAAACCCGCCGAAAATCATGGCGTAAATAATGAGCGCGAATGGTTCTGTCGAGCTTGAGAAGATTATGCATCATATAACGCTCAAGCTCGGGCATGTCCTTAACTTCAACGCGTTGATCAATCTGGTAATCATTTAAATTGCCAAGCATGAAACGGAATGTGTTCCGCAACTTGCGATAGGCATCTGTATTGGTTTTGATAATTTCTTGGCCAATGCGCAAATCTTCAGTGTAGTCAGAGCTCATAACCCAAAGTCGAATAATGTCAGCGCCGGACTGCTGGATGACTTTGAGTGGGTCAACTACATTGCCCATAGACTTAGACATTTTGCGACCTTTTTCATCCATAACAAAGCCATGGGTGAGAACCTGTTTATAGGGTGCGCCTCCGCGTGTGCCGCAACTTTCGAGGAGGGATGATTGGAACCAACCCCGATGTTGGTCAGAGCCTTCAAGATAAAGATCGGCTGGCCAATGAAGCTCTGGGCGTTGTTCAAGGACAAATGCATGTGTGGTCCCACTGTCAAACCAAACATCTAAAATATCGAAGACTTGTTCAAAATCAGATGCTTTGTAGTCGAGTCCCAAAAACACTTGCGGGTCTGTTTCAAACCAAGCATCCGCACCTTGTTCGGCGATGGCCTCACAAATGCGTTTATTAACTGCGTCATCGCGCAATGGCTCGCCGCTTTTTTTATCAACAAATATCGTGAGCGGGACCCCCCAGGCACGCTGGCGCGACACTACCCAATCGGGTCTATTTTCAACCATAGACGAAATGCGATTGCGGCCGACTGAGGGAAGCCATTCAACGTCTGATATAGCTTGCATCGCCTTCTTGCGTAACTCGGTCTTGTCCATTGAAATAAACCACTGCGGCGTGTTACGAAAAATAAGAGGGGCTTTTGAGCGCCAACTATGGGGATATTGGTGGCGGAGTTTACCTCTTGCCAATAATCGGGTTGCGTTTTCGAGGGCCTCGATTACCGCCCCATTGGCATCGCCTTCTTTGCCATTGTCATAGAGGACGCGCTTCCCTGCGAATATTGGAACGCTCTCGAGATAAACGCCTGCCTCATCAATCATGAATGGAATGTCAATGTTATGCTTACGTCCTAACTCAAAATCGTCTTGACCGTGGCCTGGGGCAATATGAACAAGTCCGGTGCCCGTTTCATCGGTCACAAAATCTCCAATAAGAAGTGGTACGTTAAATGTGTAGCCATGGTCATGAAGAGGGTGGGCGCAGGTGTTAATGGTGGATAAATCAATGTCGCATTCGCGGCTGTATTCTTCAATTTTAGCCGCTTCCATCACTTTTTCAGCTAAGTGATCGCATAAAATGAGCCGACCTTGTGGGGTTTTATAAATGCCATAGGGCAGGTCCTTGGCATAAGCGATGGCGCGATTGCAGGGAATGGTCCACGGCGTTGTTGTCCAAATAACGGCAAATAAGTTTTCATGATCAATGCTCGCTTCGCTGACCGGAAATTTAACAAATATGGTCGGCGAGACATGTTCCTCATATTCAACTTCAGCTTCTGCAAGCGCCGTTTTTTCTACAACTGACCACATAACCGGCTTGGAGCCGCGATATAGGCTTCCATCCATGATGAATTTCTGGAACTCAGAAACGATGGTTGCTTCGGCCGCAAAATGCATAGTTGTGTATGGGTTCTCCCAGTCGCCAATAATGCCAAGGCGTTGGAATTGTTCGCTCTGAATATCGACCCATTTTTGTGCGAATTGTCGGCATTCGGAACGAAACTCTTTGGCTGGCACATCGTCTTTCTTTTTGCCTTTTGCGCGATACTGCTCTTCAATTTTCCATTCAATTGGCAAACCATGACAATCCCAGCCAGGAACGAAAGGGGCGTCATAGCCCATCATTTGATGGACGCGGACAACAATGTCTTTGGTGATTTTTTGCATTGCGTGACCGATATGAATATCGCCATTGGCGTAGGGTGGGCCGTCATGCAAAATATATTTTGGTCGTCCGGCAGACTGCTCTCGCAGAGTCTTAAAAAGGTCTATTTTTTGCCACATGGCGATGGTTTCTGGCTCGCGCTTTGGCAACCCTGCCTTCATTGGGAAGTCTGTTTGGGGCAAACGTAATGTCTCTTTATAATCGCGTGGTTCACTCATAATCAATTTTTACCAGTCATTGGTTGGGTTGCAAACTATTGGTTGGGGTGGCAAGCGTGCTCATAATGCCGCGTGCTTGGTCGCTATCTTTTTGAATTTGCGCTGTTAGCAATTCGAAACTCTCAAATTTTTGTTCGGGACGAATGAATGCGCAGAGCTGTATGTCGAGCGTCTCACCATAAATATCGCCAGAAAAATCAAATAAATGGGCTTCAACTCGCGGCAGAAGCGTGCCGACAGTGGGGCGCATGCCAATATTGGCAACGCCCGCAAAGGTCTGTCCAGCTAAGGCGCCCGTTAAGATTTTTGCTGATACGGCATAAACACCAAAAGCGGGTCTTAGAAAATCATTAAGTTCCACATTAGCGGTTGGGAAGCCTATCGTGCGTCCGCGTTGGTCACCTTGGGCGACGACGCCTGTAATGCTCCATTTATGGCCTAGCCATTTCTCGGCATCTTCAATCTTTCCTGCGCGTAAGGCTGCTCGAATTTCAGTTGATGAATATGGCGTTTGCGCTTGAGCCCGTTTAACGGGGGAAACGATAGCTGTTTCAAACCCATTTTCGCGTCCGGCCGTTTCAAGCGTGACAGCTGAGCCATCACGACCTTTTCCAAAATGAAAATCATGGCCAATCACGACACCGCGCACGCCAATTTGGGTACATAAAATATCGTCAATAAAGTTTGCTGCACTGCGGTCAGCCATTTTAGCGTCAAAGCCAAGTGCGAGGGTAAAGTCAGCCCCAGCCTCTGAGATAAGCGCGGCTCGTCTTTCGATGGAGGTTAAACGAAACGGCTCTACATCGGGTCGAAAATAAGAAACGGGATGCGGATCAAAGACCAGCACGCCCAATGGACATTGCAGCTTATTGGCCATCTCTTTTGCTGTTTGGATGACAGCCCGGTGGCCAATGTGCACGCCATCAAAATTGCCAATGGCAAGAACGCATGGTTTAAAAGAGGCTGGTATAGCATCAGTCGATTTATAAAGGTGCACGGTCGGGTTTTCCATCTTGCTCTTCATTTAGCGTGTGCGGCGCTACCAAACAAGGTGCTTCATTGCAAAATGAGCATGGGTTTGGTCTTTTGCGAGAAGGTCGCGGATTGCCGTCATAGATTGATGATTAAAGTTAGAGTCGGCGCTGGCAATACCGCCAGACATGAATAAGACGTCAATATTTGCCAGATTGGCCCCTTTGACATCTGTTTTTGGGCCATCCCCCACCGCCAGCAGTTGGTTTGCATCGACCCCGAGCGCATTGAGTTTCTTGAGCGCAAGTTCGTAAACAATCGCATTTGGTTTACCCAGCCATATAACGTGGCCACCTTTTTGCTCAAATATCTCGGCAACAGCTCCTGCGCAGTAAATGAATTGATCCCCGATTTGCACAACTCGGTCGGGGTTGGCGCAGATCAGACTTATATTACGCTCATGCCAAATGGCTATTAAATCAATATAATCATCTGGCGTTTCTGTGCTGTCGTCATATAAACCAGATAATAAAATATAATCAGCCTCATCCAAGCCACCAAATGGTGCATCAAGCCCTGCTATGAGGTCTAAATCTTTATCAGGCCCGACATGATAGCAAATTTGCCCTTCCAACCCGCGCTCGCGAATTAAAAGCCGCGCGGCATCTCCGGAAGTGAGGATATCATCATAACAATCAGGGCCAATACCCAACTCATTTAGGCGTTTTTGGACGGTTGTTCCTGGACGAGGGGCATTTGATAATAAAAGAATAGGTCCGCGTTCAGCACGAAAGCGGCGCAATGTATTGGCAATATCTGGAAAAGCGTCCTTGCCATTATGAAGAACCCCCCAAATATCGCATAGAAGTGCAGAATATTTAGCTGGCAGGGCACTTAATCCCTTCAGCGCTTGTGGGGTCGGTTCTTGGGGTTCCATAAATGAGCAATTTCCATCAAAAAATATTAGAGAGGCAAACTGCCGTTAACCAAGGCTGGCGTCAAGCCCTGAGCAATTTGGGGCATGCTATAGCCCAGGAATATGGCCGATAAAACAGAATATTAAAATGACGCCTTAGGGCAGGACATGGTCTTGCTTGCTGGCAACGGAGTGAGGACTCGCCAAGACCGCGATATGTGATAAAGTTTGCAAAATTGAAATAGGAGAAAAAGAATGAGTTTATTTAATCTAAGTGGCAAGACTGCGGTTATTACTGGCGCTTCGCGCGGGATTGGTGAAGCAATTGCGCGTCAAATGGCTGACCATGGTGCCAATGTTGTTATTTCTAGCCGCAAAGCGGATGCATGTGATGTTGTGACAGACTCCATTAATGAAAAACACCCA
>ENA-OUOG01001114-OUOG01001114.1-marine-metagenome-genome-assembly--contig:-NODE-1114-length-32378-cov-5.105260_pt1 | contig 32378 bp, 24 predicted proteins | sample MGYA00248635_ERZ508505 | MGnify/ENA primary metagenome ERZ508505 (study PRJEB26176, sample SAMN06267871) | marine metagenome | isolation source: Saanich Inlet, British Columbia, Canada | place: Pacific... | reverse complement strand
GGAGCGCAGGATGGGCGGCATGGATGGAGCGCAGTGCCTGGTGGAAGGAGCGGCCGAAGGCGATGCGCGGCGTGGTGGGCTGGACGGTGGGCTTCAATTTGGTCTGCGCAATCGGCCTCGGCTTTGTCTACGCCAAAAAAAGCCGCGTCGAAGCCATGGACCTCCTCTACCAACGCGGCGACTTGCGGAATTTCGCCATCGTCCAGGTCGACGGCGGCACGTTGCCCCCTCGCTTCTACGCGGGGCAATGGGTGCCGTACTTCACCTTCGACCACGAAAGCGACCCCGCGGGCGAGCGCAACACGCTATGCAAGCTGGCGCCTGAGCGGCCCTTTCCGAACTACCTCCTGTTTTACGGGAATGCCCACCTCGGTGAAGCGGTCCAAGCGTTCAAAGCCGAGTGGCCCAACCTGCGCTTTGTGGCCAACGTAGCGCCCGGGCGGTTCGATCGCTTGTTGGCTTGGCTCAATCCCATCAACCGGGCGGAGCGCGTGGTCATTTATTCCGTGGAAGAAGATGCCTGCTGCGGTCAAGACCTTTGAGGTATCTTGCGCGCATGTTGGAACAAGTGAAAAAAGCCACTTTGGTGGCCGCATGTTGGGTAGCTCTGGTGGGACTCAACTCCGCCAACGCGCAATACCCGGGTTGGCAGCAGCGTGCGGACTATGCGATGGACGTTCAGCTCGATACGGCGAATCACGGCCTGACCGGACACACGGTCATCGCCTTCACCAACAACAGCCCTGACGCCCTCGACCGGTTGCATTTCCACCTGTTCTTCAATGCGTTTCGGCCAGGAAGCATGATGGATGTTCGGAGCCGAAACATCGCCGATCCCGATCGCAGGGTGGGCTCGCGCATTTTTGAGTTGCCCGAGGACGAATGGGGTTCATCGGAAGTCTATCGGTTGACGGTGAATGGGAAGCCGGTGACCATTGAACACGACGGAACGCTGCTCACGGCCTTCCTCGACGCATCGGTGGAACCCGGGGCTACGGTGCAGCTTGAGCTGGACTGGCAGGCCATCGTGCCCCGCCAGATCCGCCGGTCCGGCTGGATGAATTCCGAGGGCGTGGAATACTCCATGACCCAGTGGTACCCCAAATTGTGCGAGTACGACCATTGGGGTTGGCACACGGACCCCTATGTGGGGCGGGAATTTCATGGGATTTTTGGCAACTACGATGTGACCATCAACGCGCCCGTAGGCTACGTCATCGGAGGCACAGGAGTGCTGCGAGACGCCAGCGCGACGGACAAGGGCCTGTGGCAGTTCAAGGCGGAGAACGTATTGGATTTCGCGTGGGCGGCTGATCCGGATTTTGTCCTGGAAACCGCGCAAGCCGGAAAGGTGCAGCTGAATTGCTACCACCAAAGCAGCCCCGAATTGGATTCCGCGTGGGGCGCACTGCCGGAATATGCGGCGCGTGCAATGGCCTTCTTCAACGAATTGATCGGCCCCTACCCCTACCCGCAGTACAGCATCATTCAAGGCGGAGATGGCGGCATGGAGTACCCCATGGCGACGCTCATCACGGGAAATCGCTCGTTGCGCAGCCTCGTCGGTGTGACGGTGCATGAAATGGCGCACTCGTGGTTTCAAGCGGTGCTCGCTACGAACGAAAGCCTGTACGAGTTCATGGACGAAGGCATGACTTCGTACGCGTCGTCGCTGTGCATGCAGCACTTGTTCGCAGGCCCCGAGTCGAATGACCCGTTCCGATACGCCTATGCGGGCTACATTCGACAGGCCCTAAGCGGAAACGAGGAGCCGCTGTCCACGCACGCCGACCACTACACCACCAACCGCGGATACGGCGTCGCTGCCTATTCGAAGGGCGAAGTCTTGATTGCCCAACTGCGAGCGGTCATCGGTCAAGAGGCTTTGGGTGCGGGGTTGAAGGATTACTACCGCCAATTTGCCTTCAAGCACCCCGGTCCCATCGACTTGATGCGCTGCATGGAACGCGCTTCGGGGATTGAGTTGGATTGGTACTTTCAGTACTTCGTTTATTCCACGCACCAAGTGGACTATGCCATTGAATCCGTTGACCAACAGGACGGAGCGTACACCATTCGGCTGCAGAAGCTCGGAGGCATGCCGATGCCCACCACGGTGGAAGTTCGCTTTGAGGACGGCACTTCAGAACGGTTTTTCATCCCGTTGCGCATGATGCGCGGAGCGGTGGTGCAAGATGGGGCAGCGTTGCTTGAAGATTGGCCATGGGTCGATCCCCGTTACGAGTTCACCCAGCGCGATGAGCGGCGGGTGGCCAGCGTTCAGTTGGATCCGGACGGTTGGGTGGCGGACGTCGATGGAGCGAACGATGCGTACCCCCGTGCAGAAGTCGAGGAAGCCCCTTCTTCGAAGAAACGCAAGCGCAAGAAGAGCTGATGTACCGGGATTGGATGGTGGGGCAGCCGCGTTGGGTGGCCGGAATGGTCGTCCTTGGCAGCGCGGTTGCGGCGGGGTTGCTGGGACCGATTGCCATTGACATCGAAGGGGAGGCGCCCATGACGGCGCAGACGTTGCTGATTTTGTTGCCCGGGCTGTTGTTCGGTTGGGAAGTCGGGCTGAGCGCGAGTGTGCTGTACTTGATTGCGGGGGGATTAGGAGCGCCGGTGTTCGCGCATTTTACGAGCGGCTGGGCTCGGTTCACGGGAACGACGGGCGGGTACTTGTTGGCCTTTCCCATCGCCGCTTTGGTGGTGGGTTGGTGGGCCCCTGACGGGAAGCGGTTCCGCTTTTTGCGGAGCGGGGTGTTGTTGTTTGCAGGCCAAACCCTGATTGTGGCCCTCGGCATGGCTTGGCAGCGCGCCATCGTTCCAGTCGATGACGGGATTTGGTCCGTGGTAGAGCCCCTCCTGCCGGGACTGGTGATGAAAACGGCGGTGGGGACGTTGATCCTTACCGGCATCGCTCGCCTCGTGGACCGCGCGAGGCGCAACTGATTACCTTTGGGGCCATTCAACCTCAACGTGCATGAACCGAACCACCATCATTGCCGGCGTCCTTTCCGTCGCCGTCTGGGGATGTTCCGACTCTTCGGCCCCTGAAAACGCTCCCCTTAACGCGAAACAGCAAGCCATTCTCGAAATGAAACGCGCCACCGATTTCCACAGTTACAGCCAGCCCGACGAGGCCCGTGTTGTGCACCTCAATTGGGACGCCGCGGTCGATTTCGACCGACGCGTCATCTCCGGCACGGCCACCTACGACATCGCTTGCGCGGCCGATGCCAAGCGCATCGTGTTCGACATCAACGGACTGACTATCGAATCGGCCCACGTCGACGGTGCGCCCGTGGAGTTCAACATCGGCCCAGAGCAAGCGTTCATCGGCCAACCCCTGTCCATTCCGGTGACCGGGGAAACGAAGCAAGTGGCCATCCGGTACGCCACCGCACCGGACGCCGACGCCCTCCTGTGGGTGGAAGGCGAATCCCCCTTCCTGTTCACCCAAAGCCAAGCCATCCTCGCCCGCACCTGGGTGCCGTGCCAGGACAGCCCCGGAATCCGCTTCACCTACAACGCCACCGTCCAAGTCCCGAACAACCTCATGGCGTTGATGAGTGCAACCAACCCGACCGAAAAAACGGCCACGGGCACGTACTCCTTTGAAATGGGCCAGCCCATCCCCTCGTACTTGCTTGCGCTTGCGGTGGGCGACGTGGAGTTCCGCGAAATCGGTCCGCACACAGGCGTGTATGCCGTCCCCGAGCTGATCGGCGCTGCCGAGTACGAATTCGCCGAAATGGAGGATTTGCTCGTGGCAGCCGAGGGCCTTTACGGCCCCTATGCTTGGGAGCGGTACGACTTGCTGGTGCTGCCCCCTGCGTTCCCCTTCGGCGGCATGGAGAATCCGCGGTTGACCTTTGCCACCCCGACCATCATTGCGGGGGACCGGAGTTTGGTCTCTTTGGTGGCGCACGAGTTGGCTCACAGCTGGAGCGGCAACTTGGTGACGAACGCGACGTGGGATGATTTTTGGTTGAACGAAGGCTTCACCGTGTACTTCGAGCAGCGCATCATGGAGGCGGTCTACGGAGCGGACATCTCCGAGATGCTGGTGACGTTGAGCTACCAAGGATTGGTCGATGAAGTGGACGCCATCATGGACCTGAATCCGGATGACACGCATTTGAAACTGCACCTGAAGAACCGGAATCCGGACGATGGCATGACGGCGATTGCTTACGACAAGGGCTATTTCTTCTTGCGGCTGCTGGAACAAACCGTAGGCCGCGAATCGTGGGACGAATTCCTCCGCGCGTACTTCGCTCGCCACTCCTTCAGCGTCATGGACACGGATGCCTTCATCGCTTATTTGAAGGAGGAATTGCTGAACACCCCCGAGCTCCTGGCCTCGGTGAACTTGGACGCGTGGATTTTCGGTGCGGGATTGCCGGAGAATTGCCCGAAGGTGCGGAGTCAACGCATTGAGCGGGTCGATGCGTTGCTGGCAGACTGGGTGTCCGGGGCGGCCTCGACGGAGTCGTTGCCGTGGAAAGAATGGGTTTACCAGGAGCGCTACCGGTTCCTTTCGAACTTGCCGGACGACACCCCAGCCGAACGCCTGAGCGAATTGGATGCGGCATGGAACATCACGGCCACGGGCAACAACGAGGTGCTGTTCGCGTGGTTGGAGCAAGGCATCCGGAGCCGTCATACCCCATGTTACGATCGGTTGCGAGGCTTCCTCGAAGTGGTCGGTCGCCGAAAGTTCTTGACGCCGCTTTACCGGGCCATGGAAGAAACGGGGCAAGGCGAGCTCGCGCGGGACATTTACCGCACTGCCCGACCGAACTACCACAGCGTGGCCACGGGAACGATGGACGAGTTGCTGGGCCTGGCTGAGCCGTCCTGATTCCGTCGAAAACACCGCATGAAAAAAACCCCGGAACTCGCATCGAGTTCCGGGGTTTTTTATTCGTTCATTCCGATGAATCAGCGGATGATCGTCACCGTCCCGGTGTATTCGTGGCGCTCAGCGGATTGGCTGTTGTTGTAGACCACCACGCGGTAAAAGTACAAGCCGTTTTGGGCATAATACTCGGAGTCGTTAACGGCTGGGCCATACCACACCTCGTTCATGTCCCGCGTTTCGAACACCTTGTTGTTCCAGCGGTTGAACACCTGCAACAAAAAGCGGTCGGGATCGATGTCCGTGCCCTGCACAAAGAAGGCGTCGTTCACCCCGTCATTGTTCGGCGTGAAGGACGTCGGGATGTACAAATTGAACAAATCGAAGATCTCAATGGTCCGCGTCACTTGCGCCGAGCAACCATTGACATCCGTTACCACCAACGTCACAGGATACAATCCCCCGCGATCGATGGGAAACTCAAACGTGGGGTCCACCTCGTTCGACACGCCATATTGCCCCAACGAACCGAAGCTCCACTCCCAATCGATGACCCCCGAAGAGTTCACGCTTTCAAATTCAATCTCCGTATCCGGCACCGAGGTGGGTTGCGGGCTGGCCGCGTACCCCACCGAAGGCACATCGAACACATCGATGAGGCCGGGCTCGGTCAAGGAGTAGTTGCACCCCAACAGGGACGTGATGTGGTAGGAAACCGTGTACGAACCCGGCTGCGGATAAATGTGAACCGGATTCGCCTCGAACGCACCTTCGCCATCTCCGAACGTCCAATGCTGGTCCTGGATGAAGGTTTGGTCCACGTCGCTCGTGAACTGAATCACGCCCGGAATGCACGTGTGGGTGGTGTCCGGGTGGAAATTGGCCGGGATGGCGGTCTCGATGACCACTTCATGGCACGACTCCACCGCGGGCGTTTCGCAATCGTCCATCAACGTGACGCAGTACGTCCCGGTCGCAGGCGGTGCATCCATGAAGTTCGTTTCAGAACCTGTGCCCAAATTCATCCCTTGCCATTCCCACGTGTAGGTGTACCCGGTGCCCGAACCTCCATCTGCGTTCACGATGTCCAAGGTGGCCAAGGCGCCTCCGCAAATCAAATCGTCCCCCCCCAGTTGCACCGACAAGCTGTCGAGCACATTGACCGTGACGGTTTGTTCATCCGATGGGCATCCATTGGGCGTCGTCGCATACACCGTGTAGTCCGTCGTGACCACCGGCGAAACCGTCTGCGCATCCCCGGTTCCCAAGCCATTGTCCCAATGGTAAGTCCACGTGCCCGAAGGGTCCATGTCCGAACTCGCCTCCAACGTCACCGCACCGTCGATGCAGATCGTGGGGTCCGGAGTCAGGTCAAACAACAAAGGCTCCGGCTCCAACAATTCAAAGTCAAACACATACAGGCAACCGCCGTTGTCCGATACCTCGAGGGAATAACCTCCCGGAACCAAGTCCCCGATCACGGTCAACCCTCCTCCAGATGGAGTCGATTCCACCACCGAGCCCCCTTCACTCAACACGATGCTCCACGGACCATCTGCTGGTGGGGACGTGATGTTCACCGCAACCGCGCCATCGTTCGCATAGCAAGACGGCTGGGTGATGTCGTATGTGAACTCAAATCCGGGCAAGACTTGCACCTCGTCGGTTGTGCCGCAGTTGGGCAAGTCGATGGGCTCAACCAACAACGTGTAGGTGAACGGCACCCCGTCGAAATCCGTCACCATCGGGTTCTGAACGTTGGGATCATCGAGGTACAAAGGCGGATCCCACGTCCACGTGTACCCGCATGAGCTTTGGCTTCCTCCGCACGAAACGCACAGGATGATGGGGTCGAATTGATTTGAAGCGCAGGAAACGCTGCCATCGGAATCAATGCTGATTGTCAAGCATCCATCCGGGTTCGTCGCTGTGAACACATTGCCCGACAAATCAGGCCCCGACAAAGGGCCTGCCAAAATCGGTGAATTCGCATCCGGCCCATCGTAAACGAAAAACTCGTCGAAAACGGCATTCTCCACTCCCCCTTGCTCGATGGAAATGGTGATCATGGTCCCGTCCCCCGGATTATCTGGACAGAAGTAGTATTCCTCGTAGACGTTGTTTCCGTAGCAAAACTCAAACGTGCCCTCCACGCCTCCGCAAGCCGAAGCATCCGCCCCAGTGAACGCTCCTTGCAATTGCACGGCGTCCTGGCAAAAAACCACGTCCGGCCCCGCCGTGACCGAATTGCCCAAGCCAGGAACCACGGTCAAAACCACCGTCGTATCCCACGTGCATCCGAAGTTGTTGGTCACTACGTAATCGAACTCATAATCCCCGGGCACATCGAATTCCAACCCGACATAATCCGCTTCCTCATTGAGGTCGGTCACACCATAGGTGCCCAAATCGAGGTCCCAATAACTGGAATCCGCATCCAAACCGATGGTCGGTGTGAAGGTCGTGACCCCTGGAACGATTTCCGGATTGAAATCCATGGTCCAATTGAACAAGAACCCATCGTCTCCCAACCATTGGTCGTGGATGTTCAACGTCCAAATTCCATTCAATGGGCATCCCACCAGTTCGCAAAAATCGCCGCAGGGCAAGTAGGAACCCGCCGGAACCGCTTGGCCATTCGAAACCGCAGGATTGCTCGGGTCGTCCATGATGAACTCCGCGTCCATGTCCCACGTGTATTCCCAACCAATCCCCGCAACCGGATCGCCCAAGTTGTTCCCTCCCAAGTCCGGGAACATGCACCCCGTCGCGTCGGCCCCTCCGCTGGGACCGTTGTCCAGCAACAGCATTTCCTGCCCATTCGGGCACTCCACCCAAATCGTCAAGTCCCCAATGAACGTGTGCTCCATGACCGCTGACAGGGACATGATGTCGTCGCACTCCTCCACGACTTGGCCTTCATCGAAGAAGTCAATGACCATTTCTGACTCGAACGGCACATTCGAGTTATCGGGAAGCGCCTGCTCCTCGGAAACCGAAACCGGTGGCAAGGCCGTCCACGTCACGCTCTGAACTGGATTTCCGTCCAAGAATCCCGGCGAACCCGTGCAGAGTGGTGTCGTGAATTCGGCATTGAAGATCGGAATTGTACTCACCAGGACTTGAAAGGGCTCGAGGTTCGTGCTGCTGCACCCGTTCTCGTCTTCCACCACGAGGGTGACCAAGTATTCTCCCGGGGTGTCGTAGGCATGCGACGCCGACATGGAAGGCGTGGTTTCCACGCTGCCGTCTCCCCAGTTCCAGATCCAGTTCGCAAGTGGAGCTCCGTCGCCTTCGGAATTGCTGCCGTCGAACGTCACATCCTGATTGGGACAAATCCCGACGCTGTTGGGGTTGTCCTCGAACGCATCTGGATCCAACAGTTCCAGCGACGACATCGGCACGGTGCACGGGGTGACGCACGTGACCTGCGCTGCCCAACCGATGGCCCCCGCTGTCGCTCCGTTGTTCACAGCAAACTGAAACGTCAAGCAGCCCGTGGGGTTGTTCAAGGATGCCGTTGCCGTGACGTCTTGGAAGTTGTTTCCCGTTCCGACTCCGATGAGGGGGGCTCCGTTCGAATCGCCGTCGTAGATGAACAACATGTCGTTGTTGTTCGGGTTGGCATTCGTCTGCAGTTGAAACGACAGGAATTCAGCCGCGATGGCGTCTCCCGGGTTGTCAGGACAAATCGTGATGACGTAATCCGTGTTGCTGTACGGACCTCCAGCGGGGTCCCCGATGTCCCCATCGTCCACGAAAAAGCCGTCGCACGTGGTGACCGTACCGCCTTCACTGATTTGGATGTTCGTTTGGCCTGCAGCGCCAAACGCCAAGCTTGCAAACAAGCCGGCCCAAGCGACCTTTTTTTGAATTGGATTCATCTTGTGATGGTAACCGTTCCTTTCAATACTTTCCGCTCCTTGGTGGCCAACGAGCGGGTGGTGATGAGGTATGTGTATACTCCGTTTTGGACAAAATAATCACCGCCGAGGTTGTCGCCCACCCAAGCCCCGTATAAATCCGTGGATTCGTAAACCTTCTGCCCCCAACGATCGAAAACGACCACGTGGAAATCCGACTCGTCCACGTCGATTCCATAAAACTTCCAAGCATCGTTCAAGCCGTCCATGTCGGGCGTGAACCCGTTGGGAATGTACATTGAGAAGCTCTCGTTGACCAGCAAGTTGCGGGAAAGCACGTCGGTGCATCCCCACGCGTTCTCAACCGTCAACGTGACGGTGTATTCACCCGATTGATCAGCGGGGAAGTCAAAGGTGGTCGACCACTCGTTCGACGTCCCGAATCCAGCAAAGTCCCAGAATGCGGTGTTCGCTCCAAGGGAATAGTTCTCGAAGGTGAAATGCGTCAAGGGCAATGCGGTCACGGTGGGGTCATTTGCAAACGCGGCCACGGGCCAATCGTACGTCTCGATCAATGCCGATTGCTGGTCCGTGTACACGCATCCGTGGATCGAAGTAATGACGTGTCCGATGGACCAAATCCCGGGTTCAATGTACGTGTGATACGCCGCTTCCACCGCCGACGACTGCCCGCCATCCCCGAAGGACCAAAGCGAAGTGGCGATTTGGTCCACGTTGGTGGCATTCGACGTGAAGCCGACCGTGACGGGGTGGCACCCGCCGAGCGTGTCCACCGTGAACGTGGGGTCAATGGCCTCCGGAACCGCCACTTCAGCGCAGCCTTCGATCGCAGGCGTTTCGCACGCGTCGGTCACCACCACGCAGTACGTTGTGGTCACGTCTGTAAAACTCCAGAACCCATCCGCAGCTCCATTCGGAGTCCATGCGAAGTTGTACGGGGGCAATCCGCCCTCGAGTGCCGTCACTCCGACCCATGCAGAATCCACGTCGCAGATCAATTCGTTGGCCGTCATCTGGAGGTTCATCGGATCGTAAATGTCCACGAACACTTCTTCGGTAGGGGTTTGGCACCCTTCGGCGTAGGTGGCGTAAACCGTGTACACGCTGGGGCTGTTGGGCCCAACGGTGAGCGTTCCGCCAGCGGCGCCGGCAGCGTTCCAAGTGTAAACTGCATTGGGAACCACCGGTGCGAGAACGGCTTGCAACGTGGCCGTTCCATCAATGCAAATCGTGGTGTCGTTGGAGGCCGTCAAAACAGGAGTCGGTACGGAAGCCAGTACGACATTGGCCTCGATGACGCAGTTGTCATCGCTCACTTGGACGAGCAAGTTGCCCGCAGGCAACCCCTCTACCGCGACCGATGAAGGGTTGCTCGCAAAGGAACTGCCCACCAAGTTCGCTCCATTGAATACCTCGATGGTCCAAGGGCCGACCGAGCCTGCCGTGACGATTTCCACCAACAGGCTGCCGTCGTTTCCAAAGCACGTCGGGTCTGTGGACTCCACCGAAATGTCGAACGAAGGAGAAACCTCCACCTCGTCCATCGTGGAGCAAGCGGGAAGGAAACTCCAACCGCCCGTTACGGTGTATACGGTGGTTTGGTCCAGCGACGAAGACAACGGCGATGGCGTATCCGCTCCGATCAAGTCGGCTGCGGGAGTCCACGACCAATCGATGCCGCTCGCGTTGGTGCACCCCACGGTGTACTGCCACGAATTGTAGGTCGGCGTGCTCGCGCACGAAACGCTTCCGTCGGAGGAGAAGCTCACGGTGAGGCAACCGGATGCGTTGGTGGCCGTGAAGGTTTGTCCCGTTAAATCCCCACTGATGGGGCCAGCCAACACCGGAGCATTCGTGTCTTCGCCGTCGTAGATGATGAGCGGATCGAAGAAATTTTCGACAATTCCCTGCTGGAAGCTCAAGGTCATGAAGGTCGAGCCATCACCGGGATTGTCTGGACAAAACGTCCACGTGAAATTCTCGCCGTTGTCGTAGCAGTATTCGTAAGCCCCCGCATCCTCGCTGCAAACGGCTGGATCGGCATCCACGAGCCCTGCCCCGAGTTGGAAGTCGCCGCAAGCGAAGAAATCCTCCCCCGCGGAAATGTTGGGCGGGTCGAGCACCTCGATGGTCACGGTGGTGTCCCATTGGCAACCGAAGTTGTTTTGGACCACGTAATTGAAGTCGTAAGAGCCCGCTTGGTCAAAGACCATGTCGGCGTAATCGCCCGGAGCATCCAGGCCGACGAACCCGTAATCACCCGGTGTGAGGTCCCAGTAACTGGAATCCGATTCGACCCCGATGGTCGGCGTGAAGGTGGTGACGCCGGGTACAATTTCCGGATCGAAGTCCATGGACCAATTGAACAGGAATCCGTCATCCCCCAGCCACTGATCGTGAACGTAAAATGTCCACACCCCATTCAACGGGCACCCCACCAAGTCGCACATGTCGCCGCACGGCAAGTAATCCCCGGCAGGCACCGTAGCGCCCCCAGCGACAGCGGGATTTGATGGGTCGTCCATGATGAAATCCGCATCCATGCTCCACGTGTACTCCCATCCAATCCCGGCGACCGGATCTCCCAAGTTGTTCCCACCCAAATCCGGGTACATGCAGCCTGTAGCATCCTCCTGCCCACTTGGCCCGTTATCCAGCAACAACATCTCCTGCCCGTTCGGGCACTCCACCCAAATCGTCAAATCGCCGATGAAGGTGTGCTCCATGACCGCCGAAATGCCCAAGATGTCTTCACACGACTCCACAAGTTGACCGTCGTCGAAAAAGTCAATGGTCATTTCCGAGTCGAATGGAACGTTGGAGTTGTCCGGTAAGGGCTGCTCCTCGCTCACGGAGATGGGTGGAAGCGCCGTCCACGTAACGCTCTGATAACCCGACCCGTCGAGGAACGTAGGCTGGTTCACGCAAATCGGAGATTCCGTGGCGGTGTTGAAGATGGGCAAGGTGCTGACGAGCACTTGGAAGGGTTCCAAATTTGTGCTGCCACATCCGTTTTCATCCTCCACGACGAGCGAAACCAGGTACTCCCCTGGCTCCTCGTAGCTGTGTGTGGCTTCGGGCACGCTGCTCAACGAAATGTCCCCATCGCCCCAATTCCAAATCCAGTTGTTCAGTGGAACCCCATCCCCGGTGCTGGCCGCACCGTTGAACGTCACCTCCTGGTCCGGGCAAACGCCGACGCTCTGCGGATTGTCCTGGAACGCCTCGGGATCGATCAAATCAAACGACGAAATCGGCGTCGTACAGGGCGTCACGCACGACAATTCCGCCGCCCATCCGATGGCCCCTCCCGTGGCCCCGTTCAAGCAGAAGAACTCGAACGTCAAGCATCCTGAAGGGTTGTTCAACGAAGCCGTCGCCGTTACATCCTGGAAATTGTTCCCCGTTCCCGCTCCGATGAGCGGAGCCGCAGTGGAGTTCCCGTCGTAAATGAACAGCACGTCGTTGTTGTTCGGATTCGCGTTCGTCTGCAGCTGGAAGGAAATGAATTCGGCCGCGATGGCGTCTCCCACCGTTTCAGGACAAATCGTGATGACGTAGTTCGCATTCGAGTACGGCCCTCCTGCGGGATCCGCAATGTCCCCGTCGTCCACGAACAGGCCCGCGCACGTCGTTGCATCGGCGTCGCTAATTTGGAACACTTGAGCCTGCACCGTTAAGGCACTGATTGCCAAAAACGCCATCACGAGCAACCTCGCGCACTGATTCCCTCTCAATTCTTTCATCTTCAGCCTTTCGAATTCCACGTCCATGTCGCTGCTAAATTCTTACATCCTCAAAACCCCAAGACGCGCAAAAGGTTGCTTGTTTACACGACTTTTTCCACGAAAAGCAGCACCATCGGGCTTGCATTGTTCGCAGCTGGGAAAGGACAAAAAGAAAGGCGGCTGGTTCGGCCGCCTTTCAGGTTCAAGTTGAACAGGTTAAGCTCCTCACTCAACCCGCACGACATCCGAATACAACATGGGGTTGCCATCTCGGTCGTTCGTTGAAAGCGTCCAATGGTACCGTCCACGGGGGACCCGCTCTCCTTGGAGGCCCAGGCCCTTCCAGGGGGCCAACGCGTTTTCCGTTCGGAACACCTCCCGCTCTTGCGCATCGAACACCCTCAACACCCACGGTCCATCAGCTTCCTTGGCTGCCCTCGGCAAGAACACGTCATAACGGCCATCGCCGTCGGGCGAGAACGACGCGGGCGCTCCTGCTGACAACCGGTCGCCAAGGCGGAGGGTCGCCACTTCATGGTCTTGGCATCCGTACGCATTGCTTGCGATCAGGTGGACCGGGTATTCTCCAGGAACCTTGAGCTGCGTGGTGCTCTGGTTCAATTTCTCCTCGCCGATGAGCCAGGTCGAGCTGCTCGAACGTTCGGTTTGGTTCTCCAATTGGACTTCAACTTCCTTGCCCGACATGGCCTTCGGAAGTTTCCAGTTCAGCTTCGCCTCCGGTCGTGGACGAACCACGATCATGTTTTCCACCGTTCGGGTTCGGATTTGTCCATCGTTGTGACTCCTTACGGAAATGGTGATGTCATACGTACCGGGGCGGTCAAACACGTGGGCGGGTTCGGATTCACTGCTGAACGACCCATCCCCGAAATTCCACAAAAACGAGCCTTCCGCCCAGTCTCCGTCGAGCTTAAAGGACACTTCGGTGCCTTCGCAAGCTTCCTGGACGGAACTCTCAAACCCAAGGGGACGATCGGATTTGGACGAAGGTGCAGGAGCTTCTTCCGTCGCCACCGAGGCTTCGGTGGTCCCGCTAGTCAAGTGATCGGCTGCAACTTCCGTCGAAGGGCGGGCCTTTTCGCTGAGCTCGCCTCGAAATGGCGCAGCAACTTCCTCGGGCTGTGCTGCAGTCACTCGCACATCAAGGCTTGGAATCACCACGGCATCGGTCGTGCGCGCCGAGGCCTCTTCCGATGCCCCCAACGCGGACATGCCCACGCCAGACGCCCCATCGAATTTCACCCAGCCTGAGTCGGGAGTCACTTCCTCGACCATCACGGTGGGCTCTTCGCGAAGGAGCAGCCAACTCATCAGCCCTAAGGCGATCGCCGACGAAGCAGCAGCAACACGACGTGCAGACCGATAGCGCCGGGACAATTCCGAGCGGCCTCCGTCTGCACGTTGGTTCATTTGTTCCTCCAATGCAGTAAAATCGGGAGTGACCTCCGGCTCGAACCGAGCGAAGGCCTCCTTCAATTGTTCATCAAATCGATTCATCTCAGGCATTCCGAGGTGAGTTTATTTAACCGGCTCTCCCTTCTGGGCGAGCAAGTGGTTTCGAATGTTCCGCCTGGCCTTCGCCAGGTTCGACTTGGACGTGCCCACCGAAATTCCGAGTTCCTCCGAAATCTCTTGGTGCCCCAAGTTTTCAAACACGTACAAATTGAACACCGCGCGGTAAACCGGAGTCAGGCGCTCCATCGCTTGCAGCACGTCTTGCACAGTAAACCCGACTTCTTCGTCCAGTTCATCGGGCAACGGCTCATCGCTCTCGAGCCCCTCCATGGTCGCCTCATCCCCTGACTCCCACCCTGCTGCGCGCTTGCGGCGGATGAAGTCAATGGCTGTGTTGACCATGATGCGGCGGATCCAACCTTCAAAAGAACCTTTCGAAGTGTATCCTTCGATGTTCGAGAACACCTTCAGGAACCCTTCTTGCAAAACATCTTGTACCGAATCGTGGTCCGAAATGTAGCGCAAGCACACCCCAAACATCAAGCGGTAATACCGCTCAAAGACCTGTTGCTGCGCCCGTCGCTCGCCCCGCTTGCACCCTTCAATGATGGGGCGGAGTTCTGCTTCGGATGCATGCTGCGCTGAGTTCGAGACGTTCATGTTCTGAAAGGGTTGCCTCAAATGATGCAACAAGATGAAAACCAAACCTTCCGCGAAGATAAGGGAATTGCAGGTGACCTGAGAGTTGCGGGTTTAAGGTCGTACTTTTGGGCCATGCGCATTGTGGTCGGTTTGTCAGGCGGCGTGGACTCCAGCGTTGCCGCTCATTTGTTGGTCGAGGAAGGCCATGAAGTCATCGGGTTGTTCATGCGAAATTGGCACGATGCCAGCGTCATCATCGACGAGGCGTGTCCCTGGGTGGACGACAGCCAGGACGCCATGTTGGTCGCGGAGCATTTGGGCATTCCCTTTCAGGTGTTGGACATGAGCGCTCAATACAAGGAGCGCATTGTCAATTACATGTTCGATGAGTACGCCGCTGGGCGCACGCCAAATCCCGATGTGCTCTGCAACCGCGAAATCAAGTTTGACTTGTTCTTGCAGGCGGCGCGCGACCTCGGTGCGGAAGCGGTCGCGACCGGGCATTACTGCCAGCGCGAGGTCGTGGACGGACCGGATGGCCCGACCTTCCGGTTGCTCGCTGGGCGCGACCCGAACAAGGACCAGAGCTACTTCCTGTGCCAGTTGACCCAAGCGCAGTTGGAGGCGGCGCGCTTTCCCATCGGGGGGATGTTGAAGCCGGAGGTGCGGGATTTGGCCCGCCAAATCGGATTGCCCACCGCGGAAAAAAAGGACAGCCAAGGCCTGTGCTTCATCGGCAAAGTGCGCCTCCCCGAGTTCCTCCAACAGCAGCTCGAACCGAAGACGGGGTCCATTGTGGAAATCGCGGCCGATCATCCGCGGTTTGCCCAGCACGCGGACGCCGCGGAGCCCATTCACTGGACCCCCGCGGACGGCACGGTGGTGGGCACGCATCCCGGAGCGCATTTCTTCACGGTGGGCCAGCGCCGCGGCATCAACGTGGGCGGAAAACCGGAGCCGCTGTTCGTGCTGGAAAAAGACGTGGAAACGAACACGCTCTTCGTAGGCCAAAGCGAATCCCACCCGGGCCTCGAGCGCCACGCCTTGTACATCGCTGCAGAGGAAATGCATTGGGTGCGTCCGGATTTGGCCCTCCAACCGGGCGAGAAACGCGACGATTGGCACCTGCGCATTCGGTACCGGCAGCCGCTGCAAACCGGCACCATGGAGCACCTTGGCGACCGCATCCGGCTCACCTTCAACGCCCCCCAAACCGGCGTCGCTTCTGGTCAGTTCGCCGCCTGGTACGCCGGCGACGAGCTCATCGGCTCAGGAGTGATTTCCGGGTGATGCAACCTTTTCAAAGGGGGGCGGTTCTTCTCATGTACCAACATCCAAATGCCATGCGATTCATTCCAATCAGTATGCTTGTTTTGTTCATTCTGACGGCCTTCAATTCGGTGGCGCAGGATTGCGATCAGCCAGCCGTCATCGCCTTCGAGACCGGTATGTGGGGTTCTGAGGTCAGCTGGTCCCTCGTGGACGAAACCGGGACCTTGATTGCCTCGGGCGGAGGATATCCCGATGGTGAAACCCAGACCGAGGTGGTTTGCTTGGGAGAAGGATGCCACGTGTTGGAAATGTTCGACAGCTTCGGCGACGGATGGAACGGTGCGCAATGGACGCTCGTTGAGTTTTCGGGTCAGGTTTGGGGGCCGTTCACGATTGACTCGGGCTCGTCGAGCGCGGTGGACGTTTCGGTGAATGGGGGGTGTGGTGTGGACGTTGCGGGCTGCACCGACCCCACCGCATTGAACTTCAACCCGTACGCGTTGGTCGATGATGGATCGTGCGTCCAGTTGGAAGATTGTTCAGGATGCGAAAACGAGGTCGCTGACCCGGTGTGCGCTTGGAATCCCACTTCCAACGAAATCACTTGGTATCCGGGCCCCTGTTGGGCGCTGTGTGATGGAGCCTTCGTTTTGGATGAGTGGGATTGCACAAGCGACACGGGCGGATGCACGGATGCTGCAGCGGTGAACTTCGACCCCAACGCAACGTATGACGATGGAAGCTGCATCAGCTCCTGCGATGAGGGCAGCGTGCCTGCGACATTCTACCTCTGCACGTTCAACAACGGAAACGAGGTGGCCATTGACATCGTGCACGAATCGGGCTCGGTGCTCTACGCACAGGATGGATTCAACAACGGGGCCATCATCTACGAGGACTTGTGTTTAGAAACTGGATGTTACACCGCCACGTTGACCAATTCTGCGGGGAGTTTCGGCTGGAACAACGGGTACTTTTCCATCCTGGGAGCCACCGTCGCCGCCTACAACATCACGTTGTCCGACGATGCCACTTCGGCGACCTTCCTCTTTTCCGTGGACGGGGCCTGCGAAAGCGTGCCGGGATGCACGGACCCTGAAGCTCCGAACTTCACCCCCGAGGCGGATTGGAACGATGGAAGCTGCTTGCCGAGCTGCGATTGCGAAGACGCCGAGGATGAACCGGTTTGCGTTTGGGACTGGACGACAGGTGGATACGTGACGCTGAATAACTTGTGCGAAGCGGAATGTTGGGGGTTGAACATCGCGTGGATTGGAGACTGCAACACCCAGCCGATTGCGGGCTGCACCGATCCGGAGGCGTTGAATTACAACCCCGAAGCCACCGTGAACCAATCGTGCGTTTACGCTCCTGCGTGCGCCTCGGACCAAATCCAGGTGACCCTCGAATTGGCCTCAACGAATCCCACCGCCGAGTACCCGCCATACTTCTATGTGACCAACCCATTGGGTGGCGACTATCCCAACGTGGTGTCCTACACGTCGGATGGGGTGGCCATGGGCATTGGATGTTTGGCTCCGGGTTGCTACAACTTTTTCCTCTACGAAACGTGGTCCGGTGACGGTGCCACCGCTACGGCCACTGCCGCTGGGGACACCACGGTGTTCACTTTGGAGGCTGGTGCCTACAGTGCAACGTTCGGGTGGGGCGTGGGAACCGATGAACCGTGCGTGTACGAAATCGGTGGTTGCACCGATCCGGAAGCGCTGAATTACAACCCAACTGCCACGTTCGACGACGGGTCGTGCAACTACCCACTAGTCTGCGACAACGGAATCCCCAGCACGCTTTACGTCTGCACGTTCTCCAATGGCCAAGCCGTAGGACTGAACATCACCGCATCGGACGGCAGCGTACTCTATGACCAACAAGGGTACAGCGACATGGCCATCGTCTACGTGGACGTGTGCCTGGATCCTGAAATGTGCTACACCGTCACCATGACCAACAACGACGGCGGCTATGGCTGGAATGGCGGTTACTGGTGGTTGGACGCCCAAGGCTTCCAAATCGGAGGCGGAGAACTCCCCTACTCGGCTACGGAAGCGACCGACGTCTTCGGCTGGTTCGGGGCTTGCGAAGAGGGCAACGCGGGTTGCACGGATCCGGCGGCGAGCAATTTCAATCCCTTGGCGACCATCGATGACGGTTCGTGCGTGTATCCGAGCGCCTGCCCCATTGGACAGGAAGTGGATTTCGCCATCCTTGCCCTCACGGATGCTTGGTTTGAAATCACGAACGACGCGGGCGAAATCATGACCGAAGGCGTCCTTCAAGGGGGAGCGTGGAGCGCTTCAGCGTGCCTCATTGACGGATGCTATGACTTCAGGTTGGAAAGCTTCGGCGGCGCTTCGTTGAGCGGATCGTTCGCTTCCATGACCTTGGAGGATGGCACCATGCTTTCGATGGTTGCGGAAGACTCGAGCGTTATGGAGGAAGGATTTGGCTTGGGAGCTGAATGCGGTGACTCGGGATTCGACGGCTACGGAGGCTCCCCATGGGAATTCGACGAAACCATCGCCTTCACCCCGTATCCGAACCCCACGGAGAACGTCATCAACATTGCAGGAAACGGATGGGACCAACACTTCCCAATCGACGTTACGGTGCGCGATTTGACCGGAAAAGTGGTGCACCAGTCCCGCATTGGAGAAGGTCTTCAGCCTCGACTGAGCACGCAGGAATGGCCCGCTGGAATGTACTTGATTCAAGTAAACCAGGGTCAACGCTCAGGGAATGCTCCATTCATGATCGTTCGCTGATCGGGCAACCGATGAGCACAAAAAAAGCCCGACTTTCGAGTCGGGCTTTTTTTATGCTTCCGCCATCAATGCGAACCGAGGCGCCTGGAGACCAGGTAGTTCGATCGGTTGGGGTCGTTGCGTGAAATCATTTCCGCGAGGAACCCGGCGAGGAAGAACTGAGCTCCCAGGATCATGCCAGCGAGCGAAATGTAGAACGCGGAGATTTCGGTGATGTTTTTGGCCTGAAACTGCGCGCCTGTCCACGATTCTTGCAGCAAATAGTAGAGCTTCGTGCCTGCGATCAGCGCAAAGCCCAAGGCGCTGACGAGGAACATCAACGAGCCCAGCGCGCCGAACAAGTGCATCGGCTTGCGGCTGAAACGCGACATGAAGCCGATGGTCATCAAATCGAGGAAACCGTTCACGAACCGCTCCATGCCGAATTTCGAAGACCCGTATTTGCGAGCTTGGTGCTGTACCACGCGCTCCCCGATGCGGTTGAAGCCCGCGTTCTTTGCGAGGATGGGGATGTACCGGTGCATCTCGCCTTGCACTTCAATGGCCTTGATCACTTCGCCGCGATAGGCCTTCAATCCACAGTTGAAGTCGTGAAGCTCGATGCCACTGACTTTGCGGGTGGCCCAGTTGTAGAGTTTTGTGGGAATCGTTTTGCTCAACGGGTCGTGGCGCTTTTTCTTCCATCCACTGACCAAATCCAACCCGCCCTCCAACACCTGCTCTTCCAAAGGCAAGATCTCCTCCGGGCTGTCCTGCAAGTCGGCGTCCATGGTGATGACCACCCGTCCGCGAGCCGCTTGGAACCCGGTGTGCAATCCTGCGCTTTTCCCGTAATTGCGGGCAAAGCGCAACCCGACGACCCGTTCAGGATCTGCAGCGTGCAGGCGTTCGATCACCTCCCACGAGCCGTCCCGACTGCCGTCGTCCACGAAAATGACCTCATAGGTGCGTCCCGCAAGGACGCGATCGATCCACGCCTTTAACTCGGGCAAACTTTCCTCCTCGTTGAACAAGGGAACGACGATGCTCAAGTCCACGAGGGAGTCGGTTGAATTCAGCATGGGATGACTTACGGATTTGGCTTGAAAAAGTTATGCTCCGAAGTCCTCTTTCCGGCGCATCACCAGCGCCATGATCACCGTGGGAATGGCGTAAAAGATGAGCGACCAAAACGCACTCTTTGCTTGCCCCAACGGCGACAACCCATTCCGAATCTCGGGCTCTATTTGGTCAAACGCCTCCGACAATTCCGATCCACCGCCCATCAGCGCCGCCACTTCTTCGATGCGCTCCATGGAAGTGCTGACTGCCAAATCGACCAATCCCGGGTCGATGATTTGGTACAACAAGATGCTGAATCCGATGACAATCAGCGTATTCACTCCAGCCACCACGTACGCATGCCCCCAAGCTCGCTTGAAAGAGAGCACGTTGCCCTCCTCCTGCCGAATTCCCTTCAAAGCGAGGTACATGCCCACGAAAATGAGCACCCAAGAACTCAGCCCAAACCACGGGTCAAACAACCATGAAGTGTTGACAATGTATGCGATGAGGGTCAAAGCGACTTGGACGGCACCTACGGCGGCCCCATGTCGAACAGCTGTTGCATTCAATTTCATGCGGCGAATTTAAGGTTTGCGGTAAAGAATGCGGTATCTTTGCACGGGGCAAGTCTCTTACGGCCAGCTCCCGCTGAACCCCCCAGGTCCGGAAGGAAGCAAGGGCAGGCGGTTGTAGCGGCGCGATAAGAATCGCTTGCCCTTTTTTCGTGCCCGATTGTTTCGTGGGATTTGGTCCGAAGCGGCCCATCTTTGCACCACAACGCAACCCCATGGCCACACCCCTCCCCATTCGAAAAATCCTCGTTGCGAACCGCGGCGAAATTGCCCTGCGCGTCATGCGCACTGCACGCGAGATGGGCATCGCCACCGTGGCGGTGTTTTCCGATGCCGACCGCAATGCGCCCTTCGCCCGTTTCGCTGATGAAGCCGTGCACATCGGGCCTGCGCCCTCCTCACAGAGCTACCTCGTGACCGATCGCATCCTCGAAGCAGCGCGCGCCACGGGAGCAGACGCCATCCACCCGGGATACGGATTCCTTTCAGAGAACGCGGCGTTTGCAACGGAGGTGCGCACCGCGGGGATTCGATTCATCGGACCGGAAGCGCACGCCATCGAAACCATGGGGTCGAAACTCGCCGCGAAGGAAACGGTCATGAAGCGGAATGTGCCGCTGGTGCCTGGAACGGCCCACGCCATCACCGATCCCGAGGCCGCTCGGGAAGTGGCGGAAGAGATTGGGTACCCTTTGCTCATCAAGGCAAGCGCCGGGGGCGGGGGCAAAGGCATGCGGGTGGTGGAACGTCCTGAAGAGTTGGCCAGCCAATTCGAACGGGCGGTTTCGGAAGCCGTCAATTCGTTTGGGGACGGCAGCGTGTTCTTGGAGCGGTTCGTCAGCTCGCCCCGGCACATTGAAGTGCAGGTGCTCGCGGACCAGCACGGCAATGTGGTCCACCTGTTCGAACGGGAATGCAGCATCCAACGGCGTCACCAGAAGGTCGTGGAAGAAGCGCCCTCGGCCGTGTTGACGGAAGCGCTCCGGGAGGAGATGGGAGCGTGCGCGGTGGAAGTGGCGCGGAGTTGCGGCTACGTGGGAGCAGGAACCGTGGAATTCCTGCTCGATGACCAAATGCGGTTTTACTTCCTGGAAATGAACACCCGCCTGCAAGTGGAGCACCCGGTGACGGAGTGCATTACGGGGGTGGATTTGGTCCGAGAACAAATCCGAATCGCGGAAGGTCACCCGCTTTCCTTCACCCAAGCGGACCTGAGCATCCAAGGCCATGCCCTCGAGGTCCGAGTCTACGCCGAGAACACGGCCGAAGGCTTCCTGCCGGCCACCGGAACGCTCACGCGCTACCGCACGCCGGTCGGGCCTGGCATTCGGGTGGACGATGGCGTCGAGGAAGGCGGCGAAGTGGCCATCCACTACGACCCCATGCTCGCCAAGCTCGTCGTGCACGGTCCCACCCGCGAAGCCGCCATCGACCGGATGATCCGAGCCATTGACGCGTACGAAATCATCGGAGTCGAGACGACGCTGGATTTTGGGCGGTTCGCAGTGGACCACGAAGCGTTCCGCTCGGGGCAATTCGACACGCACTTCGTCGGGCTCTATCACAGCGCCGAAGCGGAGCAACGAGAAGTCGCTTGTTCAGATGGGGTGTTCGCTGGTGTCGCCGTCGGAGCCGTTCAACAAGCCGCGCCTCCCATTCCGGCTGGGTCACGGACAGCGAAGCGCTCGGTTTGGCGTACCCAAAGAAGCTGAATCAGGGAAACGGAACGTCCGGCAGCCACGCTCGCCACAGCTGCTCTAGGCCGCTCGAAGCGGTGGTGCGCAGCAGGTGGGCGCCCGGAACGTACACCTCTCCGGGATCGATCACATAAACCGGAGCCCCATGAGCGGCCGCGCCGACCAAGCCAGCCGCAGGATAAACGTTCAACGACGTGCCGATGACGAGCAAGGCCTCCGCATCGGAAACGCGCGTTGCGGCGGCATCGATGCTCGGTACCTCCTCGCCGAACCAAACGACATCGGGCCGCCAACGGTGGCCGTCCGGGCAGCGATCGGTAGCGCGCACCTCCCACCTTGGCCAAACGACCGACTCGCCGCTGGGCCCCGAACTGCGCACGCGCCGAAGCTCCCCGTGCAGGTGCAACACGCTGGAAGAACCGGCGCGCTCGTGCAAGTCGTCTACGTTTTGGGTGATCACATCCACCTGAAAATGAGCTTCCAACGCCGCAAGAAGCGCGTGTCCGCGATGGGGCTCCACTTCCTCCATCAGTTGCCTGCGCCTCATGTTGTAAAACTCCGTGACCAAATCGGGGTCCCGCTCCCACCCCGCTGGCGTGGCCACATCTTCCACCCTGAAACGCTGCCAAATGCCCCCGTGCGTCCGGAATGCGTCCACCCCACTTTCCGTGCTCATGCCCGCACCGGTGAAGACCGCCAATCGACGCGGACGTTTCAATGTCGTGCTCATGGTTCTAAGGTAGCGCGCGCTCTGCTATCTTTGCGCCTGCATGTCCCAACGTCACTTCATCATTTATGACCTTGAGGCCACCTGTTGGCGAAGCCCGAAACCGAAGCAGGTGGAGGTCATCGAAATCGGGGCCGTGAAAGTGAACGAACGCCTTGAAATCATTGATGAATTCTGTTCGTTTGTCAAGCCGACATTGCATCCGAAGATCAGCCCCTTCTGCACCAAACTCACGTCCATCACCCAACGCGATGTGGATCCTGCGGGGCATTTCGACGAGGTGGTGCTGGACTTCGAAGATTGGATCAACCCCAACGAAGTCCGGGCCGTGCTCATGAGCTGGGGCGAGTTCGACAAGCGCCAATTGCTGCTCGACGCCAGGTTGCACCAAATGGAACTTCCGTGGCTGCGGTACCACGCCTGCCTGCAAATGCACTACAGCCGCTGGAAAGGTTCGAAGAACCAAATCGGATTGAAAAACGCGATGAAACTCGAGGGGTTGGAATATTCTGGCACGCAGCACCGCGCCATCGAAGACGCGCGCAACATGGCCCGCCTGTTCCAAGCCATCGCGCGTCCGATGTCGCTCGTGGAATCGTGAACATGGCAGCACCCCGTGCCTTCAGCATGCAGCGCGTTGCGTTCCTCGTTCAGCACACGCTGCGCGTGGAATTTCGGCAAGGTCACGCGCTCATTGGCCTCCTCCTCTTCGCATTGTCTTCGGTCTACGCTGCCTTCCAATCGGTGGGCGACGACGCTGGGGCAGAAAGCTGGAACGCACTGATTTGGATCGTGTTGATTTTCACAGCGTTCAACGCCATGGCTCGCCCCCATCCTGACGACCGCCCGGAGAACCGCCAATACCTCACGCACGTGGTGCGTCCACTGGAATGGATGCTCGCGCGGACCATTTACCATTGGGCGCTGATGACGGTGTTGGCGGCACTGGTTTTTGCGGCGTTTTCTTTGTTCTTGGGAACGGACCATTTGGTGGGAGGACGTGGTTGGTGGCTGTTCGCGGGGTTGGAATTGGCGGGATGGGCGCTCGCGAGTTGCCTGACCTTGTTGGCGGCGATTGCAGCGCTGGCAGGAGCGGGATTTGGGCTCACTGCCGTGATGGGGTTGCCGCTCATCGTCCCCATCGTGCTCGTGGCAACGCGCTTCGGGAATGACCTCTTGAGCGGTTTGTCCGGAGAGGAGACGGTGGAAAACTTGCTTTTTTTGGGAGCCTTGGCGGGGGGCATTACGGCCTTTGGCTTGGTGTTGTTCCCTTACCTTTGGCGTGATTAATTCCGCATGAATCATCGAGGTTTTACGGCTGTTGGAGTCGCGCTGTTGCTGTACGTGTTTGCGATGGTCGCTTGGGTGCCGCTGGGCCCGGGTTTGGTGGAAGTGATGGCAGATGAGCAAGGCCAAACCCAGGTCATCGCTCACGGCACGCACTTCGCCTCAAGTCCCGATCAGCTCCGCATCTTCGCTGGCACGCAAGACCGGTTGTTCCCCCTCGCGTTCGAGGTGGTGAACGACCACCGGCTGCTCCTGCGACCGGAATGGCCGGACACCCTGCACAAGCGCTCCCTCGACCTGTACGTTCAATCGCCGATCGACGGGACCTTATCGCTGGGCAACGCGTTTTTCGTGGAAAACGCAGTGCTGGTTCCAGCACATCGATACGCGTCGGTGGACGTATTGGACGGCAGCAACCAGCTCGGCTTCCACTTTCCGTTCCAGCCCCAGATTTTCGAAACCATCCGGAACCTGATGCTGCACGTGCCGATGTGGTTCACCATGTTCTTTTTGATGGGCATCAGCTTCGCTCAATCCATCCGGCACCTCGGAGCGAAGACCCTCGGCCTCGCCGATGAACGCGCCGTCACGTCGGCCCAAACCGGGCTGTTCTTTGGGATCATCGGCCTGGTCACCGGATCGCTGTGGGCGCGGTTTACTTGGGGCGACTGGTGGGTGGCGAGCGATCCGCAGCTCAACGGCGCGCTGGTCACCGTCCTCGTGTATGCAGGCTACCTCGTGCTGCGCGCAGCGGTGGACGACCCCGTCTTGCGGGCTCGGATTTCGGCCGTATTCAACCTGTTCGCCTTTGTCCTGCTCATCATTCTGCTGATGATTTTCCCGCGGTTCAACGAAAGCCTGCATCCCGGAAAGGGCGGCAACCCGGGATTCAACACCTACGATTTGGACAGCAGTTTGCGCGCGGTGTTTTACCCTGCCGTCATCGGCTGGATCCTGCTTGGAATGGGCATGTACCGTCTGCGGCTGCGCATGGAATCGCTGAGCCGCCGAATCAATCGATTGGAACCATGATGCACCTTGATTTCCTCACCATCGCCCCCCATCCCATCGAGGGCTTGTTCCTTGGCGCAGGCAAGGCCGGCGTGGTGGTCGGCGTTGCCGCTTTGATCCTCATCGGCTTGCTGCTTTGGATGGCGCAAGCTGGGCGCCGCTTGAACGCGCTGGAATCGCGATTGGAAGCAGCCGAGCAACGCCCGAACCCAACGAACTCCTCCCCCCCCATCACTCCGAAACGCTCATGAAACGATCACACCTCATTTTGTTGTTGTTGACGGCGGGCATGGTCGGCACGCTCATCGCCACCCTCACTTCGACGGCGCGTTCGGTTTCGTTCCCCGAAGCCGCGGCAGGCGACGCCTCCACGTATAAAGTCTCCGGGACCCTCGTCCGGGAAGAACCGGTTGTGTACGACCCCCAAGTGGATGCCGGGTTGACCCGGTTCACCATGCGGGACCGAGAAGGCAACGTGGCCCACGTTCACCTCTACGAAGCGAAGCCGACGGGCTTGGAAAATTCCGAATCCATCGATCTCTATGGCCACTTTGACGGCCAAACCTTCCACGCCGACCGCATGCTCATGAAGTGCCCATCGAAGTACAACGAGCAAAACCACGTGCTCGGCGAGGACACCCAGACAGCAGGCGCGTAATGGACATTGCCTACGTCGGAGAATGGACCGTGGTCGCGGAAATGGGTCGCGGCTTGATTGCGTTGGCATTGGCGAGTTCACTGCTCGCGGTGGTGGCGTATTTGGCGGGTTGGGAGCGGTTTGCACGGCGAGCGTTCACCGTTCATGCGGTTTCCATCTTCGGGGCGATTGCCTTGGTTTTTGCCTTGTTCATCGGGCACCGGTATGAGTTCCAATACATCTGGAAACACCTGAACAACGTCATGCCCATGCGCTTCATTTTCAGCGCGTTTTGGGGCGGTCAGGAAGGTGGTTTCTTGATGTGGATGTTCTGGCACAACGTGCTGGGCCTCGTGCTCATGCGCGGCAAGCAGGCGTTCACAGCCACGGCCATGGCGGTGCTTGCGGCCATTGAGTTCTTCTTGACGACGATGCTGCTCGGCGTGTACTTCGGCGATTTCCAACTCGGCCTCGATCCGTTTTTGTTCATGCGGAATGCACCGGAGAACATCGGCCTTCCGTGGACGTTGCGTTCGGACTACTTGTCGTTGCCGTTTTTCGCCGACGGCCAAGGGTTGAATCCCTTGTTGCAGAATTATTGGATGACGATTCACCCGCCGACCCTGTTCTTGGGGTTCGCTTCGACGGCCATTCCGTTCGCCCTGGCGATTGCCGGACTGCGCAACCGCCAGGACCGGAGTTGGATGAAGCCGGCGTTGCGTTGGTCGTTCTTCGGTGTTGGGATTTTGGGACTTGGCATCCTCATGGGAGGGGCGTGGGCCTACGAAGCGCTGAGCTTCGGGGGGTTCTGGGCGTGGGATCCCGTGGAGAACTCGTCGTTGGTTCCTTGGATTACGTTAACGGCTGGGGCGCACTTGCTTTTGGTCAACCAAAACCGGAAACGTCCGACGGCGCTCTTCAGCACCTTTTATTTCCCGCTCATCAGCTTCCTGCTGGTGGTGTACAGCACGTTTTTGACCAAATCCGGCATCCTCGGCGACACCTCCGTTCACTCCTTCGTCGATTCCGGCATCCTGCCCCAACTCCTGACTTACCTCCTCGCGTTTACGGTGCTGGCGCACGTGATGCTACTTCAATCCCCGAAGCGGCGCTGGCGGGCAGTGGCCTTGCTGGCTCCATGGGCCATCGTGATGCTGAAGGGCTGGGTGGTGGAAGCGCTGGTCGGGGTGCTGGTGACGCTCGCCGGCATGGCCATCGCGGCCTACCGCAAGGACATCGAAAGCAGCACCGAAGAGGACGCGCTGTGGTCCCGCGATTTCTGGATGTTCGTCGGCAGTTTGCTCCTGTTGGTTTCGGCGGTGCACATCACGTGGCAAACGTCCATTCCCGTGTTCAATGCCCTGCTTGAGCCGTTCTCGACGCCGCTGCAATGGCTGGCCGATGCAACGGGTAGTGGCGTGATCGAGGCGTGGGCGCGGCACGACATGGCTCCGGGCACGGATTTGGACCGCACGTATCACCTGGTACAGGTGCCCCTCGCGGTGCTCATCCTCGCGCTCATCGGCATGACGCAGTGGCTGAAGTACAAGCAAACGAAACTCGAAACCATTCGGAAAGAGCTCTACGTCGCCTACGGTGTGGCGTTGATTGGGCTCGCGGGCGTGCTTGTCTTTTATGACTTCGAAGCGTGGGAGGCACCGCGCGTGGCGCTGCTGGCGGCCGCCGTGTTTGCGGCATCGTCGAACTTCCGTTACCTGCGCAAGGTGGCGGGTTCGAATTGGAAGCAGTGGGGATCGCCCATGGCGCACGTCGGGTTTGCGCTCGTGTTGTTCGGGGCGGTGCTTTCGACTTCCCAAAAGGAGATCATCTCGCAAAACCGAATCGGAGATTTGGCCACGCTCAACGAGGAACTCAACAACCGGGAAGACCTGCTGCTGATGCAAGGCGACACGCTGCCGATGGGGCCGTATTTCATCTCGTACGTAGAGCCTCGGACGGAAGGCATTCACGTGAAGTTCCGCATGGATTACTTCGAGAGCGATCCGAAGCAGTACCTGCCGGGCGACGTGGTCCTGGTGGACGGCATGGTTTTTCAGGCCATCGACGAGCACTTTGCTTCTTCCCGATTCGATGAAGACATGGAGGCGCACTGGCAGTTCGTTCCCTTTCCGAACCCACGTCAAGCGCGGCAGGCGATGCGATGGGAGGCGGGCGTGCCCGGGGACTTCTTGTTCTCGCTGGATCCGCAGATTCAATTGAACGAGCGCATGGGGAATGCACCGGAGCCGGATACGCGGCATTGGTGGGACCGGGATTTGTACACGCACATCAAGTGGGGGCGGGTGTCGCCGCCGGAAACGGACGAGGAAGGTTGGCTCGGTGGGCGGGAATCGCAATTGGCGGTGGGCGACAGCGTGCTGTTGGGCAGCGTACTGGTGCGGTTGGATTCGCTGCGGGCGGTTCGGGATGAGGAGCGGCCGGAGTTGGGGTTGTTGGAGCGGGATTTGGCCTTGGCTGCGTGCATCACGTTGAAGGACAAGGGGAAGGAGGCGCCGCATGAACCGCTTTACATCGTGCGCGATTCGCTCATCATTCCGGATTTGTACGTGGCGGAGGACTGGGGATTGCGGTTCCGAATCGACCGGTTTGATCCGATGACCGAGGCGATTGAGTGGACCGTTTGGGAGCACGAATCGGTGAGGCGGGATTTCGTGGTCATGCAAGCGGCGATTTTCCCCTTGATCAACGTGTTGTGGATCGGCGTGATCTTGATGACCATCGGTTCCTTGATGGCGGTGTGGAGCCGATTGGCTCAGCGAAAAGGGCGCGCATGAAGTGTGGGTTGTTGGGGGCGGGTAACGTGGCCCACGCATTGGGTCAGCATTGGGCAGACCAAATCGGTTGGCACGCCCACTGGAACCGTTCGGGGACTCCCCTCTTCCCCTCCGTTCCCTTCAAGCCCGTTGCGGAAGATTGGGAGGTTGCCGTGCTCGCCGTATCCGATGACGCCCTGGAGGCCGTGAGTTCGGAACTTCCTTCCCACGTCATGCGCGTTCACCTCAGCGGGGCGAAGCCGTTGGAATCGGTGCTGCAAGGCGATGCGCGTGGGGCGGTGATTTGGCCCGTCTGCTCGATTCGAAAGGAGCGCATGCCCGACTGGAACGCGGTGCACTGGGCGGTCGAAGCGACGGACGCTGCCGCGCTCGAATGGGCCCAAACCGCCGTGATTCGCCTCGGTGGAACGCCGCACGTCATGGCCCGTGAGCACCGCCTCCGAGCGCACGTCGCGGCCGTCTTTGCCGCCAATTTCAGCAACCTCATGCTGGCCGAAGCCGCTGAACTGGCGCAGCCCACAGCACTCCCTTGGTCAGCTTTGCACGCCTTGGCCCAAGGCGTCATGGAACGCGCGGCCACCGAGCAAGGCGCCGCGCTCATCACCGGACCGGCTGCGCGCGGCGACGAAGCGACCCTGAACGCCCACCGCGCCCTCCTCTCGGCGTCGAGCGATGTCGCCGCGTTGTACGAAGCCCTCACCCACCGCATTCAACACCGTTCATGAACTACAAGACCCGACTTCACGACATCCAACTCTTCGCTTTCGACTACGACGGCGTTTTTTCCAGCGGCACCATCTTGTTGATGCCGGACGGATCGCAAGTGCGTTCGGCCTCGGTGCGCGACGGATTTGCGGTTCAATGGGCTGCCAAGCAAGGCGTGGCCATTGCCCTCGTGACGGGCGGGAAGGAACCGGCGGTCGAACAGCGGCTGCGCGGCCTTGGGGTGCAACACATTCACCTCGGCGCCCACGATAAGCTCGCCGTGGTGACCCAACTTGCCGCCGATCTCGAGGTTCCGTTCAGCGCCATCGCGTACATGGGCGATGACCTCCCCGATCTGCCCGTGATGCGGGCCGTGGGCCTTGCAGCTTGTCCGCAGGACGCCGTTCCGGAGATTCGCGCCGTGGCCGATTACGTCAGCCCGTTTGTTGGTGGCGCCGGTTGCGTGCGGGATGTGCTGGAGCAGTACATGAAACTGCATGGGATTTGGGACCAAAACGGCGTCCACCACTGGTAAATCACCCAACCCGAAAAAGAACCCCTTACCTTCGCGCCGCTTATGGATAAGAATACGTTGACTGGATTGGCCTTGATGGCCTTGATTTGGATCGGGTACGCCCTCTATTCCGCGCCTTCGGATGAAGAACTCGCGGCCCAAGAGGCCGCGCGCGTCGCAGAACAGCTGCGGGCGGACAGTTTGGCAGCCGCAACCGCTGCCGAACAAGTGGTCTGGGCCGAACGCCAAGCGGAAGCCTCGGCTCCTCTCGACAGCGCAGCACGCGCTGCGGTGGATGCCCAAACCCGGATGAAATTCGGTCCGTTGGCCCCGGCTGTGGTGGCAGCAGAAGCCACCGAAACGGTCGTGAAGAGCGGACTCCTCGAAGTGGTTTTCTCATCACAAGGCGGATTGCCCATTCGGGCCACCCTCCGCGACGGATCCACCCGGTACGGATCCGATGAAGCCATCTCCTTGTGGGATCCCGAGCGCAGCCAAATGGACCTGCACTTTAACTTGGCTGCAGCAGGCCGTGTCAGCGCCTCGGATTTGACCTTCGCCTTGGTGAGCGCAACGGACAGCAGCGCGGTGCTCGAAGCCCGAGGAGACCAAGGGACCGCGTTGCGCTGGACGCACGTCCTCGACGGGTACCAATTGCACAGTGAACTGAGTTGGATCGGGATGGCGGGGTTGGCGTCGGAACAGGCGAATTTGGTTTGGCAAGCGGTGGGGCTTGCCAACGAAAAAGGCCTCGAATGGGAACGCCAACACAGTTCGGTTTACTTCCGCGAAGCGGACATGGGCCGCGACTACCTCAGCGATGGACGCGAAGACGAGGAAACGGTTGAGGGCAACCTCGAGTGGTTCGCATTCAAGCAGAATTTCTTCAGTGCGTTGGTCGCGTTGGACGGTGGGTTTGCGCCTGGCGCCCAGTTGAAAAGCGCTCCGCTCGAAGGCGACACCACGGCGACCATGGCCTACCAAGCCCAAGTGGGCGTGCCGCTGAAGTTCGCTGCCGGCAACGCGGCGAGTTCGTTCCAATTCTATTTCGGTCCCAACGAAATCGACGCACTGAACGCCACTGAGCTCGGTGAGGTCGATCGCATCATCGATTACGGTTGGTGGATTTTTGGCTGGGTCAACCGCAACCTGATCCTTCCGCTCTACAACCTCCTGAATCACACCATTGCGAGTGCGGGCCTCATCATCTTGATCATCACGCTGGTCATCAAGTTGGTGCTCTCCCCCATTACGTGGAAGAACTTCATGAGTTCTGCGAAGATGCGGGTTTTGAAGCCCGAGATGGACGCCATCAACGAGCAGCACAAGGACGATGCAATGGCGCGCCAACAAGCCATGATGTCGCTGTATCGGGAAACCGGGGTGAATCCGCTGGCCGGTTGCTTGCCCGCCTTGCTCCAAATGCCCATCCTCTACGCCATGTTTAGGTTCTTCCCCGCCAACATCGACCTGCGGGGCAAGAGTTTTTGGTGGGCGGACGACCTCGGGGCCTACGACAGCATCTTGGACTTGCCATTCAGCATCCCGATGTACGGCGCTCACGTCAGCGGTTTCACCGTGCTGATGGCGGCCTCGACCTTCTTCTACATGCGCCTCACGATGGCGAGCCAACCGCAGCAGCCGCAGCAACCGGGCATGCCGAACATGAAGGTCATCCAGCAGATTTTCCCGTTCATGATGTTGTTCTTTTTCAACCGGTATGCAGCGGGCCTGAGTTTGTACTACTTGACGGCGAACGTGATCAGCATCGGACAGATGTACGCCATCAAGGCCTTCTTCGTGGACGAAGAAAAGATCCGGGCTAAAATCGACGCGAAGAAAGCCCAACCCAAGAAAAAGAGTTCCTTCCAAGAGCGCCTCGAGCAAATGCAAGCCGAGCAGCAGAAGCGGACGAAGGAGATCAAGCAAACCCGGAAGGGACGTAAATGAGCCGGTGGTTCTTGGTGTTGGCGGCCGTGGTGGGATCGTGTGCGGCGAATGCGCCTTTGGTGCAGGAACCGTTGCTTCCCGTGCACTTTCGGCGCACGATGTGCTTCGGGCCGTGTGCCGCGTTCACGGCCGATTTCCAAGCCGACGGTTCGGCGCGCTTGGCGTTGGTTCGCGGCGCCGCAGGAACGCCCTTGGAAAACATGGCTCCGGGGAGCTACCGTGGAACGGCATCGCCGGAGGCGTTCGAATCCGTCGCGCGGCTGGCCGCCCAGGCTGCCTACTGGGAGCTGGACGCTTCGTACGATGACCCCAGGATCATGGACCTGCCGGCCGTGGAAACCACATTGCGGGGTCACACCGTGTACAATCGACATGGCGGACCAGATTTGAAGGCGCTGTATGCTGCGCTCGATTCGGTGGTATTCGGTGTAAATTGGACCCCCGATTTGGCCCATTGAAAACAAGAAAAAACCAGAACCATTCATACCATGAAGCAATTTCAAGCAACCTTGATCGTCGCGTTGCTCAGCATCAGCTCGTTCGTACGCGCGGATGAAGGCATGTGGCTCATCCACATGCTCGAGCGCATCGCTGCGGCCGAGATGAACCAAGCGGGACTCAACCTGACCGCCGAAGAGATTTACGACATCAACAACGCCTCGCTCAAAGACGCCATCGTGCGCTTGAACGGCGGCATGTGCACCGGCGAAGTGATTTCTTCGCAGGGATTGGTGCTCACGAATCACCACTGCGCCTACGACGCCATTCAAGGCTTCAGCGCGCCGGAGCA
>ENA-OUOG01001111-OUOG01001111.1-marine-metagenome-genome-assembly--contig:-NODE-1111-length-32416-cov-5.588886_pt1 | contig 32416 bp, 31 predicted proteins | sample MGYA00248635_ERZ508505 | MGnify/ENA primary metagenome ERZ508505 (study PRJEB26176, sample SAMN06267871) | marine metagenome | isolation source: Saanich Inlet, British Columbia, Canada | place: Pacific... | reverse complement strand
ACCGACTCGGCCGCTTTATCGGTCTCAGCGAGCACTACACCGCGCCCTTGAGTACCCTCCAACAGTTTCACAATGAGTGGCGCACCACCCACCATCGAGATCAAATCCTCAGTCTCCATTGGCGAGTTGGCAAAACCACTGACCGGGATGTCCAGGCCACTTTTTTGCAGTAGCTGCAGCGAGTAGAGCTTATCGCGGGACATGGTAATGGCGTCAGCCGTGTTCTGAGTGTAAACACCCAAACTATCGAAGTGACGCGTCAGCGCACAGCCATAAAAAGTGATAGACGGACGGATGCGCGGGATAACCGCGTCCAGGCCAGTCACTACGTCTCCGCCGCGGTAGTGAATCTCTGGATTCTCGGCATCCAGCTTCATGTAACACTGTTTGATATCGAGGAACACCATCTCATGCCCACGCTCCTCGCCCGCTTCCATCAGGCGGCGGTTAGAATAGAGCTCGGGGTTGGAGGCCAGCACACCGATACGCAGACCTTTCGCCGCGCGCTCAGAGACACCGTACATCTTGCGCACCTCTGTGATGGAGAGATCGCCCAGGTTAAAGTGGGCGCTCGGGTCGACCAGCATCCGACCCTGCATCGCCTCGCGTCCCAGCAGCATGCGGTAGCCCATGGTATCCCGATTGGTCAGCGTCAATTCGATATCCCAGTTCTGACCACCGAGCAACATGGGTACACGAATCACATAGCGCCGCTCGGATGAGCCGTTGGAACTGCGAATAGTGCGACGATCCACCACGGGGGACTCACAGCGCAGCACTGTGGTGTCACTCTTCTGAATGGGGTGGATATCGAAACTGACCCACTGCTCGCCGTTACGGTTAAATGAACGGATATTGAACGCGTGTAGCGCCGAGGTTTTTGCACCCGAGTCTACGCGGGCTTTGACAGCGTGAATGCTCAGCGTTGGAAACGCACACCACTCTTCACTACCAACAATAATACGATCTTCCATTAATTCTCCTCCGTGGGAGCATATATCCGGGTAAAAAAGTTGCGCGAGAATAGTGTAAAAAGTAGACACTTCCTAGGAATTTTTCCGCCAAACTGGTTATAGTTCGTCAACTGTTTGCGGAGAAATATTCATGTCAGTTGCAGCCACCTCCCAAAGCCGAATGATCACGCCGGTGTTGATCGCAAGCTGTATCATTCTGCTGCTCGGATTCTCTATCCGTGCCTCCTTTGGCTTGTTCCAAATTCCGATCGCCCAAGAGTTTAACTGGTTGCGAGCTGACTTCTCCTTTGCGATCGCTATCCAAAACCTCGCCTGGGGCATAGGTCAGCCGCTCTTCAGCGCGATCGCCGAGAAGTTTGGCGATCGTAAAGCGATCGTTCTTGGTGTGGTCTGCTATGCGATTGGTCTGTTTATCTCAGCTTTCGCTATCACGCCAGGGCAGCATCAATTCCTGGAGATTTTAGTTGGATTTGGTATCGCCGGTACTGGCTTCGGCGTACTGCTAGCGATTGTTGGCCGCGCAACGCCCGCTAAGCACCGTTCAATGGCGCTGGGTATCACTACCGCAGCGGGTTCCGCAGGTCAGGTTATCGGCCCTCCTGTCGTACAGATGCTGCTAAACAACTTCGTCTGGCAGGAAGTCTTTGTAATTATGGCGGTGGGTATTTTAGCTGTGATGCTGCTTCTACCGTTCATCAAAGCGCCCTCGGATGACAGCAGCGCACCCACCACAGACTCCATGGGAACAGTGGTCAGAAACGCCATTAAAGATAAAACCTTCATCTTTATATTTATCGGCTTCTTTAGTTGCGGTTACCAACTCGCCTTTATCACCGCGCACTTTCCCGCCTTTATTACCGAAGTGTGTAGCGTTATAGAACCAACGAGCCTAGTTCGCTCGCTGGGGATCACCACAGCTTCAGGCCTGGGAGCAGCAGCCATCGCGTTTGTCGGCTTCGCCAATATTGGCGGTACTATTTTGGCCGGTTGGTTAGGCGCGAGACATTCGCGTAAGTATCTGCTGGCGAGTATCTACGCGGGACGCACGATCGTTGCCGCGGTCTTTATTCTCTCGCCTATCACACCGGAATCGGTGGTTATCTTCTCCATTCTGATGGGTGCTCTGTGGCTTGCGACTGTACCGCTAACGTCGGGGCTGATTGCCCAGATCTACGGCCTGAAGTACATGGGCACACTTTACGGACTGGTCTTCTTCTCGCACCAGCTAGGTGGATTCATTGGAGTCTGGCTGGGCGGCACGCTCTACGACGCTTACGGCAGCTACGACGTCGTCTGGTGGGTCGGCATAGGCGTCGGGGCACTCTCAGCGATTATCCATCTGCCGGTGGATGAGCGCCCAGTGGCTGAGCGCAATACGGGGCTACAGCCCGCCTAACTTCTCGTCAGGATCAGGCGATTTGAACGCGGTCGCGCCCTTTAGCTTTAGCTAAATAAAGGGCGCCATCGGTGATCTCAATCCAGCGCTCGAGGTTCGCCAAACTAGCCTGATGCTGGCTCAATCCAATTGAGGCAGTGACGGCTGGCACATTTTCGAGCTTCGTTTCGCGAATGGCAGTTCTGAGCCGGTCTGCTAATATTTCCGCCTCCTGCTCTTCGGTGTCGGGTAAAAGAATCAAAAACTCCTCCCCTCCGAAACGCCCCAGCCTGCAGTCGTTTTTGCGCATCACGCTGCTCTGATATCTCTTGGCGAACCAGAAAAAAGACCTCACGCCCCTCTTCGTTTACAGTTCTCTCAGACAGTGTAAGCCGATAGTTATGACGCTCAGAGGGCTCACCCTCATGAGCTTGCCAGCACTCGATATCGAGATCAGTGTACGGGGACTGGTTGAGTTGCATGATCTTCTCTATCTTAAACAAAAAGAGCGCAATAACTGCATATGTACTCTCCGAGTCTCCTGTCGATGCCGTGCTCTGTCGGTAATAAGATTTACTCAGCTGAGTCTAAAATTGTGCTTTCGCGAGCGCAGAATCGCGCTATGCTTGATACAAATCACAAAAGGGAGAGTTCAGATGAAACTCAATGTTGGCGGTATCGATAAAATTCTACGCGTTATTCTGGGTGTAGCGCTGATCGCGGCTGCGGCAACCGGTGCGCTGCCAGTGTGGGGTTACATTGGCATCGTGCCGCTGGTGACCGGTCTAGTGAACTTCTGCCCGCTCTACACGGTGCTCGGTTTTAGCTCACGCAAAGGGTAAATGTAGGTCGCCTCTTGAGGCGACACACTGTGGGAGCGATCTGCGGCACCAGCCGTAGGTTCGCGACCTTGGAGTAGATGTCGGGTCGACACCCGACCTACCATCAATCTAGGTCGCCTCTTGAGGCGACATCTGGCCTTTGTAGCGACCCTAAACAGCCTGCCCGCAGCAAAACCCGCTGGCCCAAGCCCACTGGAAGTTGTGCCCACCCAGGTGGCCGGTAACATCTAGACACTCCCCTATAAAGAAGAGCCCCGGCGCCTTTTTAGCTTCAAACGTCCTCTGTGAGACCTCATTCGTCTCTATACCACCGATGGTAACCTCGGCCGTGCGGTAACCCTCAGTCCCTGAGGGTTTAACCTGCCAGTGTTTAAACGCTCTCGCGATCTCATCGATGCGTTCGTTGCTTAACTGAGTGAGCTCGCCCGATAGCTGCCAAATTTCGCACAGAACCTGTGCCGTTCGTTTACTCATATGTTCGCTTAGGCTGCGCTCGAGGCTCCAACGCGGATGCTCGCCGCGCTGATTTTTCAACAGCTCAGCCAGATCCAGATCCGGTAGAAGATCGATCTCAACAGTCGACCCCGGTGCCCAGTACGAGGAGATCTGCAGCACAGAGGGCCCACTAATACCGCGGTGAGTAAACAGAATCGGCTCTTTAAAGCTCATACCGTTGCAGCTCACTCTGGCCGGCTGCGCCACACCCGAGAGCTCTTTCAGTGGTGTCAGCAGGTCGGGTTGCAACGTAAACGGAACTAGCGCAGCGCGTCGATCGGTGACAGCCATGCCAAAGCGCTCGGCTAACTCATAGGCAAAACCGGTTGCCCCACCGTTGGGGATAGAGAGACCACCGGTGGCAATCACTAGCGATTCACAATCAACAACGCCGCGTGCTGTGGCCACTTTGTAGCCAGACGCCTGCGGATCAACCTGTTCAATCGCACAGCCGATCTCGAGCTGCACGCCCGCCCAATCCGCCTCTGTCAGCAGCATCTGAAGAATCTCTTTCGAAGAGACATCGCAAAATAGCTGCCCCGGTGTCTTCTCGTGATAGTCGATACCGTGACGATCGACCATATCGACAAAATCCTGCGGCTTATAACGGCTCAACGCGGACTTACAAAAGTGTGGATTAGACGAGAGAAAGTTAGCCGGTGTTGAGAACATATGAGTGAAGTTACAGCGCCCGCCACCCGACATCAGGATTTTGCGACCGGCCTTATTGGAGTGCTCCAATAGCAGCACCGAGCGCCCACGGTAACCGGCAGTGATTGCGCACATCAGCCCCGAGGCGCCAGCACCAATAACAACAACATCAACCTGTTGCGGCAGACTGCTCATGCTTACTACTTATACCTGTTCGGCGCTGTCGTCGCTGTTGCTCTGTTCCTGATCCCGCTTCTGCGCGTTGAGCTTGCGGATCTTATCGGCCAAACGCCCGCCACTGCGCTCTCCTCGGCGACCCGCTTCGGTATCGCGCTCAATGGCAGACTTAGTCGGTTTAGCTTTTATGCGTTTCTGCTCCACCGACTGATACTTTTTCTTCTTCGCCATTGCGCGCTGTTTGCGGCTTTCATAGCTATCCGGATCGGCCAGACGCTCCTGTTTTTTGGGCGTCTTGTCCAGCACGATCTTGTTCGCCATACGGCGCTGTTTCTTTAAACGTGTCATATTAAATCTCTACCTAAAACCTTAGCGCTGGCGCTTATCAGATTGTTTTTCAGACTGCTTAAGCGCAGCTTCTGCAGCAGCAGCTTCTGCCTCAGCGGCAGCGATTTCTGCCGCGATGCGGTCTTTCTCGCGCCACTCCTCGACCTGTTCAAAGCTGATACGGCCCAACTTACCCGAGCGCATTTCGTTCATCAGGATCTCTGCAGCTTTGTGAATATCGACAACTCCGCCAGCACGCAAACAGCCGCGCTTACGGCCAATCGCGTCCAACAACTTTTCACCGGTTTCGGGCATCGCTTTGAGCTTGTAGCGCTCCTGAAGTCGCTCTGGATACGCGTTTAGAATAAAACTCGCCCCGTACACTGCAACCATTTCGTAGTCGATCGCTGTATCCTTGATAGCGCCACTAACCGCCAATCTGTAACCCGAGTCCTGATCCTCGATCTTCGGCCAGAGAATTCCAGGCGTATCCGATAGCACTAGCCCCTGAAACTCGGAGTAGCGTTTGTTTGCCTTGGTTACGGCGGGTTCATTACCCACCTTGGCGATCTTGCGTCCCAGCAGTGCGTTAATCAGCGTTGATTTGCCGACATTGGGAATACCCATAATCATCGCCCGCACAGGACGATCTTTATCGGCGCGGGCTGGCACAGCCTGCTTACAATGCTGAGGAATACGTTTAACAGCCGCTTTATCCGCGGTAGTCAGGGCAATCGCCGTAACCTCTGGCTGGGCATTGAACTCATCCAACCAGCTCTGCGTCACCTCAGGGTCAGCAAGATCGGCTTTGTTGAGTAACTTCAGTACCGGCTTGCCGCGACGCAGTTGCTCTACCAGCGGGTTCTCACTAGAGCGCGGCAAACGCGCATCCAGCACCTCAATAACTATGTCGACCTCAGCAATCAGCTCAGCAATCTCTTTGCGAGCCTTGTGCATATGTCCGGGGAACCAGTTAATTCGTTCCATAACTAACCTGAAAAATAATCCAGCGCGCAGTATACCAGCTCAGCCGGTGCGAGACTTCTGATCTATACTCATTTTATCAACCCCGATGGAACAGACTCATGACCGCTGCAAACTCCCAGGTACTGCTTGTTCGCCAACCCATCTTCGACCATGAGCAACGCGTTGTCGGCTATGAACTGCTTGGCAGTGGCGCCGCTTCTGATCTCAATTTGATGGCAGAAGATGATTCGGGCGAACTGATTCTGAGTGTCTACACCACCCTGTCGGAGCACGGTGAAGAGAAGCGTGTACCGGGGTTTGTCACTATCCCTGAGAGTATGATTCTTAACGATCAGCTACCCCAGCTTCCTGCTCGCCAGGTCGTTATGCAGGTCCACTCAGCCGAAGCCACTCGACCTCAACTGGCTGAGAGAGTTCGAAGCTTAGTAGCCGACGGCTACCGCATCGCTATTCAGGTTGACCGACTCACCAAGTCGATTGTGCCGCTGCTTGATGCCGTGCAGATCGCGCGCGTTGATGTGAGTACTAAGGATGCCGCCGAGATTGCTAAATGGGTCAAGGTACTGCGCGGTCATAAAGTGGCTGTGATGGCGGTACAGATCGCCAGTATGGATCAGCTCGGAGAGTGTATCGAAGCCGGTTGTAAACTGTTTGAGGGCAGCTTCTTAAGTAAACCGAAGGTGGTTAAAGGCCGCAAGATCAACGCTAATGAGGTGGCGCTGATGCAGCTAATACAATCACTTCAAAAACCTAACGTAAAGCCCGAGGAGATCGAGCAACTGGTCATGCGCGACCCTGTGCTCACCTACAAACTATTACGCATCGTCAACTCCGCAGCCTACTCGCTGGTGCGTAAAGTCGAATCCATTGCTGAAGCGGTAGTGATGCTGGGTATGGAACAGGTAAAAAAGTGGGCCACACTGATTGCAGCGACCAGTCACCAGGAGAAACCTGAAGAGCTATCACGTGCACTACTGATACGCGGACGTATGTGCGAGCTGATTGCTGAAGGGCTGAAGTACCCTAACCCTTCAGGTTTCTTTATGGCCGGTATGATGTCAGGTTTTCATCTAATGTTGGATATCACGCCGGAAGAACTGATGGATCAAATACCTCTAGGTGAGGACATTCAGCAAGCTGTGCGTGACCGTGCGGGCTTGATGGGCGAAACCATTACCCATGCCATCGCATACGAGGCTGGTGATTGGGATCAGCTACCGGCCGACTTTGATTCAAACGTCTTTGAAAGCGCCTATCGACAGAGCCTGCAGTGGACCAAAGAGGCAATGTTGGCAATGCATGAGGGCTAAGTCGTGTACCAGCGATCTGCGCCGCCAGTCGCACGTTCGCGAAACTGGTGTATTCCTGACGCTCTACTCATCCAATAACTGCTTCGGATCAAACCCCATAATCAAGCCACCCCAATGCTGGCCACCGACATAGAGCGGAATCGACAGGTCGTTGAGCACTTCTCCGGTGTCACGCACAAAGGTCTGTAGCAGGAAGGGTTCGGTATGGCTGGCACGGCGTATTTCCGCGCGGTTGCCAGCAAAGATGCGGCGATGACGGCTCTTCAAATTATCCACATCAAAGTTGCCAGTGAGCGCATTGGAGACCTTAGTGTGGTGCGCCGGCGCATACCCTTTACGATCAACCGCAATCGCGTAGATAAACTCCGGGCGCTGCGAGATGAAACTGTCGAACATCGGCCGCAGCAGGCGCTCATAGGCATCCGTGTAGCTCAGGTCGTACTTCTCGGGCTTTTGCCCCTCGTTAGTACGCTGATACTTTTCATCGAAAAGGTTGAGCCCCTGCGCCTGTAGCGATTCTAGCGCCTTACTCACCTTCTCTGCCCAACCGCGTCCGGTCTGAATCATATTTTCGAAGCCGCCGAACCCGATAATAAAGCGCGATAGAAGCTCCTGTGTCTGTTCAGTCGCCAACTCTAGCTCATCGGAGTACACCTTAGACTCCTCCATCTCATCACGGATACCCTCCGACATACGGGTGATTTCCGAGACATTGCTGTGCGACTCTTTATTGGTGTAGGCCAGCTCATCTAGCGCAGCACTGATACCGGTGAGCTGTCCGCCGACGGCTTCAAATTGATCAATCAGCGCGCCAAAGTTGTCGGTTGTATTGCTAATATAATCCTCGGTGTTCTCCACATACCCCAAAATTTGCTTGGCACTGTCGTTGGTATGACCCACCAGCCCCTTCATGGTATTGATGCTGGCGTCGATTTCGCCGGTAGCCTGACTCACTTTCTGCGCCAGAATACGCACCTCATCGGCAACAACTGCAAAGCCACGCCCTGCTTCACCGGCGCGCGCCGCCTCAATTGAAGCATTCAGTGCCAATAGATTGGTCTGGTCGGAGAAGCTCTGTACCGTAGAGACTATCTCCGTCATGCTCGCTGAGTTATCCAGCAGCTTATCCACTGACCCCTGAAAACCAATCACCTGCTCGCGAATCGCACGCACCTGCTCCAGCACTTTGCGCAGCTCGTCACCGGACTGGTTAACGCGCTCTAGGTTGTCGGCATTGTTCTCATTGATGTGCAGCGTCGTCGTGGCAATTTCGCTAATAGCCGTTGTCGCCTCAGAGCTTGATTGAAACACCTGCTGCGCCTGCGACTCCTGTTGTGCTGCCACCACACCCGCTTCCAGCGTCACCTTACGCACACGGGTGGCGCCCAGCGCCACTCGTACTGACCGCTGGCGAGTTTCGGCGATCATTTTCTTTAGACTTTCGGCAAAGGCGTTGTATGCCTGCGCCATCTCAGCAATTTCATCCTGGGTCTGTACTGGTAAGCTAGCCGAGATATCACCATTGCGATCACGTATGCCGGTCAGAACCTCAATCATCGCCCGCACCGGCTTGAGAAATAGATGACGCATAAAACCGATGGTAAAGAGACCTGCCAAAACCGAAAAGGCGATGAGCAGGTAGAGCAACCCATTGATCCATAGTGTAGCGCTCGGATCTAGCGTTTCTCCCTCTGACGGGAGGAGTACCAGGACCAGTAGTGCGATCAGTATGGGCGGGATAGAGACGAAGAGAAGATTACCCACAATCTTCTTCGTCAGACTATTGAAGAAGGTTTTCTCGATACTGCGATACAGGCTCATGAAGGACTCCGACCGAAACTCTCAACAAGTTGCCGATGTGAAGAGCTCCGAGCGCTACCACATCAGACAGGCGCCGTACTGTTTCAGCTGTTTGCGCCGCTGTACGTAGTCTGGGCAGTGCTGCTCGACCAAATTCCAAAAGGCCGAGCTGTGGTTCATCTGCAGAAGATGGCAGAGCTCATGCACGATTACGTACTCTTGAAGTGTGGTTGGTAAGTGCAGAATTCGCCAGTTCAGAGTGATCTCTTTACGTGAGCTGCACTGCCCCCATTTACGCTTATAGTTGCGTACATGGACAGCCGAGGGTATCAGGCCTGTGCGTTGGGCAATCTGCTGAGTTAGCTGTTCCAGGTGAGATCTACCCGCCTCTCTCAAAAGGCGTTTTAGGCGTTGCTCTAACTTCATTGGATCACTGAAGCTATCACGCCCGCTCAGGTAGATAAGCCGCAGCTCTCTATCCACGGCTTCTGAGGGTGCGCGTCGCACGGGTGAATGAACAAGATGGTAAGCCTCACCGAACAGCTGGATCTGGCCACTGCTTAGATCAATCTGGTGTCGCTCTAAATCTGCCTGCTGACGCCGTAACCTTGGATAGATCCACTGCGCTTTACTCTGTACCCAGCCATCGATCCAGAGTGTGTCGGCCGAGGTAGGAGCGCGCACCACAACCTCTCCCGCATCAATCTGAATACTGACGGTGCGGCGTCGGGAACTGCGCTCGATGCGGTAGCTAAACTCGGCATTATCGGCCAGTTGAACCTGCATCTCTCTCCTTACTACTCTTTAAGCTGGCTAGTGCGTTCTGCCGCGAGACCTTCATTGACTCCCGCCGCAGATCTTTGGCAACTCTGTTCAGGGCTCGAATCAGCTCAGCTCGATCCACCTCGTCGGGCGAGTAGCGCATGCGCTGTTCTATAAACGCCAGCAGATCCAATGCTGGGGAGATCTCAGAATACTGGGTTTTAAGGCGTCTGGCGAGTTCGCCGAGTGTCTCACTCGGTTGGCGCTTGTACCCCAACCCTGCGGCTACACGTTCGAACCTCTGCTGCGCTCGGATTAACGCATCTTTGCTGCGTCTTGGGCGCAGATTGAACCCGACAAACCCCATAATCAGCGCACCCGGTATCAGTAAGGCCAGCGCCATGCGCACAGGTGTAATTTCACCGAGCAGCGATCGCAGCAGGTCGGTCTGTTGGTTTTGGTAGTTGAGTACCCAGCGATGCCAAGAGAAGTTCAGCGCATCAATTGCCCGTCGCGCCTCAAGCAACCAGCCACTGTTGGTAAAGCGCAGAGGCGAGAGGGGTCTATCCGCTAGGAAACCTGGCTGATCCGCAAACAGATCCTCAGCGGACTGTTCAATGCGTTCGGGCGCAACTGCTGCGGTAGGATCAAAGCGTACCCAGCCGCGTTCAACGTCGTGATACTCCACCCAAGCGTGAGCATCCCACTGGCGTACTGTTAGATACCCCGCGCCCGCGTTGTATTCACCACCCTGATAGCCACCGACCAAGCGCGCCGGTACGCCCGCAGCCCTGAGCATAAGCGCCGTCGCACCGGCGAAGTGACCACAGAAACCGCGCTGACTCTCAAACAGAAACTGGTCGACCGAGTTGGCGCCTAACAAAGGCGGCTGCAAGGTATAGACAAAGCTCTGATTGAAGTGTGTAGCGATACGGCGAATATAGATCTCAAGGTCAGCGTCAGCCTCCTGCCACCACTGGAGTGCCAGCGCCTGAGTCCGTAGGTTTTGATCCGTTGGGAAAGCGAGATTTCGCTCTCTCGCCCCCGCATCAAGTTCGGACTGCAGCTCAAAGCGTGATGCTGAAGTCACTCTGTAGCTCGAGCGCTTATCGATTGGACTTTTGGAGACCGCCTGCCGGGCTCCACGCAGATCCGCGCCCTGTACCGAGAGCGGAACATCCAGCACTGGTAGCCAAGGTCGGTGACTCGGCTCCATAATAATCTCATAACTGAAGCGCCCTAGGGGGTTGTTTACAGTCTCAAGCGGACGTCCCAAACGTTTAGACAGGCTCCAACTGCGCCCATCAAAGTCCGAGTAGACCAAGGCGCGCCAGTAGCGCTGGGAATTGGCAGGGACAGGCCCGTCGAAACCGGCTCGGAATGCCAACTCATCAGAGCGGGTCATCGACGATATATCCCCCGGTGATACTGAATCAGACAGACCGGTCGCTGCTGCACCCGTATCCAGAGGGACACTCCAGAGCGGTCCGATGCGCGGTATCAATAGAAACAGTAAGACCATCATCGGCAGCGCCGGAAGTATCAGTTTGAAGGTGTTGCGCAAACTCGGCAGAGGCGCTCTCAAGCGCGGGTCAAACAGCGCTACTTGTGAGCCCATAACCACGGCAAACGCTACCAGTGCGTAGAGTCCAGAGAGAATGCCCTGCTCAAACAGAAACTGAATCGCGATCAGCAGATAACTCAGATAGATAATTACCAGAGCATCGCGGCGCGTGTGTATCTCTAACAGCTTGAATGCTGATCCACCAATCAACAGGGCAACGGTACCGCGCATCAAGGTATCGCGGTCAAAACTAAAAATCAGCCCGAGCCAAAGCAGCCCGAGTAACGCAAGCTTGACGTACCAAGGCGGGAAGCGCCATATACCTCGGTAAATCTGTATCCGCACGCCCGAACAAGCAACCAGCATCAATGTGCTCCAGAGCGGTAGAATCAGCAAATGGGGGAGTACGGCGGCCCAAAGCGCAGCTAACTGCCAGTTCAGGGCTCTGGGAGTGAGCCAATTATTCATCATCTACACTCCTCTGCTGCGAATCATGCGAGCCCTCTTGGGCCAGCGCCAACAGTGCTGCCTGCACCTGCGCCTGACCGCTCGCCACAGGCAGGGTCTTTGAGGGCAACTCAAGTCCAAAAGGCTTACCCTCACGCTCCAACCGCAGCACCCAATAGCAGAGGCGACTATATCGCTCCTCCCCTCCTAGCTCCGGCCAGAAACTCCAGCGCAGCCAGCGTGAGTCACCCACCGGTTCAGTAAACTCTTTGACCTGCAGCGGCAGCCCGCGCGCTAACGTGCCCCAAGCCACTCGCCCCAAAGGCATGCCCGGCTGATACTCCTGTAGCCCGCTGAACTCCTCATTTCCGACCACCTCAGTTAACCCCGTATCGCTCTGTGCAGCTGAAGGTGGGAGTTCGCCACCCGGCTCCGGTTTCGGGTAGATCCATGCCTGCTGGCCGAGGTTGACGTAACTCCAAGCGCGAAACAGCCCCATTGGGTAACGTGCCGAGAGTCTCAGTATTCCCGGATGGTGGCGTCCTCGTTGACCTGCAGCTGCAGTTAGCTCCACCGTCAACTCATCGCCCGCACCCAGGGTCACTACAGCGGTCTCTCCACCTTGGTAACTCAGATTCAAGCCAACCACCGGATGCTCAGGTGCACGGATGTGCACCCTGTAACGCGTCTTTTCACCCGCATAGACCGACACATGTCCGCGCGACGAAACCAGCGTATCGCGCAGATTATTGTGGGTATGAACCATCGAAACCAACAGCACAGAGACCAGCAGAAATGTGAGACCGTAGATCAGGTTGTTTTCGTAGTTGATCGCCAGCAGCAACATTACAAGCAGCAGCAGAATGAACCCCGCACAGGCGGCAGTGGGAAGAATGTAGATTCGGCGTTTGTCGATGCGCTGCTGCTCAACCCTCGGATGCCGGCGTGTAATCCAACGCTCGCGTCGCCGTTGATAGAGCGAACTGAGCCGCTTAACGAATAACATCGACCTCGTCCAACAAGAGGCTCACCAATCGCTGAGCACTGAGATCTGAGCGCTCATCGGCAGAGCGAATACGGTGCGACAGCACCGGCAACAGCAGTTGCTGTATATCCTCTGGCACCACGTATTTACGCTGTTTCAACCAGGCCCTTGCGCGCGCTGCCCGCAATAGCGCCAACCCACCACGAGGCGAGACCCCAGTATGAAAGGCTTGCGAGTCACGCGTGAACTGCAGGAGCCGCTGCAGGTAGTCGATCAGATCGGGCGCTGCATGCACCTTGGCGCACTCAGCCTGAATCGCCAACAGTCGAGACCGATCCAGGGTTGGGCGCAGCGCGGCAATGCGACCACGGCTATCGCCTTGGGTCAAAATTTCACGCTCAGTTTCAGCACTGGGGTAACCCAGAGAGATACGCATCAGAAAACGGTCTAGCTGCGACTCTGGCAATGGAAAGGTACCGAATTGTGTCTGGGGGTTCTGTGTCGCGATAACAAAGAAGGGGTGATCAACCCGATGCACTTCACCGTCGATACTCACCTGTTGCTCCTCCATCACCTCTAACAGAGCCGATTGAGTTTTGGGTGTGGTACGGTTAATTTCATCGGCCAGTAGCAGTTGCGTAAAAACTGGGCCTGGGTGGAAGCGAAAATCTGAACTCTGTGTGTCGAAGATTGAAACGCCCAAAATATCAGCTGGCAGCATATCACTGGTAAACTGAATGCGCTGATGCTCCAGGCCTAGTGCTGCAGACAGAGACTGCGCCAGCGTGGTTTTACCCATACCAGGCAGATCTTCTAGCAGCAGGTGGCCACCGGCGAACAGCGTTACTAGCGCCAGCTCGACTTGCTCGTGCTTACCGAGCAGTAGTGATTCGACGGCGTTAAAGGTATCTTCGGCCGCTTGGTGCAATGACGCTGTAACAGACACAGGGTTTCTCCTAAAAATAGGGCTCCTTCCCAGTGTAGTTCAAGCCTCAGGCTGCGCTCTGGCCACTCTTCAAGAGTTGATCGGCTAGATGCTGCGCACTCAAAAAGCTCCCCTCCAGGCCTGACGGGCCAATCCAGTCGCCACACGCACCGATACGCGTATCTGGGTCCCAGAGTGAAAGCTGCTCCTGCACAGGCTGGTATGAACAGTTGTACAGCCACCGGTGCGTGCGCTCCGCCTTGACGACCAACTGTTCCTGGACCCAAGACTCTAGGTTGCTTTTGATCTGTCGCCCTATCTCGTCAGCCGGCAGATCGATATGTGCCTCGGACCAATCTCGCTCCATCTCTACTTTGATGACCGAGCCGCTACGGCCCGGTTTATTCGACTCGACAGATACCAGCGAGATGCTGGGGTGGCCCTGCGTTACTCGATCGACATCTTTGAGTCGCTCCGGCAGTTGAGCTAGGGATGCCGCGTAAACCCAACCGGGGTCTGTTACTGACTCCTCGGCAAGGTGAGCGAACCTGGGCACTGCCTCAAGTAGTCTGCAAGCCTGTGGAGCCGGTGCTGTGCAGATGACGGCGTCGAAATAGCCGAGCATTTGCCCCTCATCATCTCGGAGTAGCACACCCTCTCGGTCCGGCCAAACAACGCCAATTCGCCGCTGGGTTTCGAGTTTTGCACTGCCGATCAGCTCACGTGTCAAACTGGAATTGCGTCCTTTACCAACCCAAACCGACTCGCTCTTGATCGGCTCGCCACGAAAATTGGCTGCACGAGGCTGCCAAACTTCGACGCGGCCTAACTGCTCCTGACGTGTCAACCAAGCGCGAAATAACTCACCGTCAGCGTTGATCGCTGGGGCCCCGAGGTCAGCGCTCATATCGCCGAGCCGAGCTGACGCCAAACGCCCACCCGTCCCGCGACTCTTCTCAAACAAGGTGACATCCATTCCAGCTTCTATCAGCCGGTCTGTTAAAACAGCGCCGGCCAGGCCAGCGCCGATAATTGCTATGTTTTGCATCGTTTTCCTTAGCTCTTTGGTGCTTCTGCCAAAGCCGCCTCAATCTGTTTTACCACGGTACCCGACTCTGGGCCGGTGAAGCTCGCGTAGCTATTAATCACTTTGCCGTCGCGACCAATCAGATATTTGTAAAAGTTCCACTTGGGGGAAGTTCCGCTCTGTGCGATCAAGTGTTTCCAGAATGGGTCTGCAGAGTCGCCTTTAACGCGCGCTTTTGCGAACATTGGAAATTGCACCCCATAGGTCGTGCGGCAGAAATCGGCGACTGCAGATTCCTCACGAAACTCCTGGTTTCCGAAGTCTGCCGACGGAAATCCCAATACCGCAAAACCTTGATCAGCGTATTTCGCTTGGAGCGCCTCGAGACCTTCATACTGCCCGGTGAAGCCACACTTACTCGCCGTATTTACGACTAGAAGCACCTTACCCTTGTACTCTTGGGCTAGGTTCACACTGACATCCTCGTTCAGCTTGCGTACTGTATAGTCGAGCAACTCGCCTTCAGCGACTGCCTGTTTAACTCCGAAAATTCCAAACACAATCATCCACCCTGCTATTAATATCCCACGCATAGCCCTAACTCCTGTTTAATTCGAAGAAGATACGCGCATCCAAGCCGCTCCGATTAACCGCTAAATCCGGAAAAACCCCCTCGTTCGCCGCAGAAATCAGCGCGAAAAGTTGCACCTGTGCGTGGTGACCTCTAGCATACGGCACTTATATTCACTCACAGGCATTCACTCACAGGAGCAACCTGATGCAAATCGCGGACAAAACCGTCGTCTCAATTCACTACACTCTCACCAACGCAGATGGCGAGACACTGGACAGCTCTGTGGGTCAGGATCCACTGGTTTACTTGCACGGCTCTAACAACATTATTGCAGGCCTTGAAGCAGCCCTTCTGGGCAAATCTGCAGGCGACAGCCTGCAGGTGAGCGTTGAACCGGGTGACGGCTACGGCGAACTGCGTGATGAGCTGGTACAGGAAGTTGACCGCAGCGCATTCCAGGGTGTTGATGAGATCGACGTGGGCATGCAGTTTATGGCGCAGACCCCATGGGGTGAGCAGCCCGTAACAGTCGTTAAGGTTGAAGGCGACAACATTACGCTGGATGGCAACCACCCGCTGGCCGGACAGGTACTGAACTTCGATGTTGAAGTCGTTGAAATTCGCGAGGCCTCAGCCGAGGAGCTTGACCACGGGCATGTGCACGGTCCCGGTGGGCATCACCACTAATCTCAATTTCAAACATCTAACGTTAAAGGCCGCTTATTCAGCGGCCTTTTTTGTTAAATTTTTAATTTGGACTAACCTGTCATGTGAGACGTAATTTTTGCAGTCGAAAAATAGATCTAGCAGGGACTTGCGCTAATCATTGCGGAGAAGAGCATGTCCAATCAAATTTTGAAACAGTTGATATACACCAGCGTCAGCACGCGTGGGCTGTTTGAGGTGATGTCTCCGGACTCTTTAAGGCGAATTAGAGCCAACAACATTGCAGCTGAGATAACCGGTGCCTTGGTCTGGAAAGATCCAAAGTTCATGCAGGTGCTTGAAGGTCCCGCCGATAACATTAATCGTCTCTTCTCAACCCTACTCAAAGATGATCGCCACAGCGATCTTGTTCTGATTTCTGAGCGGATTATCCACGAACGCGAGTTTCCGAACTGGGCGATGCAGAGCTCGAGTCTGGATAAGGACCCTGTTTCAAATTTAAGCCGGCACACCGAATTAAACAGCCGCGCCAGTCGAATATTGGCAGCTTTCACGAGAGGTAGTTGGTGATGGGAGTGCCACTTAGTCGCCCTGAGGTCAGCGAGTTCACATCACCAGAATTTCAACACGCCTTTCAGCCCATTATCGATATCCACACGGGCGATGTTTTTGGCTACGAAGCTCTGCTACGCGGTGTTGAAAACCAACCTCCCTGGTACCTTTTTGAACAGGTCGAAAAAAAGCACGCGGCTAACTTCGAAAAACGAATCAATACCGCTGCACTGCGCAAACAGCGGGAACTGGGGAACCCTTACCACACTTTTCTCAACGTCACGTCCAGTTCGCTGATTGAGGATTCGGGCCAATACCTGATCGACTTCACATCAAAAGCCCCGTCGATTAGCGCATCAAACGTTGTGTTAGAACTCAGTGAGGGCTCGATCATTCACAATTTCAAACATTTTGTCCGCACGCTAAACAACCTGCGTAGCGCAGGCTTCTCTATCGCTATGGACGATTTTGGCGCTGGTTACGCCGGGCTCAATGCGTTGGTTGAAGTGAACCCAGACATTATCAAATTGGATATGTATCTGATTCGTGACATCCAAGAGAGCGGCCCGAGACAAGCAACGGTAAGGGCGATCGTAAGCCTGTGTGAAGCGTTGGGAATACTGGTTTTGGCCGAGGGGGTGGAGAACCTCAAAGAGTATGATTTCTTGTGTAATCAAGGCATCCACCTCTATCAGGGCTTCCTGTTTGCCAAACCTGAAATCAACTATCTGGAAAAAAGTATTGAACTGCCCAACCGGACCCGTTCAACACTGAGCTGATTTGGCATGATGCGTGCAAAGAAAAGTTTAGCTAAGGCGCTAACAGATCAAGTTCACAGGACGTCGTTATCACATGATTACTGCCCATAAAGCCTTGAAAGAGACGACTAAAAACCTTCATGCAGAGTTGGACTCGATGCCAGCGATGCGCCAACTGATGCGCCCGAATCTCACGCTATACGAGTATCGGACGGTTCTCCTTAACCTCGAGAGCTGGTTGCACGAAATGGCAGCACATCTCCACCTGTGTTCAAAGCCCTCTTTCGCAGCGATTGATCGCAAATTAATCGCCCTACGAACGGATCTCGAAAACCTAGGAGAGTCCCGCCCAACTCTAAAGCTTCATCTGGCATCCACAGATCCATACTACGCGCTGGGTGTACACTATGTTATCGAAGGCTCCACCATGGGAGCACGCATACTCGCACCGAGAATCGAAACAACTCTCGGACGCACCGATATCACCCACTTCTACCGCCTCTACGGGGAAGATACGTTGGCGAACTGGGCTGAGACAATCGGTCTGCTTGAACAGGAATTGGTAGACCAATGCCAGCTGGATAGGGCCGTCGACGGCGCGAGTACTGCGTTCAGATCACTGATTGAGCGATTCTCTATGCAGGTACAGCCCCTGCCCACCTTAGAGAGAGATCTTCTCGGATGACGCTCCTATGATCAAAACCATGCAGCCCCAAGCCGACATTAACGTGATGAGCCACGAGATTCGCACACCGCTCAATGGGCTGGTTGGTCTACTGGCTATGCTCAAAGAGTACGAACTACCCGAGCCAGCGATGCAACTCTTGGAGCGCATGGATATCTCCGCCGAGACGCTGCTTGGAGTGCTGCACAATACGATTGAAGTACAGCGCATTCAGAACAATCAGGTTGTTTTCTCCCAGCGTGAGTTTTCACTGTTGGAGATCGCGGAGAACTGTGTGCGTATGTACTCTGCGGATGCCGAATCTAAGGGGGTAGAACTCGGCCTGCAGTTCGATCCGAGATTGATAGGTAAATCCTTCATCGGCGATAGCGAGCGCCTCACTCAAGTAATGTCTGCGCTAGTATCAAACGCGACCAAATTTACCCAGCACGGCACTGCAGTCCTGACAGTCGCTTTGAAAAAAGAGAAAGTCACATCGAGTCAGATAGTCGTGAAGGTAACGGATAGCGGCGCAGGCATTGAACCGCACGAGTTAAATAAAATTTGCGCCCCCTACTATCAAACTGCGCTTCCCGATGGCAGCCGCCCTTCAGGCACTGGTGCTGGCCTCTACATCGCAGATGGCCTGCTGCGCCTGATGGCCTCCCAACTGGTGATAGACTCCGCGCCCTCCGGCTCTTCTTTCAGTTTTACGCTAGATCTTCCAGCTAGCCATGGTACCCAACAGAGCTGGGTTGCGACCGGTCCGGCTACCCAAGTGAACATTTATGCGCCGGCCAGTGCTCAGATCGAGCTACTGATGATGAGCCTCTCTCGCTGGGGTCTGCAGGCAGAGCGCTTCGGTGAGCTTACAGCAGAAGCCCTGCACAGCTCAGCATCACTGAATCTAATCGATTACCGTGTGGCCGCTGCGAATCTTGTGGTGTTTCGAAAAATGGTCGAGACGCTGCCACGCCAGGCTCTGTGCTTACTGACATCTGAATTTGAACCGGCGACTGCCCTGCTGGCAAAGGGAACTCAGCAATGGTTGGCCCCGTACCTACCCAGTGCCCTGTGCAAACTCTGCCAAGAGGCAGATTTGATCAAGCTGGAGCAGCATGGAGCTACGGAGACCACCCATACTCCCCAGCTACCAACAGATCTGTCGCCCTACTCGATTCTGTGTGTTGATGACAGCCCAACAAATCTAATCGTATTGGTTGGCGCGCTGACGAAGCTGGGGTTCAACAAGGTTTTACGGGCCGCGGACGGCCAGCAGGCGGTCGAAGTGATGCTTGAACACCTCGAAGTAGACCTCGTGTTGATGGATTTCCATATGCCCCGCCTTAACGGCGCAGAGGCGGCGCGCAAAATTCGGGAGAACGGCGCCAGTGTGCCAATTCTCGGAGTGACCGCATTGTCAGAAGCGGACATCAATAACCAGATCAGTGACACAGACTTTGAGCAGGTTATTACCAAACCCGTTCGCAGTGAGACTCTTCAGACAGCGCTCGCGCGCTGGCTACCCAGACATAGCAAGGACGTGTAGAGATGAACACCTCAGTAGAACCAATGACCTACGACCTATCAACCTGTGACAGGGAACCCATACATCGCCTGGGCAAAATTCAGTCAGGTGGCGGAATGCTAGTACTGAGTGCGGATTGGTTGGTTGTCGCCTTCTCGGAAAATGTGCCAAAAATTCTACGGCGTGAGGAAAAAGACCTCTTAGGCCACCCCCTAGTCGATCTTATCTCTCCTGAAGCGACGCGCGCGATTACCGGTTTAGTGAAACGCTTTGAAGACGAGGATCAACTGGAGCGAATCCTCGACATTAAACTATTTTCAAGCCCGCACTGTTACGACCTGTCAGCCCACTTCAGCTCAGATCAACTGATTCTTGAGTTCACGCCAGCTTACGCTGAGGCGAGTGATATGCTGTCGCAAGATCTACGCAGCGCACTCAGACGGCTCGGGAAAGCAGAAGGATCGCTGCAACTTTGCGATCAGGCCGCTCGTTCGGTTGCAAGCATGGTCGGGTTTGACCGGGTCATGATCTACAAATTCCATCCAGATGGATCAGGTGAAGTAGTCGCAGAACATCGACTGTCTGATATCGACTCCTTTTTTGGCCTACGTTATCCACCGTCCGATATTCCACAACAGGCACGCGCACTCTACAAGCGCTCGATACTGCGGGTGATACCCGACATTGACGATACGGGACTGCTGATAACGCCCCGTGATGCAGAGGTTGATCTCTCGCTCAGCACGCTACGCACAGTTTCCCCAGTGCATATCGAGTACTTGCGTAATATGGGCGTTCAAGCCTCGATGTCTATCAGCATCATGGTCGATGGTGAGCTCTGGGGGCTAATCGCTTGTCACCACTACAGCCCCCGTGATCTGAGCATGACAACCAAAACCTATACAGAGCTCTACGCTGAGAGTTTCGCGCTGGAGCTGCGCAGTCAACTCGAGCGCGAAGCGCGTACTGGCGAGGGGGGTGGCCAGAAGCTGCACGTGCAGATGATGGCGAGTTTAGATCCTAGTTTGCCCCTTTTTGAAAACCTCAGTGCGTTTGGCGGGCGCATAAAGAGCCTGATCAAGTGTGACGCATTGGTACTGTCTATCGATGGCGAGCGCGCAGTCTTTGGTGATCCTGTCAGCAGTGAGGATGTCGATTTATTAGTCAAACGTTTAAACCGCCAAGCGACTACCCGTGTCACAGCTGTTGAGAACCTGAGAAACTGGTTGGATATGGATGTGACCATTGCTGAGCGATTCGCCGGCGTATTGGCCGTACCGATCTCTAAACGTCCACGAGACCTTCTACTCTTTTTACGCCGTGAAGAGGTTACCGAAGTGCAGTGGGCTGGCAACCCAGAAAAACCTGTCGAATTGGGCCCTAACGGCTCTCGTCTAACACCACGCAAAAGCTTCGCTGCATGGCAACAACTCAGGGAGGAGTTCTGCGCTCCCTGGTCGCCACAGGACCTCAACTTGGCCAACGATCTGCGGGGCACACTGCTTGAGCTGGTTGTACGCAATATCGACGAGCGGAATAAACTCGCATCCGAGGCGCAACAACAACAAGATATGTTAATCCACGAGCTCAACCATCGGGTACGCAATATCTTGGGCCTGATTAACTCAATCGTCGGCCAAACCGCCACCTCTGTAGCTAGCGTTGACGAGTTTAAAGGGATACTTGCTGGGCGTATTCAGGCGCTGGCTCTGGCCCAGAATATGTTGACCGAGGGCAACTGGGCCAACACGCCGTTCACCACCCTCATCCAGACCGAGCTTAACGCCTTTGTAACCGAACCCGATCGCGTGAAGGTGATTGGGCCTGATGTCCTACTGACACCCAAGGCGTACACCACAATGACTCTGCTCGTTCATGAGCTGATCACCAACTCGATCAAATATGGGGCGCTATCAACCCCCACCGGATCCATTGATATTCAATGGGCCGTCGACGCTCACTCCAGCATGATCCTGACTTGGAAAGAGTTAGGGGTAACGGTGGAAGAGCCTCCTACCCGACGAGGTTTTGGCTCGCTAATCATTGAACGCGCCATCCCGCTGGATCTTGGGGGAGAGTCGGAGCACAAGATCACCCGCGACGGTGCGCGTGCGCGGTTTATTATTCCCGACAAGCACTTCACCTATAGCTATGAAGATCATGAGCCTGGTGGCCTTAGTGGAGAGACCCGCTTAGATGAACAAGTAAAGGAGTCGGTTGAATCAGTCGGTGATAATGATGAATTGAGCGTAGCCTTAGTTGTTGAAGACAACATGATCATCGGACTGGATGAGGAGAGTGCACTCAGTGAGATGGGCTTCAAAGAGGTTCATCTTGCCGCTAGCGTCGCATCCGCTATGCAGATCATTGCTCGCGGCCAACTTAGTTTCGCAGTGTTGGACGTTAACCTTGGCGTTGAGAGCAGCGAACCGATCGCTGAAGAGCTATACAAACTCGGTGTGCCATTCATATTCGCTTCGGGTTACGACGAAGGTTTGGAGCGGCTTACACAGCGTTTTAGCGCGCCGCTACTGCGCAAACCCTTCACTAGTGCAGATATAAAACATGCTGCCAAAAACTGCCTCGATGCGTTTCATAATCCTGAGACTTAACGGATAGTGTGTCGCAAAAAAAGGCCGCTCACCGAGCGGCCTTTTTTGTTCAAAGAAGACTTAGTCGTTAGAAGAAGCTTCGATACGGTGTATTGACAGGTCAGCACCGCGGAACTCTTCCTCTTCAGAGAGACGGATACTAGCAACCTTGTTCACCACTGTGTAGACAACAAAGCCACCGACCAGCGCCACAGTAACGCCCGCTGCAGTACCGATCAGCTGAGACATGAAGCTTACGCCGCCCAGGCCACCCAGCGCTTCCGCACCAAAGATACCTGCAGCAAGACCGCCCCAAACACCACAGATACCGTGCAGTGGCCATACACCCAGCACGTCATCGATCTTCCACTTGTTCTGTGCCATCGTGAACATCCAAACAAACAGCGCACCAGCAACACCGCCAACAACCAGGGCACCAATTGGGTGCAGCACGTCAGAACCTGCACAGATCGCAACCAGACCCGCCAGCGGACCGTTGTGGATGAAGCCAGGGTCATTTTTACCCAGCAGTGTTGCAGTCAGAATACCGCCAACCATCGCCATCAGGCTGTTCACAGCAACCAGACCAGAGATACCATCCAGAGTCTGAGCTGACATCACGTTGAAGCCGAACCAACCGATACAGAGAATCCATGCACCCAGAGCGAGGAACGGAATGTTTGATGGTGGGAATGCAACAACACGATCGTTACGGTAACGGCCATTTCGCGAACCTAGTACCAGTACAGCCGCCAGACCGATCCAACCGCCAACAGCGTGCACTACTACGGAACCTGCGAAGTCGTGGAAGCCTGCGCCAAAGCTCTCCTCCAGCCAGCTCTGGAAGCCGTAGTTGCCGTTCCAGATCACACCCTCAAAGAAGGGGTAGACCAGTGCAACGCAGAGTGCAGCAGCAATCAGCATTGGGTAGAAGCGTGCGCGCTCAGCTACACCGCCAGAGATGATGGCAGGGATAGCCGCCGCGAAAGTCATCAGGAAGAAGAATTTAACCAGGTCGTATCCGTTGCCTTCAGCTAGCGTTGCGGCGTCGCTGAAGAAGGTTACGTCATACGCGACATAGTACCCAATGAAGAAGTAGACCACGGCAGATACGCCGAAATCGGTCATGATCTTAACCAGTGCGTTAACCTGGTTCTTGTGACGTACGGTACCAACCTCAAGGAATGCGAAGCCTGCGTGCATCGCGAAGACCATGATGGCACCCATCAGAATGAAGAGCGTATTCGCACTCTGCATCAGCGTTTCAACGGCGCTGTTTACTGTTTCCACGTTAAATTCTCCTAAAAGTGCACCACAAGGGCGCTTTTAACATCCACACGCACTCTTTTGGTGCGTTAATCGATTGATCGAACGGCTCCGTGCCGATCCGCCTAACGGGTTTTGATTTCGTCTATACCATTTAAAATCAATGAGTTAGGAAGGAAATCTTGATGCACCAATTTGATGCAACCGCGTTAGGGTTGCACCAATTTAGCAATGGGTATGCCAAACAGAATATAATTAATAAAATCAATCAGTTAAATGATCAGGCCGACGAACCTCAAAGCAGACATGGATCTTCGCGTTACGCTTGAAGTCCTGATCGATCGTCTGAGGTGTGATCTCTTTAATGTCGAACTCTGAGAGCGCCTCATAGTCCATTTTGAAGCGGCGGTAGTTGTTGGAGAAGATCAACAGACCACCCTGTTTCAGAAGCTCCACAGCAGCGCGCACCAGGAACTGATGATCGCGTTGCACATCGAGGATATCCTGCATGCGCTTGGAGTTGGAGAAGGTCGGAGGATCCATAAAGATCAAGTCAAAGCGCTCACGCCGTGGGCGATCGAGCCACTGCATGCAGTCGGCTTGAATAAATTGATATTGCGCACCCTCGAGCTTATTGAGTGCAAAGTTACGCTGTGCCCACTCCAGATAGGTGGCCGACATATCGACGCTGGTGACCGACTTTGCACCGCCCACAGCCGCATGCACACTCGCGGTTGCGGTGTAGCAGAAAAGGTTCAGAACATCCTTCCCTTTTGCGAGCTCTTGGATCCGTTTACGCACAGGACGGTGGTCAAGAAACAGACCGGTATCGAGGAAATCACGCAGGTTAACCTCAAACAGACAACCCTTTTCGCGCACCAAATCGGTGCGTCCTTGCTGCGCCTGACGCTGATATTGATCAGCACCCGCCTGACGCTTGCGCTGTTTTAGGATGATATTGTCCGCGCCCACCTCGAACACACGCCCCACGACATTGACAGCATCCTGCAGACGACGGAAGGCTTTAACTGGGTCCACCGATGCCGGTGGTGCATACTCCTGAATCACCAACTGCTCGCCGTAACGATCGATCGCGACAGCATATTCAGGCAGATCCGCATCATATACACGATACGCCTCTAGCTGTTCTCGCTTAACCCAACGCGATAGCGCTTTGAGGTTTTTGCGCAGGCGGTTTTCAAGCATCTGCGCCTGTTCAGAGATCTGTGCAGGCTGTTGGTTATTCTCAGCTTGAGCAGCCTCTCTCTCGGTCTCTACCTCAGCTCGCTGCTGTTGCGAAAAGACTGAGAACAACAGTAGTTGGCTAGGAAGTGCACCATTAAATAGTTTGTAGATCTTTTCGGCACGTAATCCCATCACCTTGCCTAGTTCGGGATTGGAGGTGAATACGGCGGCTCGCCATCCGCCGCACTGGGTTTTCAAGAAGCTGCCCAACTCGGCATAGAGAAAACGGAGGCTAGACTGCTCGCCGAGGCGCTCACCATAAGGAGGGTTACTAATAACTAAGCCCGCCTGCGCCTGTGGCGCTTTTAGGCTCGCCAGATCACAACGCTCGAGCGTTATCAGGTGCTCAATGCCGAGCTCTGCGGCGTTAGCGCGTGCTCTGTCTAACACCTGTGCATCGGCATCATAGCCTTGCAGTTGCGGCAGCGACTGCTGCAAACCCGCCTCGCGGCGCGCTTGCGCCTCCTCTCTAAGCTGATTCCATAGCGGCGCTTGGTGCGGCACCCAGCGGTCAAAACCGAACTGACGTCGTTTCAGCCCCGGGGCGATATCTGCCAGAATCATCGCTGCCTCTGTCAACAGCGTGCCCGAGCCACACATCGGATCGAGAATCAGATCAGGTAGGTCGCTCGCACCCGTCTTCACACCCGAGCGTGCCAAAATGGCGGCCGCAAGGTTCTCTTTCATCGGGGCAGCACCTGCCAGCAAGCGATAGCCGCGACGGTGCAGACTCTCGCCGGAGAGGTCGATGGCGATCTGCGCCTGCTCGCGCTTTAGATGCACGTTAATGCGAAGGTCTGGACGTTTACGATCAACCGAGGGCCGGCTGCCGGTCTTATCACGCACCGCGTCAACAATGGCATCTTTAACCTTAAGCGCGCCAAAGTGGGTGTTGTTTATCGCATCCGAGCGGCCGTTAAAATCCACCGTCAAAGTACCTTCTGGGCGCAGGTGTGCGAGCCAGTCGATAGCATACACACCCTGATACAGCGCCTCAGCGTCAGCCGCTGGCACCAGGTCGAGCAGCAGCAATACGCGGTTAGCTAGGCGCGACCAGAGACAGGCGCGGTAGGCGAACTCAAGATCCGCCTCCACTCGAACACCGGCTTGAGTCAGCTTAAATGTGTGCTCGCCATCGGCATTTGCAGAGAGTAGCTGAAGCTCCTCTAGCAGAGGCTCCTCTAACCCTTTGGGGCAAGTGATAAAAAGTTCCAAATTGGCCTCGCAGGACGCAAAAAACGCCCAAAGTTGAATATATTTCAGCTATTTTACACTCGATCTGATCGCGGCGCTAAGCTGCTGAAAACGCTCTCTATTTTGCTGGTGCGAAAGTGACGAATTTATTGCAACTCTGTTGCAGATAGCATTTTTAAATCGCACACCCTCAATTTTTACGATAGAAATAGAGTGTAGGTGAACATTATTGCCTGCCGCCGAGGGTAGCGCCGAGCTACCTAAGAACGATCAAAAAATGAGGCGTTGTTTATGAGAAAACAGAAACGAGATCGTAGCTCTACTCTTTACAAGCGCGGTTTTACCGCTGGTTTGGAAGGGAAATCACAGTCTGACTGCCCTGTCGAATCAACGGATCTTCGCAGTTATTGGATGAACGGCTGGCGCGAGGGCAGAGACGCCCACTGGAGCGGAATGTCCGGCGTTTCTGCTATACAGGCCAACCCGGCCTTGCACTAACTCAAATTCTCAACTCAAGCAAAGAAAAGCGGCTCCCTTTGGGGAGCCGCCTACGTTTTAGACTAACTCAGCCCGCTTTGATCGTTGCTCTATCTCGAATTGCTTCTGCACACTCACGTACCAACTGCGGCCCACGGTAAATAAAGCCCGTGTAAAGCTGCACTAGGCTAGCCCCCGCTTCAATCTTTTCGACAGCGTCAAAACCCTCGGTGATACCGCCGACACCGATAATCGGCAACGCACCGTTTAGCTCTGCAGCCAGCATCTGAATGGCTTGAGTCGATAGATTGCGCACAGGCGCACCACTGAGGCCACCGGCCTCCTGCGACAGGGCCGAGCCCTCGACACCCTCACGTCCGATCGTCGTGTTGGTTGCGATCACGGCATCCATCTCAAAGCTCTTCAGCGCACCCGCGGTTGCGACGAAACCATCCTCGTCCATATCCGGGGCGATCTTAACCGCTACCGGAACATAGCGCCCGTGGATACCGCAGAGGCGAGCCTGTTCGGTTTTGAGCGCATCCAGCAGCTGATTCAGGCTGTCACCCTCCTGCAGGCTGCGCAGCCCAGGCGTATTCGGTGACGAGATGTTTACCGTAATGTAGCTAGCGTGCGGGTAGACCTTGCGCATGCAAAGCAGGTAATCATCTGCAGCGTTTTCATTGGGCGTATCTTTGTTTTTACCAATATTAATGCCGAGCACACCCTTGTAGTTGGCCTTCTCGATATTGGAGATCATCTGATCCACACCCAGGTTGTTGAACCCCATACGGTTGATAATGGCACTGTGCTCTGGGATGCGGAAAAGGCGCGGTTTTGGATTACCCGGTTGTGGACGCGGCGTTACCGTACCCACCTCAACAAAGCCAAAGCCCATGGCGGCCATACCATCGATCGCCGCAGCATTCTTATCCAGACCCGCAGCTAGGCCGACTGAGTTGGGGAAGCGGATACCCATCACATCCACCGGAGCCTCAACCTTCTGTGCGCCCATCAGACGCGGTAGGCCAAATTCCGCTGCATAGTTCATGCTGGCGAGTGCGAGGTCATGCGACTTCTCGGCATCCATACGGAACATCAGGTTACGGGCTAGGTCGTAGAGCATTATCAATCCGCCAAAAATTCAAAGTGGCGCGATTATACCAGCTTCTCAATGGAGCTAAAGCGCCCTTCGGTATCGAAGCGAATCCTAAAGCGACCACGGATACCGGTACGCGTCACATAGGGCTGGAGGATATTGGCCGGAAAGCTGACGCGACGCCCATCAATGCTATAGGCGAGCACCGTCCTAGCGCTGCCGCGGTAGACACGCAGAAATTCATCTTCGGAGATATTTAGATCCACCACCACCTGTTTGGCTTTAGTGAAATTAAATTCGGGCGTCTTGGCCATTTTTCGTTTAATACTCAACAAATTGCGCCACTCGCGCTAATCTTAATAGATAAAGATCCAGAGCGCATTCAAGGAGCAGCGTGAGCGACCACAAGCAACATGACAAACTGATGCGCTTTATCGGCTTAGCCGGGGTAGACCCGCGCGAGAACGAAACCGCTCAGCGCTGGGGTCGCGCACTTGAGTGGCCGCTGCTGATTCTAGCCTTCTGGATTCTAATTGACTGGTATCACCAAACCTCAGGAACCGGTAACGCCAGTTACCTTCCGCTTTCAGACTGGATCATCTGGGGCTTTTTTGCCGCAGAGCTCACGTTAATGCTCTGGTTAGTGGATAGCCCTGCGCGCTATCTGAAGCAGAACTGGCTCAGCCTATTCATTGTGCTGGTCGGTATTCCGTTGACGATTCAGACGGTTGCGTTTAACTCGGGCATTCTGCGCTCACTGCGGCTGCTGCTCTTCTTCGGCATTCTCTTTAGGCTATCGGCAGACCTGCGCTCCGTACTAGGACGGCACAACTTAGGCATCACTCTGATCGTCGCTTTCGGCTTTTTGGTGCTTTCAGCCTTCTTAATATCGGGCTTAGACCCGGCGTTTAAAAACCCCGTAGACGGCTTTTGGTGGGCCTGGGTCACCATGACCACCGTAGGTTACGGGGACCTGGTGCCGACAACGCTTGAGGGGCGTCTTGTCGGCATGTTGTTGATACTGGTCGGTGTTGCCCTATTCTCACTACTGACAGCGAGCTTCTCGGTCTTTTTTATCGAGAAAGATGAGAAGGAGATGGTTGATCGTGAGCAGGCGACCTTGCTGAAAATCCAGATGCTGGAGGCGCGTCTGGAGCGCATCGAGAGTCAGCTGCATACGGCAGTATCGGCGCTGCAGCGTATGGAGACACTCGAAGCGGATCGGCGCGCTCCGAAGCGGCAGCACCCATCGGATGAGGCCTAATCGGTATCAGTAGCTTTTAGCAACCGCTAGCAGCGCGTTCTCCAGAATCGGATAAGTAAACTGAAAACCGCTCTCCTCGAGACGCTGGGGTACGACTCGCAGCCCCTCGGTCAACAGTGCACTGGCCTCTGAACCCAGCATCAAATCAACCGCGAAACCAGGCATTGGCATAAACGCAGGCCGTTTCAAACTCTCAGCGTAGGCTTTTACGAAATCACGATTACGCGACGGATCAGGGGCTGTCAGGTTGAACGGGCCGCTCAAATCGTCGCGATCTAGCAGATGTAGAATCGCATCCACCTCGTCCTGCAGGTGAATCCACGGCATCCACTGTTTGCCTGAAGCGATCGGACCGCCGCCCCCCATCAAGAAGGGCAGACGCATTTTGGCAAGCGCCCCGCCCTTACCCAGCACCACACCGGTGCGCAACAGACAGACGCGCACGCCAAGACCTTCTGCTCTCAATGCCTCAGCTTCCCACTGCTGACAGAGGTCAGCCGAGAAGTCCTGACACAGAGGCGCAGAGGCCTCAGTAATCTTCTCATCGTTAGTACAAGCGCCATAAAAGCCGATAGCAGAGCCTGAGATCAGCGTTTTCGGCGGCTCTTTTTGCTGCGACATCCAATTAATCAGAGCATTGGTGGTGTCCAACCGGCTTGAGAGCAGTAGCGCCTTGCGCGAGTCGCTCCAACGCGCATCCGCAATCGGAGCGCCAGCAAGATTAACCACCGCATCTATCAGCCCCTCTAACTGATCAAGCTGATCGATACGTTCTAGGCCCGTCACCTCTGGTTCGCTTTTATGCACCCAGGCAACGACCTGATCACCGCGCTTTAATAGCGCTCTGCAGAGCGCTGTGCCGATAAAACCGCTGGCACCCGTAACAAGAACGCGCACGCATCTCTCCTCAGAAAACTGTTAACACTTAAGTTACGCACCCGCCCGATGGACAGACCATATCTCCGTGGGAGAGATCTTGGCGCAGCCAAGGTCGCGAACAACAAGGGAATCTGTGTGTTAGGATTGCGCGTAACTCAGGGTCACAAACAAAGAACTTAAGGATTGCACATGTTTACGGGTATTGTTCAGGGTACAGCCAAGGTCTTAGCGATTGAGCCAGCCGATCAGTTTATCGCGCTTAATCTGGTGTTTCCGGCTAGCGCTGGAACAGATTTTGCGCACGGCGCCAGCATCGCCCTCAACGGTACCTGCCTGACGGTACGCAAGTTTGAGGGCAGCCGTGTCTGGTTTGATGCGATCGCCTCAACACTGAAGCTTACCAATCTGGGCGAACTGGAAGTGGGCAGCCATGTAAACTTTGAGCGCGCGGCAAAGATTGGTGATGAGATTGGTGGCCACCTGATGTCGGGTCATATTATCGATACCGTCAAAATCACGGCGATTGAGCGTACCGAAACCAACTGCTGTATCAGCTTCGAGCGCCCAGCCAAATATGCTCGCTATCTGCTGGATAAGGGATTTGTCGGGCTCAATGGTTGTAGCCTGACGATGACCGATGTTACCGACGAAACCTTCAGTGTTTGGCTGATTCCAGAGACACTGGAGCGCACCCTGTTTGGTCAGGCGCAGGTGGGTGACAGAGTGAACCTGGAGATTGATCCGCAGACCCAGGCGATCGTGGATACGGTGGAGAGTTATTTGGCCAGCCGGGAGTTGTAGGAGGGATCTTGGCGCAGCCAAGGTCGCGACCCTGTCGCCTCGTTCGGCTCTGCCTCACAAGCCTCTCACAAAGCGCAGGTCGCCTACGTCCTACCGATACAAGCTATCGTTAAACGGATCTAGAGGGTTATCGAGCTTGAGATCATCTTTGAAGTAGAGCACCCTGCCCTCAAACTTAAGCCCCTGAGACGCGAACCAACGTTCGGACTGCTCGCGCCCCTCTTGCACCTTGGTTACCTCGATGTACGCGACGCCGATACGGTAGAAGTAGAGACCAAAGAGCGCGGCACTGGCACCGAGGAAGAAGTCAGACGCCAATGCAAACAACAACATGATCAAAGCCGCTACCCACACCTTAGAGGCGCGGGCTAGCTTGAGCTTGTCAGAGTCAGCGCCGTACTGATCAAGAAAGCGCAGGTAACGGCGGTAGTTCTGCTGCAGATCAAATTTTATCGAAGCGTTCAGGGTACGCTGCATAGGGTTTAATCCTCTTAAGCCAGACTCTTGCTGACAACTTCATAAACATCCGGTGAAAGCTTAGGCTCCGCTAGTAGACGCTGCAACTGCTCGCGCATAGGTATCTGTTTAGCTTCAGGATAACGCTTCCAGCGCGTCAGCGGCGTTAATAGGCGGGAGGCCACCTGGGGATTCTGCTCATTTAGGCGGATAATCCAATCGCCCAAGTAAGCGTAGCCCGAGCCATCCTCTGCATGGAACTGGGTTGGGTTGGTGCCGGCAAAGACGCCAATCAAACTGCGCAGCTTATTCGGGTTCTTCGCATCGAAGAGCGGATCTTGCTCTAGAAGACGGATGCGCTCCAACGCACCCGGATTGGAGTCACTCGCCTGAATTGAGAACCAGCTGTTCATCACCAATGCCTGATCCTGCCAACGCTCACGAAACTCGGTGAGTGCGTCAGCCGCCGCTTCGCGGTGCTCTGAGTGCACCAACATCGACAGCGCGGCCTGCTCGTCGGTCATATTATCGGCGTTGGCGAACTGCTGGCTGGCCAGCTCCGCGTAGACTGCTTTACCGGTTGCTAGTAGGTAGCCCAGCGACAAGTTCTTAAGGCTGCGCGCAGCGATCTGCTCGGCCGTTGGCGCGTAAGGCGCATCACTCTGCAGACGTTTATAGAGTTCGATCCACTCACTCTCCAGCGCCGTCGCTAGCTGTTTGCGCAACTGGTCACGTACGCTATGGATCGCCTCAACCTCGATCACTTCAGCCAGCTCACTTAGGTAAGCCTCGCTGGGCAGTGTGAATAGCTTGGCCAACATCGCCGCATCAAGCGAGGTATCTGCCATCAGCTCGCGCCAGCTTGAAATCAGCTGATCAGGAGCTTGAGCCGGTTTATCAGGATACGCCGCAATGGCGCTCTGCATCAGATTGACCAAGTAGCGCTGAGCTGCATCCCAGCGGTTAAATCCATCGCCATCGTAGCGCACGAGGTGCAGCAGTTGCTCTTCGCTGTAGTCATAGCTGAGTTTGACCGGTGCCGAGAAACCACGCAGCAGCGACGGCGTCGGCTCTTCGCTCAAACCATCAAAGCTGTAGCTCTGCTGGGCTTCGCGCAGCTCAAACATACCCGCTTGTATCTCATGACCACGTGAGTCGATCAGACCGTAGCTCACAGGTATATGAAAGGGCTCTTTCTCGCTCTGGCCCGGCGTTGCGGGGCAGCTCTGTGTGAACGTTAACGTATAACGGCGCTGCTCAGCATCCCAATCTGAGGTCACCTCAATACGCGGTGTACCCGCCTGGGAGTACCAGCGCTTGAACTGAGTCAGATCCCGCCCAGACGCATCCTCCATCGCCTGCACGAAGTCATCCGTCGTTACCGCCTGGCCATCATGTCGCTCAAAGTAGAGGTCTGAGCCCTTGCGGAAGGTATCGGCACCCAAGAGTGTATGGATCATGCGTACCACTTCTGCGCCCTTCTCATAAACGGTGAGGGTGTAGAAGTTGGAGATCTCGATAAAGGAGGCAGGACGCACCGGGTGCGACATCGGGCCGGCATCCTCAGCATACTGGGCGGTACGCAACAGGCTGACATCTTCGATACGCTTCACTGTGCGCGAGTTCATATCGGCGGAGAACTCAGAGTCGCGGAATACGGTAAAGCCCTCTTTGAGACTCAACTGGAACCAGTCGCGGCAGGTAACGCGGTTGCCCGACCAGTTATGGAAATACTCATGCGCGACCACCGCTTC
>ENA-OUOG01001108-OUOG01001108.1-marine-metagenome-genome-assembly--contig:-NODE-1108-length-32447-cov-7.023726_pt1 | contig 32447 bp, 31 predicted proteins | sample MGYA00248635_ERZ508505 | MGnify/ENA primary metagenome ERZ508505 (study PRJEB26176, sample SAMN06267871) | marine metagenome | isolation source: Saanich Inlet, British Columbia, Canada | place: Pacific... | reverse complement strand
GACGGTATTGGCGCACACATTCTTAACAACGGTAGAGCAGAACTTGTGTCAGTGTTTACATATTACTCACACATTGGCTACCTTGCAGAAAGCGGCGGAAGAGTACGTGCAACAAACGGTAACAACTCTTATGGTAAGTTTGGTTCAGTTGCTGAAGGTGTTGATCCAGACGAAACAGCAGTTACAGGCGTTGTAGATAACCGTACACAATATAGAGCTACAGTTAGTTTAGTTAATACTGACACAGAACAATTATTAAGTCTCGAATACAATCATGCAGGAAATGATTATACTGAAGCAGTATTTGATATCTTTGGCGCAGGCCAAGGAGAAATAGTTATTGCAGACGAATTCCGTGATAATGCAGTTAATAGAGTAAGAGTCGACGAAGTTAATGACTCTTCAGGTGCAGCAGGCGGCAGCGGATATACTCTAGTAGGAAACACAGCACAGGGCGGCAGCACAACAAGTATTAATCTTGCTGCAACCGACGGTAACATTTCGTCAGCTTATCCAGGAATGAAAATTTATATTACTGGCGGCGCCGGTACTGGTTTATACGGTATTATTGACACATACAATGCAGGTAGTAAACTTGCAGAGGTTATAAGAGAAAGTGATGGAAATTCAGGATGGGATCATATTGTACCTGGCACACCATTTGTAGAGCCTAACTCAACATCAACATATCAAATAGAGCCAGCGGTAGCATTTACTGCTCCTACTCATTCTGATTCAAATGTAAGTATGCCAGTTAGTACTTCTTGGAACGGAGTAAAATATATTGAAACATCTGATGAGTATACTAATATTTCGGTTAGCTCAGAATCAGATGGTAGAGGTGTAACATTTGATGTTATCAGAAACGGTAGCAAGTACTATCTATCATTAAACAATGGCGGTACTGGTTACAGTAGATTAGATACAGTTTCGATTCACGGATCAAGTGTTGGCGGAGTTATTGTTGACAATGATATTACTGTAACTATAACTACTGTAAACGATGTTACAGGTGCCGTAATAGATTTTGATTTTGACGGCGTTGGACAAAGTGGTATTTTCCTAGCAGTTGGTGCAGGAACAAACGGCGCAACTAGTATAGATGGTAATACATGGTCTGCGTTAACATTACCGACACCACCAGCAGGGTCGTGGGACGACATTGGCAACGGTTTAATATACGACGGTTCGTCTACATATAAAGTTAGTGCTTCTGTAATTGTTGGTGAAGGCAATAGTGCAATAGGATATTCCGAAGACGGACTTACTTGGAACACAACTGCATATCCTGCAGGGTTTGATAGCAACGGTATAAACAAAGTTGCTTACGGTAACCTAGAACAAAATAGATTTTTAGTTATTGGAGCTGACGATAGAGATATTGTTTATTCCGACGATGGAGGCCAAAACTGGTCAAGACAAATAGATGCATTACCTACCACAGGGTATGATAGTTTAACATACGGTGCAGGAAAATGGGTAGCAATACGTTCTGGAACTACTGATGCAGTATATTCAACAAACGGTATAGTTTGGGAAACTGTAGTATTACCAAGCGTTGCTGGTAGTATACCGAGCGTAACCTGGGGTAATGGTAGATTTGTTATTATAGGTGACGCTGGCCAGACATTTATGTATAGCTTAGATGGCATAACTTGGTATGATCCAGAAGATAGTGACGGTAATTCATTAACACTACCATTATCACAAGTTAATTATCGTATAGCATACGGTCAAGGTGTGTTTGTAATGGTCGGTAATAGTGCCGGTGGCGTACAATATTCCGAAGACGGATTAGTATGGGAAGCATATAATCATAGTCAAAACCAAACAGGCGGATATGATGCTATAGCATTTGGTAATCCTAATAGAAATGGTAAGTTTATAACAATATCTGCCGTTCCTGATAATGATGCAATGGAACTAAGACTTGGTGCTACTGCTAAAGGTAGAGCAAGTGTTGCTAACGAACAAGTGTTTGAAATTAGAATAACAGAACCAGGTAGCGACTATACAACTGCACCAACTATAACAGTAACAGACCCAAATAATATTGATGATGTATTATTAGTAGTTAGAACAGGATCCGGAGCATTAGGTAATCCAACATTTGCTAATAGAGGTTCAAACTTTATTACAGCAAGTGCAGATGTTCCTTCTAACGGTAGTAACGGTAATGCAGATTTCTTCCAAAACGGACAGTTTGTTGCAGTTAGAAGATTAACATCAAGACCAGTACCAGGATCAAACATCGAGTTTTCGAGCTTACCAGGTACATTCTTTAAACTTGTTAATTCAGTTAGCTTTGTAGGAACAAACGACGGATCGTACACAGCGTTCTTACAATTATCACCCGAAATGAGTATTGCAGATGCTCCACCAGATGGCGATGATGTAGAAATGCGTATTAGATTTAGTCAGGTACGATTAACAGGACACGATTTCCTAGATATTGGTACAGGTAACTTTGCAGATACAAACTATCCAGGAACACCAGTTAATACACCTTCACAGTCTAATGAAACAAAAGACGACGATGGCGGACGAGTGTTCTTTACTGCTACTGACCAAGATGGTAACTTTAGGGTTGGTGACTTGTTTAGCATTGAACAAGCAACAGGTGTTGCAACATTAAACGCTGAAGCGTTTAATATTGCTGGATTGCAAGAACTTACACTAGGTGAAGTTACACTAGGTGGTAACAGTGCAGCAGTTAACGAATTTAGTACAGATCCGTTCTTTACTGCAAATAGTGATAGTATTGTACCAACACAACGTGCTGTTAAAGCATACATTGAAGCACAGATTGGTGGCGGTGGCGCTACCCTAGTTGTTAACAGTGTAACAGCAGGTGATGTGTTTATTGGTACCGATACTATAACAACAGTTAGCGGCGCGGCGATAAATATAAAAGCAAATGTGGTATTCCAAGGAACGGTTCTAGGTATTCCACTAGCATACAACTACTTCTTAAGATAAGAAACAGACTGGAGAAAAAATAAAATGGCAAACGGAATTTTAGGAACACCCGTAGACTTGTTGAGTGCAACAAATGCTACGGTCTATACAGTACCAGCAGATACTTTTGCTGTTGTTAGTGTTAATATTTGTAATAGAAATACAGGTTCTAGACAAATTAGACTTGCAATAGCAAGTACAGATTCACCGACAGCATCGGAATTTATTGAATATGATTCATTAATTACAGGCAATGGTGTATTAGAGAGAACAGGTATTGTAATGGAAGCAGGTAAAAAAATTGTAGCATATGCAAATGACGTTGATGTATCTGCAATGGTTTACGGCATTGAAACATCAACAGTTTAAGGAATAAGAAATGGCTAGAAGAGTATCAACAGGAATTATAGGCGGACCAGTATTAGGTACAGTTGCTACTGTAGGTAATGTATTGCAAACAGTACAAGCAAATGAAGACATTGTTTTTCAACCAGACGGAACTGGCGATGTTGAAGTAGATTCTCATCTAAGGATAAGAGACGCTTCTAGCTTGCAGTTATTAGATTCAAACAGTGATCATTATGTAGCGTTAAAGTCTCCAGCAACAGTTACAACTGATATTACATATACACTACCGGGATCAGGAATAACAGATGGATATGCATTAACAACTAATGCATCAGGAACATTAAGTTGGACCAATGTAGCTGTACAAGTTAGTGATGATTCTGCTACTACAAATAATTTATACGTACCCTTTATTAATGCTACTAGTGGTACAATTACTTCAGTAAGCGTTTCAAGCGGAGCATTTACATATCAGCCAAGTACAGGTACATTAACATCTACTATATTTAATGAAACATCTAGTATTGCTTTAAAGGAAAATTTAAATCCATTAGATGATGCGTTAGATAAAGTATTATCACTTAATGCATTTACATATGATCGTAAAGACGGATCACAAATAAATGAACCGGGCTTAATTGCAGAGGATGTAAATAAAATATTACCAAATATAGTTTCTAAAGATGCCGACGGTAATCCGCAGTCAATAGCATATTCAAGACTAACAGCATATTTGATTGAATCTATTAAATCTTTGAGTAAACAAATCGAAGACTTAAAAGGTGATAAATAATACTAAGTACTAGGAGACAATAGAGAAAATGGCAAATTTACAAGCAACAGTCGTTAACGGAGTGTTAAATTCTCTTCGTACAGAAAATACAAAAACTGGTAATCATACCCTTGAAGCAGCTGATCGAGATAAAGTAGTTAATATGAATAATGCATCATCTGCAACTGTAACGATACCAAACGATAGTTCGTATAATTTTCCTATAGGGTCTATTGTTTATATTAACCGAACTGGAGCAGGCGGAGTTACACTAGCAGTAGCAGGCGGAGTTAGTATTAACAAAACTGGAACTGTAGCAATAAATGAAGAATTTTATGTAAGAAAAAGAGCTGCGAACCAATGGGTAATTGTTGACGTTCCGTCAACCCTAGGTGCAACCAGTAGCGGTGCAACAGAATCAGAAGCCGGCGGATTTGCTATATTTTCGTTTACTAGCACCGGCGGCGGCAGTTTAACATTAGGCTAACAGGAGATAACAATGCCATTTATTAGTAGTATAAGAAAAAACTATGACATCCAAACACCAAACAAAGTTTCTGAAAACTTTGACATTACTGGTGGTGATCAGATCATAGAAGCTGGCGGTTATGTTATACATATGTTTACTGATCCAGAACAATTACACGAATTTAAAATTACACCTAAACAAGGTGCAGAAGACAGAATGGACTTATTATCCGCAACTGTTGACCTAGAATGGTTAGTAATAGGCGGTGGTGGCGGCGGCGGCTCCATCGGCGGTGGCGGCGGCGCTGGCGGCTACGCTGAAGGTTTACTAGCAAGAGGAGTTGGTAACTACCCTGTTGCTGTTGGTACCAGGGGTTCAGGAGCATCTCATTATCCAGGAGCACCTGTTGCATCAGAAGGAAACAACTCATCAGCATTAGGAATTACTGGTCTTGGCGGCGGAAGAGGTGGTTCATGGCAAGGTCCGGATGCAGGAACATCTGGCGGATCTGGTGGCGGAGCAACAAGCTCAGGTAGTGGCGGGTCCGCATCACAACCAGGACAATCAAACCCAGGCTCAACAACTAATTCAGGTCATGCTGGATACAACGCAGGAAATGTTACAAGTGGAACAGGATCAGGAACACACACTGGTGGTGGTGGCGGTGGCGCCGGCGGCGCTACCAACGGACGTAATTCAGGTGTTGGTGTTAGTAGTGCTATTTCAGGCTCTAATGTAGCACGTGGCGGTGGTGGCGGCGGTGGCAACCACGTAAGCGGAACACAAAGTTCTTGGACAACCACTCAAGCAGGCCATCCAGCAGGTGGCGGAAGAGGCTCAGCATCAAATGCACAATGGCAACCAAATGGCCGTGGCGAAGCAGCCTCTGCTAATACAGGCGGCGGTGGCGGCGGCGGCTATTACACCGGCGGAAACCGCGCAGGCGGCGGCAATGGCGGCACTGGTATTGTTGTTATTAGGTATCAAAAGTAAGAGAATAAATTAAAATATCCACTTTAACTGTGGATATTTTTTTGAAGATAATCACATAAACTTAATTCTAATTTAGCAAGTTCATTCCAAAGAATTTTATTTTGATCGTTATGTATAAGTGCGTAATCGTATTCTTGATGCAAGTCTATATTATGACCCCAAGCCCAATTAAGAATGTCAACAGTGTCTAATACAGGATGATTCATTCCGGTTGCAATCCAAACTAGTCCCTTTCCAGCATTTATGCGAGCAGTAAAGTGTTTATGATCAGCATATTCAAAAAAGCCAACGCCTGTATGACTAGGAATTAAGTCTAGCATGTTTTTATCATAGGTTCTATTATTATTTGCCTTCCAATATTCGGTGTCGTCTCTTTTACTAAATGCATAGTGCATTGCAACAAATTCTGCAAAATTTTGAAATAATCCTTTACATGCTGTATTGAAGCAATCTATGTCAAATTGATTAATTGATCCAGCTATGATAACTTTTACTAGCCTAAATAAAAACTCATGAACACTAAACAGTCCATTACTTTCTAAAGGTTCAATAAATCCTGCACTAAGCCCAATTGCACATACGTTTTTAACAAATATTCTATCATGCAATCCCACTCGCATAGGAATATCTTTAAATTCTAGTGCATCTACTTCTTCTCTAGTTCTAGGACAAATCATTTTGTCACTCATTAGATGCTGTTTAAATTCTTCTTTAGCATCTTCTGGATCAATAAATTTATCACTATAAACATACCCGGTACCCAGACGTTCCCAACTAGGAATATTCCATACCCAACCGTGACCTAAAGCTGTTGAATTAGTAAATGGTTCTAATTCTTTTTGTTTGTCTTTATATGCAATTCTTGTTGCCCACGCTCTATTATTTGGCAACATTTCGCTAAATGAATTAAATTTTGTTCCTAGTGCTTCGCCGAGTAGTAAACTCTTAAATCCAGTACAATCTAAATACAAATCGCTAGTAACTGTTGAACCGTTATTCAAAATAAGTTCTTTAACGCCATTTTCATCTGTTATTACATCAGTAACTGTTGCAGATACATGAGTTACACCTTTTGGAATGCAATACTTATCTCGTAACCATAGTCCGAATTTTGTTGCATCAAAATGATATGCTGCATGATATTTTGGATTGTAATTACCAAACTTACCTTCCTTGTTTTCAGTAAATTTATTTTGTTCATACAATGCTGCCGAGGGATAGTAATGTTTAGCAAAATCATTATTAGGAGTATCTGGATATAATGCTTTCTTAACAAACCAATCTTGTATTTCGTGTACAGTATCTTGATAATAAGGATCACCAAATGGATAATGAAAACCTCCGTCATCTCTTTCATAAAAATCAGTAAACTTAATACTCATTTTATAACTAGCATCGGTATGCTTCATAAAATCTTTTTCGTCTAGACCTAATAAAGCACAATAATTTTTTATTCCTAGCAATGTGCTTTCGCCTACACCTACAATTGGGTGATCTGGACTTTCAATTACAGTTATATTATAATTGGGGAAAAATTTAATCATCATAGCAGCACTCATCCATCCTGCACTGCCGCCTCCGACGATTGTAATTTTCTGAATATTTTTAATCATGGCATCTCTTATACTAAATAGTATTAATATTTATAAATGGAGTAATTTATATGCCTCAGTTTAGAACCACACATAACATCTTAAGACGAATTGACCAAGACGAGTTATGGGATCCTGCACAAATGAACGATGATACTGCATTTCTTCCGCCAAAGGAAAATTGGCCCGGAGATCGAGAAATGGACATTGATGATGTAGATATATGGGAAATATTAGGATATAAATCAGGAGGTATTGGAGTATATGCTGCTTGGCATCCGTATGCAGAATTTTATATGCTTACTACAGGATTTGACGGCACACAATTTTACGAAGATGGTGCTCATTTTAATAATAAACTTATAGAAACATATTATGGACCTAATGCTCAAAAACAAGTATTTAAGCGAGCTAAACAATTAGGTATAGACTTGCAAGTTTATAAAACTTGGATTGAAGATGATCAGATGTGGAAATATGTTAATCAAAAATGATTTCTGATTAATCGAATAAATTCTTTATGACCTATTTTTTTAATTGAATCTTCAAACATATGCTGATCTTTTATAGTATTCATTGCATCGACAGTTAGTTCAGGATTTCTTAAAGATAATTCTTTTCCTATTGCCTCTCTATCAAACATATTAAGACCATCCATTACAGTAATATAATTAGCAGCTTTAAATAATACAAAGTTAGATTGCTTACTAAACTCTTCATCAATAGGCAATTTAGATTTCCATAATTCTAAATTGTTACTTAATGAATCGGGTAACTCTATAGTAGAAATATATTTCCAAAATTCAGAATCTCGTCTATCTGTTATATAATGTAGCACTAAGAAGTCTCGAATATTTTCCATGATGTCAGTAAACGACTGATTGTAGCTATCGATAACAGCTTCATTATAATTTGTAATTTTGTTCATTAATAAAAATGATTGTTGTATAGTTGTACCAATTGATGTTGCTTCTAAAGGTTCTACAAAACTTCCACTAAGGCCTATAGCAACACAATTTTTAATCCATACTTTATCTAAACATCCTGGATCAAATTTAAATTCTTTTCTTATATCAATAGGTTTTTCAAATAGTTCTTCTACTTCTTTTTTAGCATCATCTATATCGACAAAATCGCTATCAAATATATATCCATTGCCGTGTCTTCCCCAAACTGGTATTCTAAATAGCCAACCGTTTTTCATTGCTTTAGCAAGAGTCCACATATTATATTCATCAGTGTCTTCGGTAGGAAAGGCAAACGCAGATTTCATTTTTAAATATTTTCCATACGACTGCCACTTTGCGCCTAAATGATTCATTAAAATACGTTTAAATCCTGTAGCATCAACATAAAAATCATAGTCATAAGTTCTTTTATCACTTTTTAATTGATCTATATTTCCGTCTTTATCTAGAGTTACTAAATCAATGTCATCATCATATAATGTAATATCCATACTAGATGCTATTTTTGAAAGATACTCGTTTAACTTATAAGTATTAAAATGGAACTGATTAAACGGAATTTCTTCAGGTCTATTTACAAACCATCTGTTAATTAAATTATTGGGTGCTAGTTTAGAATGGATATAATTGTCGTTTTTTGCAATTTGATGCGCATATACATGACTATATAAACCGCATCTATTCATAAATGGCGCTCCAACATTGTGCATATAGTTTTTAGAACCCCAGTCATTAAAAACTATTCCTGATTTATATGTTGCGTCACATTCTTTAAGAATATCGTACTGATTAATGCCAATAAAATCCATAAAATCTTTAAAGTGTTCAGTGCTTCCTTCGCCAACACCGACTATACCTTGAGTTGACGAATATACTACATCGACTTGAATATTCAAATGTTTTTTAAGTATTAATGCACAAATATACCCTGCTGTGCCACCGCCTACAATTAATAGTTTTTTAAGTTCTTTCATGTTTAATCATCCAAATAAATATTATTAGATATAGAAATTCGTAACTCGTCAGTTTCGCCATTAACTACATCGTGCTCAAGATATGATGGAAAAAATATCATATCATCTTCTTCTACATTAAAAGTCCAGGTTTGATATAGATTTGAATTATCTATATCATTTTTTAGTTTGCTTAGGTTATATACAGAACTTGCATATTTTCCTATATTTAACGGATTAAAAAATCTTATTTTTTGCTCATTTTGCCCTAACTTTAAATAATGAACTGTTGAATAGAAAGCAGGAAGATGGTCATGTATGGCTATACCTTGATGTTTTTTGCTTGCACTTACGTTAACAATTGTCATTGACCAATCTACATTATCTGCAAGTTTATAATAAGTAAAAAAATTTTTAGTTTCATTTAAGTAGATATTTGATAGATATTCTAAATTTAACTTTTGAAATTTTTCGTTATCCCAACCTTCATAATAGTTATGAGTGTTAGCAGTAAAATCTTTTACGTCTAACCTACTAGGTTGAATTTTATAATTTTCTTCAATTGTTGATAAAAGTTCATTATAATTATACAAATTCTTATCAATTTTTGTTTTATATATTTTTGTAGAAAAAAGATCTATAATTTCCATCATACTAAATTCTCTTTAATTTCTTTTAAAATTAATTTTTTTAAATTAAATTTTTTATACCAATAGTCTAGTGTAGCAACAGATTTTTTATTAAATTTTGCCCTTGTAGTATCTAACAAATATACATTTATTGACATTTAAAAATTAGGTTCCTTGTCTGTATACATTATACCGGCAACGTCTGTTGACTTATCTGGATTAAATCCTATACAAGGGCGTTTATCATATTTCCATTCACTGTAAGGACCATTTACATCAACATAGTGAAAAAATCCTTGTACATGCCAGTCGTCTTTATTTATTGGCTCAAATTTCTCTCTCCAATGTTCTAATTCTTTTCCTTTGTATATAACAATATCCCCAGGATCTAAAAAAACTTCTTTATCTTTGATAAAAATAGGCCATTGAAATTTAGAATTATCATAACTGTGGTTAAAACATAAAGTTACAGATATTTCACATGCTGATCTATCTGTATGCGGTAATAATTCATGACCTTCTCGATATACTCGATAATACGAGTACGTAGGAAATACCTTTAATCCTGTTGTATCTTCAACAAGCTGCTGTAAATGTAAAAGCATTGTTTCCATAGCAGGATCATTTATAACAGAATGAGCGTCTGGAACTTGTGCTTCCTTGCCAAACTTGCTATCTTTTTCTTGAAAAAAGTTTTGCATCTCGTCAAATAGTGCATACTGAGTTAAGAAATCTCTTAATAACGGATTAATAGCATTTTTAACTATACAATATCCGTTTGATTCAAAATCTTTATTAGACATTAGTATTTCCTTCTCGATCTTTAATCCAAGTTACAAGACCATATTTTGTTCCTTCTGTAACAGGATGTGCAATATGTTTATAAGCAAAATTAGAAGGAAATAATATAAGCATACCGGGCTTAGGTTTTATCTTAAAATCAAAATTTACAAATTCAAGCTCACCTCCGGTATAATCATCATTTAAGTAACATATTGCAGAAATAATTCTACCGCCGTTTGTGTCGCTATCATAATGTCCTAAGTACTCTTGATTGTCTCTATATTTTAACATTGAATACCCTTCATGCCATAATCCTTCTGTAATTCCAAAAGTTTGTGCATACGGCATTGACGCTGCCATAAGCAAAGACCTATATTGATTATGAATATTTTGTAATAAAGGATTATTATGAATTTCTGCTAGGTGTGTTATATCACAAGTCATATTTGTTCTAGCTCTACTATGAGCACCCTGTCCCCAAGTTTCTGCTTTACGCCAATATGCTCCTGAATCTTCTATTTTACATTCTTCTTCTAGTCTATCTATAGTTTGTTGTGGATTAGGCCATGCATTTTCATACACAGATATACATCCGCCAATTGTTGCTGTAGGCTTTATTTCGCCTGTAAAGTATCCATTTATAAACATATTTTTTCCTTATACACATCCTATGAACTGTGTCATAGAGTAACGTCCGTAATTATTTCCTATCTTATCAGCATTAATTTCAATAGGAGAAACCGAGTGCTTTAGGATAGATGGAAATATTACAGATCTATTATTAGTACACTTGATCGTAGTACCATCTTCAAATATAAACTCACCACCTTTAAACGATTTAGGTTCTTTATAAAACCATGAAACTATTGTTAAAGTAGCAGAGTCAAAATGTAAATCATAAAAGTTTGAATTTTCGTAATAATGCAATATAGTAGTGTCTATTGTTGACGTATTCAAATATCTAAAAAAAATGTTACATTCTTCAGCAGCATTTGTAAATTCTTCACTAAAAAATATTCTATTATGAGTTAGTATATTAGAAATATTTCTATCACTGTATACTGTGTCAACTACAATGCCTTTAACGTGTTTTAACTTTTGTACAGTATTACCGTCACTGTCAAACATCCTTGCAGCACCGGTTTCATCAGGATTTTTTAGTTTTGTTTCGTCTAAAAATAAAAATTCCTTCCATAGCGAGTTGCATTGGTCATCACTGAACACTTCGTCTGCAATAATTACAGGTAAGCCATTTATATGTTCTACTCTTATATACATCATAGATATTTATATGGTCATATAACTTTTAACACCGAATATTGACATCAACAATGATAAATACAATTATAATACGGAGATGGTAAATGTCAGAAATAAAATTCACGCTAAATACTCACAATAAGGTATGGTCTGTTGAAAAACAAGATTTAATGGGCAAGCAAACAGAAGTATCTTTTGCCTTTACATCATTAGACAAGATAACACAGTTTAATTCTCCATTATTAATGGGTTATCAGTTAACCCAAGGTGATACACTGTTACAAAATTTTTCACATCCGCCAATAGGACAAAAAATAAGCCAAGTAACACGAGCCCCAGTTGTAACTACAGTTATTGATGTTAAAAGTGATAAAACTTATTCTTTTAAAGTTTGGGCAGAAGTAAACTCAGAAAGAATTGAAGAGACTATTGAAGTTAGAATACCAAGAGAAGCATCACCTTTCCCGTCGTGGAATTGGGATCCTGAAGAAGACACGTGGTCTGCGCCTATTGAAATGCCTACTGGACCATTAGTATGCTATGCTTGGAACGAAGAAAATCAAAATTGGGAAGCAGGTCCTGAGCAGTAATGCTTAAAGTAACTAAAGATATTATTAATAATCTTTGGTGTAAAAATCCTATAACCCCAGTAGTTATCCGTAACCCTATGTCTAAAAAAAGCTCAAATAATATAAAATTTGAGGAAGTAGATGTATGGGAAGAAATTTATTTAGAAAAAGGCAACGTTGGAATCTATGCAGCATACGAACCGTATTCTGATTTCTATATGATAATTTATAATGATGTTCCTATTAAAGAATTTTATAAATCCGAAAATGATATTTGTGTAAGAGCAGCTGAACTAGGAATAGTTTTATCTAAGTAAATCGTAATTCAAACAGTGATTTTTTATGTTGAGACGTAAATTCAAGCTCAGTAAACTGGTCATTAATTGTAATGTTAAATTCTTCTTTCCACAACTTTTTAATTAAATCTTTAGAGTTATTGTTAGACTGTAAACTAGACCTAAACTTTTTTAGCAAGAACGAATTAGCCTTTACAAATACAGGATTGATACGATCATTAGAGCTATAAATACTTATAATATGCCTCATACTATTATTTAACTAGATTTTAAATAAATATGTATATAGCAAGGAATTCTAAATGAAAGCAAGTGCAGCACCGATAGTTGACAGAATACGAATAGTTCCTAGACCTTCTGATTTTTTAGATAGAAACGTTGGATCTAGTGGAGAAGTATTCTATGATAAAGGAACTAACTCGTTAAGGGTTTATAGTGGAAGAGATGTAGGTGGCTTTTTAATTGCAAAAGCAGATTTATCAAATATTAGCGATGACATTCTTACTACAAGAATAGAAGGTCTTGGCTTAGATCTCGGCGGCGATAATAATGGCGGCGGTGACAGCGGCAATGCATCAATTACTGTATCAGAATCTGCACCAACTGATCCTTCGCAAGGACAACTTTGGTTTGACACAGCTAGTGGAGTGTTGTTTGTTTATTATGATTCTCATTGGATACAACCATCTTCAGTTTTTGCCGGTGCAGGTGCTGGCGGAAGCGGTGGAAATAGTTTTTCAACAATAACTGTTAGTGGACAAACAGATTTAACTGCATCAGGCCAATCAACATTAAACTTAGTTGCAGGTAGTAATATTATTATGTCTACTGATCCTGTATCTAATAGTGTAACTATATCAGCAACAGCAGCAGGAGATGGCGGCGGTGCATCTAATGCATTTTCTAGTATATTAGTTCCTGGACAATCAGGAATCCAAGCTGACTCAGCTGCTGACTCAGTAACTTTTACAGCAGGTAGTGGGATTGTACTTACAACAAATCCAGCAACAGACGAGATAAACATTGAAGCAGTTATACCTGACTCAGTATCAAACTTTACAGAATTAGACGATGTAACATCTGCAGGATTAAATGTTAGTTTATTTTACGAACCAGCAATGGTAATGCTTAGAGTAAACAATGTTGGGGTATCGGCGTATACATTTGGTGTACACTATCCTGGAAATAATCCAACTATATATGCAATTAGTGGAACAACAATGGCGTTTGATTTATCAGCAGCCGGCGGACATCCATTTGAAATTCAAGATGCTACCCTTACAGCTATCCAAGAAGGACTAACTCATATCGATACAGACGGAAGTAAGTCTACAGGATTAAATGCACAAGGTAAATCCAGCGGGGTGCTGTATTGGAATATTCCAGCATCGGCAGGCGGAACATTTGTATATCAATGTCAAGCACACGCAGCAATGTTTGGTACAATAACAGTAAAATCGATAACAACAATATAATAGGAAACAATAAATGGCAATTAATTTTCCAGATAGCCCAACACTAAATGAAGAATTTACATCAGGTAATACAGTCTGGACCTGGAATGGCGCGGCATGGATCGTAAAAGCACCTGATGTATTTGAGTTTCAAGAAGCAGATATAGAAGTTTTATCTGTTAGTGAAAGTGCAACTATACAAGATTTGTCAATTAACGGTGCATTAACTGGTGTTGACTTAAACAATTTAAGTGATGTTAATATTACTAACGTTGCCGATCAAGATGTTTTGCAATACAATTCTTCTATATTAGCATGGGAAGCAGGTACTGTTGCAGCAGTTGGCGGCTTTAATGGCGGATCGATTACTAATCCGTTGTTTATTAATAATGCTACAGAATCTGTAGATCCTTCGTCAGGTGCACTAAGAATTTCAGGCGGCGCAGGAATTGGAAGTCATTTGTTTGTAGGTGGATCTATTGGTATCGAATCTGGTAGTTTACTTGTTCGAAGTAGATCAACGATAAAAATGTTCAACGAAGATAATAGTCAGTTTGTTGAGTTAAGGGCTCCTACTTCTTCTAGCGATATTACTTACACATTACCAGGAACAGACGGAGCATCGGGCCAGTTTTTAAGAACCAATGGAACTGGAACATTATCATGGGCATCTGCTGTAAGTGCAAGTGGCGGCACACCTCCAGGAGGCCTTACTTCGCATGTACAATTTAATAACAATAACGACTTTGATGGTAATGTTAATTTTACTTTTGATGCAGAAAATTTAATATTATCTGCACCAAATATTGTAACGTCGGGCACAATAGATATAAACGATTCAACATCATCTACAAGTTCAACTACAGGTGCATTAACTGTCGCTGGCGGGGTTGGCATAGAAGAAAATTTAAATGTAGATGGTGTTAATAACAGTTTTACAGGTGGCACTGCATCTAACTCGATAAATACAGGGACGATAGTTGTAACCGGTGGTATAGGTGTATCGGAAAATATAAATGCTGGAGGTAATATTTCAGCAGACCCGGCACCAATTGAAGCTGAACACTTAACTAATAAGAGATACGTAGATGCGAATGTGCTGGCATTTAGTGTAGCATTTGGAGCATAAGGAAACAAAATGGCAAAAAAGTTAATTAAAGAATATGTTTTTAGTCCAGGATTAGGATTAGGAGACAATGCAAGACCAAATGCAACCTCTTTATTAGAATTCAACAAAGTTTTTTTAGCAAAAGAGTATGTAGCATATATTCAAGGACAGGTAGATGTTGCTAATCCCGATTATACTTCAATAACATACAATTATAGCAGACTTGAATCGGATGCAAACGCTATTGTTGATGCATTAATTTTTGATCTAAGATATAATGGAAATGAAAAAACAAGAGAAGTTGCTAGTACATACTGGGAAGAAGATGTAGCACAAATTCCAGGCAATAGGATTGCAGAAACAGAAGCGTTAACATATATAACTACACTAGTTAAAGATTATGTTTTACAAAATTCAATATATCAAGGACCTGAACAAAATGTTGCTATTCAATATGTAGACCTTGCTACTCCATCAGAAGCCGGAGCTAATACACTAGCTGAAACTCGATTAGAAATGTTAAATTCTGTAATTGAGCTAGGTTTAGACGAAATGTCTGACTTAGAGGTTGGATTAGGAAGAATTGAATTATTAGGAAAACTTGGCCTTGAAGATGTTTTAATTATTACTAATGTAACAGATAATATAGTAATCTATAATTTTGCAGATAGCACAAAAGGCGGCCAAGTAGATTTCTCAGCAGAAAATACAACAAACTATCCTCAAGCAGAATCAGTAAACAATGGCGTAACTGTTATTAATTTTAACTTTACTACTACATCTATGAGCGCCGATGACGAAATTCAGATATTTTTAGAAGAATCTGAACTTAGCGTTAGAATGAATAGTATTGCAACTGATGCAATGGAAAGACTTAAAGTAGGTATACCTCAAGCAATGCTTGATGCTGACTTTGAGTACGGTCTACAGCCTACTAAGTGGCAAGCAATAGCTACACAAAGAGGATATCCAGCAGCGTATGAAGTACCAGCATCAGATATCGTTGTAGAAACAGTTGTAACTGATGCTAGTTCAAACTCAAATGATGTTGGAGCAAGTATTATTACAGTGACAACACAAGCCGCACACGGACTAGAAGTTGGTGATGTAATTACTATCAGAGCACTAGCGTCTAGTGTTATAGGATTTAACAGAGCCGAAGGAACGTTTTTGATAACTGCTGTTCCTAGTAATAATGTGTTTGAATATTATGCAAAATCTAAAGTAGGCACAACCGACGGAGAAGAAATTGCATCGTCAAGTACTCAGTTACGACAAGCTAAATTTTATACAGGATCCGATGTTGCTGGATCTACATTTACAGTTCCGCAACAAGGCGGATCTGGGTCATTTACTACAGCATTAGATGCACCGTCAGGCGACACTGCACTTTCTTATTCAGGAACTGTTCCACCAATTGGTGTAAATATTTCTGGAACAGGAATTCCTGCAGGAAGTCAAATAACTGCAATTTATGGATCTAATAATACAAACGGTGTTGAAACAACAAAATATGTATCAGCTATGTATATGCAAGGAAGCACTACTCTTTCTTTAGTTAACACTACTGATGTAACTGCCGGAATGATGTTAGCAGTAAATGGCAGCGCAGGTGGCACACAATCAGTTATTACTTCAATTAATGGAAATCAATTAACATTAAGCAGACCGCTAACTGTAGACTATCAAGGTGATCAAGTTGCATACAGCGGATTAATTATAAGCTCAAGTAACTATATTTCTGGTTCAGGAACTGGAGCAACATTTGATGTTACTATTGAAGCAGATCTAAGTTATACAGTTAATCTAAGTGCAGGAGGCGCCGGATATCAGCAAGGTGATACTTTAAGAATATTAGGTACTGCATTAGGTGGTGCAAGTCCTGCTAATGACATTTATGTGACTGTAGATGATGTGACTCAAGATGCAACTTCTGCTGTACAAATGGCAGGAGTAATTAGTACTACATCAGGAACAAGTGCTGCATCGTATACTGGTGTAGCATCTTCTCAATCAACAAACCCGTTTGCAGCAAATGGACAAATTACTATTTTAAGAAGTGGCGGGGTTTATTCCAGTGCAGGAGTAACCAATGGCGGCACAGGAATTTATAGAGGAAATAGATTTACAATTGCCGGCGACGATCTTAACGGCGCCGTTCCAACTAACAATGCCATTGTTACTATTACAGGCACTAATGGCGAAGCTGTTACATCATTTACCGTTACAGGAAGCGGTGTTAGAGGAAATCAAATTGAGATTTATAGTGGCATTGGTATTTCAGAACCTATAACACAAACTATTAATGACGCTTCTTCTATAAGTTATACAGGTATTGCAACTATTAATGTAGAATTTGCTGATCCGCACGGATTATATCCAGGATCAGCATTAATGGTTGATGTGAAATCAGTTGGTACTAATCATGACCTAGTAGCAGGCCCGTATTTTGTAAACGAAGTAATTGACGAAAACAATATTCAATATATTGCAAGATCTACAGGAACTATAGACATTACTGACGAAGAAATTGATGCAGTTATATATACACGACCGGATGCATTTTTTACTCATAGACCGTTCGATGGCGGTGTACAGTTAGGTACAGGAAGTCCACAGCACGGAAATCATGCAATACGTATGAGTAAAAAATATATACGTTATCAATCAGGTAAAGGTGCAATGTATAATACCGGTGCATTATTTGCACCTAGTTTTGATATAGGAAGTATTACAGCAACCGGAACCGATATAGGAAGCACTATTACAGTCGAAACTGATGATTCAGATCACGGACTACAATCAGGTTCAACTATACGAATCACCGGATGTCAAACTGTAGGATACAACGGAGATTATATCGTTAACCAAATTATTAATGAGAGATCTTTTACAATACCTGCACAGAAAATTTTAGGTAACACAACCGGCGAATTAGGTTCTCAATGTCAAATGTCATTACTATATTGGCACGGTGCAGTTGTGAGATCAGGATCGTTCGATGATCAAAATGGCATATTTTGGCAGTATGACGGCCAAGAAATGGCATTAGGAAGAAGATCGTCAACATTTACAATAGCAGGAACTATAAGTGTTGAAACTAACGGTAGAGCAGTTACAGGATTAAACACACGTTTTCAAGATCAATTAGAAGTAGGCGATAGAGTTGTAATACGCGGAATGACTCATGTTATTAATAGAATAGAAAGCAATACTTCTATGTCCATAACTCCAGGATATCGAGGAGTTAACAGTATTACAGGAGTAAAAGTATCAAAAGTACAGGATTTAATTATTCCGCAATCTGAATGGAATTTAGATCGTTGTGACGGAACAGGTCCTTCTGGATATGAAATTGATGTAACTAAAATGCAAATGATTGGCATACAGTTTACTTGGTACGGTGCGGGATTCATTGATTGGATGCTTAGAGGTCCAAGTGGTGATTATATTTTCTGTCATAGATTAAAAGGCAACAACTTAAATACAGAAGCATACATGCGTACAGGTAACTTGCCTGTACGTTACGAAGTCCTTAACGAAGGTCCTAAATCTAGATTAGACGGCGGAATAACTAACATTGCATCGTCTTTAGTTCTTAAAGATGCAAAATTATTTCCTAATTCAGGAACAATATTTGTAGATAATGAACTTATAAGTTATACATCTAAAACAGGTGATACATTACAAGGTTTAACAAGAGCAACTACATTGAATAACTTTGCTGCTGGAAGTAATAGAACTTATACAGCAGGATCAGCAACTTCACACGCAGATAAAGCAGGCGTAACCTTAATATCAAGTACTACTAGTCCAATTATTAGTCACTGGGGTTCTGCATATCTAATTGACGGACAATTTGATGACGACAGAGGATATATCTTCTCATATGCTGCTACTAACTTAGAAATTAGTAGTGTTAAAAATACAGCATTTTTAATTAGACTATCGCCTAGTGTATCAAATGCTGTTATAGGAGATTTAGGCGAAAGAGAACTACTAAACAGAGCGCAGTTGTTACTAAAAGATCTATCAGTTGTATCTGATGGTGTAGATCCTGCTAGTAATAATGATCCTATCACAGGAGGTATTGTGATTGAAGGAGTACTTAATCCACAAAACTATCCAATAAATCCAAACGATATTGCCTGGAACGGATTGAATAACGCTTCTGCTGGCGGCCAACCAAGTTTTGCACAAATTGCATTAGGGTCGTCTGTAGAATGGTCCGGCGGCGTACAACAAGTTACAGAAACTGCTACTCTTGCAAATGCTGTAACTATAACAGAAAATATACTACAAGTATTCAATAATAACCGTTATGTTAGATCCGGCCGAGACAGGGTTTATTTGACGGACACTGATTTTAGCACAACAGGACTGCAAATAGGTGATGTGATTGATACAACGTTTAGTGCCGGTGCAAACTTTGATGCTGGCACAAGTATAACAAGTATTGTTCCAAACTGGGATGGTACTGGTTGGACAAGACTTAATTTATCTAAAGAGGCAAACACTGACGATAGTGTTAATACCCAGGTAAGATTTATAGCACAGTATACAGGTGCAACTTACAATAATACAAACAGATTAGTATTTACTGATACTACTTGGGAAGCAGCTAATCTAGCTCAAGGTGTCCCTGTTGCTGCAACACAGTCTGAATTTCCACCAAACACACAGATTTCAACTATACTAGCAAGAACTTTTGGAACAACAATATTTTATACTGTTACTTTTTCACAGTCGTTTAGAGGAACATTAAATGCCGGAGCTACAGTGACCTTTGATAAAACTCCGCCACCGAATGCTCGGCCCGGAGAAACAGTATTTTCATTTACTGCTCAACCGGGAGAACGCTCGTCGCTTGATTTGTCAGAACTAAAAGAACTTACAACTACAACATTAGGCGGCCGTGGAGCATTTCCAAACGGACCAGATGTATTGGCTGTAAATGTTTATAAAACATCAGGTGATAGTACTAATGCTACAGTACTGTTAAGATGGGGTGAAGCTCAGGCTTGATTACAATCACTAGTAAACTTTTCAAGTTTACTTTTAAGTTGTATTAATAAATCAGAATTTTCGCTTGTTGATTTAGGATCCATAAACCCTAAATTTTTAAATGAGTGGGCTTCGTCAATTAAATGTGCTTGGTACAAGAAATCTTTAAGTAATTTTTCACCCTTAGATTTTGCTTTATTATCTTTTACAGATTCTATTGCTGTTTTATATCTAGTAATATCATCTTGAAAACGTTTATTGCTTGAAAGAAGATCTATAGACATTAATTACTGCCTATTAAATTTGCAGATAATATAGTTAAATAATCTTTAGAATCATTTTGATTACTTACTTGTACAATAGTACTATTATCCATTAAACTTTCTAAAGATACAGGCTTTCCAGCAGGCACTTTAAATACTCCGCCTTCGTTTACTTCTTCTTGAAATACAGTTCCGTCTTGAGTATTGATCCATCTAATTAAAAACTTACCAACAGTTACAAACCAAGTCTTTGATGTATCGTTATGCATATGAAAGGGAGTTTTTTGATTTTCATTGTTAAACACTAAAAATTTACCACAGTAGTTTTCTTCATCTGCCCATGTAATTTCCATGCCCCATTCTCTTTTAAAATCTTCGTTTGACATATTATCCTCAATTAATTAAATCTATAACTTGAAATACAGTTTGTAGTTTTGTTAAATTTGATTTATTTTGTAATGTATTTCTTAATCCATGATGTAAAGGTTTTGGCCAACTAGTAAAACTAACCCAAGCATATCCATCATGCTCGTTGTTTAGTTTAGGCACAAATTCTTCTCCAGTAACACACAAATAAGTATGAAATAAGAACTTTGTATCATTAGATACAAACGTTTCTAAAGGCATTGTTTTTTTAATTTCAACATTACCTATTTCTTCTATTATTTCTCTTTGCAAACCTTCCCAAGGAGTTTCTTCTCCTTCGTTAGTTCCGCCTACTAGTCCCCACATATTGTTTTGTTTAGATTTGCCACTAGTTCGGTGCAAAAATAAAAATCTTTGGGTATCTAGTGCATAAAAGAGAGCACCACTGCAAACAATATTCATACAAATACTTATCTACTGTGTTTTTTAAGAATGAAAGATTAGAAAACTATTTTCCAAGTACCGTCTGGGTATTCGCCTTCGTACGACAACACCCATTGACCGTTATAGAATTTGTATTGTTGGCCTGTTCTTAAATTAGTAACATATATAGGATCATTATTTGAAATATTATCAGATGCTTTCCAAATACGTGTCCAGTTATTGCCATCCCATTCTATTATATCATTAGTGCTTGCAGCAAAGTCAGATCCGTCAGAATTTTTCCAAGCATCTGGGCCGTCTACATCTAGATATAATTCGTATTCAATTTTTCCTGAAACATAATCATTAAATTTAATAACAAATGTATCATATGTAGAATCAGTAGTATCAGCTCTTGTAGAATCACCATCTGCTGTTGTAGTACTTACTAAACTGCCGTTTACATATATTTTTGCATCAACTACTTCGGAAAACGGTACACCAGTGTCTAAAAGCATAATACTATTTTCAGACTCGACTATACTACGTTGTACATGTCCGATACTTCCTAGTAATAAAAGCCTTGTACCTACAGTTTTAACATCTTTAGGATTAAATCTCGTTGGATCTATAATAAGGTCGACATTTCCACTAGACTGAACACTAGAAGTTATAACACTATTATTTGGTAATGTATCAGAATCAAGATTTACAATTAATTCAGTTTCGTCGGCCGGATTAATTGTTACTTGTCCTACTATACTTAATCCGCTACTCTTTTTAAGATGTATTTCAGTTACACCGTTTTCATAAATGTTTCCAGTTTTAGGCAATGCAGAAATATATCCAGTCCATTCGTCTGCTCCTACTACTGCATTTTTTCCAATAAGTTTTGCAACTCCGTTTAAGAAAAGCAAATCGTAATTATTATGACTAGTAGTTACCAATGTTGTTTCGCCTGCAAGTGCTTCTCGTTTTCCGGTATTCATTTCAGTCCTAGTATCTGCTAATGTTTGAGAACTATCTTCAAAGTCAAACGGATCATCAAATACAACCGGTTCGGTTACTAAACTCTGTGCGTATGCAGTGTCGTCTGTATTAATTTCTATACCATTATCTGCAAAAATTGCTGTTATGATATTTGTAATAACGCCTAATTTTTTAACCTTGGCCGGAGCACTAATGTATACAGGACTACTTAATTGTAGTGTAGCAACATCAATTTCACTTTCTGTTCCAGTAGGTATCGATCTACTGCTCCATGTAACTCCTTCTAAATTTACAACACTTAAACTAGTCCAATCAACATAGTTGTCTGTAGTTTGTATTTCTAAACTCGGATTGAACAGCATTAATATCTGTTCCATAATTTGTAATTTTTGATCTGTATTTGATGTCCATATATCTACACTAACTGTTAAATTATACGGAGTAGGCATTAAACGTTCTACAGTATAGTTTTTACCTTCTTTCTTTAAATACTCGTCACCGTTAGAGTCAAATGCACGTTCTCTAATGTTTAACTTATTAACATAACTAGAATCCGCAGTTCGAGTTCTGTCCATTTCTAAACCTGTAATATATACAGCCATGCGTGGTGCACTTGGAATCTTATTTTCGCTATTGTCTCTAATAATAGATCCAACTTGTCTTGTTAAGTCTCCGTACATAACAGGAACATTTACAAGATTACCTTTACCGTCTTTGTAGCCAAAAGTACTCATCAATCTTACTATTTGGGTAACATAGCGTCTTATCTGTTTGTCATAAAAATGCTGCATTAATTATCTGCCTTAGGTTTTAAAACTTGTGATAATCCTTGACGTTCTTGTACAGTGTCCCCCCCAATTACGTCAGATGAATTATTATTAACAAAATTAGCTTTTTGTGTATTCGCAGTATCTGCACCTATCATGTCAGCACGACGAATGTCTTGCACTTTATTCCATCTATTATTTTTATACTTAAACATTCGATTTGGCAAAAAGTCCGTTCGCATAAAATAATCACCTTCATCTGGATTGATTGGAAAACTAATACCATGACCAAAAGGAGCACCATTTGGCGCTGCGTCACCAATTAAGTAACCTTTATATCCTAGTTTATCGGGAGGAGCAACATCTTTTAATTCAATTGTAGAATCACCTGTTTCAACTAGCTCAGTGTCTCCACTTTCGTCTGTTTGTATAGTAAAGAAATGACTTACGTCATATCCGCTTTGCTGTGTTTCTGATATTGCTTCATCAACTACTGCGTCACTAATTTGCATTTCTTTTTCGTATGTTGACAATACATCTCTTAATGTATCGCTACTTCCTTCTTGGGCAGGAAGATCTAATATATCTTTAAATTCTTGACCATCGTATATTTGTTTTAGTTTTAATCTATATAAATGCGGATACCAAGTATGACTAAATCCTTCTGCTGCACGATTTACATCTTCTACAACATAAAAGCGTTTAAGTGCTACATCATATGTATTCTCTGCATATTCATCTTTTAAATGCGGAAACTCTATAACATCGCCACTCATAATTTTTCTACCAAGTGTTTTAACTGAACTATTAATATGTATTGTTACAAAAAGAGTGTCGTTACTAAGAAACATACCAAATTGACTTAAATCAAAATCTAAATCTTGTACGTTATAAATTCCCCTAATGTTATAAATATCAGGGTCATATTTTCTATCTCTATTTTCTAGAAACATCATATCTTGTATTTGCGTATGATCTTTTTCTGTTGTTCCGTCATCTGTTCCAATATACTTGTGTATATGTAGATCAGTTCCGCCAACAGTAAACATTTCTAGAATTTGTTTATCTAAAAAGTTATAATCATTACCGCGTTCGGGTTTATATAAACTAAGTCTTGGCATACACATATTTATCGTAAGATAAATACTATGGAGACTTTATATATGGCAAATCTACAAACTAAAAAACAAGAGGTATTTGATTACGTAAATGCTATGCTCGGCGGTGGAATGATCGATGTCGAACTTGACCCTATTCATTATGACACAGCGTTAACAAAAGCATTAAATAAATTTAGACAGCGTAGTGATAATTCAGTAGAAGAGTCATATCTTTTTATGCCTACTATAATTGATCAGAATGAATATACACTACCGCAAGAAGTAGTTGAAGTAAGAAAACTATTTAGACGTTCAATTGGATCACGTCCTGGAACAGGTACAGCTGGAGGGCCATTGTATACTCAAACATATACTGCATCAGCTGGACAACAAGAATTTTTAGTAAATTATAGTTTAATAATTGTTGAAAATATTGTCGTAAAAGTTAATGGCGTGAAAAGTACAGACTATGCAACTGACACTTCTAAGAGATCAATTACTTTTAATACAGCACTAAATGCTAACGATGTTGTTGGTATTGAATTATATAGTGGTGGAGAAAACGGCGGCGGCAGTTTGTTCGATCCATTTAGTTTGGCATATACAAATGCATATTTGTTATCAAGTTCAAATATGGGCGGACTAGCAACATATGATATGTTCAGTCAATACCAAGAATTAGTAGGACGAATGTTTGGTAGCTTTATTGAATTTAATTGGAATACTACAACTAAAAAATTAACACTACTACAACGCCCAAGAGCAGAAGAAACTATATTACTTTATGCATATAATTATCGTCCAGACGAGCAATTATTAGATGATTATCTAGCAAAACAATGGATTAAAGATTATACCCTTGCAGGGTGTAAGTACATTTTAGGCGAAGCACGTAGCAAATTTGCTACTATCTCAGGACCACAAGGTGGATCAACTCTAAACGGTGATGCACTTAAGGCAGAGGCACAAGCCGAAATGGAAAAGCTAGAAGTAGAAGTTAGTCAGGCAGTTGCAGGTGGTACAGGCTACGGCTTCACTATTGGCTAATGTTAACGCTATAATCTAAGCATACTGTAAATACAGTATGACATACTTTCAATATAAAGAAGCAAATCGTTTGTACTGGATTGTAAAAGGTCAACTCATCCCTGAAAGCTGGAAAGAAAAAGACATCATGGATACGTATGAATCATACATGCGTAGAATATGGGGCAATCACGAAGCATATCAGCATGAGTTTGGTTTTGAAGCAGCCTGGGCAAAAAGACAAGCAAAAAAAGTAAAAAATACTTGACAAAAGCATAGTTATTCTGTATACTGTAAAGTATATTGTGCAAAGGATAATTTATGTTACCTAAACTATTGGTTGTTGGACACGGCAGGCATGGCAAAGACACTGTCTGTGAAATGTTAGAGAAGTACGGATATACATTTCAATCAAGTTCAAAGTTCTGTTCAGAGCTTTTTATATTTGAAGATTTAAAAGACAAGTATGGATATGCAGACGAAGAAGAATGCTACAACGATAGACACGATCATCGTACAGAATGGTACAATATGATTCATGATTATTGTAAAGATGATTTAGCACGTCTAGGGCGTAACTTGTTTGCAAAACACGATATCTATTGTGGACTACGTAATAAACGCGAATTCTTTGCAATGCAAAACGAAGAAATCTTTGATTATGCTATTTGGGTAGATCGAACTGATCATTTGCCAACTGAAGATCCTAGTAGCATGAGTATTGAACAGTGGATGTGTGATTACACTATTGACAACAATGGCGATTTAGCTCGTCTTGAAAAGAACGTAGAAACACTAATTAAAACCATCTTTAAAAATCGGGGACTAAGTCTCCCTGCTTCCACGCAACTCCCTCTTTTTGAAGAGTTCGCTGACAGTTAGCACATATAGTTTTTAAGTTCCCAGGGCGACAGTTATCTAAATTTCCATCTATATGAAATACATTAAACTGCTCTGGATGCTTAGATTTAAACCCGCATTTTTCGCAAACGTCTTTTTTCTTATATCCTTTTTGTTTCCATTTAGGTATACCATGATTAACACCATTACGTAGACATCGTTCGCATAGTTTACGATAGTACACTCTGTCTCTTTTTTTGTAGTTTATGGCTGCTGGACGCTGTCCGCACTTGCATAATGGTCTCATATTGTATTTACCTCACCTTTTCGGTACCTTTTTTATGGTGTTTACTAGTACCTTTTTAGATAATATTGGTAAATACATGTAACAAATAACCAATTCCAAATAGGAGATTATAAAATGGCATTAACATCACCAGGCGTACAGGTTAGCGTAGTAGACGAAAGTTTTTACACACCCGCTGAACCAGGTACAGTTCCAGTTATATTTGTTGCTACTGCCCAAGATAAAACGAATGCGTCTGGGTCAGGAATAGCACAAGGTACACTAGCAGCAAATGCTGGTAAACCTTATTTACTTACTTCACAGAGAGATCTTGCTGATACGTTTGGCGATCCAACATTCCAAATCGATAGTAACAACAATCCAGTTCACGGTAGTGAACTTAACGAGTACGGGTTACAAGCAGCGTATTCTTTCTTAGGTGTAAGTAATAGAGCTTATGTTGTTAGATCAAATATTGATCTTGGCAAATTAACACCCCGATCAAGCGCACCTGCTGCTAATCCAAAGGCAGGAACATACTGGTTAGATACAGCATCTTCACTATTTGGAATTCAAGAATGGAATGCTAATCCTATTACAGTAACAGGCGGACAGAGCTTTACTAACAAAGTTCCATTAGTTATTACTGATTCTAACTTAGTTGAAGCAACGTCAGACGACAATGGTGTTACAATAAGTCGTCCATTAGGTTCTATAGGCGGTCCAGGCGATTATGCAGTTGTTGCTGTTAGTACTTTAAATACATTTTGGTATAGAAATAACAGCGGTGATTGGGTACAACTAGGAAGTGATGCATGGCGTAAAAGCTGGCCAACAGTTAGAGGTACTAATCCTAGTCCAACATTAACTGCTGATACATTTGAAATTGAAAATACAGTAATCACAGTTAACGCAAACGATGCATTAAGCGATGTTGCAGCTGAAATTAACGGTAAAGCAATTCCAGGTATTACAGCTGGCGTAGAAGATAATAGACTTGTAATTTACAGCGATGGAACTATTTCAGGACCTGACTCTACATTAATTGGTTCAGTAACTATTAGTAAAGGATCCGGCGCTGGTGCTGCTTTAGGTCTTTTAGGTATTGAATTAGGAACTAATGATTCTCCTAAAACTTATAATGCTCCTTCACTACACATAGATAAGCATACACAAATTGCTCCATTTAAAGATACAGACACTAACCCACGTCCAACAGGTTCTGTATGGATTAAAACTACTGAGCCAAATGCAGGCGCCAAGTGGAGAGTTAAAGTTTGGAATGCTGAAACTAAACTATGGGAAACAATTGAAGCTCCAATTTACGCAGCATCTGAAGAAGCAATTCTTGAACTTGATAGAATTGGCGGCGGCGAAAACTTATCGATTGGATCAATTTTTATTCAAAGTAATGTAGCAGGAGATTTAAATCCTTTAGGTACATTTAAAATTTATAGAAGAAACGCAGTTGGTGCAACTACAATTAGAACTAAAAAGATACCAACAACTGGTCTAGCAAATAGCGGACACGGTAATGGCGGTTATAACATATCTATTGAAGCAACTGCTCCTGGTAGTTCAACATTTAGTAATTCTGTTTCAGGAACATTGTTGATTGCAGATGCTAACTTAAATCAAGATGTAAACGATGCAGTTGTTATTGCATCAGCAATTACAAATGCAGCAATTCCAAATGTTGTTGCAGAAGTTGATAGCGAAAACAGAGTTTTAATTAAGCATACTAAAGGCGGCGAACTTCGTTTAACTGACGGAGCTCAAGGTACATTTGTTGCACTTGGTATTGCACCATATGTTGATGCAAATACAGGAACACCAAACGTATCATATGAGCCAGGAACAGATTCAAATACTGATCCACTAAAACTTAGAGCAAGTAACTGGGCTGTATTAACATATACACCAAGTAACACTGCTCCTACAGACACAACTGAAGATGGTACATTATGGTATAATTCAATTGTTGACGAAGCTGATATTATGGTTAATGATGGTAACGATTGGGTAGGATTTTTAAGTGCAACTAGTCCGTATTATGCTGCTGCTGACGGAGATAAAACAGATCCAAGTGGTCCAATTATTTCTGCTACTAAACCATTAAAACAAAGCGACGGCAGTGATCTTAAAACTGGTGATGTTTGGATCGACAGTGGCGATATTGAAAACTATCCAGTACTATATCGTTATAGAGAAGCAACAGACCGTTGGGAATTAATTGATAAATCAGATCAAACAACAGAAAATGGTGTACTTTTTGCAGATGCACGTTATGGCACAAGCGGTGTTAACGGTAATGCTAAAGCAGACATAGTTGATTTACTATTGTCTGACTTTGTTGATCCAGATTGTCCGGATCCGGCACTATATCCAAAAGGCATGATGTTGTTTAACACACGCAGAAGTGGATTTAACGTTAAGAGATATGTACGTGATTACATTGACACAGGTGCTAGAAACGAAAGACTTGATGAAACTATGATCAACTACTCAACTGACCGTTGGGTTACTGAATCAGCTAATCAGCCAGATGGTTCAGGTAGCTTTGGTCGTAAAGCACAGCGTAAAGTTATATTACAAGCAATGCAAGCAGTTATTAACGACAATGACGATATCAGAGATGATGAATCAAGAATATTTAACTTAATTTCTGCACCAGGTTATCCAGAACTAATTGGCGAAATGGTCAACTTAAATTATGACAGAGGCTTAACTGGATTTGTTGTTGGTGATACTCCAGCAAGACTACAATCAAATGCAACAGCATTAAATGAGTGGGCAACTAACGTTAACTTAGCAGTTGAAGATAATGACAACGGTTTAGTTAGCAGAGACGAATACTTAGGTATTTTTTATCCATGGGGCTTCACTAGCGATAACTTTGGTAACAACGTAGTTGTTCCACCAAGTCACATGATGCTAAGAACTATTGCGCTAAGTGACCAAGTTAGCTATCCATGGTTTGCACCAGCAGGTACAAGACGTGGCGGCATTACAAACGCAACAGCAACTGGTTATTTAAGTAGCGAAGGTGAATTCCAAAGTATTGCACTAAATGAAGGTCAACGTGATACACTGTATTCAAATGCAGTTAATCCGATTACATTTATTACAGGTGCAGGATTAGTTAACTTTGGACAAAAAACTCGTGCAAGAGGTAATAGTTCGCTAGACAGAATTAACGTTGCAAGATTAGTAATTTATTTACGTAGTCAATTAAATCAGCTTGCTAAGCCTTATATCTTTGAACCTAATGATAAAATTACTAGAGACGAGATTAAACAACAGACTGAAAGTTTGTTATTAGAATTAGTTGGGCAACGTGCAATCTATGACTTCTTAGTTGTGTGTGATGAGTCAAATAACACACCATCTAGAATTGATAGAAACGAGCTATATTTAGATGTAGCAATTGAGCCAGTTAAAGCAATTGAATTTATTTACATTCCATTGCGTTTGAAAAATACTGGTGAGATAGCAGGTCTTTAATATGATAAATACAATTACATTAGGAGCAAAGTAAATGGCAATTTCAACACTATCAAAAATTACGGTGCCACTAGCAGGCGGAGATTCCGCTACTAACCAAGGTTTGTTGATGCCAAAGCTTCAGTACCGCTTTAGAGTGTCGCTGGAAAACTTTGGTGTATCAACACCGACAACGGAACTTACAAAACAAGTTATCGACGTTACAAGACCGACGGTTGCTTTTGAACCAATGGAGATCCATGCATATAACTCAAAAGCATATCTCGCTGGTAAGCATACATGGTCACCGATTACACTAAACTTACGTGAAGATGTAAACAACGCTGTACAAAAATTAGTAGGCGAGCAGTTACAGAAACAGTTCGATTTTTTCGAACAGTCAAGTGCTGCAAGTGGACAAGACTACAAGTTTGTAACACGTATTGAAATCTTAGACGGCGGCAACGGTGCTAATACACCTAACATATTAGAAACTTTTGAACTATACGGTTGCTTTATTACTAATGCTAACTATAATACATTAGCATATAGCAATAACGAACCTGTTACAGTTACATTAGAAATACAGTATGATAACGCTATTCAGACACCGCAAGGAACAGGTATTGGAACTGCTGTTGCAAGAGGTGCTGGATCTCTAATCACAGGCGGCGGCGCTTAACAAAAAGTTATAAATGTTTAAAAGGGAGCCTTAGGCTCCCTTTTTTATTATCTGCGCACATTATAGATATGGATAAATATTTGTATGGCACTAACAACAAATGGATTTTTAGATAATTTACTTTCTGGACTATTAGGTCCTAAGGGTAATATGGCAGACTGGCAACATGCCAGACGATTATATGTTGACGACGACCTCAAACTTTCGCCAAAGTCAAAATTTCTTTATCACGTATTTTTTCAATTTAATCCTGTAGCACGAACAATACTTCCTGAACTTACAGATAAACACAATTTAGAAATTGGTATGTTAGTTAAGTCGGCTGACCTTCCTAAATTTCAAGCAGCAGTAGAAACAAAAAACAAATATAATAGAAAAAAGAATATACAAACAAGTGTTACCTACGATCCTATTAACATTACATTTCATGATGATAATTATGGTGTTACTACTGCATTAATGGAAGCATATTATAGATATTATTTTGCAGATGGAAATTATACCGACGATGCTGGTGCATATAATAAAGCAGGGTCTGGTGATAATACATATAGAGGAGCAGGTTTAAATCAGTATAAGTACGGTTTAGATAATAACATTAGTGTACCTTTTCTTAATAATATACAAATTACACAACTGGCTAAAAAGACGTATACTACATATAAGATCGTTAATCCTCTTATCACAAATTGGCAACATGACAATCTAGATAATAGTTCTAGCGAACATGTTCAAAATAGTATTACAGTAGCATATGAAGCAGTACATTATAGTCGAGGATTAATTGAAGCTGGAGCTAACGGAGAACCAACAGGATTTGGTGATACATCTCATTATGACACTCAACCGTCTCCTATATCGTTATTAGGAGGAGGTACACTAGGGTTAGGAGGAACTTTTGGTGCTGGCGCTGATTTATATGATTTTATTTCTAAAGGAACTAAATTTAAAAATCCTTTAGAAGCAGGACTTGCAGCTTATCAAATTTTAAATAATTTAAAAAACTTAAACCCAGAAGCATTAAGGGCAGAAGGATATTCTATAATTACTGATGCTATTGGTAATGTTGCAGGTGTCGATGTAAGCGGCGTTGGAAATTCTTACTTTCCTCAAAACGGTACTACTAGTACTACTTCTGCAACGACTACAAATCTTAATCCAGATAATATAACTGTTACTAATACAGAACTATTAAACGATCCAAACAAATTAGAAGCAGCAGCATTTGATTTATTTAAGAAAGCATTTTTAGCATCTGGCGGATCAGGAGGTGTTAACGCTATGCAAGCAGCTTGGGCAGCCTTACCTGAAAGCGAGAAACAAAAATATCGAAACAGAGCATTAGGAGCATAATTAATGAGCAACCTTCCAACCACATCCTATTCTAAAAATTCAGAAAAAGATGTAAGATTATTCTTTGACAGATATTATACAAAGCCGATATCGTTTTCATCAAACGAACTCGATAGTGTTGTTGGATATTTCGAATCTAATGGCTTCGATACAAGTGCAGCAAAAAGTGTTGCTTCAGTTTTATTACAGCAAGCAAAATTAGACGGCATAAAAGTTTATAAATTAATTGATACATTAAAAGGCTATGATAAAACTCAACTTAGTGTAATTGTAGCAGAGGTTTTAAATTATAACAGAAAACGTACTAGTGTTGTTGGTTTTAAACGCGGCGAAAAAACTGACGCAATCGAAAGAAGAAATATTATAATCTAATGTCACGTTTTGCTCAAGGAAAGTTTGATCTCAAAAACCCTGACAAATATGTAGGAACTAGGACCCCTACATATAGATCAAGCTGGGAATTTGCATTTATGAAATTTTGTGACGAGCATCCTGCGGTAGCACAATGGGCAAGTGAAGCAATTCGTATACCATATAAAAATCCTCTTACAGGCAAACATACAATTTATGTTCCTGACTTTTTTATTGCATATGCAGATAAAAATGGCAAAAAGAGAGTAGAAATTGTTGAAGTAAAACCTGAAAATCAAACAGTTAAAGAAAAATTAGGTCGTAGTAGACATAATCAAGCAGCTTGGATAGTTAATCAAGC
>ENA-OUOG01001107-OUOG01001107.1-marine-metagenome-genome-assembly--contig:-NODE-1107-length-32491-cov-5.586105_pt1 | contig 32491 bp, 17 predicted proteins | sample MGYA00248635_ERZ508505 | MGnify/ENA primary metagenome ERZ508505 (study PRJEB26176, sample SAMN06267871) | marine metagenome | isolation source: Saanich Inlet, British Columbia, Canada | place: Pacific... | reverse complement strand
GACGAATCGGACATCTCCACGCCTTCTTCGCCGCTGCCGCACCAGATTCCCGCCGCGTTCGAGCAGAGGCGGCGCGACGCGCTCGCCGCGAAGCAGAGGCGGCTGGACGGGATCATCGGAAGAGTATCGAGCAGGCAGGAGAGCGGCCACGGAGAGGAACAGCGAGCGAGCTCTGCGACGTCGTCGCTCGCCGTTGCGTCGTCGTCGCCGCGGATGCGCTCGTCGCCCGCGCGCTCGAAGAAAACCGACAGCGACGTGGACGAGGACTGGGACGAGCTCTTGGCGGACGCGACGCCGCCGACGCGTCCGACGGCACACGAGCCACCCGTGGCGACGCCCTCGTGGCGAGCCTTCGAGCCGACGCCGGAACCGCGCCTTGAACATGACCGAGTCGAGCGAGACGAGTCGAGTCGGCGCGAGAGGGAGACGACGACGACGACGACGACGACGACGACGGATTCGACGTTCGCGTTTGACGGCGCGATGCACGCGACGCACGCGCGCTCGAACGCCCCGAACGCCGCGTTGCGCAAGGGGTGGCTGTCGGACGCGGCGGCGGCGGCGGAACGCGCCGCCGAGCTCGCGGGGGAAGGGCCCATGCCGCCGCCGGCGTCGCCGCCGCGCGCCGAGGTTGTCGAAAAGGACGCGAGTTTCGCGGAGGAGGACACCGTTTACTCGGCGGAGGCGAGCGCGTCGAGTCCGGGGGCGTTCACGCCGCGGAAGCCGCCGCCCTCGCCGTTCCCGTCGACGCCCCAGAGCCGCGACGATGGGCGCCGAGCGTCTCCAGCCATGGACAAGGTGGCCGCCGCGCGGCGCATCATGGCCGCCGCGAGCCCGGCGAAGCGCGTCTCGTCTCCCGGCGCCGCCAGGGAACCGGTGACGAACTTGGTGTTTTCGCCGCCGCCGCCGCCGCGGTCGTCATCGGCAGCCTCGACGCCGAAACCGTCGCGGACGTTGTCGCCGCTCGCGGGCGCGCAGAGGGCGTCCGCTAAAAACGCCGCCGAAGCGCTCGTCGAGTCGTCGCCGTCGGGCTCGGGCTCGGCCGCGCCGGACGCGCGTAAACGCGCCGCGGCGCGGCGCATCATCATCGCGGCGGCGGCGCGCAAGGCGAGCGCGGGCGTCCCCGTCGACGCGGCGTCGCTGAGCGCTTCGGCGATACGAAGCGATATCGTTCGGCCGGAGACGCCTAAGTCGGCGCCGTTCGAGTCGCCCATCTCGCCCATTCTCGCCCATTCGGACGCGTCGCCGGCGGAGCCGGCGGCCGGAAAGCCGGCTTCGAAAAACCAGGAACATAAAAAGCCGCTCGCCGCGCGCGGGCTCGGGTCGGCCCTCGAGGCGAACGCCGACGTGCGGACGACCGAGCCGATCCCGATCGATTCGGTTCCGCGGAATGATGCTGAAACGCCGACGACTCAGGTCGCGATCGAGTCGGCGGCGGCGATCGAGTCGACATTCTCTCCGACGCCAGTGGAGGTGGACGTCGTCGAAGCCTCGGCGGCTCCGGAGTCGGCGGCGGTTCCGCCGGAGGACGACGTCGAACCGAGAGACGACGCGCTCGCGCTTCGCGAAGAGACGGCGCCTTTTCCTTTTCGCGCGCCGGAGACGTCACACGCGGCGGAACCCGAAACGTCACCGACGTCCCTCGCGTCGACGAAAAAAATCGACGTCTCCGGCGACGCGTTCGCGTTCGACGCCCCTAAACCCGAAAAAGAAAAAGCTCTTCCGGCGCTTCTCGAGGAGCCCGCGCCGGCGTCTTTGTCGCCGGAGGCGTCGCCGGAGGTCGGCGACGCGGATCGGTACGACACGGACGCCGGGTACGGCACGGCGCTCGAGACCCAGTCTGGTTTTTTGTCGTCGCTCGGGGACGATACCGCGCACGACAGCTCTAAACGCGCGCGAGGGCGGACGGACCGCGCGACGCGGGTCGCGCTTGAACGCGCCGAGATGCTCGCGATGCGGCTCGAGGAGAACGAGTTTCTGCGCGAAGCGCTGGAGACGCGCGTCGCCGAGGCGGAACGCGTCGCCGAGCAGGCGCTGGCTTCGAAGCAGAGCTCCGTGAGCGACCAGCTCGACCGGCTGAGGGAGGAGGTTGACCGGAACGCCTACCTTAGGCGTTTGCTCAAGAAGGCTGAGCAACGCCGGGGCGAGGCGCGCGCGCGCGAGCGCGAAGCCGGCGCCAAGTTTGAGGCGCTGCAGAGTTCGGCGCACCGCGACGCGGCGGCGTTCGCGTCGCGGCTGGACCGGTACGAGGAGGAGAGCCGCGGCATGCGTCGGCGCGTGAGCGCGGAAAAGGCGCGAAGCCAAGCTTTGGAACGCGCGTTATCGCGCGCGAACGTCGAGCTCGCGGAACAGCACCGGCGCGGGAAAACGAAAAGCCAGTTACTCGGCATGGCCGTCGCCGCCGTCGTCGTGCTCGTGCTTCGCGTGCTGGCGGGGGGACGAAACGACGCGCCCGCCGACGCGGGGGGGTACCGCGGGGGACGGCAGGCGTACGTCGCGGACGCCGCCGCGCGCGCCGCGAACGCCGCGCGCGCGGCTCCGCCGCGCGCCGCGGGGTTCGGGCCGGCGGTGTGATGAACGGTACCGGGTATTTCAAAGTACCAGTAGTTTAGAGAAGAGAAGAAGTCGCGCGGCGCGAGACTTTTTTTTCGCGACCTTACAGACGGCCGCTTTTTCTTTTCTTCGTGTGCGTTCAGGTTTTCGGACCCTTCTCGCGACCGGGTCGTGACCACGACCGACGTCTCTTCCGCCTCGTCTCGTCCGACGCGCGTCCCGCGGGAGACTCACCCGCGTTTCCACGCGACGACCGCTCGCGCGGTGGCTTCGCTCAGCGTGCCTTTCCCGACGATGGCCTCCAAGGCGGCGAGGTCGTGAGCCTCCGCGTTCTCCGCCTGCGCCTTCTCGGAGCTTCGCGCGCGCGCCTGCGCGTGCGCCTTGTTGACCAACCCCTGCAGGAGCCGCACGTCCTCCAAACGGAAGTACGTGTCCTCCCGCGCGTGCTGGTGCAGGACGTCGTCGATCCCCGCGCCCGTGGACGCGTCCACGGTGCTGAAGCGACGACGCGCGGGCGCCGAACTCGAAGCGCTCGGACGAACCGCTCGCTGGAGAAGCCGTGTGAGCGCGCGCGTGGACATGGCTTCGAAGCGCGGGGGCGGGAAGACGGCGCGACGACGTGTGCGCGTCTCGAGCGCGGCTCGTCGAGCGACGCACACATAGTTACGACATGGCTTTAGACTAGATATTTCTTCCGGCGCGGCTCGAGCGCCCGCGTCGATATCGTTACAAGAGAGTGTCGGCGCGCTCTTTTTTTTCGTCGCGCGCGCTTCACGGCTTCCCCCCAACCCCGAGCGGCTTGACGTCCTCGATGGGCCCGCTTCGGATGAAGTCCGCCCAGTAGTCGGGCAGCAGCAGCGCCATGACGTGCGGTTCGGTGGCGCGCTCGAGCGCCACCTCCAGGGTCAAGCACTCGCGCAGCAGTTTCTCGAGTCCGCGTCTAACCTTGGAGAAGAGCGGCCCGAGAGTCTGCGCGGCGCGCTCCGCCTCCGGCGGCGACAGCCACAGATGCTCGCGCAGCGCGGGCAGAGACCCTGAGGTCGTGCCCGCGAGCTGTGCGATCTGCTGCGACAGCACGGCTCTGAGCGAAGCCGCCTCTTGCCTTAACGCTTCGCACTCCGCTTTGTCTCCGTCGGCTCGACACGCGCGGCCGAAGAGCCCGGCGAGCAGGTACTGCACCTGGTCCACGCCGCGGTCCTGCGCTAGGCGCTCTAATATCCACTCGCGCACCGTGTTCGCCTCCGAGGGCCTCTGCCATAACACGTTGGCGAGAAGAAGGCAGTCGAACTCGGAAACCGCGTTGCGGCCGTTGGTGTACGCCGCGACGCGCAGCAGCGCGACGGACTTCACCAAACGCCGGTCGGAGACGTACACGGGCGGCTCGCACTTATCCTGCAGATGCGCTCTTAGGTCCACGATGAGGTCCACGACGCTCTGCGGCACATCCACGTTTAGCTCCGCGGCGCTCTTCACGCCCTGGAAGTCTTTAATAGATAAAGGCACGGTGCTCGTGGAGGGCGACGCCGCGTCCGCCGCCGCCGCCTTCGAGCCGACGGCTTTGCCGGGAAGCTCGCCGGCTTTCATGGAGAGCAACCCGCGCAGGCTCCCCGAGCTGACTTGCTCGACGCTCGATCGCAGTAAGAACCGATCGTACAGCGCGTCGAGCTCCTCGGATTCCGGGAGCTCGTTCGAGGCGCCCACTAAACAAAGAAGAGGCACTTCCACGCGTTCGTCGCCGTTGTCGAACAGACGCTCGTTGAGGATCGTCAGGAGCGAGTTGAGAATAGCGGAGTTGGCTTTGAACACCTCGTCCACGAACGCGACGGTCGCGCTCGGAAGGTACCCGGTCGTCTGCCGGACGTACCGGTCGTTCTCTAAGCCGCGCATGGATAACGGGCCGAACAGCTCCTCCGGCACGGAGAAGCGCGTCAGGAGCCGCTCGAAGAAAACGCCGTCGCCGCCGCACACGGACGACAGGCGCCTTCCGAGCTCGGACTTAGCGGTGCCCGGCGGGCCGAGCAAAAGCAGATGCTCGCCGCAAAACGCCGCGAGAAGCAAAAGCCGAACCTCCGTCTCGCGCTCCACAAGGCCGCTCTCGAGCGCCGCGGTGGCGGCTCGGATCTTGTCCGCGAGGTCCGCGGGCGCGCCGGAAGCGGGCGCGGCGGCGTCGCCGCCCGTGCCCGAGCCCGCGTCGAGGATGGGCGCGAGAAGCTCCTCGACGCGCGACTTCACCGCATCCTCCTCCACGCTGATGAGCGCATCCTGCTCGCGCTGCTTGGTCTTCCAGTCGGGCTCGGCCGCGGCGCGGCACCGCGCGGACGCGCGGCGGGGAGGCGCGGCGCGGGAGACGGCGCCGGCGGCAGAGCCGCGCCGGGACTCGGGGACTCGAGCCGAGCCGCGCGCGGACGCGACGTGCGAGACGTTCGCGACGACCGACGACGACATCGGTGCTGCGTTCCAGTCGGGACGTGGCTTGACAGAGCGCGCTCTGCGTTTATCCGATCGGAACGCGCGCGATCGAGGACGTCGACTGGTGCGGGCGGTCGCAGGAGCGCGAGCGAGACCGGAACGACGGTCGGGGTCGGGTGAGCACGACGACGACGAGTCGGCGCTCGAGGTTGTGTCGCGAGCGGGGTCGTCGCGAGAGCCTCGGCTTCGAGAGTCGAGCGTGGTCGTGCGAAACAGCGAAACCTAGGCCCTCCTCCGTCCGCCAACTGGACTGGCGCCACCTCCTCCCTCCACCAAAAGGCGAAAGAAACCTCGACGTGCTTCGCGCCACCCGCAGACAGTTCGATTTACGATTTTTGTTAGCTCCGGCGCGTGCGTGCGTATGGGGACAATCTCGGGATCTCCCTTCTGCGCCGCATTGGCCGAGCGCGCCGGCTCGAGACGGGCGGTGCGTGTGGAATCGAAGGAAGGGGAGTCGAGCGCGAAGGGCTGATTTGCGTGATGGCGTCCCCGCGCGTCTCCGCGCCGCTTTGGGACGCCGACGGCGTCCTCATCGGAGGAACGCGCTGGAAACCGGTGTCCAGCGTTCGGTTGCAGCGGTACGGATTCGAGTTCGACGCGCTGGTGCGCGGGGAGGCGCACGAGCGCGCCGATAAGCGCGTCTCGGGCGGGGACGCCGCACCCCTGCTCGCGTCGCTCGGGGCGTCCCGCGAGGCGCTGCGGCACATATGGAACCTCGCGGACACCGAGCGCGCCGGGTCGTTGCGGTTCGACGAGTTCGTCATCGCGTGCTATCTCGCGGAGAGGCAGGCGCAGGGGCAGCAGCCTCCCGAGTCGCTCGAGGCGTTCCCGCTCGGCACGTTCCCGCCTCGCGCGGAGGGCGCGCTCGCGCCGCTGGTCAAGCTCCCCACCCCCCCGCCCAAGGCGCGCACCACCGAGGTGGTCCCGTTCGACCTTACCGAGCCCGGATCGTTCAACGAGCGCGCCTCCAGGAGACGTGAAGAGGAGGCATCCGCGTCCGCGGCGGCGGCGGCGGCGGAGAAGAAATTCGCCGACCCTAAGCGCATCGAGGACCTACACGCTGCGGCGGAGAAGCGAGCTCTCGCGCTCGAGGCTGAGCGCGCTCGCGTCGAGCGCGAGCGCCTGGCACGAGAGACCGCCGAGTGTACGTTCGCGCCCGAGAAGGTTTCCGACGGCGAGACTCTCGGCGACAAAGAGAAGACTCGTACGCCGCTCCGAGACCGCGCCTCCGGCATCGTCGTCGCTCGCGACCAGAAGCGTTGGCTCGCCGGCGAGCTGTTAAAGCACGAGGAGCGGGACGCGCTCAAAGCCGAGGCGGAGGCGAACGCGGTGCGCGTGGACCTGGAGGTCGACCCGAACGAGTTTGCCGCCACGACGGCGCGGCGCTGGGAAGAAGAGAAAAGGGCGCGAGAAGACGCGCTCGACGCCAAACGCGAGGCGCGCGCGATCGAGGAAGCCACGCCTTCGGTTCCGAAATTCGTCGCGCCTTCGGTCGCCGGTCTCGAACACGAGGCGTGGAACAACGACGAGCATTGGCGCGAGCGACGCGAAGGGCCGTGGCACGAGCGGCTCGCGAGGACGGAGACGCCGTCGCGAAAAAAGCTTTCCGCGGACGAAGACGAAGCCGCGCGAGTGAGTCTTTCGGCGAACCTCTCGGGACCGTCGATGTCGCCCGCGTCTCGGTCCGCGGAGGCGCTCCACGCCGCGCGCGCGCTTCACGTCGAGGCGCAGCTGCGCGAGCGCCGCCGCGAGGCGGAGGCGGTCGCCGCGACGAAGGAAGCCGCCGCGACGGCGTCGGCGCCGAAGATGTCCTCCCGCTCCTTCGAGGCGCACGCGTCGCGCGCGCGCAAAAGACTCGTCGCCGTCATGCGGCTCGCGCGCGTCCTGCTCGCGGGCGACCTTTTCGCGAACGAAGAGCGGGGCGCTGAAACGCGGACGTCTCGGACGACCGCGCGGACGCTTCCAAGAGAGGCTGTCGCGCGCGTGCTCCGCGCGACCAAGATGCTCCCGTCCACCATCCCCGAAGCGCGCGAGGCGCAGCGCGACGAGGCGCGCAAGGTGTACCGCCTGTGCGAAGCTCTGCGGGACGACACCGACGCGTCCGACGAGGCCACCGAAAACAAAAACACAGTCGTCTCCGCGACGCTGGTGGCGAGGTTCGTCGGTGCGGGCGTGCAGGCGGGCCTCGAGCGCGCGGGCGCGTCTTTCGACGAGAAGGCGCTTCGGTCCGAAGCTCGCGACGTCGAATCGGACGCGGACGACCCGGACGCCGGAATCTTCGGCGCCGCGTTCGACGCGGGGCGACTCGCGCACGCGCGGAGACAACCGTGGTGGCCCGCGTCGTTCGACGACGAGCGCGTGGAGGCTGTGCGCGACGCGTTCGATTCCCTCGCCGGCGCGCGCGCCGCGCACGAGACGCTGAGCCGCACGCCTCTCGGGAAAAAGACGAAATCGTCACCCGCGGCGGCGATCCCGGGCATGACGCCCGTCAAGCCGGCGGACGCGGTCGCGCTCGGTGTAACCCCGTCGTCGCGGAAAACCAAGTCGCGCGCGAACGTCGCCGAGCGTCTGGCGGCGAAACGCGCGGCGGCGGACGCAGCCGTCGAGGCGGCGCGCGCGGCGCGCGACGCGCTGGAAGCCGCGGAGTGCACGTTCCGACCGAAACTCACGCCGCGACCGTCTTCGACCCGCCGTCTGTCGACGCCGTCCCTCGGGGGCGGTCTCGGAGAGACCGTTGCGTCCGAACGCGTCTTCTCGCCTTCGCGCGCCGCGCGCGCGCTGCGCCGGAGCCACGAGACCGCGGAGGCGCTGGCGTTCTCGGCGGTTACCGGCGAGCGCCTAGACAAGCCGCCAGCGCGCACGTCTCGCGAGGAAAAAGAGGCGCGCGAACTCGCCGAGTGCACCTTCGCGCCGCGCATCAACCGCAACTCCAAGTTCCTCGCCAGAGCGGCGGAGACGAATACGAGGACGAAGACGAATAGGAAGAGAGCGACCCGCGGCGCCGACGCGTTCGCGGTGTCCGACGCTGACGAGCGACGACGGGCGCGTGACGAGAACGCGTCCTTGTCGGAGACGCGTAAGCCCTGGGAGCCCCGCGGCGCGAACGCCGCGCGCCTCGCGCCGCCGCGGCGGCCCGCCGGCGCGCCTCGCGGGTTCGAGAACACCGTGCGCCGCATGCGCGAGGCGAACGCGCGCGCTGCGGCGCAGAAGAACCTCGCGCTCGGTGCCGTGGAGCGTCGCGCGTCTTGGCTGGACCCGCGCGAAATGCGCCGGAGGCTCGCGGAGGAGACGGAGGCTCGCAGGAAACTGTCCCCGGGTTTCCGCGAGCGCGAGCGCGTGCGCCGCGCCGCCGCGCTCGCGGAGATGAAGCGAAGCAGGCAAAAAGCCGCCGCGATTCGTCTGAGCGCGTCGCGACCGTCGCGTCCACGAGGCGAACCCGAATCGCGCGCGACGCCGAAATCGCCGACGTCGCGCGCGAAAAAGTCGGCACCGACGCGAAACTCGTCCCTCGCGCCGGCGAAGACGAGCGCGTCGGATTTGCCTACGCCGAACGCTCTGTTCGAGACGCCGTTCGCGTTTCGCGTCGACGACGGTTTGCCCCCGGCGCCTTCGTTTTCGTCGCCGCGCGGCTCGCTTTCGGGAAATCGAGTCGCCGAGCGAGACTCGGCGTCCCCCGCGCGCGCGCCGCGCCTGCCCGCGACGCCCAGCAGCTTCGGGAGCCGCGCGAGTTCCGCGCGGAGCGGGGGGCGAGCGTTGTCGGAAACCCGCCCCCCGAGCCTCGAGCTCCCGCGTTCGCCGCGTTCGCCGCGTTCGCCGGTGCCTTTATCTGAGGCGCCGCCGTGGTCGTCCTCTTTACGGTCCGTCGACGCCCGGTCGCCCTCGTCGGCGTCGACGCCCGGCTCGGCGCGCTCGCGTTCGTCGGCGCGGAACTTTTTCGAAACTGAAACGCACGCGGAGAGCCCTTTGGAGACGTCCGCTCGTGCGACGCTGCGCATGAACAAGAACGCGCCGAGCCTTTTGTTTTCGCCCGGCTCGGCGAGCGCGTCGCCGAGCGCTTCAAATTCGCCGAACGGCGTCTTCGAGTCGGGCGGATCCGACGGATACCCGTACGTGAAATTCGTGCTCGGCCCGCCGTTAGTTAAGATCGAGCTCACGATCGGCGAGGCGCGGGGCAAGACCTCGTTCCTGACGTTCCACGCGAACGAGACCGCGGACGGCGCCGCGCGCCGATTCTGCGACGCGAACAGGCTGCCGAACAGCACCGTCCCGGACGTCCGCGCCGTGCTGGAAGACGCGCTGAGGCGAAACGAAATCGAAATCGAACATCGCGACGCGGTCGCCGACGACTCGTTCAACGACGAGCTCTCGCCGCTGTTCCGCGAGAAGACGGCGCCGACGCTCTCCGACCTGGCGGCGTAAACCAGGCATCGCGATGTTTATTCGTACAGTGAGGCTGTCTATACGTAGAGTGAGGCGAACGACACGGCTGCGCGAACATCTACCATGGTATTAATACATACGAAAGTAGTCTACCGTAGCTAGCTAGCTATTAAAAGAAATCACGTGTGGTGCACGAACGTCTTTAGGTTTGGGAACGCCGCCGAGAGCTCGTCTCGGCCGCGGCGGATCCCCACGCACCCGCGCACGTCCAGCGTGTGCAGCGCTCCTTCGTTCGCCCGTTTCAAAGCATCGAGACACGCGTCGGTCACGTTCCGGTTGCCGTGCACGCTGAGCAGCTCCAGTTTTCGGCACGCCGCGCACGCGGCGGCGACCCCCGCGTCCGTCACGCCGAGGCACCAGGAGAGGTTGAGGTGTCGCAGCTTCGGGCACCCGTCCGCGATTTCAATCAGCGCGGCGTCCGTCAAAGCCTGCGCGCCGCACAGGTCGAGCCACGTCAGGTTTTCCAGCGCGGCCAGGCATCGAAACGGCCGAGCCGAGCTCAACGACGGCGCGGCGTACAGGTTCAGTCTGCGCATGTGCGCCGCCGACGACGGCGCTAAACTCACGGCGGCGACGCCGTCGTCCGAAAACGCGACGCGCGTGACGTCCAAGTCGGCGAGCGCGACGCAGTGTTTCCCGACGGCGCGCGCGGTGGCGTCGGTCAAGCGCTTGCATCCGCTCAAGTTGAGCGTCTTTAAACAACGCGCGCCGCACGTTTGAACGAGTCGAACGATGGAGGTATCCGTGACGCGCACGTTCCAGTACAGCGCGACAGACGCGAGCGTGTTTTCGTTCAGATCCGCCAACGCCATCACGGCTTCGTCCCCGACCTCGGACGTCGCGTTCAGGTTCACGTCCACGAGCGTGCCGCACTCGGCCAGCGATTTGACGTGCGCGTCCGTGACGCGCAACGCGAACTCCAGGTTCAGCGTGTGCAGGTTCAGCAAACGCAGCGCGCCCGGACCGGAGGCGCTCGCCAGGATGACATCGATCGCCGCGCCCGCGTCCGGGTGGCCCCGGAGATCCAACACACCGAGAGTGCCGCCTGACCGCAACGCGTCGCACGCCGCCTGCACGTGTGCCTCGAGCGCCTCCGGGGACAGAGGCGCGGAGAGGCCGGGCGCGGACCCGATGTCATCGCTCGGGAATCCCTCCCCAAACGCGACCGGACGCGCCATGACACAAAGCGCGGGGACGAGTCGACGCTGAGGTTTCGTTTCGTGAAAGTCGCGAGAATTACCAAAAAAAAAAAGTTTCTCATGTTTCGCGACGATGACAAACGCGCGTCGCGTCGGATGACGACGACGTCTTCCCGTCGACGCGAACCGCGTTTTTCGCATTCATTCGCTCTCTTATTTCACCGCTCTGTCTACCGAAACATCTCACTTGAAACCCCCTTCGTTGGCGTTGTTGTAGATGCGGTCGGAGATGTCGCGCGTGCTCTCCGCGACCACCGGGACGGCGAAACTTTTCTGCGCCGCTTTTAACGCCTCGGCGTTTCTGCTCCACTGCGCGGCGGTGGCTTCCGCGGAGAAGACGTACAGACCCCCCCCGGAGATGCAGGCACTTATTAAGATGTGCGACCCGGTGGGACACAGCAGCTCCCACTCGTAATACGCCTGTTTCTTACCGTCCACGCGCGTGTTCGAGGTGACCGTCTCGGCGAGCGCGACGTCCTCGGCTTCGATGCCAAACGCCTTGGCGGCGTCGATGCCGCCGATGGGGCCGAGGTCTTTGATGGAGTCCTGCCCGCCTCGGCTCTGCACGGAGAGCGTCACGGCGTTCGCCGCGACCGCGCCGTCGACGTCGACGTACTTGGGAAGAGCCGTGGTGTACCGGTAGTTCGGCCCGTACGTGTCCGTGTACAACATGAACTTGCTCTGCTTCGCGCGCTGGCCGGGGCGCGTGGTCCACGAAGAAGGCACCGAGGTCGTGGCGTCGATGGCGCTCCAGCGCTCGTTCGGGACGGCGTCGAAGACGGCGGTGGCGGTCGAGTCCGCGAGCGCGAACGGCGGGGAAGGCGAGGCGAGCGCCGAGAGCGCCGAGAGGGAAACGCCGAGCGCGGCGCGTCGGCTCAGGTGCGCAGCGTCGATGCGGTGTTCCGATGTCGACTCGGCACGGACGACGCGCGTCGCGGCACCGCGGGAGGCGTTCGTGGCGCGGCGTCCCCGGCGAGAGAGGCCCGCGCGGCTGGCGATGCCGCGGGACGCGAGAACGGACGCGTTCGCGATGCAGCTCGACATGTCTGCCGTGAGGAAGGGGACGCGAGCGCGCGTCGCGGTGTGTCTCGGCGCGCGCGTCAGGCGTCGGGCGCCAGCGATTGATGGATGACGTGGCGAGGAGACAGACGATGCGCTGTGAGTAGGTCGACGAGTGTGAAAAAATACTGGTTGATGAATGAATGATGACGCCGCGTCGCGCTCGCGTCAGCGCCTTCCGCTTTTCTTAAGGCTCGCGTCCAGCAGCTCCTTGGCGCGCGTCGCCGCCGCTGCGTTTATCCCCCAGCCCAAACACGTTTCCTCGTCGCAGACGCACCTGTCGAGCAGCTCCTCGACCAGCTCCGCCGTCGCGACGTTGCGCCCCGCGCCCTTGGTGGTGGCGGTCGCCGCGCCCGTCGCCGTCGCCAGCGCGAGCGTCTCCTCCATCATCGCCGCGAGCCGCGCGTTCGGCAGGTACGCGATCTTCCCGGAGGACGCCTGGAACAGCTTCTCTCGCGCGGCGCAGATCTTGGCGTACCCGAGCACCACCGCAGCGGCCGCCGAGTCGCCGCACCCGACCGTGTCGCCCACCTCCACCGCCGGCGAGCCGACGTACACCTGGTCGCCGCGCCTGGTGAACACGGAAGCGCCATCCGGCCCGCACTTGATCACCACCCAGTCCGCGGCGCACCCCGGTCGTTTAAGCAGCTGCGTCGCGACGGTCGCGGGGTCCAAAGCAACTCCGCCGGAAGTGCTCTGAGAAACACCGCCGGCGCCGACCGCCGTGCCTCCGAGCGCGCCGTGCCCGGCGTCGGCGAAATCCCCCGCGTCCACCAGCGCGGCGGCTTCCTCCAGCGTCGCCAACACGACGTCGGCGTCGCCTAAAATCGAATCCAGCGCTGAAACTCTATCGGCGTCACCCACGCGGAACGTGAACGCGCGAGGCCCGGGATCGAAAAACACCTTCGCGCCGTTCGCCTTGGCGATGGCCACCGCGCTCTTCACGGCGCTCGGCCGAAGCTCGTCGAAAACAAAGCCGTTGACGAAGACGGCGTCGGCGCGACCGAGCGCGCGCGCGGCGTCGTCGTCGACGCCCCGCACCTCGGAAAGCAAAGGCCACGGCCCGAGATCGTACCTGCTGCAGAACGCGTGGCCTCCTACGCCGTCGCTCAGCACGTGGCACGTCAAAGTCTTGTCCATTTGATTGTTCTTCCGCGCGGCGTCGGCGACGAGTTCGGCGCTCGCCAGCCGCTTTAGAGGCACGCCCTCCGCGGCGAGCGTGTCTCGAAGAAACGCGCCACGCGCGTCATCGCCGACGTGCCCGACGCACTCCGCGCGCAAACCGAGTCTCGCGGCGGCGATGAGGAAGTTGCAGTTGCCGCCAACCTCCCAGCGGTCGGACGGCGCGGCGTCGCGCGACGACGCGTCGTCGCCGGTGGCGTCGAGCGTCGCCAGGAACGCCTCCGTCTTGAGCGCCGCGGGGTCGGGGATGGGCGCGGGGGGATGCAGGATGTCCACGCACATGTTCCCCAGCGCGACGACGTCCAGGGGACCGGCGTACTCCGAGTCCGCGCGCGCCGCCGCGCGCGTCAGGACACCCCGCGAGGGGGGCGGGACAGAGCGGAGACGCGCGACGACGACAGACGGAACGGGGGATCGTCGCGGCGCGACGGTTCGCGACGACGCGTTCGTGCCGCGAAACCTGGCGGCGGTGGCGCGCGGCGCGCGCGCGAACGCCGCGGGGTGGAGCGTCGCGGCGAGCGCCATGGTCGGGGGGGAGGAGATGTCGGCTCCGCGCGGGCGCTCGCGGCGAACGCACCGGCCGCGGGGTACAGTGTGCGCGTCGACGGGCGAGATCGGCACGGACGCAAAAATCGTGCAGCGCGACAGTTGGCAAAGCGCTACGGCGTCGCCTGTTGAGCCGGCAGGAAAATCTCCAGCTTGTTGACTCCTCAATCAACTCGTCGATTTGCTCGGCATGTCCCGTGCGCCGCTCGGTTCGGAGAACTTTTGGATAGGAGCGTGACGTCGGCGTCGGCACTGTCGCGTCGCCCGCTACCGTTCCTCCCTCGGCGCGGTCTCACGACGCGTGCGCTACTCACCGCGACGACGTTTTCACGCGTTGGCATGGCGCTGCGTCACCCTGGGCTCGCGACGCCCTTGACCGCCGCGTCCGCTCACCGCGCGCCTGGAAAGGCGTCCCGCCGCGCCATGGCTTCGCCGCTCATCGCCGCGGGCCGGCGCCGCGCCGCGGCGTGGTCGCGCGTGCCCTTCGTGGCGCGGTCGTCCGCCGCGCGCGCCGCCGCGTACGCCTCGGGCGCCGGCGACGGCTCCGACCGCGCCAAGCGCACGACCGCGCGCGCCGCGGCGGACGTCGCCACCGAGACCGCCGACGCGGGCACGCGCACGGGCGGGTACCCATTTGCCGACATCGAGGCGAAGTGGCAAAAGTACTGGCTGGAAAACAAAACCTTCGCGACGCCTAACCAGGTGGACACGTCCAAACCCAAGTTCTACGCGCTGGACATGTTCCCGTACCCCAGGTGCGCGCGGTGACCTCCAGAGCTCTCTCGAGTGGACGCCTCTGTTGTCGGAGATATCGCTCGTCGCGTCCGTCGCCAAACGACGATCGCCAACCCTAACCCTTTTCTTTTTCTTTTCGTCTCGACGCGCCTCGACGCGCGCGCCGCGACGCTTTTCCTTTCCGTCGCGCGTCTAACGACTCTCTTTTCGCACGAACACCGACACAAACGCAGCGGCGCGGGTTTACACGTGGGCCATCCCGAGGGGTACACCGCGACGGATATCATCGCGCGGTACAAACGCATGACCGGTCACAACGTTCTGCACCCGATGGGGTGGGACGCGTTCGGCTTACCCGCCGAGCAGTACGCCATCGAGACGGGCACGCACCCCAAAGACACCACGGCGACGAACGTCGGACGGTTCCGGGAACAGCTCCAGTCGCTCGGGTTCTCGTACGACTGGGACAGGGAGGTGGCGACGTGCGACCCGACGTACTTCAAGTGGACGCAGTGGATCTTCACGCAACTCCTGGACCGCGGGTTGGCGTACCAAGCCGAAGTGCCCGTGAACTGGTGCCCCGCGCTCGGCACGGTGCTCGCGAACGAGGAGGTGATCGACGGCTTGTCCGAGCGCGGGAACCACCCCGTGATCCGCAAACCCATGAAGCAGTGGATGTTAAAGATCACCGCGTACGGCGACCGGCTCCTGAACGACCTCGACGACCTGGACTGGCCCGAGTCCATCAAGGAGATGCAGCGCAACTGGATCGGACGCTCGGAGGGCGCGCAGCTCGCCTTCGAGGTGCCCGGCGTGGACGCGAAGGACAAGCTCGAGGTGTACACCACCAGGCCGGACACGCTGTTCGGCGCGACGTACCTCGTGGTGGCTCCCGAGCACCCGCTGGTGGAAACGCTGACCACCGCCGAGCAGAAGGCCGCGGTGGACGAGTACGTGCTTCAGGCGTCGCGCAAGTCGGACCTCGAGCGCACCGAGCTCGCGAAGGAGAAGACCGGCGTGTTCACCGGGTCGTTCGCGAAGCACCCGCTGACGGGAGCGGACGTGCCGGTGTGGGTCGCGGACTACGTGCTCGGGACGTACGGCACCGGCGCCATCATGGCGGTTCCGGCGCACGACGACCGCGACGCGGAATTCGCCGCGACGTTCGACTTGCCCGTCGTCGAGGTGGTCGAGACCCCCGAGAGCGAAAAGAAGAAGGCGAAGAAGAAGGGCGGCGCCTACTCCGGATCCGGGAAGATGACCAACAGCGCGTGCGAGATGCTGGACGTGAACGGCATGGACAGCGTCGAGGCTGGAGTGAAGATCACGGAGTGGCTCGAACGAAACGGCGTCGGCGCCGGTAAGGTGAACTTCAAGTTGCGCGACTGGCTGTTCGCGCGCCAGCGGTACTGGGGCGAGCCGTTCCCGGTGGTGTATCCGGAGGGAAGCGACGAGCCCGTGCCGTTGCCCCTGTCCGATCTCCCCCTGACGCTCCCGGAGACGGACAACTTCAAGCCGAGCGGGTCCGGCGAGGGGCCGCTGGCGAACGTGACGGACTGGGTGAACACCGTGGACCCCGTCTCGGGCGGCCCCGCGCGACGCGAGACCAACACCATGCCGCAGTGGGCGGGGTCGTGCTGGTACTACCTGCGGTTCATCGACCCGAAGAACGAGAACGCGATGGTGGACGGGAGCCTGGAGAAGTATTGGATGCCCGTGGACCTGTACGTGGGCGGCGCCGAGCACGCCGTGCTGCACTTGTTGTACGCGCGCTTCTGGCACAAGGTGCTGTACGACATCGGCGCCGTGAGCACCGTGGAGCCCTTCGGGCGGCTTGTGAGTCAGGGCATGATCTTGGGCGAGGTGGAGTACACCGGCGCGGACGGCGCTAAGCTCGCCGCCGAAGACGTCACCAAGAAGGGCGACGGGTACGTGCTCGCCTCGGACGAGTCCGTCAAGGTGTCCGCGCGCGCGCACAAGATGTCCAAGTCGCGCGGGAACGTGGTGAACCCAGACGACGTCGTCGATGAGTTTGGCGCCGACTCGCTCCGTCTGTACGAGATGTTCATGGGTCCGCTTCGCGAGACGAAGGTGTGGCAGACCAAGGGCGTCGAGGGGTGCTCGCGATTCCTGGCGCGCGCGTACCGTCTGTTCGACCCCGCGAAGATGACGGACGCCGAGCCCTCGGACGAGCAGCTCAAGGCGATCAACGCGTGCGTCGCGAAGGTGACGGAGGAGACGGAGGGCATGCGCTTCAACACCGCCATCGCCGCGATGATGGAGTTTGTCAACGCGGCGACCAAGTGGGACGAAAAGCCGCGGAAAACGCTCGAGCCTTTCGTGCTGCTGCTCGGGCCGTACGCGCCGCATCTCTCCGAGGAGCTGTGGGGCATGCTCGGCCACGAGGGCTCCAACGCGTACGAGGCGTGGCCGGAGGCGGATACGTCGCTGCTCGTCGAGGATACCGTCACGCTCGCCGTGCAGGTGAACGGGAAGATGCGCGGGAAGATTGAGCTCGCCGCCGACGCTACGCAGGCGGACGCCATGTCTTCGGCGATGGCGCAGGAGAACATCGCCAAGTTCGTGGGGGACGAGGCCGACATCAAGAAGATCATCTACGTGCCCGGCAAGATCCTCAACGTCGTCGCGCCGCCCGCGAAGAAGTGATTAGGGCGCGGCGCGCGGAGGGAGGGAGCATTTTTTAACATTCGTCAACGCAGACGACTTGGCTCGACGAGCGTACGGACACTCAGTCGAGCAGTCACTCGCAGAAACAATCTTAATCGACGTTCCGAGGCGTCCGATCGACGCTCGCCCGCCATTCCCGCGCGCGCCGACTTGCGCGTGGGTCGCCGACGCGCGCACCTCGACGGGCACGCGCGCGGAACTTGCATGCGCCGAGGCTCGTCCGGGGCGCACGCACGGTCGAGTCGTCGGTCCCGGCAGGAGGCATCCGAGGGGTCCTCGCGCGGATACATGCAAGGCTCGGACAGACCGAACGCGAGCGAGACGACGCCGATGACGCGCGGCAGGAAACCGCCCGCGCGGGGCGTGCGCGCGGTCGCCGTGATGGGCCTCGCCGCGACCGCGGTCGTGGTGGCGCTCGTCGCCAGGCACGGCGCGCTCACCTCGTCCAGCGGCGCCGCGGAGTCGAACATCGCGGACCCCGACTCGGGTGTTACCTCGGCCGGGCGACCGAAGCTCTTCCCGAGCCTCCGCCCGCGCGTCGCGCCGAGGCCGAGCCTCGGGCAAGAGGGCGAGGCGTCCGTCTCGTCGGAGGAGACGGACGTCGAAAACCCGGGGGCTCGACCCGGGGGCGCTTCGGAGCCGAGAGTGTGGACGTACGCCATCAAAAACGTGTATCCGCACGACCCGACGGCGTTCACGCAGGGCTTGGTGTTTCAGTCGCCGGACACGCTGTTGGAGTCCACCGGCTCGGTGGGCGGCCCGTCCACCGTGCGCCGCGTGGACCTGCAGACCGGCGCGGTGCTGCGCCGCGAGAACCTGGAGAGTTCAGTCTTCGCGGAAGGTTTGGCGATGCTCCCCCCGGGCGCGTTCGTCGACGGGTCGGCCGGGTCGGGTGATTCGACGAGAAACGTGTTGGCTCAGATTGCGTGGAAAAAAAACGCGGGGTTCCTGTACGACGCCGAGACGCTCGAGCGTCTCGGCGCGTTCGCGACGCCGCTGTCCGACGGCTGGGGTCTGACCACGGACCCAAACGACGCGTCGGCTTTGATCGTGACCGACGCGAGCGACGCGTTGACGTTCGTGGAGATCGGGGAGGCGGGCGCGGAGTGGCGGGAAATTAAAAAAGTCACCGTGCGCGACGGCGAGAGGAAGATCCGATTCGCCAACGAGCTCGAGACGGTGCGCGGCGAGGTGTGGGGAAACGTCATCGAGACGGAGTGCATCGTGCGCGTGGACCCGAAGACGGGAAACGTGGTGGGCTGGATCGACTTGACCGGGATCAAGAAAAAAATCGAGCCCGCGCCGAGACGCGGCGACGTGATGAACGGGATCGCCTACGACGAAGCCGGCGATCGCGTGTTTGTCACCGGGAAAAAGTGGAGCGCGCTGTTCGAGGTGACCGTCGTGCCGAGCGAAGCGAGCCTGGAGGAGACGCGCGCCAGGTGCTGGCCCGCGGAAACGCTGCCGCAGTACGGGTACCCGTGAAACGAGCCGAGTGGGCGTTTAATATGGAAACGGGAGACGTCGCGTCGTCGCGTCGTCGCGTCGTCGTAGACGTAGACTCGAGTCGTATCGTAGACTCACTAAAATGTGGTACTTCACTCGTCGCCCGACGACGACGCGTCTCGCCTCTTCGGCGTCGGCGACGGCGAAAACGCGCCCAGTCGCTCGTAGAGCCCCGCGAGCTTTTCGCGCCGCGCCTCCGCGTCGCGCGCCATAGACGCGTCGCGCGCGGAGGTGTCGTCGACGCCAAGCGACGCGCGCGTCTCTTCCTGTATGCGCGAGAGCGCCTCTTCGTCCACCTCCTCGGATGTCTCCTTACCCGCCGTTTCCTTATCGCTTCCCGAAGCGACGACCCCGCCGTGAGCTGCGCGTCGCGTCTTCGCCGGCGACGCCGGCGGCGACCGCGAGACGCGAATCCCCCGCGCGCGCTCCACGGAGTCGCGCGCCGCGCGGAGCGCCGCCGCTTCCGCGAGGATCATCGCCGCCGGCCTCCGGTCGTCCATCCCGGGAACGACGCCCCGGTAGCTCACGAACGACGACGTTTTCTTCTCCACCTGCGCCCGCAACGCCGCCACGTCCGCGTCCCGGCTGTCCAGCCTACTCTGGAGCTCGGCGAGCTGATTCCCCAGACGCTCGAAACCGCGCGCGGAAGCCTCGACGCTCCGCGCGAGCGCCTCGGACTCGAACGAGCTTTTTGGCGGAAACGCGTTTTTGTCCCCCCAGAACCCCCCGAAAGCGCCCGACGTCTCCGACACCTCGTTCCGGTCTGACCGAAAACCGTCCCCGCTCAGAAGCGCCCGCTCGCGAGCCAAGGCGTTTTCCGCGTCGCGGCGGGCGAGCGCGTCGCGTCGGCGCGCGTCGTCCTCGCGCGCGCGCGCCTCCGCCCTCGCCGTCTCCTCCGCCGCCGCTCGCTTCGCGATTTCGTCGGCCGCCTCGCGCGCCTCGCGCGCCTTCTCGCGCGCCTTGTTTTCGCGAATCTCCGCGGCGTGCGTGCTCTGCAGCTCCCGCGTCGCGCGCACGAGCGCCTGCAGCTCCGCCTCGGAGGTCTCCAGCGCCGCGACGCGCTCGGCCAGAGCGCGCACGCTCCCGCCGCTCGCCACGCCGCCCTCCAGGAACGGGAACGCGTTTTTCGTACCCGCCGTTTCTTGTCCGTCGAACGCCTTACCGGACTCGAATCCGTCCCCCGACCCCGCGGCCGTCCACAGCCTGCGCGCGGCGTGCTCGGCGAGCCGCGGGGACTCCTCGCGCAGACGCCTCTCGGCTTTGCGCACCGCGTCCAGCACGGCGGCGACGCCGTCGTCCACGCGCGCGGCGAGCCGACGTTCAAGCGCGACGACTCTCGCGTCCACGTCGCGTTCGCGCGCATCCGCCCACGCGCGGAACTGCGCGTCCAAGACGCCCATCGTCAACACGTCGGAGTGGTTCGAGTGCGTTTCGTCTCTGTCGTTTATGTTTGTCGTATCGTGCGTGTCAGTCGGACTCGCCAGCCCCTTGCGTCGCAGCGCGCGCGTCGCCTTGAAGACGGTTTCGTCTTCGCGCGCCGCGAAGCGCGAGACGGCGGCTTCGCATTTGCGCACGCGCTCGTGCACGCGCTCCATCGCGGCGTGGTACGCGCTCTCCTGCTCCTCGGCGACACCCTGCGCGGTTTTGATCAGGCGGGCCAGGTTCAGGATCTTCTCGTCGTGCGCGGCGGCGGCGGCGCCCGCCGCGACGATGCGCTCGTCGAAGCTCTGCGCCGTCAGGCACGCCTGCGTCACCGCGTCCAGCTGCGACTCGAGGAACTTGATGTACTCGCCGCGGTCCGTCAGCAGCATCTCGCCCGCGGCGCCGCCGGGGCCGGGGCGGCGACCGCCGCGCGCGTGGCGACGACGCGCGTACTCCTTCGCGTAGCTGTTGTCGTTGGAGGCGAGCATGGCGCCGCTTCGAACAAAGCCTCGCCGAACGCGCCTCCTCGGACGAATCGAGGGGACGGGCGCGACGGCCGCGCGCCCGGCGACGCGGGCCCGCCTCGCGAGTTCGCGCGCAAACGGCGCGATACCGGGACCGGGAGTCACCGGGCGGCGGTGGCCGGCTCGGGGCGGAGCGGTGGAGCCTGCAGGGCCGCGCCCGACCGAATGCGCGCGAGGCGTTCGTTCGGCTCTTCCGCCTGTTTTTTTCCTCGTTCGAACGTCGATCGCGACGAGAAGGTTGTGGGCTGTGACTGGAAAAAATAGACCCCGATTCTCGAGTCGTTATTCGACGCGGGGTGTTGAAAGCACTTTTTTGTACTCAATGCCGCGCGTCGCGACGCATTGGGCGACGCGCGGAGGGCGTCGAGGGCACGCGAGGGATGGGGACGGTGATCTCCCCGAGCGCGCAGGTGATGTCCGACCCCGAGTCGGACGATGAGGACGAGCTGGTGGATGGCATCTCGTGGGCAGAGCACCGGCGGTACTACGATGCGTTGCCTTGGTACGCGCTGCCGGTGTCGAATCTCTTCTCGGACGCCAACCTGGGGGCGTGGTCGGGCATAAGCCTCGTGCTTTTCGCCATGAAGTTCTTCGCGGTCGCCGCGGCGACGACCGCGACGGTCGCCGCGCTCGTGCTGTGCGTCTCCGTGCTCACCGCGCTGCTGTGGTTCGCCGTGTTCGTGCTCGTCGGCAGCAAGGACCACAGGCTGCTGTACCGCGAGATGCCCTTCGGGAAGGTCCTGCAGACCTTCTGGGTCGGCGCCATCGCGTGTCCTCTCGGGGTCTACGCCGTAAGAGCGGTCATCGGCGCGGTCATGACGCTCGTGCCGTTCTTCTCCACGCCCGAAGAAGTGCTCTACGGGGGAGGGGGGGACTACGAGGACGCCTACGCTGACGCCGACGACGCGAACGGGAGTCCTTCGTCGCCGGAAGCGGCGGGAAACGACGTGCTCGTCGCGTTTGTCGTCGCGTACCTCGCCGCCGGTTTAGCGGAGGAGCTCGCGAAGTACTTCGGCATCGCCAGGTACTACCCGACCTGGGACTTGCTGGAGAGAGAGGGGGGAGGGGAGGGTTCTTTGAAGGGGGGTTTCACAACCGAAAAGGGTTCAACCGGTCCCGAGCTCAATTCCGGATCGCGTCGACGCGTCGGGTGCGCTTCTCCGGCGGCGGGGTGGATTACGCCTGTAAAAAACCCGCGCGTCGCCGTGTACCTGGCGTTCGTGGTCGGTTTGGGTTTTTCGTTCACGGAGAACATCCAGTACGGCGCGAACGTGTACGAAGCGGCCACGGCGTGGGGCGAGCAGGGGAACGTCACCATGCAACGAAACGTGACGCTCAACCCGTTCCCGGGCGCGCTTACGTTTGCGACGGAGCACGGAGCGGGGGGAGAGAAGCGAGACGCGGCGGCGAAGACGTGGTCCACTATTTTGGCGGTGGACGCCTCCGTGGCGGACGTCCGCGCGACAGGCCGGGACAGGCCGTACGCGCGCGCGGCGACGGCGCTGGAGAACGCCGTCGCGGAGGAGAAGCGCATCGCCGGCGTGACGGAGGTTGGACGAGCGGGCGCGGCGCCCGACGCGGAGGCGGAGGCGGAGGCGGAGGCGGAAACGGAGCGGGTCGGAGAGAAACCCGACCAAAACGACGCCCTGGGTTCCGTCCTCGGGTCCGCCGCGCGAGAGGTCCTGGAGGTTGTCTCCGCGGCGTTTCTGAACTGGTCGGGCGTGGACGAGCGCGTCGTGCAAGCGGACGTCGACGCCGCGCTGGCGGACGCGCTGGAGGAGACTCGCAGGGAAGCCGCCGTCGGCGGCGTCGGCGAGAGCGAGGACGCGGCGGAGACGTCTCCGCGATTCTCCGGCGCGCACGAAACCTCAACCTCCGACGCCTCCGACGAGCGGAAGGATGACGATACATCATCCTCCTCCTCCTTCGAGTCTCGGATCGGGCACTCGCACAACACGCTTGTTTCCTCAAAATCCGCAAACTCGGGCGGGCCGGATGTCCTCTCGCACTCTTCCTCCTCCTCCTCCTCCCCGCGGGGGAAGAAGGTTCTGGTGGAGGAGCGGGGCGGCATCGGCGTGGTTGACATTTTCGGCGCGGACGTGCCCGAAGATGTGGTGCGCGAGGTTGACGACGCCGGCCACGAGGTGGCGGACCTTCCCGAGGACTGGCCCAACTGGGAGGGCCAGAACGTCACCGTGAACATCACGGTTCGCAGACGGCCGTACACGGAGGAAGCGAAGTGGGGCGCGGCGACCACGGTCACGCTCTTGCGCGGCGCCACGCCCATGCACGCGGTTTGGGCGGGTTTGACTTCGACGCGGTACGTCTCGCGTTTGTGGGTTTTGCGAAAATCGTCCTCCGACGTGTTCGGCGCGATCGCGTGGTCGTGGTTTTACCACGGCACGTTCGACTTCGCCATCATGGCAGCGCCCGCGCTGGTGCAGAGCGGCGCGGACGCCTCGTACGTGTTCGTGGTGTTGGGCACGGGATTCGCGGTGATGATCTGGTCGTGGTCGCATCTCGTCAAGGCGACGTTCGCGCTGGAAAACAATCTCACAAACGCCGGTTTCGCCGCGACGCGCGGCGGCCGCGGCGTCCCGAGGCTGGGCATGTGCACGGGCGGCGACCGCCGCCTGTGCTGCTGCGCGTGCATGCCGTGCGTCGGGGCGCTGTGTCCCGGCATGGCGGAGTGGGACGACGCCGGGGAGACGGACGAGGAGGGGGGGTACGGCGCGACGAGGTAGAGCGGGACGCGCGGGGAGTCGACTCCCCGCGTTTATTTTTACTCTCCGCGAACATCTCTCCGCGAACGCCCGAGTGAACAGTCATCGTATTCGTCGACGCGCGTGGTTTCGTGAGTTCGTGGTTTAACGTCGCGCACCACATCTCGCGCTTTCTTTTTTGTTCTCGTCGAAAAAGCCTCTTTTCTTCGTTCGTCGTCACAGGAGGTCCACGAAGAGCGCCTCCTGCTTCTGCGTCAGGCCCGCTTCTTCCAGCGTCGGCGCGCCGGGCGCGTGGTCTTCGAACGCGCGCCGGGGGAACTGCGACATCAGGCGGTAGGTTCCCGGCGCCAGGTGCTCGGCGGAGTCTAAGAAGTTGAAGACGCTCTGCAGCGGGTGCGACTTGCAGAACCGGCGACGCACGCGTCTGCCGTCGGGAAGTTTCACCGCGATGTCCACGACGTCATCGCCGCCCGCGGCGGGCTCGTCGGGGAGCGCGTCGTTCGCCGCAGCCACCAAGGCGTCGCGCGCCTCCTTCTCGCGAGCCGCCGCCGCCGCCGCCGCCGCCGCCGCCTCGGCGGCTTCAGCCTCCGCCTTGCGCGCCGCCGCCTCAGCGGCGGCGCGCGCCGCCTCCTTCTCGCGATCCAAACGTAGCGACTCCTCGTACGCCCAGTCCGTGTCGCTGCGGATCAGGCGCGCCTCAGCCACCTCCGCGGAGGGCGCCGCGCCGAGGCCGAAGCCGGAGACGCCCAAGCCGCCGGCGCCGCCGGCGTCCGGCACCGGGCCCTCGTAGGGCACGCCCAGCATCGCCGCCTCCAGCATGCGCGCCTCCTCGCGCTCCGCGGCGGTCACGCCCTCGGGGAGGTCATCGTCCACCACGGATCGACCGGATCCGCCTCCTGCGTTCGCGGCGCTCGCCAACGCGCGCGCTCCGCCGAAACCCGCCGCGTCCGCGAACTGGTCCCCGAACATCAGGTCCTGCGCCGGCGACGGCGGCGGCCGGTTGTCGCGCTGGTGGTCGGCGCGCCGCCTCTTCTCCGCTCCCGCCGAGGAGGCCGCGCCCATGGACGCCGAGATGGCGCGCTGCAGCTCGTCGTCGTCGTCGTCCAGCATGATGGGCGCGCTCGCGGCGCCCGTGCCGCCCTGCGCGCGCCGCGGGGGCAAACGCGCGCCATCCGCGCTCTCGTCGACGGCGGCGGCGAGCATCTGGTCCTCGAGGTCGTCGTCGTCCACGTAGTGGTACTCGTCATCCTGATTATCGAACCCGGGCGGCGAGGGCACGTAGTCGTCGTCGTCGTCGCTCGCGAGGTTCTGCACGCCGCCCGTGGTGGCGAACGGGGGGGAGGGGGGGGACGCGCCGCTCTCCGCGAGCGCCTTCGCCTCCGCCGCGTCCACCAGCGCGTTTTGCCAACTGCCGTCGAAGAAAGCATCCACCGCGCGGTCGAGGTTCCACTTGTAGTGCTGCCGAGCGTGCCGAGCGTGAGGGAGAGAGTGTGAGCAGAGGAGGTGGGCGACGCAACGCGAGCCGTGCGACGTGACGGGGATGGCGAGCTGCGACGCGATACGCGGCGCGCCGCGCGCGGAGCCGACCCCGATCTCGCCGCGCGTTTTCGCGCCGTCCAACGGCAAGGGCGGTCCGACGAAACGTCATCGGCGAAGGTCACGTCGCGTACCTCCAGGATCGCGCGCGATGTGCCCGCGTCGCACGACGTCACCGACGTGAACGTCTCCAGAGTCGACGCCTGCTCGCCAGGACTCGCCATCTCGGCGTGTCGCTCGGTGAGGCAGCGCCTGCCCACACACCGCAGTCAGATCTGAGCCTGCAGTCGGCGCCGTGGACATTTTTCACGACCCCTTTCCGTCGCGCGAAAAGCCCCTCTCGGGTCTCGGGTCCGCCTTCTTCAGTGCGCGAGGCGCGGGCGCGCGTGAGGTGGAGCGCACCCCACCGCGCGGCCCGGGGAGGTGAAGCTGGAAGGCTGGGCACGCGCGTGGTACCCGCATCGCGCCGGGGGCACCATGGGCGACGATGAGTGGACTGTCGTCTCGAAGGGCTCGAGACGGAAGATGAGCTCGACCGCGTTCCGGGCGCTGCAGGTGCGCGCGGAGACCGATTCGGGGCCGGCGGAGGACCCCCCGGACGCCTCCGTGGATAAGACGTGGTCGCAAATCGAGCGCGCCGTGCGCGAGATCCGCGACGCCCCGTTCGCAAAGGCCCTCGTGCGGCGCATGGAGGACGCCGGGTTCGTCCCGAACGCGCGCGCCACCTCCGGCGAGGGAAACGCGTCGTCGTCCCCGGGACGGCACGCCGAAGACGCCGAAACGAACTCGAATTCGGCGGTTTCGGTTTCGGGAGACGTCTCCTTGACGACGCCGCGCCCGCGACGACGGCGAATGGCAAACGCGCCGCGGTTCTCGCGCATGGTCATCCTGGGCCTCGGCTCGCCCACGCTCTCCGCGGTCTCGCGGTTCCAGCTCGCGCTCGCGCTGGTGCTCGCGGAGCGCTTCGGTCTCGAAGAACAAGACGTGGACCTGTACGACCCCGTGTTCACGCGCGTCGACGCCGAGACGATGCGCGCGAAAAAAGTCGGCACCGTCCTCGACCGAGCCGCGGCGGATTTGGCGTGCGGCCCCGACGCGGCGCCGGCGCGCGCGCCCACGTTCTGGTACATGCCGCACTGCGAGGTGGCTCTGTACGAAAACGTGCTCAGGGCGAACGGCGGCGGGGACGACGTTATGGGCGGTGGGGACGATTCCGGTGGCGGCGACGGCGGGGACGCGGCGGGGCGGAAAAAAAAAAAGCGCGCGCCGCTTGTGTTTTTGGGAAACCGGTTCGAGACGTACGAGCTCCGGTGGGTCGGTCGGCGCGGCGCGCCCGAGTGCCCGACGCGCGTCTTGGAGGCGGCGGTCGCGATCGCGCGGGAAGGGGTGGAGATAGAGGTAGACCCGGAAGGGACGTTCACCGCGGCGGCGACGCTCGGCGCGTTCAACGACACGAGCGTGCAGGCGTGGGGGTTTTAGTGATCGTAACGAAAAAAAGAAGAAAAACAACCGGCGTTTCCGAGAGACGCTTTCTCGTGCGAGACGAGCCCTTTTCGTCGTGGTGCCCGCCCCGTCTCCGCGCGCGCCGAAGCAGACCGCGATGCGCGCCGTCGGCACCGCGGCGGCGTCGCCTCGAGTCATGAGTCACGACGCGAGCCCGCGCGCGTTCCGCTCCGCGCCGGCGGCCCTCACGGAAGACCGAGTCATGTTCAGGAAACTCACGAGGCTGGTCTACGGCGAACACAGAGGCGCGAGGCCTTTCGTGCCGAGACCCTTGCCACCGGGCGAGGCTTACACCGCGCCCGGCGGCCAGTCCCGTTACCTGTGGACGGACGCGTTCGGCGTGCTGAACTTTGTGACGGAAGCCGCGCGGTGCGCGGAGGCGGGCGACGAGGAAGGGCGCGAAGACGCGCTGGCCGCGGCGGAGGCGCTCGTGGACGAAGTGTGTTTCGTTCTCGGCCAGCCGCGGTCGCCTGACCTACCCATGGCGCCGTCGCCGCTGGCGCCGCTGCGCGGCGCGCGCGACCGCGACGCGACCGCGACGCTTTCCGAACCCCGACGGTACCGGGGTCTGCGCATCGGCAAGCGTCTCGCCTCGGCGGTCACCGACCCGGGCATGGCGCTCGACGGCATGTACTTCCACTACGTCGATAAGTTCGTGTTCGCGTTGGCGCGCCTGGGCGAAGCGCTCGGCGGCGCCGCGACGAAGCGCGGCGAACGCGTCGTTCGCGAAGCCTGCGCCGTCGTCGCCGACGTGCACGACCTCTTCGTCGAACGCGAAGCGATACGAGTTAACACGTTCGGCGGGACCGCGCGTGACCGAGCCCACGAACAGAGGAACGCGCGACGTGTGTCGGAATGTGTCGGAATCAGGTGGAAGCTCAACGCCGACGGGAAACCTACGCGCGGCTTGCCTCCGACGCGCCTCTCTTCCGACGTCGTGTGCGGCGCCGTCGCGTGGTCCGCGGCGAGCCGACTCGCCGAAAACGCCGAAAACGCCGGAACCGTCGCGCCCATACGACGCGAAGTAGACGACATGCGCGAGATGGCGACGCGTCTGCGCCCCGCGGTCTCCCTGGACCCGCTCGGCTGGGGCATGCAGATGTGGGAGCTGCAGTGGGTGCCTCCCGCGGAGGAGCTCGCCGAGCGAAGCGCGCCGGAGTGGCGCGCGTTCGCGGCGGCGATGCGCGCGTCGTCGCGTCTGCCCGGCGGCGACTATTTGCCCGTACGCCGCGGAGGGCGGCTCGACGAGCTCCCGTTCCGCGCGTACGGCGCGTTGCTCGGCGCGCGCGTCGGCGGGAGTGCCGACCTCGCCGAGACCGCCGCGCGCGCCGCGCGCGACGCCGCGGCGGCGGAACTCGCCGGTCTCGGCGAGGTGTCGAGCGCGTCGTCGCGTTCCGAAGGCCTCACCGCCATAAACCGCGTGATGCTCGCGTCGGCGCTGGACCCGCTGGCGTTTCGCCGCGCGCCGGATGAGCCTCGTATCTTTTAGGAACAAGAGACGCGTTTTGTTTCGCGAGACGAGAGACGCGCGTCCGCGGGACGAGAGACGCAAACGGCGCCGTGAGAGACGCGAGAGAGACGCGAGAGAGACGAAGGCGAAAAGTTTGTTTTTCGATACTTTTTTTTTTCGTCACAGAGTCTCGCGCGACGAATGGCTCCGCGCCGACCACCGCCGTCACGCCCGGAACGGCTCCGTCATCTCCCGCGACCGCGTCCACAGCTTTTCCGCGTTCGCGTTCGTGCGCCACTCGAAGAATTTATCGGGCAAATGCAGCTGCTTCGCGAGCGGGTCGTTTTCGCTGACTAAAAACCAGTCCTGCGCCGCGACGAGTTGGTCGCGCGTCGCGCCGCGCGGGTACTCCAACCCGGGGTCGACGAAGAATTTTCCGCTCACTTCGCCGGCTTCCGGCGCCGTGGCCAGCCAGACGTGCGTCTTCGCGCCTTCGTCCGCGTCCCGGATGCCCATGCGAGACATGGCGCGGCCCTGCGGCGTGCGGCGCTCCGCCTCGGGGTCGCGGTTCTCCGCGGTGAGCTCGGGAAGGATGTACCGCACGAGGTTGGTGGTGACGATCCCAGGGTGGAACGCGTTGGCCACCAGGTCCTCCGGCGCCTCGCGACGCGCCAGCTCGTCGGTGAGCAGCACGTTTTGCGCCTTGGACGCCGCGTACGCGGCCCACTTCTCGTACTTTCCCGCAGCCTCGCGCGTGCGCCAGTCCAGGTCGTCCATGCGCAGCGCGCCGGGGAGCATGTTCGCGATGGACGAGCACGCCACCACGCGGCCGGCGACGCCGCGGAGCTTCGCGCGGTCGCGCATCGCGTCCCGCAACGAGTCCTGCACGAGGAAGTGCGCCAGGTGGTTCACCCCGAAGTGCATCTCGTGGCCCTGCGCGGTGCGCCCGAGGGGCACGGCCATGATCCCCGCGTTGAGCACGAGCGTGTCCAGAGGGATGCCCGAGTCCAGAAACGCCTTGCAGTAGTCGGACACGAGGCGCAGGTCGGTCATCTCGAGGCCGGCGTCCGCCAGCACGACCAGACGCTCGGACGCGTCGGGCACCTTTTCCAGGATGGCGCGTCGCGCCTCCTCGCCCTTTTTCGGCGTGCGGCAAGCCAGAACGACGGTCTCGCCGCGCGCGGCGAGCTGTTTCGCGGCGGACAAGCCCACGCCGGAGTTGGCGCCGGTGATAAGGATCGCGCCGCGCGCCGGCGCGGACGACGCCGCGGATGACACCGAGGCGTCCTCCTCGGCGACGCCGGGGAAGGACCACGCGCCGACGGTCGCGGCGACACCCCCGAGAATCGCGCGGCGCGCGGGCTCGGGCGTCCGCGCCGGGACGTCCGCGTCGGGGCGCGCCGTGTCCGCGCGGTGCGCGGAGACGCGGGTCGAGCGACGCGGCGCGGCGCGCCGTCCGTCTCGGCGTTTCGCGCGATCCGACAACGCTATCCGTATGTCGTCGGACGAACCGTCGGCACACCTCGCCCCTCGCAATCGGCGATCGGCAGCGGTGCGCCGCGGGGGGACGGGCGCGACCGACGCGGAAGACGCCGAGGCGAACATGATCGCAGCGGATCGACTTCGCTGAGGGGTTCGGGGGTCGGGCCCGTGTTCAGGACGGAGTGTGGATGTCGTGGCTTCGTCAGTGGGTTTTTTTCCACGGACTTGCGCTTGACGCCCCGACGTCTGCACTCTCATACTTGGCTTCACTTTCGCGCGCGCCCCGCGAAGTGCGAACCCCGCTTCGGCGCGATGGCGGACGGCGAGGCTCCCGACGCGAACCAGCCGGTGGGAAAAGAGGTCGGCTTCGCCGTGGACGATGAGGTGCGTGCACTCGCGCGACTCGCCACGCCGCGAGCGGTTCGGCGCGTGGCGTCCATTCCGCGAACGCCGCCGCCGCCGCGGATCGCTTTTCCGACGCATCGCGTCGCTCGCGCGGTCCCGTTGCTCTCCCCGCGCTTTCGCATCCCCCCCTTCGCGGACCTCCGCCGAGACGTCCCGCTCGCGTTGACGTTCCCTCCACGCGCGCGCCCGCTCCGTCCCCGGCTCACCCGCTCCCTCCCAAACGCGTTCCCTTCCCCGCGCAGGGCTGGGTGGTGGGCGCCTACTTGGTCGGCGACCCCTCCGCCGCGGACGCGGTGGTTGTCGCCGCGGACGCGCCGGGCTGGCGCGCGCCCGGCGTCCGCCGGTTCGCCAGGCTCTTGCACCGCGCATCCGGCGCGCTCGTCGTGGTCCCCGACCTCGCGCGCGGGGACACGTGGTACGGCGACCCCGATCCCGCGAAGCGAACAAAGGAGAAGACGTTTTTAGAGTGGCGCCGCGGGCACCCCGCGGAGCGCGTCGCCGCCGACGCCGCTGCCGTGGGCGTGGCGCTGCGCGAGCGCGGCGCGACGCGCGTCGCGGCCGTCGGCGTCGGCTCGGGCGCCGGCGCGGTCGCGGCGCTGCTCGGGAAGCGCGCGGGGAAAGATGCGGGTTCAGGCGACGGCGCCGCGCGAGAAAAAAAAAAGAACGAGGACGACGCCGACGGCGCGCCGACCGACGCGACGATGGACGCGGGCGCCGTCGCGTGCGCCGTCCACCTGGACGCCGCGAGCGCCGGCCGTGCGGCCGCGTCGGGCGTACCCGTGCTCTTCGTGTGGGGCGGGGGGGATGGCGCGGCGGCGGCGAAGGAGGCGACGGACGCGGCGGCGGAGGAAACGGCGGGCGCGTCCGCGCCGGCGGCCGGCGACGCCACCGCGAAGAATTTGTGGCGCTCCGTTTCGTTCGGCGACGCGGACGAGCACTTTTGTTTTTTCGGCGCCGACGCCGGCGCCGCCGACGACGCCGACGCGCGCGTCGTCGACGCCGCGAACGAAATCGTGCGTTGGATGTTTCGCGAGTGATGTTTTGGGAGAAGAAGCGCGACGGAAGAGAAAAAATATATTAAGAGGATGAATCTCGGCGCGTACCGCCATTCGCGCGTCTCGCGGCGTCGACGACAAAGCTCTCCGCGTCTCGCTCCCTTTTCGGACGCTCACTTGAAGAGACCCTTCCCCTTGTGGTCCCCCTCGCCCTTCTGGCGCTCGTGCTTGCCGAGCGCGGCGGCGCCCGCGATGGCGAGCTCCTTCATGTACAGCTCACCCATCGCCTCGAGCTGCAGGCCGTCCTTGCCCTTGCACAGCTGGAACAGCGGCATCTGGATCGCGGCGGACCACGAGAAGGAGAGGTTCCAGGGGTCCTTGGCCGTTTTTCGTTTGTTGATGGCGTCCAGGCGCGCCGCCGCGTCCTCCAGGCTCTGCCCGCCGGACAGGAAGTTGGCGGTGACCATGGCGGTGGGGAAGCACCGGCGAAACACCTGCAGGTTCGCCTCCGCGATCTCGTCCACGGTGTACGACTGCTTGCAGTCCTTCCCCGGGTTCACCATGTTGGACTTCAAGATCGCCCCCTCCATGTAGACGCCGTGCAGGTTCATCTGGTGGAAGAGCTCAGCCTGCACCTTGACGTTGACCCGCACCGCGGTCTCCAGGTCGTGGTCGCCCTTGAGCGAGATGTCGGGCTCGACGATAGGCACCAGACCCTCCGCCTGGCAGATCAGCGCGTACCGCGCCAGGTCGCGCATGTTCGCCTCGATGGTCAAGTCGGAGGGCTGGCCGGCGGCGACGTCGATCTCCAGCGGCGAGCGCCACTTGGCAAACTCGCACCCCGCCTTCTTGTACTCCTGGCACCGCGCCGCGAGCGAGTCGAGCCCCTGCATGACGGTCGCGCCGCTCTGCCCGGGGAGCTTATACACCTTGAGGTGCGGCTTCACGCCGGGCACGATGCCGGCGTCCATGAGCACCTTGGGGAAGAGCTCGCCGTTCGTGCTGCTCTTCTGGTACAGCGTCTCGGGATCGAGGATCGCGGCGGAGAGGTAATCGCTCGCGCCCTTGGACTCGAACAGAACCTGCCTGTACGCGCGTCGGTTTTCCTCGGTGTTCTCCACGCCGACCGCCTCGAAGCGGTCGCCGATCGTCCCGGGACCCTCGTCGCACGCGGTGATGCCCTTGCCGGGCGTGCCGATCATGGCGGCGATCTTCTCGAGGTGCGCCTTCTCCTCCGCGGAGAGGAACGCGCCGGCGTGGCACGCGCCGATGCCGCTCATGGGGGGGGAGGACGCGGCGGCGCGAGGGACCACCGGCGCGCGCGCGCGCGCGGCGGCACGCGCGCGCGCCAGAGCACCGGCGCGAAGCGCGACCGGGGGAGCCTGGATCGAGGCGAGCGAAGAGGCGGAGGACATCGTGACGACTTGTTTCGTTTCCTTTCTTCCGTCGTGCGGGCGTTCAGAGCGACCGTGCAGAGCGGCGGTGGCGAGGTTCGGTGCGACGAGTCGACGCGAGACGTCGAGACGAAAGGACCTAAGGGGAGCTTCGACAAAAGACGAAGCGCCGCGAGAAGTGCACCTCGTGGGCTGTCGTTCGTTCGTCTCGTGCCGATCGGCAATCGGTGCCAACGCACCTTATCTATTTTTTCGCATTATTACAAATTATTGACTAAGATACCATACATGACTGGTATCAGTGCAAAAAACACACACACTTATTCACACAACACACAAATCGCTCGCTTCTCATCAAAATCAAAACTCGTTTTTTCACGTCAACGAACGCACCGGCGACGCGGTGGTCGTCGTGACTCCCGTGAGAACGTCTCGGTTAGTGGAGGCGGTGGAACCGAGGAGCGCGGCGTCGCTGCCCTTGGCGCTGCTCCCGATCGAGCTTTGCAAGATGGCGTTCTTGTCAGCGACGGCCAAAACGTCGGCCCTTATCTTCTCCCAGACTTGTCTCGCCTCGCGCGCGTCCTTGAACCGTCGCGACGGATTGAAGTGCCAGCACTTTTTAAGGTACCGACGCACGGGCTCCGACAGGAACTCGCACGGCGGCACGAACTTCCCCGACG
>ENA-OUOG01001103-OUOG01001103.1-marine-metagenome-genome-assembly--contig:-NODE-1103-length-32570-cov-4.418429_pt1 | contig 32570 bp, 24 predicted proteins | sample MGYA00248635_ERZ508505 | MGnify/ENA primary metagenome ERZ508505 (study PRJEB26176, sample SAMN06267871) | marine metagenome | isolation source: Saanich Inlet, British Columbia, Canada | place: Pacific... | reverse complement strand
TCCTAACCCCTTCGGATGCGTAACCGTCGAAGCCTTGTCCTCTGTAGACATCAGGCTTATAAAATTTGACCAAGACATCACCACCTGCGAGATCCTCACCAACATCCATGGCGCGCATATAGAGTCGAAATTCAGCCTCTTCGCCATTGGCCATTGATGTGAAAAATGTCCAATCACTCTCACTATAACGGACAAATGATTTCCACTCAATCTTCCATTCTTTTCCGTCACGAATGAACACAACCTCAAAACGCTCTCCCTGTTCTGATTGGCAAATAGTTCCTACCGCGTAAACACCGGGAATATCAAGCGATTGGTAATGCACGGCTCTCACCTGATTTAGCTGAGGTCGGAAACTTGGCCGAGTTGCATAAAACGCTTCCATTTCACGTGATAGCCTAACCCCGTCATAAACATATTGAGCTTTAGCTGCCGCACTCGAGGCATTGAGGAAACCTTTGATAGCCTTCATGCATTTGGGCAGTGCTAATTTTATCGCCTGCTTTTCGGTCTCGATTTGCTCCGTATTCTTTTGCTCAGCCTGCGCTGAGATTGAAGGCACATCCCCGGCTTGATTGAAATAAATCACCACAGCTACAGCTGAAACCACCAGCGATATCCACGCAATTGATATCAACCTCAGTTGCCGCGCTACTTTCTCTTTTTCTGTGGTTTGCTCAACATCGACATCAGCATCGGCTTGCTTCTCGTTGGTTTTGCCACCAGATACAAGATCGCCAGCTCTAACTAGATTCTGATCAAGACTATCTTCGTCGTCCCTAGAGAGAAAACCGTCATCCATTCCCAACTCAGGGCCAATCTCCGCGATCCCTGCCACAGCCTTGCCGCAATGAGGGCAATCCTGGAGATCTGCACCGATAACCTGTGACTCGAAAAGTGAATCACATTCATTGCAGTGGTAATAACCCTTAATCAAATTACTCATTATTTAACGCTAAACTCTGTGTGTTGTTAACCCTGCAAAGATGAGAAAACAACCCAAATTGCCGATTCATCAACGCAGTAACAATCTCGCGAGGTCCAGCTTTCCGAGCTGAACCGGTCACAGGCCCACCTGTAATCAAAATGCCTTTTTCTTGCTTGGCAGCTTCTTTTGCAGCTTCTCTTCGTTTCTTTTCTTGCTCGATTTCCAAGGCAACTTGTTGTTTAAACGCGCGGATGTTCTCATTGCGTAATTTACAAAACTTTCTCATAACAATTCTATAAAGCAAGGTTAGATTGTACATCCGCTCGTCCATTCTCCTATTAAATTTGATAGCCCAAGGTTGTTTAGAACACAAACGCATAGTTGTAAAATAATGAAGAAGGTGATGTATGCTATTAGGGGTGCATTTCAATTCGGTTAACTCATTCGTGTTTTCGTCACACAAATATACTCTAATAATCTCTCTAATTTCATTACAAACGGGGTGTTCATGTTTCACATGAGTAGTTACATATCTTGGAAGTAAATGACTATCTCGTGTATAATTAGTGGAATCAATAAAAGTATTGTAAATCACGCGCGCAAAGTGAACCAATAGGTTGCGTTCGTTGTTGCGTAGAGCTAATCTTTGGTGTTTTAATTCTGGTAGATGTCTTCTTTCAGCACAAGTCAATAGACGCGTATAAGGATACTTTTCTTGTGGAGTCAAGTAAGACCAAATAGTATTCTCGAGTTCAGCAGGCAATTCCTTGAACGTAATTCTATTAGAAATGGATGTCATTGTATTATTTTGTTGTTTTGTTGTCAAGGTTCTTCCGGAAAAGGCTTTCAATTTTTGTTTTGATTTGTTGTATTGTTGTCAAGATTCTTCCAGAAAAGGCTTTCAATTTTTACACTTCAAACATAAAATTGAAAAAATATAAAGATTGCTGTATTACTACAATATACGTGAAATATATCATGAGCGTCCAAATTCTTATTGTCGAAAAAACAGGTGTGTTGAAGGAACAAAAAATTAAATGGAATGGTACAGAGAACTTATACAAAAAAGCGGGATTTAAAACAGACAAAGATTTCAAGGTATTAACGAAATGGAATCTTATTGCAAATCATAAAAAATTCAACATTGAGGTATATGGAAAAATGAGTGGTCGTGCCGGTCAAGAAAACAAATATGATTTCCCACCGCCAATTGATAAGGACTTATTGTTTGGTAATGCGTTGATTATTAATAAGAGCGAAGGAAGCGTTGTATCATTGAGTATTAATGACTGGAATGCAATTTATGAAAAGTTATTTGGTGGATTTGAAGACATAGGCGCAGACGACAGTTCTGAAAGTGAAGAAGAAGACCCTGGGTTATCACGAACAAAGTCGGGTTATTATAAAGATGGGTTTGTAGTAGGAAGTGATGAGAGTGATGAAAGTGAGAGTGATGGTTCCTGGGAAGAAACCCCAAAGAAAGCAAAGAAATCAACAAAGGCAAAGCCGGAAACCAAGTCAAAAAAACAACCATCAAGGAAAGTAAAGAGTGAAGTCATCGAAGAAGTAGAAAGACAAGCAGAACCTAAAAATGAAATCATTTCAGTGAACGACCCAGAATTTGAAGAACTAATGCAATCGGCGAACGAGTTATGCGAAGAAGATTATTTGTAAAATTGAATTAGACAAAATACTTGTAGATATAATAAAAAGTTATAGAAGATGATAAAGACAGCGATTACAAACCCGACCTCTTTCAGAAACAAAATGGCGAAACAGTTTTCAGTAATGTTTCCAGAAGAAAAAGATTATAAAAATATAGAAAAAGCAATCTTTAATTATGCGATTAAAGAATCCACACAAAGAAAAGTAATAAAAAAATGGGAAAACAATAGTTTTGTATCCATTTACATTTCCCGATTTCGTAGTATATTAACGAACTTAAAAAACAATACATTAATAGAACTCATCAAAGCAAATGAAATCACAATTCCACAATTGGAAAACATTACTCATTATGAAATGAACCCATCAAAGTGGAAAGTATTGATTGACAAGAAAATAATCCGAGAGCAAAATGATTTGAATAGCAAGGAGCTACAAGCATCTACTGATATGTTTACTTGTAATAAGTGTAAATCAAAGAAATGCACGTATTATGAATTACAGACCCGAAGTGCGGATGAACCAGCAACTATATTCGTAACGTGTATTAATTGTGGTAAAAATTGGAGGTCTTAGGTGTGCGTATACAACAGTAATAATCCCCTGATAAAAAATACAATAAGAAACAAATATTTTTTATTGTATTTTGTATGTACAATTGGTAGTTCGGTGAGTCATTTTTTTTTAAATAATTTCTAAATCTTGTAATTTCCAATATTCACAGCTGCCATTAGGTAATGGTCGCTTGACAATAAAAGGTATTTTCTTTTCTTCAAATTCCTTCAAGGCAATCAAATAGCCGTCTAATACATTTGGTTCTACTTTAATCATAGGCTTTGCACCTGCTTCTAATTGACTTGCTCGTTCTCCCAATATTTTTGCTCGTTCATATCGTGTAATAAATGGTAATGTGCGATGCAATGGGTCAATAATAACACCTTCCTTATTGCGGGTGACCTTGGTTAATGCCGCGACTTCTTCGTAGTTATGTTGTAGTAGTTCTGGATGAAAACTTTGTAAGAAATGGTTATGTAAATCATCATCTATTTTTTGTAAATAATCTTCACCGTCGTCTTCCTCATCACTGAGGTCGTCAATCAAATTAGAAACAATGTTTGTATTACCCTCGGGGTCTTGTGTTTGGTTTAAAGGTGCAAATATATCTTCTTCATTCAATTCGCCTACATCTTCGTCATCTTCATCAATATCGTCTATATCTCCGTCTTCTTCATCATTCTCATCAGGCGGGGGTGGAACAGTATCTTCATCACTATCGCCGTATAATTCATCATCTACATATTGGGGTTTCGGCTTTTGCTCTGAATCGTTTATTTCTTCTGTGTTCAAAATTTCGTTGTTAAAATCGTCAGCGTCCATTATATAATACTTATAGAATAACTTTCTAAATAGTTGATGACGGAGTTATGTTTCAATTTTACGAATGATTTTTCCATTTGGTATCACATTCATTACAAACATACAAGTAATGCATGTTGTCTTCATCGTACCGAATATACAATACTTCTAATGGCCCCTTAAATCCAGATTTGTTTGAATTACATTCTTGATTCGGGCACGGAATATTATATAGACGGGGTAAGGTTGGGTCGTTCTTTGTATATTCATTTACAATATGATGGAATTTTTGTTCGCTTTTTGTAAAGTCCGTTTTTAATAAGCATACCCCTTCTTGTTGAATGGTATTATCTTTGTCCCCACAGTATCTACAGTAGTATTCAAGTTCATTCTCATTTTCCTCTTTGATTGTAATATAATACATGTTGTCGCATTTCTTGCAAAAGTGCATGTTTTTGTATATAATATAATGCTGTTTTTTTATACTATATTAATTCAATTTTACTTGTAGTCGCAAAGCAACAAACTAAATACTTCTACGAAAAGGGTTAAAAACACCCCCCTATAATACAATATATCATATCAAAATTATGGAATTAGGCAAAATTGAAGGGTCAGATTTAGGAAAAAATGTATCATCATATTCTATCCCAATGAGCGCGTCAAAAGCGACGACCAAACGTAAAATTACAACATTGAAAGGATTTTTAGACTCTCATAAAGCGAAGGACGGAGATGAGATTACTCATACCCGTATTGGCGACCATAAAAGCAAAATATACGGTGGTAAATACAATATTCCAGATGAAGAATTGGAAGAGTTCTTTGCGCTGTATAAAAAAGATATTGTAGATAAGAAAGGTAAAGAATATTTAACAGAGCGTCAATTAGACCAAGGACCGATTGCAATTGATTTAGATTTCCATTATGACTATGAAGTAGATGAAAGACAACATACAAATGAACATATTGAAGAAATGGTTTTGAATGTTTGCGAGCATTTGAAGTCAATGTTTTGTTTTGACGATGAATCATTCAAGGTTTTCATCTTTGAGAAGCCCGATGTAAATCGAGTAGCAGACAAAAAAATAACAAAAGATGGCATACATATTATTATTAATTTATCTGTTGATAAAACGGTAAGCAAATACCTGCGTGAATGTATGCTTCGTGATTTTCCCGACATATTGGCTGAACTCCCTGTAAATAATGTAGATGGATGGGAAGGTGTTGTAGACAATTCAGTGATGTCGCGTAACACAGGTTGGCAGGTATATGGGAGCCGTAAGCCAAATCATAAAGCATACCAGATTACACATATATTTGAGATGAATTTTGATGAAGACGATGGTGAATTCCAATGTGAAACACTCAATGTGAATGAATACTCAAAGAACATTGATTTAATGGAGATTTCTGTTCGTAATAAAAACTGTCAAAAATTATCATTCAAAACAGCATTCATTCCCCAATATGAACAATTGTTAAAGAGTTCTGCTCCACAAGCATTGGATGTATCCCCGCGTAATAATGCTATTCAAGCGATTGCGTGTATGACTTCGTTCAGTTTCAGCACATACGATTTGATAAAAATAAACACAAAAGATGAGTTAGACCGTTTGTATAATAACTATTTGTTATATGTCGAAAGCCAAGGAACGTTCAGTGAGCTGCGTGATATTATTCCATTAACACTTGCCTTACCGGGAACTTATTATGAAAACGGGAGTTATGAAAAATGGTTTCGTGTTGGATGTGCATTAAAGAATTCTTGTCCGGACGACAATCGTAATCTATTATTACCCCTATGGTTGAAGTTCAGTTCTCAGAGTTCTACTTTTAATTACAATTCCATTCCAGAATTGGTACAGAACTGGGACCGGAATAGTGTGAAAGAAAATGGGAAATTCCTTACTTATAAGTCGATTGCTTATTGGGTAAAGCAAGACAATCACGCCAGTTATAAGGAAATATGCGACAATTCTATTTACAAACAATTGTATAAAGTTGTGAATGAAACGTTGGAGGACCCCAATGGGATGTGTGGTGAGGCAGAATTAACCAAATTGTTGTATATTCTTAAGGGAGAACAATTTGTGTGTGCTGCGTTCAGTGGGAATGGACTTTGGTATCAAATTGTTAACGGACGCTACATTGAAAACGATTGTGGGGTTAGTTTACGTAATTATATTATGACTGGTTTCCGAACATTAATTAGTGGAGAAATCCATAAGAAGATGAACGCTGGTGGAGCAAACATTTCTATTAGTAGCAAAGAAACCAAGAAGACTGAACTGGGAACACTAAAAAATATTTATACAAAGCTCGGGCGCGAACCAGATGCTAAGAAAATTATGTCTACGGCAAAGCATTTGTTCTATGAACAAAACTTGGGAAGCAAGTTAGATTCAAACCCAGAATTGCTGTGTTTCAATAATGGTGTATATGATTTCCATGAAGGATGTTTTCGTGAACCGCGTCCGGATGATTACTTGTCCAAATGTACCAATATTAATTACATTGAATTGACTGACCAACATAAACCAATCGTACACGAAATTGAAACATTCTTACATCAATTATTCCCAGAACCAGAATTGTATGACTATATGTTTGATTTCCTGGCGTGTACTTTGAATGGAACTTCGAATGGGAAAAACCAAAAGTTCAATATGTGGATTGGTGATGGTGCAAATGGTAAGTCCGTATTGATTACTTTAATGGAGGCAGTATTAGGTGATTACAAGGTTGATGTTCCCACATCATTGATTACTGAAAAGCGTGCTCGCGTGGGACAACATTCTGGTGAATTATTAGACACCAAGGGTGCTCGTTTAGCAGTCATTAATGAGCCAACCAAAGGCGAAAAAATAAACGAAGGTGTTATGAAGCAATTAACAAGTAATACGGATAAAGTCACTGCCCGTGCTATGTATAAAGAACACGAAACCTTTGTCCCACAATGTTGTTGGGTATTAGCGAGTAATGTGTTAATGGAAGTAGGAAGCAACGACCACGGTACGTGGAGACGTATTGATGCGGTTCCTTTCAAGTCATTATTTACAGCAAATCCTGTGAAGAATGACCCATTAAAACCTTATCAGTTTCCAATTGACCCCGAAATCATTAACAAGTTTGATTCTTGGAAAGAAGTGTTTGCTTCTATGTTAGTCAAACGAGTAATGCAGACAAAAGGTATTGTAAAGGAGTGTAAAATTGTCCGTGAGTCGAGCGATAAGTATAAGCAAAAACAGGATGCTTTCTCACAGTTTGTTGCTGAAAAGATTATTGTAGAAGAAGGCGGTAAAATTACAAAATCAGAATTGACCACAAGTTATCGTATTTGGCACGAACAAAACATCGGAACACGTGCTCCGCCAGGACGCGAGCTGTTTGAAAACCTGGATAAACTTCATAGTCGCAAACCGAGTGAAACCAAATGGATGAATATTCGATTGAAATATGATAATGATGATGATGACCCAGATGATGACTGTTAATATGGAGTTATCAAAATAAAAAATATTTATACGTTATAAAGCACAAATATTTTTATTTCTCGTATGGTTCAAAGGTTATGAACGCCCAAACATAACGCAATACCCCCAAGACAAGCTTTTCAATGTAATAAATTACAAAAGGTAATACTGCCAAAGAAATTATAACCAATATTCGCAACCCGAGACCTTCACGTTGTGTTATAGATAAGAAGAAATATGCGTATATCAACAAGACAATAAAATACACATAAAACAATATGGTTTCAAGTCCCTTTGTTCGCATATGATATGGCTCCAACAAATTCGTTTTCTGGTCTCCTCTTGTCAATTTATTTAAAATATCATCTTGCTGTTCTTTCAGTGCTTTATTTTCGGAAAGTAGCATCTGATAACTTGTCTTATTTGTTTGAATTGCATCTTTTTGAACACTTGCTTGGCTACTATTCAAATAACTAAAATAGCTGGTGTATTGTGCGAGTGCGTCCTCATCATCCGCATTCAATTCATTCACATTGTCCGTTTCACGTTCTATTATTGCGATTTGTGTATTTAAGTCATCGATTTGCCCTTGTAATACTTCAATTTCCGCCTCCAATACGTTGATTTTCGATTGTAGGTCTCTTATTTCGGTTCGTTTGTTATTATTAGAAGCACGAAGGCTATTTATTTGATTTTGATAATTACGAATAGCAAGTTCATGGGACTGAATTTGAGATTGAAATTGGCGAATATCATTTCTCCATGTTCCAATGTTTTGTTCTAATCGTTGTCCTTCATTCATAGTATAAAGTTATATTATAGATACATATTTTTCGTATAATAGATGGCATATTCCCAAATGTATAACCAAAAAGGCAATACAACCAATGGTAGCAACACAATTAACATACTAAATAATGTTCGCTCATAACGCAAAGTAAAGTAAGTATATGCTAACACAAACCAACAAAGGAAGAATACGATTAATAAAACGTTATTGAACACCTGGAAACCGGCTCTACGTTGATGCTGATAATATGATTTTCTACCATCACTACTGTATTCGCTATCCATTTTGTTTGTAGTCTTTTCTAATTGTTCATTTTGCTTTGCTAACCGATTATAACTAAACCCTTTTTGTGTATTATCAACACTATCAAACCATTTTACATTGAACATTGTTGTCATTATGGCACCAATCGATGTTCCTAATGCGGATTCATTGATATCTTTTGATACTAATGCATTGCGATAATCCAATTCTCTATTTTCACGTGTCAATTCCAACGATGGTATTTCGTCTTCTAACACATCTTTCTCATCTTCCAAGGACGTAATTGTATTGTTCATAGATGCCTTGGTTGTATCCAAACGCGCATTATCACGTACATAATGGTTTCGCTCTCCTTCTTTACTTCGACGAACGCCACTTAATCGATTACTTGTACTGTAAGCATCATTACGTTGTCGCAATAATTGGTCGTTTTGACGTCGAAGATTATTCACATGTTCGATTTCCCGCTGACGTTGTCGTTCTTGATAATTCGCATAACGACGTCCTCCGCGTCCCCTACGGCGGTACCCTTCAATAATAGTATCATCAAAATTCTCCATTAAAACTACCATTTAATAATATTCAAGTTATAATATTATTAGATTTTTATGCCTTTACAAAGTTCTCCGTTGCGTGTGTTCCATCTGCTAAATATTTATGGGTAAATGTTTCTGTTGTTGTAGCATCGCTTGTTCCTTCCAGCTCACACATATTTGTTGATTCGTTATATTCCATTCCGCTTCCACAACAATTGGAACCAACACACGCTATACTTCCAATATCATAAGTTCCGTCTACTGGTTCTCCCGCACTACGTGCTCTTGCTGTTTCATTTACACCATCCGGTGGTGATTTACGTAATTCATCGTAATTGGTCTTCATACGGGTATGAATAACAATGAATTTATGGAAACAATAAACAAGAGCAAGAACAATCGCAATTACACTAATCAATGTAAATAAAAAACTTGGAATGAATGGTAAATAATACTCACCAATCATACTTAAGTAAACGACTAATAATGCAATAATGACTACCAATGCCATTTTATTGTATTCTACTTGTCTTGATTGTTGTGCTCCCTTCAATAACACCTCACGGCGTTTACCAACCATTTTATTATCCAATTCATCCTTTCGCATTTGCAATTCATCTTGCTCTTCCTTCAAAATATCAGATACTGTATCTTGCATTGTTAATACTTCTCCACTGGTAGTCGTTTGTTCGTTCATAGAACTATTCAATTCATCTAATTGTTGTTGTATTTGTGTAGAAGCAGCACTCAATTGTGTATCATCAGTAATTCCAGATAAATCATTTACGGATTGACGAAGTGATGCTAAATAGGTTTGTGTATCAGTATTACTCATTATATAGTAATATTGAGATAATTAGTTCATTCTCATCATTATCATCCCGATTAACAATGATACGCCTGCAACAGAAGCAAAAAATAATACTTGTTCATTGTTTCTCACCATTGCATCTAACTCTTGCGCACGAACTTCTTTTGTGTTTCCAATATATTTATGACCTAATTGTTCTTCGTATTGATATTTTGGATCATTTTGTAATTCATCTTGTAATCCATCTCCATACTCATTGGTTATTTTATCTATTTTGTCCTTGATTTCAAAATGTTTTTTATTAATTTTATCAATATTTTCTTCTTGTACCTTTACTGTACGCTCCAATGGTGCGACTTGTTGGTCTAAAATTACATTATCTACATTCGAAGTACCACTAAGGACATCATTTGTATATGTATACCCTTGAAATCCTTCATTGCTCATTAAAAAGGGTGTTTTTTTTGAAGTTGTATGGTCTAAATTATTTTGATTCATAAATTATATACATTACTATTAGGTTTTATTGTTTTATTTTGCACCTCTTACCATTTTATAGATAACCAATCCTGTCGCGATGACTGCTAAACCCCCCGTAATCATCCCTAATTGATTGTAATCTATAATGTGTGGGTTTGTTTCTTTTGGGTCTTTATTATTTGTATCTACAATGTCTTCATCTTCTATTTCCTCTTCTTCTATTATACCATCAAACCTTTCAACACTTGGATATGTCATTCTTAATACACCTCGTTTCAAATTTATAAATGTATCTACCACTTCACCGTTCGATGTTTGGCGAAGTTTTCCTTTCATATTATTACGGTCTTCCATTCCTTCTATGGTATTGGTATTGGTATTTTTTTTACGATTCTTCACTTGTTTGGTTTCATTCAATTTTTCTTTTTTCATTTCTTTTTCTTCGTCCGTTAGCGTATATAACAAGGGTGTGCCGATTAACCTCAACATAGAAATGCGAACCCTGTCGAACCCAACAGGCATTTGTAGGATAATCAAGCGAAAGGTAGAGTACTTTTCCGGTGAATTTACGTGAAACATACGAACTAATTGTCCGCTTGGTGTGCTATCCTTTGTTTGCTGATTATCTAATAATGACCACGTGTCATTTGAACTATCTTCGTTTTTACCCACCAACATAAATTTACGTGGAAAATTGTTATTATTTGCAAATAATGGGGTTGCTAAATAATATTCTTGAAGATATACTTGATAAGGTAGGGCAATCTCAATCCATTCCCCTTTTATTTCATAAAACTGTTCATCACTCCCCACGTTTGTTATGAATGTGTTTTCATCCATTCCACCTCCTTGATAGTTTGATGGGAACGATTTACTATATGGAGATTGTTTGTAAGCGGGATAACTCATTTTCATCCCATCATAATTTTCATTGTTTTTGTAATTACACTCCCACATCGTTGTTAAGTCGTTATTAAATACATTGTATGCCATAGTAGCTTCATTTGCATACGAGGAAGCACGGATTGTATATAATCCGTTTGCATCCAATTGCTCATTCGCAGGTAATTCTTGTATTATTTGACTGTTTGATTCAAAATTTATTTCATTTTGTAGAGGAACTATCTGAAATGGAGTATTCTTACTAGTCATTCTATATAATGTATATTGATATTATACATTATCTATTTATTCCATTTAAAAAAAATATAATACAGCATTGTCGTTCCTAAAACTGTTAGCATCATATTTGTATACATAGTATATCTGTGTTCACGGTCAAAGTCTTGCTCCATCGAATTGATTTTGCTTTTATTATTTGTGCCTACTTCCGCATTCATAATCGCAACATCATTTCGCATTTTTTGTAAATCTTTGTGTCCTTTCACCATTTCGTCAAATTCTCGTTTAAAAGAAGCACTTAGGGTAATATCTCCTTTTACAGGGGAGTCTTGTAGGGTCTGTATCTTCTCCTTTGTGGTTTCATATGCGTCTAATACATATTCTTTATCCATTTCTTCTTCTCTACAATTTAATACATTATCTGGGTTTTCAGTAGAACTATTACATCGGACATATTGCGCGTACTTTTGATTGAAATCATCTATGGCATCTTTTAATTGGGTCTTATCCATCAACGACATTCCTTCTATTCTTGGCATATTGTTCATTGTTCGATTTCTTTTATATTATGGGGCTATTTTTCTATTCCTATAAATTAAATATATGATTAATCCAATCCCTAATGTTAAATTTACGGTATTTAATAAGGTAAAGTGAAACATGTCTAAAGAATCGTTGTATTTCTCTTCTGACCCACTATGATTTCCTTGTTTTTTATAAATGTTATCTGCGTATTGTTTATTTTTACATAATTCACGACGAAAACAAGGCATACCATTACGAATAGTATCACTTCCTTGTGTGATTCCTTCATTTGCCAAATCGGTACATTGTGTTGCAAAATCATATTCTACGGTCTCTCCATTGTCTTGTGTATATTTATTTTCATCTGCTTCACTCAATATGGTTACACAGCTCGCGTCTGTTGGCATCATATTGTTTTCTTGGGCACTTACATAAAAAAAATCATTTGAATTAAATCCTACAATTGTCTGTTCCGACATATATATATCAATCATATTTTATATTTTCTTTCCTATTTTATGCTGCTTAATTTACACATACGCGATAATAATTGTATTTCATTGCCGTTTCACTTTTTCTTTCAAACTCAACAATATCTCCGGGACGAAGACATATTGCCAATGCTTGTGGGTCAAATCTGGAAATCTCTGGTAATTGCTTACTGTTCTGAATACTGAATTTTTGTTTGAATTCTAATACTTGTTCTTCGTTTAATATAGAACACGGTGGTACATATTGATGTTTCAAAACATTGTATTGCAATCGCTTCATATTATGGACGACCACCATAAACTTGTTTTGCTCCCAAACATATTTCAATCTTGAAACAAGTGTATCGTTCGGTTCATCGTTCGTAATAATAATCAATGTATCTTCTACATTTAAAGCATTCTCGATTTCAAATAACTCTTCTATCAATTCATCTAAATGCTTCTTTGCAAATGTTGATTTCGTTGTATCAAAGAAATGAATGTATACTTTTTTATTATCTGTTTCCCGTTTTACAAGCATATCCATTTGCTTATTTTCATTCATTACATCCACCGCATTGATACTGAAATTTTTGTATTCAGATACATCATACCCGATTTCTTCCAATTGTTCAAGAACATTCAATCGGGCATTGTATAATTTTAAAACTCTGTTAGACGACATTTTACTATAAATAAAAAGGATACTTTTTTATTTATGTTATTCACTAATCAATTTTTATCAAATGTTTATCAGAACAACTTTTTTATCACAAAATTTGAAAAATCAAACATACCTCCACCACTCTTTTCCTCACTCTTCTCGTTATTCTTTTCTGTGCTGTTTGCGACTGGATTTTCTAAGACATTACCCATCGATTGTGTTGTATTTGGCGTTTCCACACTGGGTGTTGTGCCTGACGTTTCCACATTAGGTGTGGAATTTGTGTTGATATTTATCACAGGTGCATATGTCATTCCCATTGGGGAGGTTGTTTGTGGTATTCCCATCTGCGGTGTCGTAGGACGTTTTGCAATATCCATGACCGTGACAACTTGAACAGGGTCTAATGGACTTACTGATTGTCCCACAAAATTCGTATCTAATTCAATGGTTAAAAACTTACCATCAATGTCTGTAATATTCCATAAACGACCTTCAACTTTATCCCTCAAATAAATTACCTCATCTCCAATTGAGTATTCTTTTGCACGTGTTTCCAGCATTGACTCGTTGCTGTTTTGTGATGGGGTTGTTTGTGGTACTCCGAATGAGGGCATAGGAGGTGATTCTGGTCTGGGTCGAATATATTCTGCGGTAGTTACAATTGTAGTAGAAGAATCGGATGGACTTGCCATTGGACCCACATAACCAGGGTCAAGTTTAATCGTGATTAAATGCTCGTCAATGTTTGTGACACGCCATAGTCTGTTTTCTACCTCATCCTTCAAATAAAACACTTGGTCTCCTACGGAATATTTTGACGCTTCTTGTTTCAAGCTATCCCACTGACCATCCACAGGGCTGCCTTCGGGAGTTCTGGGTGAAAACATAGGTTTCTCTTCTGAGCCCACAGGACTGGGAGTGCCATATATATATTTATATAACTCATCTGGGTCTGTTGGTGATTTATCATCTTTTTCTGGGAGTGTGCTTTCCATAGAAGGTTGTTCGTCTTTCGAGGTAACATCCAATGTCGGGAATGCACCCACATCCTTTAATCTTTCTTGAATACTCTTTTGTAGTTTGTTGATAACAGCAGCATCTTCTGCCTCAGGCATATACATCAAATTGTGAATATTCTTGGAAAATGACATGTTGCCAATTTGGTCAATTGTATCTTCGGTAATAATACGCATTTGGACGTTAATTGTTTGTAGCTCTTGCATTAACAACTTGAATGTATATGGAACACAAATAATACTGAAATCACGACCATACTTGGACATTTGCTGTATTTGGAAATCATCACTATTTAATGAGCCCGAATATTGTAACGGCCCATCTGCCATAGGACTTAACATTACATTCTTCTCGGGATTATAAACACTCATCATACCCGTTTTATTACAGACCGCAAAGTAATACTTATCACCGCGCTCCATCATAGATTCATTCAAAAACGCAGCAGCACCGTGTGAAATAACTGAATCACGCTCCATTTCTCCTATACGCAACCCGCCATCATTCGCTCTTCCTGAAACTGCTTGCCGGGTCAATGCTGTTCGCGGTCCCTGCGCACGGTAATTGATTTTGTCTTTTACCATATGTTTCAATCGCATATAATAGTTGGGTCCCATAAATATTTCGCTTTCTATTTGCGTCCCATCCATTCCATTGTATAATATTTCATTTCCACTTGAATGATACCCTAATTCGTTCAACATATTTCCAAACACTTGTACTTTGCTACCTTTATTCTGAAAAGCCGTACAGTCGCCATATCCACCTTGTAACACGGCCGCCTTTCCGGTAATACATTCCACCAAATGCCCGATTGTCATACGCGATGGAATTGCGTGAGGGTTGATAATTAAATCGGGACGAACACCGTCTTTTGTAAATGGCATATCACACTCTTTTACAACTAATCCCACGGTTCCCTTTTGTCCTGCTCTTGACGCCATTTTATCACCTATTGCTGGGATACGCTGTTCTAAAACACGCACCTTTGCAATGCGCTTTCCTTCTTCATTGTCTGTAATGAATGTTTTATCTACAATACCTAATTGTCCTTTCTTTGTTGTTTTTGATTCATCCACATACTTTTCACTTTCTTCGGATTCACGAGAAACCATACCAATCAATACGGTTTTATCATTTACTTCTGTTCCTTCACGAATAATACCATATTCGTCTAACATACTGTAATCATACCCCGTTTTTGTACCAACTACATCATTCTGCGATTCAATATTCACAAATTTCTTTTGTGTGATGTTGCTTGACACTTTGCTCTTTTCCTCATGACTGGCATAAGTAGAAAAATAAGTGGTGCGGAACAATCCGCGCTTGATAGCTCCTTCGTTTACTAAAATCGCATCTTCTACATTGTATCCTGTATAACACATAATAGCAACGATCGTATTCTCCCCGTATGGGTTCTCCTCATTGTCAATGAATTCCAAATAGCGGGACTTTACCAAGGGCACTTGACCATAATTCAATAATACGGCTGTCTTATCCATACGCATATTGTAATTTGTATGGTATAAAGAACAAGCTTGTTTGCTTTGACCACAAGAAAAAGAATTACGTGTAGCCGGATTGTTTTCTGGAAAGTTTATTAGATTACACATCATACCGAAAATAAGGGATTCGTGTATTTCCATATGCGTATGTGCGTTGGTATTTTCTAATTCTTCATAACTCAATGCAATCAGTGCTTGTTCGGTTTCATTTGTATCAATATAGTCAATTATAGCTTTATTCTTGTGGAAACGTTTGATTTGCATCAATTGTCCTTCATTATCTTTCTTTTCATCAGGAGTAATTTCATACAACTCTTCCATATCATAAAATTTATTATCACTTAACACTACTTCTTGTTTGCGCTGATTCATTCCCAATACGAAATCATTCCAATGTAAATTATCTTCTTTTAGTTGCTTTTGGAATTGAACATTTTCAAAGGACATCTTCTTTGTTTCATTATCTTTGTAGAAAATTGGACGACATACACGGCCACCATCTGTGTAAAAATAAACGGTTTGTTCTTGTATATCGAAAGAAATACTCGTATAAATAGGAATCAATCCTAAACGACGGTGTAATCGCATGGTTTCTACCATTTCCAATGGACTATCCACACACCCTGTCCAATACCCATTGATAAACAAACGAGCGTGTTTAGACACCCATAAAGGATTATGGTCATCCAAAAAATGAATAGGGAAATGTTTTTGTAAGTATTCGATTAGTTCTTCACGCGAATAACTTTCTGTAACATAAGTCGAAATGGATAAGTGTTTATGAATACCAATATTACCACCATCAGGCGTATCAATGGGGTCAAACATACCCCATTGTGTTGCATTCAACAAACGAGGACCTACGACTTTTGCAGTTGCGTCCAGTGGTAGGTTTGTTTTACGCAAATGACTTTTTGCGGAATTCGACGACAATCGATTCAAATCTTGTAATGCCCCGATACGTTTGGTATGGCTATACGCACCCCAATCTCCTTTGAATGCCTTTCGGAACCCTTCTTCCAATAATCGCTGACCGAAAATAGCCGAATGCTTCTGTCGCACCAACTCGTATAAATCTTCCCCATAAGAACCGAACTGGAAAGTAATGTTTTCCTCAAATCCTAAATGAATGTTATGTAGTTGGATTTTGTAATATTCACGAAACAAATCATACATCATAGACCCGACCAGTTCAACACGTTTAAACTTGTAATTATCACGGTCGGTTAATGGTTCATTACCATTGTATACTAATAGCAATTTCAAAACGATGTGTCCCAAGAAATATGCCTTTTCATTGAAATTTAATTCGCCAATATGAGGCAAAAAGTAATCGGCTAATATTTCCATGACATAGTCCACCGTGCCTCCTTTTGTTAATAGACGAATATAATCGATTGCTTGTTGCTGGGTGAAAATATTACCTGCATCATATACTGATGGAACCAGTAAATCCTCCAATTGACTATACTTTTCGCGGTCTAACAAACAATATTCTACGATTTCCTTGTCGCTTAGAATACCTAATGCGCGAAACACAATAAATAATGGAACGGGTTTTCTTACGTTGGGAATCGCTACTACAATATTCTTTTGTGAGTAGGTTGCATTTGGTGCTTGTAACTTGACAGCCAAGGTTCGCACGGGTTTGGATACATTCTCCGAAACAGAACGGATTTCAGCAGAATACAAATACTTTTCATCTCCGTCTTCACGAACGTACATCATATTGTTTCCAAATTTTTCTTGGGGAACTACGGTCTTTTCCTTTCCATCAATAATAAAATATCCACCCAGGTCATTTTTACATTCACCCATATTAAATCGCATTTCGCGTGGTAATTCGTGTAATATACAATAATCACTTTGAAGCATTATTGGGAACCGACCTAAATATACTTTTTCCATAGTCAGTGTTCGGTGTTGCACTTTTCTTCCATATACATCTTCTTCCACAGATTGCGCGGTTAGCTCTTTGATTAACACGCTTTGTTCTGCTGAAATTTCTTCAACTTGTTTCTTCTTGCGCTTCTTTTTCTCTTTCTTTTCGTTTCCACCCTCAAACATGCCTTGCTCGTATTCCCGATTATCTACTATATGAGAACTATCTCCGCCAACAATCGCTGGGTCATCGTCTTCCTCCAAGATATCCGTAAATTCGACGTCAACATCGTAATGAATCGTCATACCATATGTCATATCCCGCAAACGGGCTTCATTTGGAAACATATAATGAGATGCATCTTCGTCATAAATAATCGGTTTTCCAAAATAGATTTTATTACCTTCTTTACCACCCAAATACATTAAACATTCTTGCTTATACGTTTCGGTAGCTTTGTCATAATTTACTTGTAATTTCAATGGATTACTATCTTTGAAGATTTGGTATATGTCTTTTTTGAAAAAATGATTATATGAGTCGATATGATGTCTTACTAAACATTGTGGATTGTCTTCAAAATGTTTTCTTATGATTTTCCATACATCAGCATTTTCCATTGCTTTGAATTGTATATAATCTATATAGATTGTTATCTTTATCTCAAAACTCTATATTTTCATTTGTATGTAAATAATCCATTTAAATATAACTAACGAAATTATCCATATTCAAAGAAGCAAACATATATGTGTGGTATATTTGGTATATTATCTGCCAAAAGTAATCAAGTCTTGTCAAAAACCCTTTATGAAACCATATTAGATGCATTGAAGGAATTACAAAACCGTGGATATGATTCATCTGGTATTGGTTTACAACCCCTATCCGCAGAGTGGTTGCTCCAAAAAGATTCTTCCACGCAAACGACAACCTCCATTGAAAAGCTGGAAAGTAAAACCTATCTTATTCCTACACATAAGAGCATTCACGTTGGTTTTGGACATAACCGTTGGGCTACACACGGCGCCAAAACCGCGTTGAACGCACATCCTCATATTTCCAGTAATGGTGTTGTTGGTGTCGTCCATAATGGTATCATTGAAAACTATCAAGAGTTAGAAGCGTTCCTCATTGAAAATGGATTTCAATTCATATCAGAAACCGACTCCGAAGTTATTCCTAATTTGATTGCATATTACTATAAAATCGATAAAGACCCTATTATTGCCATTCGTCATAGTATTGAACGGCTACAAGGAACTTACGGATTAGTTATTATTTTTAATGGGGTCAGCTTATATGGAGTCAGTTCAGGTTCTCCGTTATTGTTTGGACATAATTCTGGATACGGTATGTTCAGTTCAGAACCAGCGGGGTTTTGCAACCTGGTAGATACGTATGTTACACTGGATAAAAATGATATATGTGAAATGGTATTGGAAAATGACGGGGTTTGTGTGCGAACGCAAAATATATATACGGAAAAAAAGGTGCCTGATATTTTTGAAACACTGTCAACACCGAACGAACATAAGCATTGGACTCTAAAAGAAATCTATGAACAACCCACGGCAATTATCAACACGCTAAACAACGGTGGTCGGATTTACGATGATTTACACGTAAAATTAGGTGGATTGGATACATGTAAAAAAGAATTGGTAGAATGCCAACATATGGTATTCCTTGGGTGTGGGTCTTCTTTTTTTAGTGCGTGTATCGGAGAAAAATATTGTAAGAAATGGTGTAATTTTCAAAGTGTGGTTGCGATTGATGGTTGTGAATTTGAAGAATGCGATATTCCCTTACACGGTAAAGTATGCTTTGTATTTATTTCTCAATCGGGCGAAACAAAGGAACTACATAAGTGCCTACAACTTATTCAAAGCAACACCGAAAAAATGTCTGATTACGTTACAGTTGGAGTCGTAAATGTTGTGGATTCCCTTATTTCACGTGAAGTTAAATGCGGGGTTTACTGTAATAGTGGGCGAGAACGCGGGGTAGCATCTACCAAATCTTTTACATGTCAAACCATTTGTTTGTCCCTTATTTCTTTATGGTTTTCACAAAATCATTACCAGGATTCGCAACGCAATGCTATTTGTAGAAATATTATTTCAGATTTACAAGAAATCTCGCCCAAGTGTTCTACTTTGTTTTTACAAGAAGCACAAGTTCAATTGCAGAAATTATTGTCTAAATTCAATAGCATTACAAAGGTGTTTCTTTTAGGAAAGGGAATCGACTATTTTATTGCAAAAGAAGCTTCCCTCAAATTAAAAGAAATTGCATATGTACACGCAGAAGCCTATTCAAGTAGCTCATTGAAGCACGGCCCGTTTGCATTATTGGATGAAGATTTCCCTGTAATATTAATCGATACACAACCAGAATATTATATTAAAAATGATATTGCCATTCAAGAAATAAGTTGCCGAGGTGCTCCCATTTTTATTTTCACAAACCGTTCTATGGGAATAAAGGAAAATCCAAATATTATTAAGGTTCCTTCTTCCAATTATAGTTTTTTATTCGTTCTTATCTATTTACAATTATTTGCATATAATCTTTCTATTCAACGGAATATTAATCCTGATATTCCACGAAACTTGGCAAAAGTAGTCACGGTTGAATAATTTTCTTGTTTATTATATATAATAAAAAATGAACGGTGAACAAAACACTGTTTCTGCCTTGTTTGGTCCCCTTCCAAAGGACTTTTGCTTATACTTCTACATCCTAACTATTCTCAACTTTGTTGTATTGATTATTTTCCTTGTTTCCTCTTTCTTTATTGGTATTACTGAAAAGAAGAAAATGGGATACTTTATTCAAGTTTTATCACTGGCTATGGTGTATTTGGTTGTTTATTTCCAAAATAGACTAATGACCACTATTTGTTATAGTGCTCTTGAATAAATTCATTGTGCGTAATAAATACACGTATATTTTGAAAATATAATATAAAAATGGATATTCTATATTATAGCAATTACTGCAAACATAGTCAAAAAGTCGTACAAAGTTTAGTAAAAGGTAATTTACAAAATAAGCTCAGTTTTGTTTGTATCGATACGCGCAAACGCGACCCAAAAACCGGACAAGTGTATATTTCAATAGAAAATGGTTCAAAAGTCGTGATGCCCCCTAACGTCCATAGTGTTCCCGCATTATTGTTGATTAACCAAAATTATCGAATTATCCTCGGCGATGAAATCATCAAACACTATCATCCTGAAATCTTGAAATCGCAATCCAAAGCCGTCCAAGGAAATGGAGAACCTATGGCTTATCAGTTAAACAAATCCTCCGGCGGTACCAATATTGTTTCCGAACAATTCACTTCTTACGATATGAGCCCCGATGATTTAAGCGCAAAAAGCAATAGTACCAATCGTCCTATGTATGACTACGTTACTGTTAATGGGGATGGCGCAAGTATTGCTACACCTGACGATACCTATAAACCAAACAAGGTTGGTGGTGATGTAACTGTTGATAATTTACAACAAAAACGTATGGACGAAATAAACCAAATTTTACCTAACAAACAGCCTATGATTATGTGAGCGTAGTATAACAATATGGAAAATAATTTTATACATAATTTTTGCGAATCTCGGTTAACAAATAATCAACCCCCCGAAATATATAATTCATACACTTCATTATGTATTGTATATTTTACATATCTCCTATTTTTTGTATAGTTCATTTATAAAGTGGTTTAGAATGGTGCGTTAAAAATTTTGAAAAAAGCATTTAGAAGTATATATATACTATATATTATGGCAACGAAGTCGTCTTTCTTGAAGGCATATAACACTCACTTTTTTGAATTCTTGGATGATGTTATCCGTATTTTACCCGATGACCCCGCTATTCAAAAGGCACGCAACTCTTTTGAAACAATTAAAAAAATGAACCCTACTTCCTTATGTAAGGCGTGGATGAAATTTGTATATGCCCCTTACAAAGATGTTATTGATGCCGGTGATATTTCGTTCTTTTACGATAAGGACTATGGGGCGGATGTAGCACACTTACCAGATGCAAAAGAAATCTTGTCTATTATTGATAAAATCCGCATGCCCATTAAGACTATGGACGAAACCAATAAAGCACATTGTACCAAGTATGTTCAAAATTTGAGTAAGATTGCTATGATGTATAACCAAGCTTCTTAGGTTCACTCAAATAACAATACTATAATTTACAATATTGTCTGTATATTATATAAATATTAATGGAAACGCAACAAGAACAACTAACAGATGGTAATATTCATAAGGCAGTGAAACTTTGGTGTAGTGATCAAGCGCAAGCGAATAACAAGTATGGTAATATCTCACACTGGAACACCAGTAAAGTGACGGATATGGATCAGCTATTTAGAAACATGAGTGACTTCAATGATGATATCAGTGACTGGGATGTATCGAATGTGACGAATATGCGGGAGATGTTCGCTTATGCCTCTGCCTTCAACCAGCCTATGGGGGAATGGAATGTGTCGCAGGTGGCAGATATGGGGCGTATGTTCTTTGATGCCTCTGCCTTCAACCAGCCTATAGGGCAATGGAATGTGTCCCAGGTCACGACTATGGAAGGTATGTTCTGGAATGCCGTTGCCTTCAACCAGGCGATCGGGCAATGGAATGTGTCCCAGGTCACAAATATGGGAGTTATGTTCGAGCATGCCCGTGCCTTTAACCAGGATATCGGGCAATGGAATGTGTCCCAGGTCACAGATATGGGATGGATGTTCGATGGTGCCGCTGCCTTCAACCAGGCGATCGGGCAATGGAATGTGTCCCAGGTCACTAATATGGAAAGTATGTTCCAGAATGCCGCTGCCTTCAACCAGCCTATCGGAGAATGGAATGTAGGCAAGGTGGAGAATATGCAATCTATGTTCGCTTATGCATCTGCCTTCAACCAGGATATAGGGAAATGGAATGTGTCCCAGGTCGCAGATATGCGTAGTATGTTCCAGGATGCCGCTGCCTTCAACCAGGATATTAGTGATTGGATAGTAATAAAAAACCCCGATATGAAATATATGTTTGATGGAAGTGGATACACATATCAAGAACCAAATGTTGAAAATGCCAGGCAACGTTTTAATGACAAAAAACAGCTAATGCTTCTTGGTCATAGAGCCGAAACGGAGGACCCGGATAATAAAGATAGTATGCCTGAAGCACAAAGAAAGGTACTTTATAATCGTGACTTACGTCGTACTACCAACGCATTTTTAGGTGGAAATAGAAGAAGAAAGAGTCGTAAAAGAAAATATAAAATAATTAATAATAAATCAAAAAAGAAAAACATTTCAAAGAAAAGAAAACAAAGTAAGAAAAAAGGTAAAAAAACAAAGAAAAATTAAACGTTAATTAATAATGACCATTTTGATGATGCATCGTTAGAATAACAAATAATAGCGTATGTTATTTGTTATTGACAAAGTTATCAATATTTTTTATGTTTCTATTCTCAAAAATAAAATTTCCATTCCCAACTACTTAACGTGTCATATACGTGTGTCAAAAAAATACCTGGGTGCACCAAGTAATACAACATTACTTCCCCATAACTACCATTACAAAGTTGTTTATGTTCTTCTGATAATTCAATGTAATTTATATTTTGCTCTTCGCGTAATGTCTCCATTTTTGCTATGTTAGAAACCAATTAAATACCTTTAATTAGTTTCTATTAATTCTTTTCTTTCCCTTTTCTCGACCTGCGTTTGTTCTTTTGTTTTTTCTTCTGTGTTACGCTTTTCTTCTTTTGCTTTCTTTTTCCTTTTACTGATACGTGCTTCTTTTTCGTTTTACGTGTTTTTTTATTCTTTTTATATTTTCCTCCTCCGAAGTACGCGGCACCATTTGAGTATCTTGTGTAGTGCTATATTCCATTATAATATATATATATATACTATCCCACTTTCTCATAACGAGGATGAAAAAGTATTTATACATCCATTAAATACAATGTATAATGTGGATGCTCTCCTTCAAAATAGTTAAACATATCTTTCTTTGTTAGTTTACGTTCTTTCTTATGTATAATCCGGTGTTTATACACTTCATTATGAATTTGTTCTAATGCAAACCGCCATTTCTCTGTTATGGTAATTCCTTCCTTCTTTTGATAATAACGAATGTATAAATCATACAAATATTCAATGAACTTATAAAAAAGGTTCCGCTCATTACGGTATTTAAATAAATCTTTTTTGATTATGGTTCCCCTCTTACGCCGCAAACATAAATACGTAAATACATTCATACTGTTCACACATCGTAATTGTTTCCGTATCCTACACCAATAATTTAGAACCTTGTAACGCTTACCATTCTCATTGGATGTATATACCACTCCGTCTATATTTTGACTGCATACATCCATTTCGATTTCATCCATATTACAACTATCAAAATAATAACGCTTTGGGAAACATACCATTCCTTTCACATTCGCAAAACAGTCCCAGTTCTCATACTCATTTGCTTGTATAAATCGGGCATATAACTCGTTTATTTCATATACTGCCACCAAATATATCTTCTCATCGCGATAGCTGCATACGAAATTATAACAATGGTTCTTTGACAGCATTTTAATTATTGGTGAATTCATCAATTCCCCGTCGTGTTGTAATTTTTGTTTAAAAATATCAATGTATCGTTGCATAGAATATCCATATGGTTTATTATATCTGTATCTCTGTTTTCCACCCGTGTTATATTTAACACCCACTTCCCACCGAAACGTACGTGTATCAAAAAATAAATTCATCATTAATCCGTCAATATACTCATTAATAATGTATTTGCTTGGTTCAATACAGTTTGTATTTTTGTCTCGCGTGTTAATAAAATTTTGCAATATGGGAATTGCCGGTGGACTGAAACATAATAACTTTCGTTCTGGGAAAGAAAACACCACAGAGCGGTAGCACCTTATTTTATCGTCATTGAAAGAGGCATACTCCTTATCATATGCTAATAATGAATACAAACGGTCTCCCGCGTGGTTCCTTGTAATCTTGTATTCCATTGACGGACGGTTGGAAACATCCATTGATAAATAATAGTATCCAAATAACATTGCTCTTTTCTTTTGATGTATTCTTCACAAAGATAATCTCTATATCCTTGTTGTTTTTCAAAAACATTAACCCAATAAATTATTTACAAGGATAATATATACAGTTTTATATAATGGAATCACCCAATGTTATTGACAAAAACGAAACAATCGAGAAGAATGAATTATCCAATAATAAAAATGATGACCGTTTAAGTTTAGAATACGGTGATGTCATTGAAGTACATTCCCCATCCAACCCGACTTATCACGAATCATTGTTCTTTATATCTTATCGTGATGAGAATGTTGTGGATGTGAATAAAATATCCAGTGGCGAGACCTTCAGTTTGAATATTCAGGAAGATGGTTCTTTTAGCGACGAAAGTATTGAGTTCATTGTTTTGGTAAGTCGTAGCGAAGAATATGGTTATGCACGACAAAACAATTTGCTTCCAAAAACGTGGATTGAAATTCACATTGGTGGGGATGTCAAACAGATTATTACGGGAGAAATTACCGATTTGGAAGAAGACCAGATTGAAATTACCACCTACCCTGAATTACAAGTATTCTACATTGATTTTGCATACAAAGGTATTCCCAGAGACATCCCTATTGATGAAATACAAATCCGAGATAAACCAGAAGCTTTGCAGAAAATTGGCACACTTACCAGTCTTCGCGAAAAACAACAAGAAGATGGCACCGAAGGATTAACCCTGGACGAAATACACGAACCCGCCAGTATTGAATTTAATGAAGAAGGCGAATCTGTCATTACTTTACCAGAAGGAACTGTGGCAGATGAAACATTTAAAGAACATTTACAAGAACTTTATATTGACGCGAATGAAATTATTTTTGGTGAAGAAATAGAGACCATTAAACACGTTGTCGAAATACCAGAAAATGAAATGAGATACTCCATTGAAACACAAGTAAATGACATGATGGATGGCTTATTAGAAACGGTTCCTAGCCACCGAAGAAATGTAAATGTTATGGCGTCCGTACACCGCTTGATTAGTCGTTTTAAAGAACTTCGCGAAAAATACTCTGTATATGATGATTATAGCGATGTCCGGGGGAAGAAGAAATATGGTCCAAACCATAAACCTTTGGTTGAACGACTTAAAAATATGGATATGAATTTGAAATGGCTTCTCCCTGTTGTCTCTACACGTAAATATGTATCAATCGATGAAGAAAAAGAAACTGACGGAACAAGCGACACCATTAATAGTAATTGTTTGAATGTTGTATCGGATGTTGCGAATCGTATTGAAACCTTTCACAAATCCAAGACACCTGGTGTCCGTGGGAATTATAGTGATACGTATAATGCTATTATGGAGCAATTATCTGATACACAAGGCGCAACTGATGAATATAATCATTTATATAATGAACAAGTAAATACATACATTGAAGGTATTGTTAGCAACTTGGATAAATTTTATTCTGGTGTATATTCCAGTCTTAAGAAAAATAAAGACGAAATTCGTGAAAAGAAATTCTTTATTCAGACGTATAACCTGGGTCTTAGTAAGTTAGACAAAATACCTGGTGCCATCCGTAAAAGCGATTACCAACGAACACCTATGACCCCGAATAATACTATCCATATTGATTCCTTTGTTATGATGCCTCAACAAATCGTTCAAAAATCTTCTCTACATTTGCCTAACAAGAACATTTTGGAAAAGTTTAATTTACACAAGAAGCCTCTATATTTATTTGAGTTGCTACATCGAAATAGGAATATTCTACCAAATGTTATTGAAGATTTAACCACCGAGGTTGGCTATGGAGAAGATGCAAAGCTACTTTCCAAGTTTCAAGAATTCATTATTCGGTTAGACGATTTTCAAGAAGAACCCGAATTATATGAAAAATACTTACACACCTTTATTCCAAGAACGCGGACTATATTAGATTCTATACGAAAATATGTTGACAATAAGTTCTCCTTTGTGAATGTAGTAAATGAATTAGAACCGTATGGGATTTATAACGAACACATTACCTTCAAACAATACGAAAAAATACATTATATTATTCGCAACAATATCAACAGATTAAAAGAACAGATTTCCAAACAATCCAAGGTTTTCTTTGGATTGAAGGAAAACAACGTTGTTCCCGCTCTTCGGTCGAATCCATTTTTGCAACTCTTTTCTAATAAACCCGAATTGCTTGAAGAGTTCTTTTCTTCGTACAAAATTAATGAAGATGTGGTAATGACGACTGATGAATTGTATACCCACCTTCTCAAAACAGACGACCAGCGTTTATTCAACTCATTCATTTCTGCTATGCTTATTTCATTGGTTACTCCATCCAATTTGCTCGATAAACTATACCCAGCTGATATTGAAAATGGCGAAGATGGTGAATCCGCCATTCAACGCGGGGATTGCGGACAAAAGTATATTGCCAAGAAATATAATTCACAAGATGAATTGGAAAAGGACAATGGAGACCAGATATTCTTTGATGAATCATACGATATTACTCCGTATGCCCTTCTTGAAACATACAAAGAACAACAATCTTCTATGAGCGAAGATTTATTCAAAGAATTCCTTGAAAATGTTTTGGTGAAAAAGCATTATATGACCAAAGAAGAGGCTTCTAACACTGTGGTCAGCTTGATGGTTAAGAAGAAGGTGGTTGAAGATGGTCATTATGCTCTATTGGAAACAAATGAACCCGTGGAAGAAGAAGGCAAAGAAGGGGAACAACAAATTAAACGTGAATATTATATTCGTAAAGGAACGGATTGGATTCGTGATACCACCATAAATGATACTGCGTTCTTGGATACTTCCAGTATTTTCTGTAATATTAGCAAAGAATGCTTCCAGAATAAAAAAACCAATGTGTGCGAAGACCCTTCTGTTAGTATTATGCGACAACGCGAAGAATCCCGCAAACAATTACTTGACGAGTTTGACCGCCGTATCAAAATAAGTGTGGGTGAAATGGAAACCGATTTACAAAAAACCGTCAACTATTTATTAAAGCAAATTCGTAGTAGTCGCATGATTGAGGAAATAAAGACATACCGTGCAAACAACTTGGCATTTGAAATTGGAAAACATGTTGAACGATTGGAGACCCCTGTTTCACCACACGACCCTCTTTTAAATAAAATATTGGGAACATCCGACTTTGTTCGAAAGCAAAATTATATTACAGTATTTGTTGGTAAGTATTGTCGCCCATATATTCCAAAACTCGAAGAAAGTCCTTATTGGTACTATTGTAAAGACACAAACGTCCCTCTACTTCCCACTTCTATCTACAAATTGGCGAGTGCATTCTTAATGGGGACTGACCAATATCAGCGCACATTGGAAGAATTACGCGTTTCCCAAGGTCAGGAAAGTGACGATGGTGATGCTATTGTAGATAAACATAGTGGTTTCATATTGTGCAAAAAGGACTTTAATATTGACGAGGGGTTTGATGACAGTGGGTTCAGAATCATTACACACGATATTATTGAACAAGACGCCGGACAAATCTATTTAAAACAAAAGAAACAAGAAACCTTGCTACGAGATAATGAAGAAAGTATGCTTATTGATATTGTCTATTTTGCATTGGTTGAACGTATCAGTATTCCTCCCAATACATTACACGAGTTTGTTCTTCGTATTAGTAGTGAGTTAATACAAAAAGATATTTATAGTAAAGAAAAATACGAACGTATGGTTGCTAAAAAGAAAAAAGATGATAAGAAAATGGACTCCTATGAAGTTTATAGACTACAAACTTCCATTCTCATTGTTAGTTCTGTTTTATTTGTGGGTATCCAAACCTTAATTCCTTCCGCCACTATTAGTAAAACCTTCCCCAATTGTGTTCGTTCCTTCTCTGGGTATCCATTGACCCACGACGATGACTTATCTGGTATCCAATATATTGCTTGTATTTTGCGTAAAATGAAAAGTTCCATTTCTCCATGGAATAGTATTCAGCATTTAAGTGCGAAAAACTTGGAAGCTCGTATCCAGAAAGTCATTGCAAAAACACTTGTAGAACATCCCGAGGTATCTGACCTGTATGTAAAAAAGAACACTTATAACCAGCTACACCCTGAAACTGTTATTCCCAAAGAACATTCATTGCAAAAATGGCGTCTATTCCAACCCGCATTAGTTGCGATTCAAATTGAAAATCCCAGCCTCAATGTAAGCGAAACATTTCAAAAAGAACTAATACAAGAAATGAAAAAGGGAAGACTACAACAATTCCCAATGATTTCTATGTTACACGCCAAAAACGCCTTGTTTGCTTACCGTCTTCAACAGTCCATTCACTCTATTGTACGCGATGAAGAAACCTTCTTACTTACAAGCGGGATGGTTCCTTTCCAACAAAATGGCTGTTGTCATAGCGAGTCCATCCTTCCTATGTCATTCTTCAAGGAAAAAGACCCATTATTGGAACAATATATGGAACACGTCAAAAAAAACCAAACCTTTTTGAAAGGATTCAAAAAATCATCCCAAGCCTCTATTTTATACCACGATGCGTTCACGGGAATGGAACACCCCAAAGTCATTAGTGGGAATATGGAAGATAATGTATATTCTGTCATCATCAAACATTGCAAATATGATACCGAATACCCTCTTCCAGAAGAATTTGCTACCATTTGTACTGACAAACCTGCTAATTATAACCCGCAATTGTCCTTGTCTGAAAAAATAACCTTATTGAAACGTGCCGGAAAACAATATGATGAAAAGGATATGCGCAACTTAATGGACATTGTACACCGCAATAATATTATTACTATGGATAATGTCCCACCACAAGACCCCGTCATTGCTTTCAAAGAATATATTCAAGAATTAGATAATATGGATAATGACCACATTTCACCCAAATTAAGAGAACTTCTTATGAAGGTGATTGATGAATATGACCCCGATACATATAAAACCGAAAACAGTAAAGCATTAGAAGACCTTCAAATTCATTTGTATAACTGCAACAAGGACATTATTGATGAAATTACATCGTTCTTGGAATACAATCACATGTCTTCAATGGAAGACCTCCTTTCCAATGTCGAACAATGGAACTTTTATGAAGAAAATAAAAATGGCTTCTTCAACGTATGTAAGAATCTTAAAAATAAGATTTACCAATTTACTGCTTTATATCCCAATTTACTCCAATCAACAGAAGATGAAGGGAATGAAGGATTACACGCTTCCTTTTATAACTATAATAATACAAGCACCAACCTATGGGGTATTGCGCGAGACCATTTTATCGACTTGCACGACTTACATGACCAATACTATAACCCTATTAAGAAATTTTATCATGACCCCATTCTTTCAAGAGTAATGAAATTATCACAAGAACCATTGAATTGCTTACATACATTTACCCAGTTATTGCCATTGTTTAAAAACAGAAATATTAACCAATTTGCCTTTATTGATGAAAACTTATCCATTATGTTATTGAAGTATTTATTACTACAAACCATATACAGATTCGTTGTTGCTGCCAATGCAAATGAAATTGTCAGTTATTCAAGCGAACAAGTCACCAACGAACGAAGACACTCCCTTTCTATGCTTGATGATGCTGTTCATAATAGTAGCACAGTAGATGTACACCGAAATGAAGACAATAATGAGATATTGAATAGTTTAGACGAAATTAACATTACCTTTGAAAGTGATTACTCCATTGGTATGAAAACTGCTCAAATGATTGCCGGTATTTTACAAATTGAGGAAAACGATAGAAAGAAAATAAATGCTTCTTATAAAACTGTTGTTCGCAAGGTTTCTCGTGCAAAGGATTATGAACGTGAAGTCATGTATAACGACTATTTAGGTAATATGAGTATTGAAGAACGTAAAGTCGCTAACGTACATAAAAAATATAAAATGGGCGAATGGAATGTCGGAACACAAAAATCCATTTATCAATATGACCCGAACACTTATGTTAGTGATGCTAACCGTAAAGTTGGATTTTTTGACATCACCCACGGTGCTGACACAGAACAAACAACAGAGTTGGGATTCACTGACGATGACCCATTACGTGTAGAACACATTGAAAATATTGACCGCGACACACACGACTTTTCACACTTAACCGAAGACTATATGGACGGCGATTTCTATCCAGAGGACCGCGACCCTGATGACTTTTATGGAGATACATAACTTTTCTTTTGTTCTGTTATAGTAGATAATGCCATCACTTAAAGGTATCATTCAAGTTCATAAACTTGCTACTTCTATTTTACTATTTTTCATATTATTTACCATCATACATATGCTGAAACCTACATTATTATACAATGAAGATGGTGGATTCCGACCATTTGGTGTGGGCTATCGACACAAAACCGTTATACCCATTTGGCTGGTTTCCATTATTCTGGCTATCTTCTCCTATTTGGCTGTTTTATATTATTTAGCGTTTATGTAAAAATAAATTGTATCCCTGTAATATAATTTATTTGTATGTCATCCCAAGGTAGTCAATTGGTTGATTATTCTTTTTACCATCATATGAACTCTACTTTACAACAATGCCACCATAACCGCATGGACGTCTATTATTACATTTTTAATATTGGGATTTGTGTTTTGTTCTTTATTGTATGCGGTATTATACTCTATTATTGCCACAAAACGAAGTTATCGAATCACGAAAAGACAAAACGAATGTACCACGACCAACAATATGTCTTGTCTAAGATTCGATTTTACAAAGATGAAATGGATAAACAAGACCAAATGGTAAGCCAAATTACCCAATTACCCGTTACAAATATGGAACATTTTTGATGATAATGTGTAAATATATATCATAATGAACATTGTTCAAGAAGAAATACAATCTATTATTGACGAAAACAATATTGCGCAAGAACAATTTTCAGAGTTCTTACAAGACAAAAATACTATGGTCACTGAACTTCATATTGAAGACCGCCTTCACGGTGAATTAGATTTATCCATATTAGAACAAAACGGATTTAAGAATGTTACTTCCCTTATCTTTGAAGAAGGAGAACTTATCCGTATTCAAAATATCCCAGACCATTTAGAAAAATTAGTATGCCCTTACAATCTACTTACCGAATTAACCGATTTACCTACTTCGTTGAACTATTTAGACATACAAGGCAATTATCTTTCTGAATTGGATATGCTGTCTGTTCCTAACTTGACTTACTTGAACATTAATGAGAATCAAATTACTACCTTGGAACCTTTGCCAAAAAAGTTGGAGTCCTTGTTTGCAAATAATAATAAACTCCAATCCCTTGACTTTCAAGATGTAAAAAATATTAAAACGGTTCATATTTCTTCCAATCCGATTACTGTTATTCAAAACATGCCCGAGAGTGTCGAAGACTTTGTTTCCGACTACAATTCAAGTGTTCGTTTTGAAAATTCTGTCATCCCCGGGGAAAAAGAAAAATCCGAAAGCAAACAACAAGATGGCGCCCCAAAGACTCCCTTTAATGAAGCTATTTCCACTTATTACAAAATGAAAGGTGAATACGAAACTAGCCGCAAGGTTGCCATTAAAAAAATATACAAAAAATATGAAGACAAAACCGAAGCCCGAGCCAAAATAAACGATTATAAACATCCTTGTATTAAATGTAGCAGACCTGTAAATACTTTGTTCTCTACAAAGGATACTACAATGAAAGCCAAATGTGGTGATGAAACAAACCCTTGTTCTCTTAACATTGTATTAGACACTGGCACTTATACCCACTTACAAAAAGAATTGGTTGAATTAAAAGATGCCATCGAAGACGGTAAAAAGAACTTTATAATACTCAAATTAAATTCGTTGTTTGGGTATAACACCGACGAAAATACCAAAAATGAATATAACCAGCGACTGGAAGAATATAACTTTTTTAGCGAATTATATGAGGGTGCATTAAAGGAAA
>ENA-OUOG01001102-OUOG01001102.1-marine-metagenome-genome-assembly--contig:-NODE-1102-length-32571-cov-5.343140_pt1 | contig 32571 bp, 16 predicted proteins | sample MGYA00248635_ERZ508505 | MGnify/ENA primary metagenome ERZ508505 (study PRJEB26176, sample SAMN06267871) | marine metagenome | isolation source: Saanich Inlet, British Columbia, Canada | place: Pacific... | reverse complement strand
CCCCGTCGCGACCGACGAGGACGGTTCCTCCGGGGCGGACCCCATCGTCCCCGCCAAGCGCGCCAGCCTCTGCGCGATAAACACGACCGACAAGGATATTTTTAGTGACTCATTGTTTCGTCTTTTTCGAGACTGCCGCGCAACGGGATTTTGCTCGAGTTTGTTCGACATTTTCCTCGGATAAAAAGTCTTTTTGAGAGGTGTTCACGAACCACGCCTTCAGAGTCGACGTAAAGGTCAACCGCAGGTTCAATTTGTATGTTTTAAAAGCCACACCTTTCAAATTGAAACTTGAAGAAAATTGACGCTTTCAACGACGCCATCGGGGCAATCGAACCCTAAACCATCGAGTTAAATCACAGATTCAGACTTTCGGTCCCGTTTTTGGTTCGGCGTGCCGAAACCGGTAGAGACGGTCTATCAGGCCCACAGCCTGGTGATTTCGGCTGACTGGAACGCACACGAGTTCGTTCACGCGTTGAACAGGCTCGCCGTGAGAAGAGTTCGCGAAAACGAAACAAACGTGTTCGTGTAGTCTACGAAACGACTCCATAAAAACGACTTTACGATCTCGGACTCGTCACGCGCCTCGCAGCCACGCGGCGGTCATGGCCTCGAGCGCGACGCGCGCGTACTTCTTGTCCGTCTCCACGAAGGTAGCCCGCCCCGCGCGGACGCACGAGGGGCACCCCTCCGAACACAAACACTTGGACACCGCGTCACGCGCTTTGTCCCACGCGTGGTCCAAGATTTGGAAAAGCCGCGACGCGAGACCGACGCCGCCCGGGACGGCGTCGTACAGGCACAGCGTCACGACGAGGTCATCCCCTTTTAGCGCGTTCGTCGATTCGAACTCGTCGTCGAACAGTGAACTCCCACACGTCGTTTCGACGATGACCGTCCCGCCCACGTCGCGAGCGTCGCACGTCGCCGCCGCGCTCGCCATCGCGCGCACCAGGTTCAGCACCCCCCACGCGGCTTCTTTGATTTTGTCAGGCGGGATCCGCAAAAGCGCGTCGCGCGGAAGACGCCACCAGACGCCGTCCGTGACGAACGCGCCGGAAAACAAAGGGTCGGGGTACGTCGTGCGCTGGCGCTCCGCGCGGTTTGAATGTTCGCCGCGGACGGACGAGACGTAACCGACGACGCGTTCCGTCACGGCGACTCGCCCGGCGGCGACGCGCGTCGCGCCGCGCACGACGCGCGTCGCGCGTTCGGGTACGCCCTTCGCGGGATCCGGCGCGGAAAGCGGTTCGATCACGACGCGTATCGACGGCGAGGTGTAGCGCCGGCGCGCCTCCGCGGGGTTTATGCGGACGCACCGCGCGACGCGGTCTTTTTCCTCCAGGGGAGGAACGACGCGAAACGTGCCTTTTCGACACGAAAACAAACACCCCGGGTAGACGCGTCGCGCGGCGTCTCTCGGCGAAACGCGCTCCACCTCCACCGCGCCGTCTTTGATGCACGAACCTTTGGTGACGTCCAGGACGATCCAGTCGTGTCCGTCTCTTGGGAACCCGCGAAGGCTCACGTCGGCGTGCGGGCGGTACCCGGCGCGGCACCTCAACTTTGTTTTCTCGGCGTTCAGAACGAGTAAAGGCGTCCCGTCGTTCCACCCGCCGTTCCGCTCGGCGGCGGGCAGGTTCGCCGGGGTGGGCGCCATTCCTCGCCTCAGCGCGAGCAGGTACGGCGTCTGGTACGGCGCCACCTTCGTTGTGGACTTTACGCCCGCCGTCTCGCGCGCTCTAAGCGCGGCGTTCGCGTCGTCGAAGACGGATGCGTCGAGCTTGACGTCGAGTTGAGCTTCGTGCGCCGCGCACGGCAGGTGCTGCTCTAATATGGCGACGTTCGCCGGGTCCACCACCGCGGGCTCGGGAGCTCTGTGCCACAGCTCTTTCGGTCTGTCCAGGAAATACGCGTCCAAAGGGCTCTCGCGCGCGATCACGACGGCGACGCTCGACGCGTCGCGGCGGCCGGCGCGGCCCGCCTGCTGCCACATGGACGACGCCGTCTGCGGCACGCCCACGTGCACGGTGGCGTCGAGCGCGCCGACGTCGATGCCCATCTCCAGCGCGGAGGTGGTGATCAACGCAAACAGCTCGCCGTTCTTAAGCCTCCGCTCGATCGAACGGCGCTCCTCCGCGCCGTACCCGCCGCGGTACGAGTCGACGCGGAGCGCGAGCGCCTGGTCGCCGGACCGCATCAGGCGCTGGCGCACGTCGCGGCACACGCTCTCCACCAAAGAGCGCGCCGTCACGAAGCACAGGCACGACGCGCGGCGGCGCACGAGGTCCGCGACCACGTCCGCCGCCTCCGCCACCGCAGAGCGCCGCGCCGCGGGCGCGTCGGCGTCTACCTCGGCGAGGAAAGTGTCGGTATCGTCCGAGACCAGCGCGTCTTTGTCTTTGTCTTTGTCTTTGTCGTCGCGCTGATGACTGCCGTTTCCGGGTTCCGCGGACAGTTTCTTTTTTCGAGGGAGCGCGGGGGGACGCCACAGGATGGCGGCGCGGCGCGCGCGCGGCGCGCCCGACTCCGTCACCGCCGCCGGCGTTACCGTGGTCAGCGCGCGCACGTGCTCCGCGGGGTTGGCGATCGTCGCGGAGGTGCATATGAAGCGCACGCTTTGGTTATCGCACTCGCGGCAGACGCGAAGCAGTCTTCTTAAGACGTTGGCGACGTGCGAACCCTCGACGCCGGTGTGCGCGTGCGCCTCGTCCACGACCACAAACTCGAGGTTGTTGAAAAACGTTTTGGTAAACTTTTTGGTCACGAAGCCCGGGAGCACGAAGTGGTGCAGCGCGTCCGGGTTGGTCAGCACGATCTGCGTCTTCTCCGACTTGATCGCCGCGCGCGCGGAAGAGGAGGTGTCCCCGTCGCACACCGCGGCTGAGACGCTCGCGATGGCTCGTAGGCGACGCAGAAGCGCGGCGTTTTTAGCGTCGTCGAAGGCGCCCGAGTCGGCGAGGCGCCCCGCGGTTTCCGTGAAGCGCCTCAGCTTCTCGAGCTGGTCGTTCGCGAGCGCCTTGAGCGGGAACAGAAGCACCGCGCGCGACGTACGGCGCTCGCTTAAACGGGTCAGAAGAGGCACGACGTACCCGAGGCTCTTCCCGGAAGCCGTCGGCGTGGCGATGACGACGGACTTTTTGTCGCGAAGCACGGCGTCGCACGCGGCTTTCTGGTGGCTGTACAGCTCGGGCACGCCGGTCTCTTTCAGCACGAGCTCGATCGCGCGGTCGAGCTTGAACCCGGGAGGACCGGATGTGTCCTTCGAGCGCTCTTGGAACCAGTGGACATCCACCGCCTGCGGCTTTTTCGCGAGCGCCGCGGTCGCCGCCGCCGCGACGTCGGCGGAGGATGAAGACTCCGCGCGTTTGTTTTCGTCGGCGTCGCCGGAGTTCCCGTCGTATGCGTTATTCGTCCGCGCGCGCGAGCGCGCAGCCTCCGCGGCGGTGGGACTGCGCGTCCCTTCCAGTCGCGCGGGCTGCTTGTCCATCGAACGCGTGTTCTCGTGCGCCGCCGCGGCGGCGGCGTTCGCGTTCGTCGTCAAACGCTCCGCGGAATCCTCGAGGCTCGCGATGCGAGCACCCCTGAAATCACCCGCGGGGGGTGTTCGCGTGGGAACCGACGACTTCGCGCCGGGCGCGACGTTCTCGTCGGCGAGTTTCGCGCGCTTCGCCGCGGGCGTCACCCCGATACACTCGCCGCGCTCGTCCTTCACGGGCAACGCACCCGGGGGCTTGCCGATGGAGAAGCGGTTCTTCAGCTTTCGCGCCGCATCGGCCACCACGCTCGCAGCCTTGGCGTCGAGGGTCACGCTGAGGTCGACGCGGGCGGGAGAGGCGGCGGAGGGTCCCCCCGCGACACCCCCGATCCCTCGGACGGGCTCGCCGTCCGGCCGCATGCTCCGTGAGCCGCGCGGCCCGCTCTGCCCCCCTCGGACGAAACGACAGCGGGTTCAAAAACGCGACGGTGGCGTTGCGCGCTCCCGAGCGAGATTGGTGGCAGCGAAATTGACGCGGCGCTCTCGCGTCGCAAACGCGTCGTTTCCACAGACGCGACGAAAAGAATACATACGTGTACCGCGTTACCCGCGACGCGTCGTCGCTCCTTCCCGCACCCCTTCACTCTCCCCCCCCTCGTCCCGCTCGCCGCCCTCGCTCGCCTCCACGGCGATCGGCGTCTGCGCCCTCGCGCCGTACTCACCGACGGCGAAGGCGGTCTCCAGGCGGTCGCGCGCCGCCGCCGCCGCCGCCGCAGCCAGCGACGCGAGCGGCGTATGCTCGTCGACGAGCGAGCGCGTCGTTTTTTTTCTCAAAAAAGTCTCGGCGTCGGCGTCTACGCCGCCGTCCGCGAAGCTCACCTCATCGCGCGCGCTTTTGTTAAGCGCCGCGCACAGCGCCTCCGAGAAGGCCCCCCTGACCGCTCCGTCCGCGCAGAGCGTCTCGCGGCACGTCTCGCCCTTGGCGGCGTCGCACCCCAGAAGCGCGCCGGAGCCGTTCCCGAGTCTTAAACGAACCTCTTTTCGGCGCGCCGCCGCCGCCGCCGCCGTCGCTCTCTTCGTCTCGAGCGGCGCCGCGCGCGCCGTAGACGCGCGGCGCGCAATCTCCGCGGCGACCGTCTTCGGCGGGGGCACGAACCGCCCGAAGAGCTCGTCGTGCGCCCTCGCTCGTTTTTCGGAAAACACAGAGTGCGATTCCAGTCGACGACGGCTCGCCTCGACGAACGCGTCATCCGCGGCGTACGTCGCCGAGCCGCGAAGCGCGCCGCAAAACTTGGCGTCGACGCTCGCGACGCACGTCGCGCCGCGCGCGCTTTTGTCGGCGAAGAACGACTCGAGAAGGTCCCGCTCCGTGATACAGGTGGACGGCGTCTCCCAGTCCGTGTCCACGCAGCACAGAGCCTCGTCCGCGCCGTCCAACTCGCCCGTCTCGGAAACCAAAGAGGGGACCTGCGTGGCGTGCCCGCTGAAGTGGAAAAACAAAACGTCGCCGGGTTTCGCGTCGCGCGTCAGCCACCGCAAACCGGCGCGCACGTTCGCCGCCGTCGGCGCGCTTCGATCGGCGTTCCCGGAGTTGATTTGATCGTCGTCGTCGTCGTCGTCATCAAACCGAGCGGTGTTTCTCAGCTGCGGCGGCACCGCCATTCCCGTCTTCCAGTCGTCGCTCTCGTCGTCGTTCCGAAGCGCGCTCGTTTTACGACCGGAGAAGGCGCCGAAAAACGAGCTCGTTTTCGTCGCGGGCTTCGACGGCTCCGCGAAAGACGTCTTTTTCTCCTTCGCCGGGCGGTCAATCAGGACCCGCGTTTTTTCCGGGTCGTCCGCGTCTAACCCGTACCCGGACGCGAGGGCCTCGCGGATCGCCGCGACGTCGTTCAGCGCGCCGCGCAGGCGCGTCATCTCCGGACGCCGAGGCGCGAAGTACGCGCACCCGACCAGCAGCGCCTTCACGGTCGGGACCCGCGACGCGTGAGGCGACGCCGGAGGCGACGCCGCCGACGCGACGACGCCGCCGGAACCGCCGGAAGCCTCTTCTAAAAAAGCTTTTTCGTCTCGGACGACGCGCGCGATGGCGTCGCGCACCAACGCCTCTATGAGGGTTTTTGTTTCGTTTTCGTTCGCGCGTGACGCCGATGTGAGCGACGAAGAAGAAGAGACGACCGACGCGGTCACGGTCACGACCGCTTCCGCTTCGTTTGTTTTCGGTTCGTCCGCCGCCGCTTCGTCCGCGGCGGCTTCGTCCGCGGCGGCGTTCTCTCCGCGCGCCGCCGGCGGCGGCTTCGCCTGTTTCTTTTCCTCGCGCGCGCCGACGTCCGTCCAGTGCACGACCACGGGAACGGACGCCTCCAAAGGGCGTCTCGGGTCGACGTCGTCCCATGACGCGATGACGCCGCGTTCGATCGGCGACACGTTTGTCGTCGACAGATCAGAAGAAGTCGCGTTTGCGGAAAAACCCGGAAACGGGTACTTCTTTTCCAGCGCCTCGGCGAAGCGTGTAACGTCGCGAGCGGCGGCTTCCGCGACGCGCGCGGACGTCGCCGTCGACGCCAGGACAGCGCGTCGTCGTGCCGCGTCTTCGGCTCGTTCGGTTTCCTTTTCCTTTCCTTTTTCCTTTTCTTTTCGTGTCGCGTCCGACTCGACCGCTTCGCCGGAAAGGCGTTCGCCTTCGGCGGCGGCTTTTGGGTCCGCGTCGGATTTAAAATTGTTTTTCTTCGTCTCGTCCTCGGGTGCGTCGTTTTTTTCGAAGAGCTCGACGCGCCTCCCTCGCGTCTCCGCCGCCTCCGCCGCCGCCCGCGCGTTTGCCAACTCGCCCGCCTGCGCCTCCGCCACGCGGCGCGCGCGCTCGTTCATTAAACGGCTCTTCTCGGTCAAGTACTCCAGCTCGCGCATCACGTGCGTGTCCTCGTCGTACGCGAACGCCCACGGGTCGCGTCCGGGCTCGCAGTGCCACAAAGTGTTCTCGAACGTCGTCGCGGCGCGCGTCTCCTTCGGTTTCGTCTCGCGTCGCATCCTCGCGGCGCCGTCGGAGTCTTGACGAACGCCTCGGCTCTCGTCCGTCGTCCCCGGGGATATCCCCGGGGATACGTCGTCGTCGAACGGTATCGCGTCGTCGAAGAAAGCGCCGCCTCTTTTCGACCCGACGCACAGCGTCTTGTACCTCGCCGCCGTCTTCTCGTCGCACAGGTTCGCCTCGCGAAGCGCGTTCACGGTGAGGATCTTCGTCGCGCACCCGCGATTGGTGTCCTCCAGGACGCGCTCGAACACGCGCTCGACCTCGGCGTCGTACGCCTCGCGCTCGAGCGAGCCGCACTCCAGCGCGTGCCTGCGCTCGGAGAGGTACCGCACCACCCGCGCGGGGTAGCTCGGCGCCGCCGAGCTCTCCGAAGGCGCCATCGCGAGGATTGCACCCGCGCCACCGGAACACGTCCCCCTCCCGACAAGGCAGACACCACCACCGCGACGCGCGAGTCCTGGCCCCGGGGCGGCGGTGTCCTCGGCGCCCCGCGCGTCACAGGGCACGCGCGAGGCAGCACCGCGCGATCGCACGCGGCTCGACGCGGTCGCGCGCTCGGCCGCGCCTCCGAAAGTGGCGCGCGTCGTTTAGAAACGGCTCCACGGGATCGGCCGAGCCCGCCGAGAGAAAAAAATGTCTCGCCGATACCAAGCCTGTTACTACTTTCGCTGGCAACGATTCGCCGCGCGCGCAGAGCGTCAGGCGCCCCGCGCCGACCGATACTCGTGCGCGCCCCTCGCGGCGGGATCACGCGTACGCGCTTACGCGTTCGACCCACGCGCTTTCGCGCCTCCTCCGCGCGCGGAGCGCTGTCCCCCGGCGCCTTGGAAAATAAAATACCACCAGCGGATTGCGCGAGGGATTTAGCAACAGCAACCCGGCAGATATGAGCAGCGTCGCCGCGCCGCGCAAACCCCTCGCGGAACTCGCCGAGCGCGAGTTCCTCGAAGATCTGGTACGTCTCCCCACGATCTCCGCGCGCGGCACGCGGTCCCGCGCGCCCCGCGCGATCGCACGCGCGCGCACCCCCGCCCTGATCCTATTTTTCGCGAGCCAGCACCGCACTGGCAAACAGTCGGCCCGCGTCGTCGCGATTCGAACCGAAAACTCGAAAACCCGCGTCGGAAAGACGCGTTTTTGTTTTTCGTCAGTCTCGCGACGCCGCGATCGCGAAGCCGTCTCTCCGCGCGGTTCTTCCGCGCGTCGCGAACGATTTTCGTACCGCCGACCGCGTCGCGCGGCGTGCGATCACGCAATCGTCCGTCGCGGAGATCTCGCGCGTTCGAAAAACGCGTTCCGACGTTCGCTGACGTCCGTCGTCCGAATCCGTCTTCGTCGCGCGCCACGAAAAAAATAAAAAAAAAGGAATCCTTCCGGAGACGTCGCGGCGGCGACGGCGACCGTCCGGACGCGGCGGCTCTTCCGGCCGGCCTCTTCGACGCGTACGTCGCCGCGGCGCGCGCCGGGGGCGGCGAGGCGTGGGCCGCCTCGGGCGACGTCGCGGAGGATGCCCAAAAAATCTACGCCGAGCACCTCGCCGCGTACGCCGCCGAGCACCCGGAGGATTTTTCGCGCACAGATGTTTCGCTCGAAGCGGCTCCGCCTGAGACGGAGGGAACGTCCGCCGACGAAGCCGCGAACGCCGGGGTCGCGCGGCGAGATCCCGGGGCGGAACGCCCCGCGGGCGTCTCGGGCGACGCCTCGGGCGACGACGGCGACGCGCCACCGGACGCGATGGACGCGGACGAGCTGGCGGCGGGAGGGGACGCGCCGGACGCGCCGGAGGATGACGAGATGGCCGACGCCGCGGACGACGAGGCCGAGGAACCCCTGGACACCGAGGAAGTCGAGAACCTCGAGAACCTCGCCGACGAGAAACCTCGCCGCGGTCCCGGTCGTCCTCCCGGGGGCGGCGGTCGCGGTCGCGGTCGCGGTCGCGGTCGCGGTCGCGGCCGCGGCCGCGGGTCCGGCGCGCCGCGCGTCGCCGCTCCGCGCGGACGCGCGCGTCGCTCGCGAGTCAAGTCTCGCTCGGCGGCGGACTTCGCGGTGGGCTGCCGCGTGGCTGTGTTTTGGCGCAAGGAGCAGGAGTGGTTCTTCGGCGCTGTGACGGACGCCGTGACGGGCGAGGGCGGGCTCGTGATGTCCAAGGTGGCGTACGACGACGGCGACGTGGAGGTGCTTGACCTGTTGGCCGCCTCGGCGAAGGTGCGGCTCATCGCGCGCGCGGACGGGTCGCCCGCGTCGGACGCCGACGAGCCCCTGGACGCCGGCTCGGCGGAGGAGCGCGAGGACGAGGACGAGGAGGATCCCGAGGCTACTGGTGGAAATCCCCTCGAGACGGGGTCGCGCCTGCGTGAGCGGCGACGCGGGAGCGGCGACGACTCGGGAAACAACAAGGTTTCCGCGAAGAGCCAAAGAGGCCCCGGCCGACCCCGCGGCGGACGCGGCGCGCCGCAGTCGCGCCGCGCGGCGGCGAAGGAGGACTCGCCTCCGTCGCGCGCTCCCGGGGGCCAGCCCGGTCTCTCGGCGCTCACGGAGGAGGCGCGCGAGCGCCGCCGCAACCCCGCGCGCGTCGCCGCGATGCACGCCATGGACACGGACGGCGTCAACTACGACTACGGCGAGCTCCCGCCCGAGGAGGAGTTCCCGGTGACGGACGAGAAGGTTTTGGCGGTGCTTGCGATGATGGAGAGCAACGAAACCGCGCGCGCGCTCGCCGAGCTCCCCGAGGACCCCGAGCCGAGCGCCGAGGTGTTCCGCCTCGGGTACAAGATGGGCACTCGGCGTGCGCTGCGGTGCGCGGCGGCGGTGATCGCCGCCGCCGCCGCCAGAGCGCCCGCGCTGAGACCCGCGGATGTCAGCGCGGAGGCGCTTTCCGATCCGCGGAAGCGACTCGCGCCGGACGCCGACGCGGGCCCGGCCCCCGCCGCGGCGGCGTCGCCGGCGCGCGCGCAGCGCCAGCGCAAGGAGACGGCGAAAGCCGCCGAGCTCAAGAAGGCACAACAGGAGAAGAAGGCCACGGCGTCTGCGGCAGTCCCGCAGGAGCCCCAGCCTCCCGCTGAGCACGCCGCCGGCGGCGACGGCGAGGCGGCGGCGCCCGCGTCGCGCGACGCGGCGTCCGCGCCGGAGGGCTCGGCTCCTGCCCCCGACCCCGCGGCGGCGGCTTCCGCGGCGGAGGCGCTTCGGCTCGCCGCCGACGAAGCGGAGGCTCGGCGCCGGAAGGAGTCGTACGCGCGCGGCGAGACGCTTCGTTTAAACGCGACACAGGAGGGGGGTTCGTGGGAGGACCCGATCGCGTCGGCGTCCCTGGACCCGGCGCTGGCGTCGGTGCTGAGCGCGCTCGAGCGCGTGCTGGCCGAGGAGGTGTACGACCCGAAATCGTGGGCCGAGGAGGACGAGGAGGATGAGGACATCACGGCGGCGCTGGCGCGTACGCACCCCGAGGCGGCGCGTCTCTACGCCGCGGGTGCCATCGACGCGAACGTCGTCGCGGGGCTTTTGGGCGTCGACGCCGACGCCGAAAATCGTCGAGCGCGGCGAGGACTCGGCCGCGGGGTCGAGTCGCGCGCGCTTTTAAGCGCTCTGAAGCTCGAGCCTCCCGGTCTGTCCTCGGCGCCCGGCAAGACCCCGAACGCCAAGACCCCGAATGCAAAGACCCCAGGCGCGGGTAAGACTCCCGGGCGCCCCGCGTCGACGCCCTCTGCGGTGCTCATGTCCCCCGAGGAGGTGATCGCGGCGGCGTTCGCGGAGGCGGCGGAGAAGCGCGAGGCGGCGGAGGCGGCGGTGGCGGCCATCGGCGACCCGAAAAAGGTGGCGATGGTCCGCGACGACGCGCTCAAGGCGAAGCCCACCACCACGGCCGGGCGCCTGATCAAGGCTGCGAACAACGCGGACCAGCGCGCGGAGAAGATCCAGGCGGGAGGGGGAGGGGACGGGCGCGCGCTGCGCGTGCAGGGCGTGCGCAAATCCGAGAAGAGTTTCGGCGCGAAAACGCCCGGAAAGCCCGGGCGCCCCGCCGGCTCCGGCGCTCGCGCCGGCGCCGACGCCGGCTTGAAGCCCTCGGAGGCGCCGCTGATGGAGCGCGCCGGCGCCGGCGCGGAGGCGTTCGAGTTCAGGCCGCCGCTCGCCAAGACGCCGCAGGCGGCTGCGGCGGCGGCGTACGCGGCAGTCGCCGAGGAGGCCAAACGCGAGGAGGATGAGCCCGAGGACGCGGTTGACGTAAATGATCCCCCCGGGGACGCCGAGGCGACGATGGAAGGGGACGCTTTGAAGAAAAAAGAGACGCGAACGTCCCGGGACGCGAACCCGGGAGCGGACGGAGAGCATATGGAGACGGCGACGAAGAAACGTCGGCGCGTCTCTACTGAGAAGACACCGTCCGTTTCTTCCAAGACGCTTCCCGCGCAAGGCGCGCCTGTTTCGGACGAAGGCGCCGAATTAGGACAAGAAGCGAACGCGAAGGATGAACAAGCGGCGCCGAAGAGCGCAAAGAAGAAAAAAGACGACGCGGGCAATAAAAAGAAGACGGGGAAGAAGCCCGCGGTCGGCGCCGCGGGTTGGGGTGACGGCGACCGCGAGTTGGCCGGGGACAAGCGCGTGACGAAGTGGCTGGAGTTCCGCGGGTTCGGCGAGTACGCAGCGGCGTTCGCCGCGCGAGGCATCACCCTGGACAAACTGAAGGCGCTCACGATGTCCGACCTGGAGGATGTCAATGTGGAGGGCGCGTCTATGCGCGAAAAAATCTTTGCGGCGGCGGCGGAGTTTGCCAAGGAAGCGGCGGAGCGCGCGGCGAAGCGCGCGGAGAAAAATAAGACGGGCCCGTCTGAACCGCCGAAGAAAAAAGCGAAGACGGCGCCTCCCGCCGCGGAGTGAAGCCGGGCGCGGGTGCGTGTTCGCGACGCGAGGCTGCGATGTCGCGACGCTTGTAACGGCGGAGCAACCGAACAGTAGTCTACGAAAAAAAGTGCGGTACGCGTCAACCTCGTCCCCTTCTCGTCAGTGTCGGCCCGCGCGGTGCGCGCGCGCGTTTGCTCACACGATGCGGGAGTGATCCGGAAGCTCGCGCTCGTCGTCGTCGTCCGGCCATGCCTTCCCTGTCGTCCCCTCCCCGAGTAAACACGATCCTCGACCCAGGTGCGTCTCACCCGCGTCGCGTCCCCGCATCCCCTCTTTCGGATGTTCGTTCGCATCCCGAACTGCTCTTCTGACGCCTCGCCCGCAGACCGAGACCCGGCCGTCTTCCGCGCGGACGCGCTCGCCGTGTGCCGCGCGCTCCTCCCGAGTTGGTCCGGCGTGTCCGACGCGCGCCTCGAGCCCATCGCCGGCGGCATCACCAACGCGCTGCACAAGGTGGTGCCCGAGACCGCGGACCGAGAGGGGGGCCCCGAACCCGTCGTGCTCCGCGTCTTCGGGCGGGGCACCGAGCGTTTCCTCGACCGCGAGACGGAAACCGCGGCGTTGGCGGAGCTCAACGCGTTCGGGTTCGGCGCGGCGTGCCTGGGCGTCTTTAACAACGGGCGGCTCGAGGCGTTTCTCGCGGATGCGCGCCCCGTGACCATCGAGGAGATGGCGGCGCCGAGCGTCGCGCGCGCCGTCGCCCAGACGCTGCGGCGGTTGCACGCGTGCGACGTGCGCGCGCGTCGCGGAGTCGTCGCCTCAAAAAACGCCTCCGCGTCCGCGTCCGCGTCCGCCTCCGCGTCTGAACGAACGACTCGCGGCACGACGATACCGTCCAACGAAAAACCCTGCCAGACCTGGGCCATCATGCGCTCGTGGCTCGACGCGGCGACGCGCGACCTCGAGCCCGGACCTGGCGACCCTCGGCTGGAGGCTTTAGAACTGCACGCGCTGCGCCGCGACGTCGACTTTTTGGAAGCGGCGACGACGCGAAAGACTTTCCAATCGCCGATTGTTTTGCTGCACAACGACGCGCTCGCCGGGAACGTCATGGTACCGAATTCTTTCCGCGCGTCGTTCCGAACGGCATCACCCCTCGACCCTTGTCCAGACGTGACGCTGATCGACTTCGAGTACTCGTGCTACGGGCCTCGCGGGTTCGACCTGGCGAACCACCTCATCGAGCATTGCGGGTTCGAGTGCGACTGGCGAAGGTTACCGTCGCGCGCGTTTCGGCGAGACTTTTGCGCCGCGTACCTCGGCGACGAAGCCGAGGACGAAGAAAAAGTCACGAATCTGTTACTGGAAACCGAGGCGTTCTACCCCGTCTCGCACCTGTGGTGGGGGCTGTGGGCGGCGATGCAGGCGAGGACAGAAAAGGCGATCGAGTTTGACTACGCCGCGTACGCCGAAAAGAGGCTCGACGAGTTTCGACGGATGCGACGTTTCGCGTTTCTCTATCAGGGCGACGACGCTCACGTCTCGGGGACGACCGACGACGACGCCGCCGACCTCCTCGGGCCGCGTCTGCCAGGATAGAGACGGGAAAAAGACGACTGTTTGCGTCGTACGTGCGGTCGATGTCGGAGGCGAAGAGGGATGACGCGCCGCGGTTTCGGCGCTCTTCGTTTAAAAAAAGTAGGCGGACGTCGTACGCTTTTTTTGGTTCTCGTCTCTTCGCGCGGATCAAAGCTCACTTCCTCTTCAGCTTCGCGATCTCCGCCTTTAACTTGGCCACCTCCTTCTCGAGCCGCTCCGCCTTGGCCTCGGCGTCGACGGCGCGCTTCTCGAGCGCGCCCGCCAGCTCGGCTTTCCGCCGGTGCGACCGCGCGGCGCTCTCCCGGTTCTTGCGCTGCCTCTCCTCCGCGCGCATCTGCTTCTCCTCCTCCGTCTCGGTATCGATCTCGCCCTTCTTCTTGCGACCCTTCTTCTTGGGCGGGAGCGTGAACGGCTTGCGCTCGGGGTCAGCCTCCAAAGCCGCGCGGCCGCGCTTTTTCGAGCCCGCCGCGCCCGCCTTCGCGTCTTTCGCGTCTTTCGCCCCGGCAGCCCCGGCGGCGATGGCGTCTTTTCGGCTAGCGTTTCTCCCCAGCAAAGACGCGCCCCGCGCGACGCGCGCGGCGCCCCGCGCGCCTCTGCCGGGGCTCGCGTCCATCTCGCTCACGAGCCGTTCGGCGGCGCTCTCCAGCGCGATGCGCGCGCTGTTCGTGGGCTGCAGGCCCTTGGGCACGCTCGGCAGCGACGCGAGCATCATGTCGTACCACTCCGTCGCCGGGCGAACGGCGCTTCCGGCGTTCTCGTCCACGAGCCGCTCGATGGACTTCTGCGGGAACAGCATGCTCCCGGTGGGAATGGGGAGCTTGCCCGTGAGTGTGCCGAGCGTGCCGAGCGCGCCCGAGCCTTGCGGCGTCGGCAGGATCGAAGGCGGCCCCTGCAGGCTGTCCGCGCCCGAGAGCTGGATATTTTTCCAAATCTCCTCGGACGTCTTGCCGCTGCCGCTGGAGGTGGTGGCGTTCGCGCTGCCCCGCCGCGCGCGGCTGCGCGGCGACGACGCGGCCGCCGAGGCGGTCGTGGCGCCCCCCGCGGCCGCCCCCGAGGCGGGGGGCTTGAACATCTCCGCGAACTGCTCCACGCTGAAGCTCTTGGTGGGGCCCGCGCTGCTGCCGAGCATCAATTGGTGCACCAAATCGTCGTTCATCGAAAGCTGGCCGGTGAGGCCGCCTCGCGACGCGCCTCGAGTGGGCATCGTGCGCGGGCCTCCTTCGCGATCACTGGCGGTGCGCGCGTTCGGGAAACCGCGCGCCGTCTCCGTGTGCGACGAGTGCGTGCGTGCGCGAGGGGAACGCGGCGCTTGTTATCCCGGCTTCTGAACAAGCCGCGCGTTGTCAGAATGTGTGACGCTGGCACTGTGAGGCACACGCGGCCTTTTTCGCGACAGGGGTCGGCCTGGGAACGATCGAGGTTCGTGGAGAAACCGAGGAGAAAGCGCCCGGTCTCCGCGCCCTTCGAAGATAAGAGCCCGAGAAAAAAACGTATGACACACCGATATAACGCACATCTTGACACACCCCTCACGCACCCACACCCTTCCCCATCATGACCACCATCTGCGCCCTCACCGTCCCCTCCGTCGTCCGCCCCGCGACTGCCAAGCGCGACGTTCGCGCGCGCGCGTTCGGCGGCAAGAAGGCCGGCGGCGTCGCCGCCGCGGTCCCCCGCGCCGGCCAGACGTACGCGGACATCGGCGCCGCGGTCGACGCCGGGCTCCTCCAGGCGAGCGCCCCCTTCGAGGATGGCATCGACCTCTTCGGCTTCTTCAAGAACATCGACCAGGCGGAGGCGCAGAGGTACGCGGACGTCGAGATCACGCACGGCCGCCTCGCGATGCTCGCCTCCGTGGGCTTCATCGTCGGCGAGCAGGTGGAGGGCTCCTCCTTCCTCTTCGACGCCCAAGTCACCGGCCCCGCCGTCAACCACTTCCAGCAGGTGCCCCTCCCGTTCTGGCTTGGACTCGGCGCGCTCATCTTTTTCGTGGAAACCAGCCGCGTGCAGATCGCGTGGCAGAGCCCCTTCGACGCCTCCCGTCTGTTCCTCATGAAGGACGACCACACCCCCGGCGACTACGGGAAGTTCGACCCCCTCGGCCTGAGCAAAAACAGGGACGAGGAGTGGCTGGACGTGCACCGCCTCCGCGAGCTGAACAACGGCCGCCTCGCGATGGTCGCCATCACCGCCATGGTCGTGCAGGAGCTCAACACCGGGCTGAACCTGATCCTGTCCGATGAAGTGCTCGAGATGAAGGGCGGCGGCGCGCTCAAGGCGATGGAGGCGCAGTGCGCTGGGACCGCCGACGAGAACGCGTGCGCCAAGGCGTTTGAAGCCGCCGTCGCCGCCGGCACCGCCGCGTTTTAAGACTAAACGCGCATACGACGAGCCGGAGTAGGCGTGTACACGCCCACGCCGCCCGACGCGTTAGTAACCACGCGGCGAGCGCGCGTGGCGTGATACGCCACCACGCGGGGAGATCACGAGTACTGAAGAACACGACCGAACGCGGCCGTGTTCGAAGGGAAAGCTGTACGTACTCGCCGTACATAGACTACAGTGTTGTGCACAAGAAGAAAAATTCGCGAGAAGGCCAAAATCTGGGAATTTTTACACTTGGTTTTTCTTGTTCACCAGGAAGAGGAGCTCGACCCCCCCTGCGCGTTCGCCCGTACCTCCTCCGCGGGGCCCGCGCTGAGGGTGCTCGTCAGGAACGCCTTGGTGATCTCCAGCGTGTCCTCCTCCGTCTCCTCCGTCGCGACGCGCTGGCAAATCTCCCAGTTGAACTCCGTCTCCGCGAACACCCGGCGCGTCTCGATGATGCGCAGCGCGGTGACCCGCAGGTCATTATCCGGGTCGCGCATGAGCTTGGCGAGCCACTCGTTGCCGTCGCGCAGGGGGTTCGCGGCGAGGAAGTCCACCATCTTGTTGTACACCGGCGACCTGTGCCTGGTGCCGGTGAACTGGTCCAGAATCACGCGCGTGGCGGCCATGGTGAACAGGTTCCCGAGCGCGAGCGCAGCCTTGCGCTCGGGGGTCACCGGATGCCCCTGCGCGTCGCGGAACGCATCCTCGGGCACGTCCATGGGGGCCTCGTCGTCGTGGGAAGCGCGGGGCGCCACACGCGCCGCGCGTCGCGAGCGCGAGAGGCGGCTCGGCGCGCGCCCCGCGACGGGGACGCACGCCCGGACCGCGGTCGCCGCGGTCGCCATCTTGAGTCTGTCCGCGCGGCACGCGCGAAGCTCGAAGACAGCGAAGCGGCCGAAATCGCGTCTCCGCCGTGAATTTCGCGCGCGAGAGAGGAGAGACGCGATCGCGGATGCCGATCCCGTTCGGTGCTTTAGAAGTTGAAGAAGTTCACCGAGTCTCGATCGGGGTTTGACCGCGAGACCGCGTCTCGATCGGGATTTGATCGGAAACCCGCCAGCTGGCCGAAAACGTCAACGCGTTGACGCCACAGCCGTTTTCCGCATCCGAGGAACACTTTCGCACGCGCGTGCCGCGTGGGTGGCACCGTTTCGGAAGCGAGCGGGCGACGCGCACAGGAAGCCGAGTGGACGCGCTCACGCCGCTTCTTCGCACTCGGTGTCCTCGACCCCTCGAGCCAACCTCTTCGGCCTCGCCCGACCCGGTCGTCTCGTCCGAGACGGAACAAGAGGGACGCCCAAATCGACAATCGGGAAAGGGTTGACCGCCGCGCGCGACGCACGAGATCTCCCGCGGCGGCGCTCTCGCGATCGAGGCGACCATGGGGTGTCGCCACTCGACGCCCCAGACGCGAGGAGGCGCCGCGCCGCGACCGAAACTCGTGCACGTCCGCGCGGCGCCTCGCGCCGTGCGCGACAGCGCGAGTTCCCTCGAGGCCGGTCAACATCTCGGACGCGCTTCCGGGTCGCCCGACTGGAAAAGGCTCGGGAGCGGCGACGACGCGGAGGAAGACGAAGACGGGAAAAAAAAAAGAATCGACGAAACCGAGAGGTCTTTCGCGGCGCGTCCGGAGGCTCCGGCGAACAAGACCTCAGCCTCGAGAGGCTCAGCGATTCAGATCACCCTGAAGCGCGGCGTGGCGGTCGCGCCGGTGACTGACCGGTTCGAATCCAGCGCCGACCGAGAGGAGGACCCGATGAAACACCCGATCGCGCGCGCGACGGACTCGCCGCCGCGAAGGAAAAACGCGTCGCCGACGCGCGGAAAAAAAAACGGCGCCGCCACCGCCGACGGCTCTAATCGCGGAACTCGCGCACTACCTCTTCGTGGCGAGCTTCTGGACGACGACGTCTCTTCCCCCTCCTCCTCTTCCTCCTCCGCGACGTCGGTGCTCTTGATGTCCACCTTCGACGGGACCGTTTCGACGGGACCGAAGACGAAGAAGGAAACGTCTTCGGCGAGAGACGAGAGCTCCGACGACGAGAGCTCTCTGGACGCGCTTCTTCGCGAGACGCGCGCGCTTCTGAACCGCACGGCGCCCGGGCGTTTCGGAGACGCGCGTGTTCTTTCCCTGCGGGAGTCGATCCTGGGAGCCGACGACGCGGGCGACGCGCCTTTCGAGGAAGACCCCTCTTTGCGCGCGCGCGCGAAGACGGTTTCGAAAACCGATCAGTCCGAGCGGGTCCCCGTCCTCGAGGCGTACGACGAAGACCTTTTCGCTTTCGCGCGGATGAAACAAAAAAACGGTTTCGGCGCGCGACGTTCAATTGAGTACTCGACGTCTCGACCGATCACGCAAACGCGGCCTCGGACCGAGGATCCCACCGTCGCGTCGGGCGCGCGGAGAGAGACGCTTCGCACCCAAACGAACGATACGCGCGGAGAGAGACGCTTCGATCGTCCAGCCGGAGCGACGACGAAGACGGAGAAGAAAAAGAGTCTGACTCCGTTTGACTCTTCGCGCCGAAAAAGTCTCGCGCAGACGCAGACGCTTCAAGACGGCGCGACGCGCCGTCGTCTGGCGGCGGCGACGGCGACGCTCGCGCGCGTCGAGGCGTATGGGCAAAGAGTCAGGTCTCGAGACAAGGTGTCCGCCGCGCACCCCGCGCGCGCGAGCGTTCCGTCTGTGTCGCGCGCGCGCGCGGACGCGGGCGCCTCCGCGGACCGCGCGAGGCGGCTCGGGGATGTCCTCGCGGAGTTCAGGGCCCGGGGCTCGAGCGCGGTGACGTTTCCGGACGAAAACCAGCCGTTGGCGATCGGGGACGCCGACGCCGACGTCGAAACGAACGCGGCGCGCGACGCGCGAACGGACGCGTCTATGTCTTCGTCTTTGTCTTCGATCGCGCGTCGCGCGCGCTTCTTCGCGGAGTTCGCTCCCGACGCGCCGATCAACGCGTCTCTCTCCGCGCGATCGAAGACTGCGAAGGTACGGCGAGACGCGTTCGCGTCGCCCACCGTCCGCGCCACCCCGCTCACGTCCGGCGCGCCCCCGCGCGCGGTGGCGCCGATGAGCGAGAAGATGCGCCGCGCGCGGAGCGCGCTTCGCGCGCTGCAGATTCCGGGAGCCGAGCCGCCGGCGCCTCGACGCGCGCGCGTCGCCGCGCAAGCCGAGCGCGTCGCGTCGGCGTCCACGTTCGTGACCGCGACGCAGAGAGGTTCCGCACATAACGCGGCGGCGTGCGCGGCGAGGCCGGCGTCGCACCTGGGGGGAAACCGCGACCGCTACGGATATTAATATTTTCATAACGAGTCTTCATGCTTTGTATTACTACGTCCGAGCGCGCGCGTCGCGCTCCTCGGCTTGCGCGTCTCGAGCGTCTCGAGAGTGTCACGCCGCGAGCGACTTCCGCTTCGCCTCCTCGCCGAACGCCTTCATCGCCTTCCAGGCGCGCACGGGCTGCAGCGTGAGCACGGCGGCGAGCGCGAGCGCCACCAGAAGGTCCGCGCCGGAGGCGACCAAACGCGCCGTCTGCGCCGCCGAGGAGGCTGCGGCGGCGCCGGCGCCGCCCGCGGCGGCGCCGGAGGCGGCGCCGACGAGCGCGTAGAAGACGCACCACGGCGCGATGCCCGCGAGCGTGCTCCCCACGAAGAGCTTGAACGAGAGCTTAGATTCGTCGCTCAGACCGAGCACGTAGTTGGCGACGGTGAACGGCGCGTGCGGCGCGAGGCGATACAGCGTCAGCTTCAGGAACTTCTCCAGCGGCGTTTTCGTTCCGTTCGTCTTCCCAATCGCGTCGTCCCCGGTAACGCCGCCTCCCGCTGTCTCGGACGTCGACCCGAGGAACGCCCTCTCGGCGTCGGCGAGCGTCTCGCGCACGAGCCTCCGCGCGGGCGCGCCGAACTTGGGCCCGAGCCACTTGGGGTCCGCGAGCGCGTCCGCTACGCGGCGCCGCCCGAGCTGCCGCGCGAACAAAAACGCGACTGCGGCGGCTTCGAGCGAGCCGAGAAGTGCCACCATCGCGCCCTCTTGTGCGCCGAAGAGCGCGCCGCTGAGGATGTAAAAAGGTTGCGTCGGGACGAACGGGACCACCGAGGCGACCGCCACGATCGTGGCCATCGCCGCGGGCCCGAACGCGCCCGCCGCGCCGGCGACCGTGCGCGCGCCCGCCAGGACCGAGCCGAAACCGTTTTCGAAAACACCCGCCGAGCCCGTCGCGGCGCCCGCGAGATCCGCGGCGGCGCCGCCGCCCAGCAGCGCCCTCGCGCCGAGCAGAGCCCCCAGCGCGAGCGCGTACGCCCCGAACTGCAGGAACCACTGCGCTGTGAGTACGGTTTTCGCCAAGGTGGCGATTTTCCGGCGCGTCTTGACGAGCTCGAGGAAAACGCGGATGCGGCGGTTTCGTTTGAACCGCCTCAGCGCCATCGCGTACTGCGCGTCGCGCAACTTTTTGTTGGACGCCATCCACGACCACTCCTCGACGGCGTCGCGGCACGACTCGCGCTGTCTTGTCCACTCGTTTTCGTCCGTGAGCAACTCCGCCGTCAGACGCGCCGCCTCCTCGTAGTCCTGCGACGGGTACAGCTGGCCCACCTCGGGGGTGTTCGTGAGGATGTCCTGCAGCCCCCCCGCTCTGACCGCCACCACCGGCACGCCGCTCGCCATCGCCTCCATCACCACGAAGCCCAGCGTCTCCGACTCCGAGGGCATCACGAATACGTCCAGCGAGGCGTACGCGGCGGCGAGGTCGTCCCCGAGCATCATACCCATGAACGTCGTGTTCGTGCCCTCGAAGTGCTTCTCTAACGACGCGCGCTCGGGTCCGTCGCCGATGAGCGCCAGATTGGTGCCCTCCGGCAAATATTCGAGAATCGTGCGCAGCGCCTTGAGGTTCTTCTCGGCACCCAGGCGCCCGACGCACCCGATCACCTTGCCCGGTCGGCCGCCGCACAGGCGCGCGTGCATCTCCTCGCTCCGGAACTTAGGGTTGAACGTCACCGTGTCCACGCCCTTCTGCCACACCTCGAGTCGGGGGCAGTTCTCGCCCTTGAGCTCGTCCTTCAGGATGGAACTCGTGACCATCGTCAGGTCGGCGCGCCCGGTCCAGATGCGTATGCAGTCCCACATGGGCTTCACCAGCCCCGCCCAGGTGTACTGCGGGATGTAGTGCGGGATGTGCGTGTGGTAGGACTGCACGAGCGGCACCGCGTACTTCTCCGACAGGTGGCACGCCGTCCAGATGAGCGCGCCGGGCGACGAGCAGTGGATCAAATCGGGGCGTCTTGACTCGTCCGCGAACATCGTGCGCACTTTTTTGTCGAAGGCGTAGGAAAGAAGCAGGGTGTCTCCCGGGTAGAACGGGAGCTTGAACCCGTGCACGCCGATGACGGTCGCGCCCGCGTAGGTGGGCGGCGGGTTTCGGTCGGGGGTCACGACCACCACCTCGTCCCCCAGCTCCACGAGGTTCTCGATGAGCCGCAGGAAGCGGTTCTTCATGCCGGAGACGTGCGAAAACGGCGAGGGCTCGACGAACACGCACACCTTCCTCGGGACGCGCTTCGTGGAGGCGAGCTCGCTCCCGGCAGCCGGCTCATCGACCGACGAGGAGGAAGAGCCACCCGTGTCGTGTGAAGAGAAGGCCATAGGCGACTCGCGCGTATCGCCGCCCGCGGCGAGCGAAGCGCCGAGAAGGCGCGATCGGCGAACCGACGCTCGCGTGTGGATAAAGGCCGATCTTTGTCGCGCGCGGACCGCGCCGGGGACGACCGCGCGCGAAACCGCCGCCAACACCGCGGGCTCGCGCGCGGCACGAGCGCCCACGCGCAGGGCCGGTCGCGCCGTCATCGCGGGCGCGGGGTGAGCTGCCATCGTGCGCTGTCACTCGGGGCGCGCGAAGAGAGATGAGAGGAATATTGGCGTGATCGCTCTCATGAGAGACCGGGCGGTCGGCACTTTCGGTTCTTCAGATCGCGAGGCGCGGCGGTTCTCGCGCCCATCGATGGGGGTGTTTTCCCGGGCGAAGGCGGCGACGTCGACGACGTCTACGACGGAAGAGTCGGCGCCTCCCTCGTCCTCCCCCCCCGTCCTCCCCCCCGGGTCTCTCTTCGGGCGCCCGCCCCCGCGCCCGCCCCTGCGCAACCCGGGTTGGCGCGAGCGCGTCGCCGAGCACACGGGTATGTCGTTCGCCGCGGGCCTCGCCTCCGGCGCGGGGTACGCGCTGTACACGGAGCGCCTGGACTTCGCGCCCGCGATCGCCGCGGTCGCGGGCAACGTCACGCTGGTGGGATGCTCGTTCGCGTGCGCCAAGGAGGCGACGAGGCTCGTGCGCCAGAAGGACGACTGGGTGAATTCCTTCACGGGCGGCGCGCTCGTGGGGAGCGCGTGCGCGACGGCGTGGCGCGGCCGGCCGTACTCGCCGGCGGGCGCGTTGGCGTTCGGCGCGGTCGCGGGCGGGACGCACTTCCTGTTCGATCCATCAAACACCGAGTGGCTGTGCAAAGTCGCTGGGTTTCGATCCATCACGAAACCAGACGGTGAAGTGGACTGGGTCACCCCAGCGTGGTTCCCCATAAGACGCGTCTCCGACGACGAGCTCGAGGGTAACGAAATTGAATTCCAGATGCGCGTCGCCGCCGTGCTCGACGGCCGCGTCGACGCGAAAGAGGCGGAGCGCGTGCGCGCGGAGTACCGAAGCAGACGAGCGCGGGAGAAGGCAAGGCGCGCGGGGAAGGCGCGCGGGGAAGAAAAATAGTACGCTTTCTGACGAATGAACGCGACAAGTAGTTAACGTCTCGGGTGTATCGTGATCGTCTCTTCGTCATCACGTCATCAGACTCGTCACGGGCGCGTTCGACCGTAAAAAGAAAAAGAAAGCTTCCGTGTCCGAACCCACACGTTCAAGCGTCTCGTGTCAGCCCAGCATGGACGGCGGCGAGGCGTCGACGAGGAGCTTTTTGAGCGTCCCCAGCGCGCCGTTTCGTTTTTCTTCCTCCTCCGCCGGCAACCCGACGTTGAAGGGGAAGCACGCCGCTTTGTTCGTCGTGACCGGCGGGATGTGGTCCTTGCGCTCGCCCGCCAGACCGATGACGTGCTGAATGGCGCCGCGCAGCGCGTCCTGCAGCTCGAGCGCGAGCTGCTCGCGCAGCGCGCGCGGAGCGCCGTCGACGACCACAACCTCGAGAGGCACGCGCCACTGTTCCCAGCACGCGCTTTGTTTTTTGTGAAAACTCTCCCCATCGCCGAGCTCGTGGAACGAGAGCGTGACCCGCGCGTGCGTCTCGCCGCCGGCGCGCGTCTTGCGGTGGAGCCACGCCTGGAGCGCGTCCAGGCGCTCCTCCACCGCGGCGTCCACGCCGGGGTCGCCGCAGGTGGCGTACGACAGGTCGAACAGCTCGCAGTCGACGTCCCGCGGGCGCACAACCCCGAGCGCGCGCGTGAAGAGCACGGTGTGCAACACCGCGCGCATCACCTCCTTGGCCTGGAACGCCTCGCACCGCAAGGGCGCGAGCTGGTGAATCTCGCAGTTCATACGAAACACCCGGCGCGCGGACGTCACCGACGCCGCCGACGCTTCCGTGCCCCCGCCTCTGGGGGCGCGCGCCCCTCGCGGCGTCCAACGTTTCATCGCGGAAAGAAAAGCGGTGCCGACGTTTGGTGTGACGGGAAGGCACGAGTCCGCGAGTCCGCGACTCGGGCGTCGGGGCGCGAACGACGAGACGCGTGAAAAAAATGCAACATCTTTCGAAGAACTACCGTAGTCTACGGAACGCGCCGTCGCGCCGGTCATCATCACGCCGCCGCGGCTCTGCTCTTGAGCAGGCCGTTCAGCTCGGCGACCATGGCGTCGATCTCCCCCCAGACCGCGCCGTCGTTCAGCTCCGCCTCCTTCGCGCGCGCGCGCGCGCGGATCGCGTAGTTGGCGCCCTCGACGTCGCGGATCTCGCGCTCCAAATCAGCCAGGGTCTTCGCCGCGCGCGTCTCGCCCTCACCGGACGCTTCCCGCCGCCGCCTCTCCCTCTCGTCCGCGCGTACCAGCAAGTGCAGCGCGTCCTCACGCGACGAGTACGCCGCCTTGTCCCGCTCGAGGGCCCGCTTCACCTTCTCCTGGTCCTTGCGGATCGCCTCGGCGTCGCCGAAGGAAGCGAGAGCGCTCCGCGTCTTCGCCGAGCGCTCGGCGAGCGACCGCAGCTCGTCGGCAATCTTCGCCTCCATCGCCTCCGCATCCGCCACCTCCGAAGACACGGAAAGATGCCCCCCGGCTCCCTCTGGCGACGACGAGGTCAGAGCCTCCGAGGTTTGCAAAAGCAAGTCGCGGATCTCGCGACGCGTCCGCGCCTGCGTCTCCGCCGCGCGCGCCGAGTTGGCCTCGAACGCGTCGACGAACGCGCTTATGAGCTCACCGTCGCGTGCCTCGTCGTCGTTCCCGGTCACGTCGGCGCCGGCGTCGCGAACGGCGCGGACCCGGGAGTCTCCCTTCGTCTCGGCGTTTCGCGGCGTATCGTCGGGAGGTCCCGCGGCGCGCATCCCGATTCGCGTTCGATTCGCGTTTTGATTCGCCTTTTCTGAATCGCGCGCCTCGGCGAGCCTCGCCTCCGCGGCGAGCGCGGCTTCCCTCAGCGCCGCCGTCTCCGCCTCCGCCTGCTTGGTGGCCGTCGTGTCGCTTCGGATCTGCTCCTTCAGGCGCGCGCGCTGCTCCTCGGGACTCAGGCTGAGACGCGCGCGCTCCTCTGTTAAAAGAGCTTGTTTAGCGGTGAGCGACGCCAGGCTCTCGCGCAAAGAGAGCGCTCTTTTTTTTCGCGGATCCGCCGCGACGCCGCGTTCGAGCTCCGCCGTCGCCTCCGCGACGCGTTCCGCCTCCGACTCCAACACCGCTCTGGTCTCTTCCAAACGTAAACGCTCGAGCTCGAGGCCCTCAAACTCCGAGCGCTGCGCAGGCGTGAGCCGCGCGACGATCGCGGCGACGGCGTCCGCGTGCGCGGCGCATTGGCTCTCGAGACGCGCCGCCTCCGCCAGAGCGGAAGCGCGCGCCGTCTCCGCGGCGGCGGCGGCTGCCTTCGCGTCCGCGTTGCGGCTTCTCGCCTCGCGCGCCTTGGTTTCCAGCTCGGCGCGCGCGCGCGCGACGTCCCCGGAGCTCACGGCGTCCAGCGCGACGTTGCCGTCGGCGAGGCGAGCGCCGAGCGCGTCGACATCCGCCGCTAAGGCGTCGCGGCGCCGGCGCACCTTCTCCGTCGTCTCCGCCTCCGCCTCGAGACGAGCGGCGTGTTCGTGCAGACGTTCCGTCTCCTCCTCCACCTCGCGCGTCTTCCTCGCCACGCGATCCAGGAAAGACCCCAGGTCCGTCGCCTGACGCGCGCCGCCGCCGCCGCCGAGCCCGCCGCCCAGAGACTGCGTGGGGGGCCGAGCCAGGCCCGTGCCCGGCCGGGGGGGGCGCACGCCCGCGACGCCGCGGGGGACCGAGAGCCCGCCTGCGTGGGGAAACGAGAGGGGCGCGTTCGCGCGTGCGCGCGTGTCAGCGGTGACGGTCAAGGAAGAAGACACGTGAGGCGGTCGAGGAGAGGAGACGTGCCGGACCGACACAGTCAACGTTCGGAAATGTGCCGAGCCGCGAACCGTCGCTTATTGTCGGCGCCGGGGAGAGCGGGGGGAAGGCGGGTCCGCGTCTTGAGGTGGCCTTACCCGCGGAGAGCGCCGAGCCGGGACGTTGCATGGTGGGCCGCGGAGCGCGCTCGTCGCACTGCGGCGCGTCCGCGACGGTTCAGGGAGAACCACGACGGTTTCGGTACCTTTTTTAAGGAGGTTCTTTTATCGATACGTGCTGACTCACGTCGTCTCGTTGTTACGTGAGGTTTCCTCGTCGAATCGCCCATCCCGAGGGCGCGCGACGTCTCGCCGCACGCGCCCCACGCTCGCGCATCCCCGAACGAAGCACATGGTGACGGATAACCTTCGTCGCGTACGCGCGCTCGCGAACCACGTCGACCCCGCGCGCGGCGTCCCCGCGCACCACAGACCCGGGTTCACCGTCGCGGTGCTCGGCGCGGCGGGCGGTATCGGCCAGCCCCTGAGCCTGCTTCTGAAGCGGACCGCGCTGGTGGAGCACCTGCATTTGTACGACATCGCCAACGTCGCGGGCGTCGCCGCGGACGTGAGCCACGTCAACTCGGACGCCACCGTGCGCGGATTCACGGGCCCCGCGCAGCTGGGCGCCGCGCTCTCGGGCGCGCATTTAGTCGTCATACCGGCGGGGATCCCCCGAAAACCCGGAATGAGCCGCGACGATTTGTTCAACGTCAACGCCGGCATAGTGCGCGACTTGGTCGCCGCGTGCGCCAAGCACTGCCCCAAGGCGATTCTGAACATCATCAGCAACCCTGTGAATTCGACCGTGCCGATCGCGGCGGAAGTGCTTAAAAAAGAGGGCGTGTACGACCCGAAAAAACTGTTAGGAGTGACGCACCTCGACGTCATGCGCGCGCGAAGCTTCGTCGCCGAGGCGCTCGGCGCCGACCCGTGCGCCGTCGACGTGCCCGTCGTCGGCGGCCACGCGGGGATCACTATTCTGCCTTTGCTGTCTCAGACATCCACCGGGCAAACCACGAGTCCGTCCCGCGTGACTCTGACTCCGACGCAGATCGAGCACCTCACCGAGCGCGTGCAGAACGGAGGCACGGAAGTCGTCAACGCGAAAGCCGGCGCGGGGTCGGCGACGCTCTCGATGGCGGCGGCGGCGGCGGAGTTCGCCGCGGCGTGCCTTCGCGCGCTCGCGGGCCACCGCAACGTCACCGTCTGCGCGTACGTCGCGAGCGACGCGGTCAAGGATGTGCCCTTCTTCGCCACCAAGCTCAGGCTCGGGAGGCAGGGCGTCGAGCACAACTACGGGCTCCCCACAAAAGGCTTGTCTCCGTACGAGAAGGTCGCGCTCGACACGCTCGTGCCCGAGCTCAGGGCATCCATCGACAAGGGCGTGGCGTTCGCGGGCGGGGACGAAGCGCACCGCCGGCGCGCGGCGCAGCAAAGGCGCGCGGCGGCGGGCACGGCGGGTAACTCGGACGTGCGAGCCAGTGGCGTGTCGCAAATACCCGCGTAGAGTCAAGTCGCGTTTTAGTAGTACAGGCGCGCATGACGGACGGACGCGTCGAAAAACGTCGACATAAAAATAATCACCGTTTACGTCTTCGTCTCGTCTCGTCATCCGTCTTTTCGCGCGTTCGTCTCCTACATCTCCGCGTTCCTACATCTCGTCGATGATCCCGCAGATCTCCGCGAACACCTCCGTCTTGGCGCGGTCGCCGTCGATGTTTTTCATCTTGTCCGCGTACTTGCCGACCACCGCGTCGACGTTGCTGTGGTGCACCTTCAGGCGGTTCATCGCCTTCTCCTCGGTGTCGTCCGAACGCTGCGTCAGGCGGTCGACGATGTCGGCGGGGGGGGGCGAGAACGTCATGTGGTAGATCTTGCCCGTCTCGGGGTCGAGGCGGCGCCCGACGACGCGCTCGACGAGCTTGTCGTCGGGCACGTCCAGCAGCAGGAAGGTGTCGGGCTCGATGCCCTCCTTGGCGATGGCGTCCGCCTGCGACGCCGAACGCGGGTACCCGTCCAGGAGCCACCCCTTCTCCTTCGCCGCGGGGGTGTCCAGCGCATCCACCACCATGGTGACCACGCACGAGTCAGGCACGAGGTCACCGCGGTCCATGTACTCCTTCGCCTCAAGACCGGCGGGCGTGCCCTCCTTGACCGCAGCGCGGAGCAAGTCCCCGGCGGAGATGTGCACGAGGCCGTACTTCTCGACGATGAGCTCGCACTGCGTGCCCTTGCCGGAGGCGGGCGCGCCCGCGATCATCACCCGCTTGGGGCCGGCGCAGACGGTCACCGCCCGGCGGCCCTGCGCGCGGGGCGCGGGGGCGCGGCGGGAGTCGAGCTTGGCGCCCGCGAACTGAGCCGCGGAGGCGGCGAGGGTGAACGAAGCCATCGTGGGTGTGGGTGCGGCGCGCGCGGGCGAGTGTGGCGACGTCGCGATCGCGACGGCGTGGATAACTGTGACGCCGCGGTGGCAGTTTTCGATGGCCGGGAATGCTTCGGCCAGCGGCGTTTTCGCCGAAAAAGAACGCACCGCCGACGCCCTCGTCCACTTTGACGACCGATGTCGGCGGTCGCGCCCGTCCCCGGGACTGTGGCCGCGGGGACGAGGGCGGGTCGGGTCGCGTTTCGTCCGGCGTCTCGTCCCGTCGCGTTTGGCGGGCGCGCGCGGCCTCCGCCGACCGTCCGTCCCCGCGCGACCGACGACGACGACGCGGTGGAGCTCGTCTTCGTGCGCCCGAGCGATGCCGACCCCGAGGACGTGGTGGAGGTGCGGTGCGCCGCGCGCGTCGGCGAGAACCTGCTCGCGGCGGCGATGCGGTGCGGTGCCGTGGACGCCGCCGACCACTTCTGCCTCGAGGGCCGGTGCGACGCGTGCGTGTTCGAGAACTGCGAGACGGATGAGCCCGTGCGCGGGTGCCAGACCGCGGTGGAGACCCCGATGCGGCTGTGGCAGCGGGGAGAGGAGGCTTTTTTCGGGAACGACGGAGAAGACGACGACTGGTGACAAGGACACGAGACGCGCGCACGGAAGAGTATTAGAATTACCTCCGTTCGAGTGTTATATTACAGTCAGTAGACCACGTACGACGTGAAGCGTACGACTCGTACGGCGTCCGCGTCCGACGCGCGGAAAAGTCGTCTTCGTCACCTCGCGCCGTGTTTCCCGACGCCGTACAGCAGGTCCTCGACGTCGAAGGTCTCCGGGTCGAACGCGTCGGGGTCGGGGTCGCCCTCCCTGGACGCGACACCTCTCGGGACGTTCTTCTCGCCCTCGTCGAACAGGTTCGCCTTGACCCCCGCGGCTCTCGCGCGGTTCACCGCGCGCAGGCGCGCCGCGAACGTGCTCATCCCCGGGTCGGGCTTTCCAAAGAACCGAACCTCCACGTGTTGGTACTCCCGCATCGCGCGCACCTGTTGGTCGTCCTCGACGTCCTCCTCGATCTCGACGCCGTCCACGACGCTGAACGTGGCGACGGAAACCACGTGCTCCACCTTGTGGCAGAACTTGTGCGCCAGCCGCTCCTTCAGCGTCGCCAAGTCGCGCGTGTCCAGCGCGACTTCGCGACGCGACGCGTCGCCCGGGCGACGCGCGACGAGCACGAGCGCGTTTCCGGTTTCGAGCTCGCGCGCGCGTCGACGTCGTTTCGCCGCCGTGTCGCGCTTGCCGTTCCCGAAAATCCCCTCGATGCCGTTCGAACGCGCCTTGGCTTTCCTGTCTCCGAATCCACCGGAAGCGACGAAGTCCTCCTCGATGAGCACGTCGTGGTTGCGCAGGTCGCCCACCAGCCGTTCGCGGAGCTCGCGCGGAAACACGCGCGCGGGTTCCAGCTTGGGCTTGGTCGCCGTCACCTCGGCTTCTCTCAACACGCCGTTGCGCGCGTCGAGGGTGAGCGAAACCTCCGGCCGGTACCCGTCCCACAGGTCTAACACAGGCGGCTCGCCGACGCGCACGCTCTCGCGGCGCCCGTCGTCGACGTACGTGAAGACGCGCATGTGCGCGGCGTCCGCGTGGTTCAGCGCCACGACCTCCTCGCTCATCACGCCGCGCGCGCGAAGGTAAGCGTAGAGCTTGGGGACGTCCACCTGCACGTCCAGTCGCGCCAGGAAGTGCACCATGCCCGTGATCCGGTCGCGCTTCAGGCGCATGTACGCGAGCACGAACGCGCCGACGCACAGCCACAGCGTGATGGCGACCCAAAAAAAGCCGCCCCCTGAGCTAAGCACGAGCGTGTACTGCAAAGAGTCGCGGAACCACGCGTCCCACACCACGGACCACTCCCCCGTGCACCGGTCGACGATGCCGAAACTCAGCGACCCGGCGAAGATGAGCTGCATGACGTCGCGCGCGCTGGCGGTGTCGTTGAGTTTCATCTGCTCGGAAGAAGCTTTGAACAGGTGCTTGGTGTCCCGGTTCACCTGCTCGCGCAGCGCGCGCGTGATGTTCGCGATCTGCTCGGACAGAAACGCGATCTCGTGCCGAGTCGCCGAGACGCGCTTCTCGCAGTCGCGCACTCTTCCTCGCAAACTCGCCTCCATCTTCGGAATCTGCAGGATGTGGAACAGGCGCTTCCCGGCTTTAGTGCGCGGCATGCGCTCGGGCGGAATGGCGTCTTTTTCCACGCTCGCCTCGAGGTTGCGCATGATCTCCTCTAACATGATGCAATCCTCGTTTATTTTCGCCAGCGAGTTGCGGATGGAATTCACATGGTCCGGATCCTCGTGGTACTTCGCGATCAGACGTCTCTGCTCGTCCGTGTGCTCCGCCACTAAAAACAGCCGGTTGAAAAAGTTCGCGACGAAATCCTCCCTCGCTTTGAGCGCCAGGAACGCCAAAAGCAGCGTCTCGTGCTGAATGCACTCCGGCCCCGCGAAAAGCACACCCGCGGAGCCGAAAATCACCACGTCGTTCTCCGTGATGTCGAACGCGTGCTGCGTGTCGCCGATCACCTGCTTCAGCTCAGCTTCGAGCGCGTCGCCGTCGAGGTACCGGAGCGCGCGAAGCTTGGGCGTGATCTTCTCCGCGATGAACACGTTCACCTTGTTGCGGTTCATCTCGTTCCCGTTGAACACCATTTTTAACAGAGTCGCTTGCCTCTCGCTCGTCAAACTCTCGGTGACTCGTGAGCTGTCCATGTGGATGTCCGTCATGACGCGCGACAGGTAATCTAACGAGATGTCGTTCAGGATCTTGTCCATCACAGCCTCCAGCTTCAAACCGTAAAGCGTCGTGCCGTCGCGCTGGTACCGGATCCCGAAGTTCTCGATCTGCGTGATGCCCTCGTCCTCGGGGAACTCAACCTCCGCTTCGATGTTGATCCACTGCGCGGCGTCGCACGAGTTCACCGCGACTTTCGTTAACCCCACCGGGATCTCAAGCGTCGTCTCCGTCGACCGCGAGTCGACGTGCGAGGAGAAGTATCCCCCCTTCACGCGCTCATCCGCGCCGAGCTTGCGCGTCAGCGCCATGATCTGGTTGCACCCGAACGGAACCCACTCGCCGACCAGGATCACCAGCCGGCTCACCGTGATCTGCACGTCCAGCTCGTCGCGCACGGAGGACGCGCCCGTGCCGCACTCCGCGGCTCTGTGCGCGTTGGACGCCATCGGCCGTCTTAAGTCCCGGCACGTGAACGGCAGGTACGGCGACGAGACGTACGACACGTCCTCCGTCTCGGTCACGTCGCTGTCGTAGCAGAATCCGTTCTCGCTCGAAAGCCGAAACGTCTGCGTCGTCGGGTCGTACCGCACGCTGAGCAAAGACCCTTCAGGGTCGCGGATCACCTCGTCCACGGCTCGTCGGTCGGCTTTTCTCAACTTCGTGCTCTTCACCAGCACATCCAAGCCCGTCTCCGTGATCTGGTACGCCACCACGGGTTGCTTGTCCTCGGTGATGGTGCGCAGCGCGCGCACGTACTTCGCCTCCACCAGGTCCTCCAGGTGGTCGCGGCCCTCCTGCGTGACGTTCATGTAGATGCGCTTGCCGTGCACCATCGCGCTCGCGGGCGCGTAGTCGTAGTCGAACACGCCGCGCACGATGCACTCGTACATCAGCACCAGCAACGGCTGGTACCGCACCCAGACCTCGGCGTCGCGCGCGCGCTCGGCGAAGGCGGAGTACTTGGATACCAAGTACAAAACCTTGAAATGCTCGACGCTGAGCGAGTCCAGGGTTTCTTGTTTCAGCAGCTCATCCACGTCCGCGGCGTCGCCGGCGTCGTTGAACGCGATCGCGTACCCCCCCTCCGGCCGGAACGCGTCGAACGTCAGCGTGTCGTTGTTCAAACGCCGTGTGAAGGCGCGGAACCTAGAACCGTGCTCGTAGAAAGGTTCGTGTTCCTTCGTGGCGCCGACCAGAAACAGGTAGCAGTGCGTCATCGCGTGAAGCAGCGTTTCCTTGGCGGGTTTCGTGAGCTTAAACTTGCGCATCGCCTCGGGCATGCGTATGTGCGCGGTTCTTCGCGCGACGCCGCCTCTTCTATGCTCGATGTTGCAGCTCACGCCGCACATCAAACCCTTGTGCGAGCCGTGCCACCACCCGGGAACCTCCGAGCACAGGCAGTACCGGAAATCGTCGTCGTCCATCTCCTCGCGCTCCGCCCAGGAAAACGTCGTGTCGCTCTCGCCCAGCTTACCGTCGAAGTACGTCCCGTCGTAGTACGCGAACAGCGCGTCGACGTCCACCCAGCGGTCGTGGTGCACGTTCGACAAGTGCACGGCGGCGCGGCGCATCGCCAGCGCGGTTTTCGCGACGCCCCAGTTTTTCTTCCCCGCGCCGGACGACAACGACGCGTCCACGGAGATCTCGCGCTCGGCGAGCCCGCCTCGGCCTTGCGGCTTGCGCAGCGCGCGCTGCGTCACGATCTGGTCGTGCACGCTCGCCTCCGCCTCGGCGAACTCGGCGTCGCGCGCCGCGAGGCTGGCCCGCGCGGTCGCCTCCGCGCGGTCGCCGTCCAGCTCAGCCTTCGCGCGCGCCGCGAGCGCCGCGCGCTCGCGGAGCGAGCTCGAGGGCGACGCGTTCGGGGACATCGACGAGGGAGGAGCGTTCTCGTCGTTCGCGGACCCCGAGCCCGGGGCGGACGAACGAGAGGGGCGCGGGCCCAGAATCGAGGTGTACACCTGCGCGGTCGGCTCGCTCGGCTCGCTCGGCCCGGCGCCGCCGCTCGGCTCGGCGTCGCCTCGGCGCGCGCGCCGCGCGGCGAGCGCGGCCCGAAGCGCCGAGGATGCCCCGCCGGACGCGGGCGCACCACCTCCGGAAGGGCGCGGCATCTCCTCCCCGCCGCCGTCCCCGCCGTGCGGCGCGGACGTCGACGGCGAGTCTTCCGCCCACGGCATGCCGCCGTGGAGCGTGCAGCCGCGCGCGCCAACGCGCGCCTCGGAGTGCGCCGGGGCTCTCGGACGACGCAAACATTCCGAGCAACAATCGTCAGGTCGTTTGAAAAGAGTGTCGAGGCCCGGAACGCCCTGGCGGACTGGCACTCATCAGGAGACCGGAGAGGCGTTTTTTTTCATTTCACGTTTGAGACGCTTCGCGCGACGTCGAATTACGCAACCTCGCAACCTCACCCCGCTTTTGTCTCCTCGTCACGTCTTACCGGTGTAATGCGACGCGTACGCGCTCTTCGTCTTCGCGCTTTTTGTTTCATCCTTCCCGTCGCTCTTCGGTTCATCCGACCCGTCGTC
>ENA-OUOG01001101-OUOG01001101.1-marine-metagenome-genome-assembly--contig:-NODE-1101-length-32574-cov-7.277749_pt1 | contig 32574 bp, 26 predicted proteins | sample MGYA00248635_ERZ508505 | MGnify/ENA primary metagenome ERZ508505 (study PRJEB26176, sample SAMN06267871) | marine metagenome | isolation source: Saanich Inlet, British Columbia, Canada | place: Pacific... | reverse complement strand
CATTTTTCTAGCTCTATAACTACTTTTTCTCCTTGTTTTTCTGAATCTATTTTTGGATTACTTATAAAAAAATCGGGGTAATTATTTCCATTGCCTACTATAACAAAGGCCGTATTGTTATGTAATTGAAGAACTCCAACAAACCGTGTTTTGTTTCTTTTTAAGACCGCAACTATTTCAGCTTGTGGTTTCTTTTTTCCTTTGGATTTATATAAACGAAACGAAACGGTATCTCCGTTAAATGCTGTAGTTAGTTGTTTTTTTTCTATGAAAATATCATCATCCAATTCCTCAGAAACCAAATAAGCATTTCCATTTTTAGTCACATCTAATGTTCCTTCAAAAAGTAATGGTTTTGTAATGAGCGTAAATTTCCCCCTATCTATTTCTTTTAATTCTTTTTGATTGGTAAGTTTTTGCAGCGTTTTTATTATTTGATTTCTTCCGCTAGGGTCTGTAATTCCTAAAGAAGCTGCAACTTGTTTGTAGTTTAAGGCATTATTAGGTTGATTTAAAAAAACTTCTTTAATTTTTTTTGATATACTCTCCCCTTTTGTTCTATTCTTTTTCTTTTTTCTTGTCATATTCTAAATTCGCTACGAAGTTAGTTTTATTTTAGGAATAGCCTCTTTTTATCTTTTTTTAATCTATTAACAATATCATTCTTTTTTTTATTTAAAATTTAAAAATAATGGGTATTATTATTGTTTGTTGATAGTAGTGAAAACTTTTTTTTATTCATTTTTTTATATAGATATTAAAAATATATACCCATTTATAAATATCGTTTTTTAAATTTAAAGAACTGATAATGAATATTGTATACTATTTATAAACAGTTGTTTATAATCCAATATGTTTATTATTATTTATTATTTTACTCACTTTTTTTGTTTATAACCAAAGAGATCGCGTTTAAAAAAAAGGAATTAAAAAAAATAAAAAAAATTGATTTTTAACTTCTTTTTTTCAATGGAATATTTATTTATTTATTCTTTTTTTATTTATCATATACTTTCACTTTTTATTAACAATTTTACTTTATAAAAAAGAATTGATAATGAGTTATTTAAAAAAACAATAAACATCCCTATTAAAAAGTACTTTATTACCTTTGTAAGTATAATAAAAAACCAATGAAAATAGCAATAGGCTGTGACCACGCAGGACCGGAATACAAAAACGAAATCAGCAAACTTCTTCAACAAAAAGAGATTGAAGTTGTTAATTATGGAACAGACAGTTTTGATAGTGTAGATTATCCAGATTTTATTCATCCAACAGCAAAAGCGGTTAATGAAAATCAAGTTGATAAAGGAATTATTATTTGCGGTAGCGGTAATGGAGCAAATATGACAGCAAACAAATACAAAAACGTTCGTTCTGCATTGTGCTGGAACAAAGAAATTGTGTTCCTTGCTCGCAGTCATAACGACGCTAATATTTTAAGTATCCCCGCTCGTTTTGTTTCTTTACCGCAAGCAATTGAAATGGTGGTCACTTTTTTAGAAACACCTTTCGAAGGCGGAAGACATTCACAGCGAATAAATAAAATCCCCAAAATCCTATAAAATGGGAACACATCACCATCATGGAGGAAATAAATTATTAATTTCAATTGTTCTTAATATATTTATTACAACCCTTCAAGCGATTGGTGGATTTGTTTCGGGAAGCCTTGCTTTATTAAGCGATGCACTTCATAATTTTACCGATGTTCTTTCTTTAATCATTAGCTATATTGCACAAAAGCTAACTAAGAAAAAAGCGACTCCCCAAAGGACTTTTGGCTACAAACGCGCTGAAATTTTAGCCGCTTTTATCAATGCATTATCTTTAATTGTTATTGCTTTATTTCTTACAATAGAAGCTATTGAACGACTGCAACATCAACCCAAAATAGACTCTGACTTAGTTATAGCTCTTTCCCTTTTTGCTATTATTGGGAATGGTATTAGTGTTATTTTACTCGAAAAAGAGAGTAAAGAAAATATTAATATAAAGTCAGCTTACATTCATTTGTTATCAGATATGATGGCGTCGGTTGCTGTACTAATTGGTGGTATTGTAATGAAATACGTTGGTTTGTTTTGGATCGATGGGGTATTAACCATTCTCATTGCTGCATATTTGATAGCAATCAGCCTACAAATCCTAAAAAAATCAACTGAAATATTGATGTTGTTTACCCCAAAAAACCTCTCGCCAGAAGAAATAGCCGTCCAGCTATTGCAAAAATTCAAGGATATCAAAAACATTCATCATTTACACATTTGGCAAATCAACGAAACAGAGTTGCATTTAGAAGCCCATGTAGATTTTAAAGAAAACATTTCACTATCTGTTTTTCACCAAACTCTTCAAAAAATGGAAGAGTATCTAAAAAACAACTATCAAATTAACCACATAAATATCCAACCAGAATTTGGGAGGTGCAATGAAAAGGAATTAATAATTCAAGACTAATGATAGTTTGGAAACTAAAATCATGGGAAGAAATAAGCAAAACGGAGTTGTATAATATTCTCTCGTTGCGTTCGGAGGTATTTGTTGTTGAACAAGCTTGTATTTATCAAGATATTGATCACAAAGACCCAAAAGCACATCATGTTTTAGGGGTTCTTAACAACCAAATAGTAGCCTATTCTAGAATTTTTAACGAAGGTGATTATTTTAAGGAAGCCAGTTTTGGAAGAGCTGTTACTTCTCAAAAAGTAAGAGGAACAGGAGTTGGTCATCAATTGGTTAAAGAAACACTTCTAAAAATGGAACAACTTTATCCTAAATTGTCCATTAAAATATCTGCACAAGCGCATTTACAAGGTTTTTATAACCAACACGGTTTTATTACCGAAGGCGCCCCTTACCTAGAAGACGACATTCCTCATGTTGCAATGTATATTAGGAAACAATAGCGCTCCATTTTTTGAGAAGCACCTCCATAGCTTTGGCTAATTTTTCTTCATCAGCCGTTTTTTTAGATGTGTAAATAAAAAAACCGTACCCACAAAAGCCGCCCTCTAAAAAACCGTTTTTTTCCAAGCGATATACTTCTCTCAACTTTCTTTTTAAGCGGTTTCTTTCTGTTGCTAATTTTATGTTTCGCTTAGGCACAGAAAACCCGACCTCCAAAGAAGAAGCCTCTTTTTCATCACCTTTCATATATACAAACCGTAGTGGAAAAGAGGAAATAGAAGCCCCTTCTGAAAACAACAAATCAATTGTTTTCTTTTTTCGAAGGATGTCTTTTTTAGAAAGCTTAAAATTCATTCTATTTCTACAAAATTATTATCCAAATCAACATCGGCCATTAAACCCGAAGGATCTATCGTTACAGAAGAAATGGAGCTTTTATCTTTTGATATTTCAAACGAGTAAGCGGGGTTTCCCCAAAACCAATCTTTCAAAACGGTGCGCTTTATGGACGGATAAGGATTTTCTTTTTCTCCCAACATCATTTGCAAAGGAATGTAAAAGCTCTCTTGTGAACCGTCTTTATAGACCACCAAAATATCAATAGGCATTGGCATTAACCCAATGCGCTTTAAAGAAACGAGAGTTTTAGTTTCCTTTGCTTCTACTTCTAAGGAATAATCAATCGTGTTTGTTGTTTGCGTCCAGTCGGTAAGATACCAACCCAATTGAAAACCAGAAACTTTTTCCGCGGTTCGTTTAATATCGTTTGGAGTCGGGTGAGTAAACTTAAAATCCTCGTAATATTTTCTTACCGTTTCCATCATCTTATCCATTCCTATTATATATCCAAGCTGCGCTAAAAAAACGGCACCCTTACTATACGCTGACGCGCCATAAGCGCCGTTATATTGATACCGATCTGCCTGAGTGCTTTGAGGTTGTTCTTTTCCAGAACGTGCAAGATAACGGTAGCTTGTATAGCTATCTTCCCAAGGGTTTGGTTTTTCAATATTTAAAAGGTCATTTTCAATGATGGTAGAAATAAAGGTTGTGAATCCCTCGTCCATCCATTCGTGTTTAGCTTCGTTGGTTGCTAAGAGATGCTGAAACCAAGCATGCGCCATTTCGTGTGCCGTCACCCCCAACAAACTAGGATAAGATCGATTTCCTGTGATCAGCGTACACATTGCATACTCCATTCCGCCATCACCCCCCTGAATAATAGAGTATTGTTTCCAAGGATAATCACCAATATTTTTATTAAAAAAGTCCATCAACACAACAGAGTCTTCTTGCAACTTTTTCCAATTTTCTTTTATTTTTTCATCATCGTTATAAAGAAAATGAAGGCGAACACCATTAGGCCCTTCCACGATGTCGTGCACAAAATCAGGATCAGCCGCCCAAGCAAAATCATGCACTTTGGGCGCATAAAAATCCCACCGCAGTTTATCGCCTTTGGGGAGTTTCAAGTCCTCATTAGAGTTTTCATATCCATGCCCAATCTCTTGAGGATTTTGTAGATATCCCGTTCCTCCAACCACATATTTTTTATCCAAAGTCAAGGAAACACGATAATTTCCCCAAACGCCATGAAATTCTCGCCCAATGTATGGATCGGTATGCCACCCTTCATGATCGTATTCTGCCATTTTTGGAAACCATTGTGTCATAGACAAGGAAACACCCTCTTTATTGTCCCGACCGCTTCTGCGAATTTGTTTTGGAATTTGTCCTTCAAAATACATAGATAAAGTGGTACTTTCTCCCGGCAACAAAGGTTCAGAAAGATCAACAACAGCCAAAGTTCCTTCTTCTTCGTAAGTCAAAGGTTGATTGTTTTGACTTAACGAAACAATATGGAGCCTTCCGATTTCATTTTCTTTTAAGCCGAGTATTCGATTCCCCACCCTTTTATCGGGATCGGCAATTGTTCGCGAACGAATATCCATTTGACTTCCTGGCTGAAAAGCATTGAAATAAAGATGATAATATACTTTTTTCAATACATCAGGAGAATGATTTGTATAAACCAACTCTTGAGTTCCCCAATACCTAAACGAAGCAACATCTACTTCAACATCCATTGTATAATCAACGTGTTGTTGCCAATAGTCAGGATTCGGGTGTTGAGTGAAAGAGATATTATATCCAAATAGCACAACGAAAAAAAAGACAAGGAACTTCATACTCTTATTTTTTTGAGGCTAAAACAATAGCGTTATACGCATTGACCATACCGCCCGATTGACTGATTGAGCTAAACAAGACAGCTTCTCCGCTTTCTCCCACGACGACAGATTTTTTAATAGGAAGCCCAGAATTCATAAGAATCGTTTTTACTTCAGCGGCAGTCAATTTAGGATAATATGAACGCACTAGTGCAGCCACCCCCGACACAGCAGGAGCCGCCATTGATGTACCGCTTGCAAATTCATATTCATTATTAGGATTGCACGACCAAATATCACTTCCTGGAGCAAAAACATCGACATTTTCTTTTCCATAATTGGAAAAAGAAGAAACCATTTCACCACCATATTCAGGGGCCAAAGCACCGACAGTTAAGAATGTATTGGAAATTGTTACTCCATCCAACTGATCATTGGGATAAACGGGATTTTCGTTCAAATCAATATTTTTAGAGTCGTTTCCTGCGGCATTGACAATCAACACATCGTTTTTAGCGGCGTACTGAATAGCTTCTGTAACCCATTCTTTTTGGGGAGAATATCCTTTGCCAAAACTGGTGTTGATAATTTTAGCACCGTTATCAACCGCATAACGGATTGCCAATGCTACGTCTTTGTCGTATTCATCTCCATTCGGAACAGCACGAATGGCCATAATTGACACGTTGTTAGCAACACCATCAATACCAATCCCGTTGTTTCGTTTGGCAGCTATAATTCCCGCAACATGCGTTCCGTGATCCGCTTCGTCTTTATCAGGACCAATCACATTGGCGTTCCCATAATCGGTGTCCGTAAGATCATTCGGATTGTCTCCCAAAATGGCACGATCGTCAAACTCTAAATTAAAATGATAATCAACCTGATCCGTTAAATATTTTTGATAATCCAACGCGCCCTCCAAGTCTAAGTCGTTTGCTATTAAAAACATTAACAAGCCTTTGGCTTCATTTACTTCGGAATCATCACTTTGAATAGCGCTTAAGTCTTGTTCCGTAAAAGCGTCTTTTTTCAAATAATCTTTAATTGTTTTTTCTGCCTTTGGAATCGCATTAACAATAAAATCGACTTGTTTTTTTTGAGCACTAGCCTGTGAAAGTTTGCGTTCTCTTTCGCCTTTTGCTTTTTGATATTCTTCAGAACCATCATCTCCTTTTTTCAAAATTCGTGTAAGTTCAAATGTCGCTCCCGTCATATCGCCAATAAAATTCCAACCGTGAATATCGTCTATATATCCGTTTTGATCGTCGTCTTTACCGTTGTTGGGAATTTCGTCGCTGTTGGTCCAAATTACATCGCGCAAATCTTCATGATCGATGTCAATTCCAGAATCAATAACAGCGACAATTACCTTCGCTCCTTTTTTGTCTTGAAGCAATTCGGCATACGCCTTTTCAACACTCATTCCTGGAATGGTATCTTTGATAAGGTCTTTGTGACTCCATTGCTTTTTTTCGTCCTCTTCCAAAGGAATAATTTTTAAAGGAATGGAATCAATATTTTCTAAAGGGGTGCTAACCAGGGCGGTGCTTCCACAGCCGACCATTAAAAACGACACTAGTAGCGAAACAATAAACAGGTTTTTACTCATGATACATAGGGTTTAATTAAAGATTTCTTCAAAGGTAAATGATTGATGCAAACGAACCCCTTTTTCTGTGTTTTTTACAGTAATTATAGGATTGTATGCGTCGTGTTCCAAAAATAAGTAATATTCATTATCCGCAGCCTCTTTCAAAAAACGTTCTTTTTCTGTCATTGAAATTAGCGGACGTGTATCGTATCCCATAATATAAGGAATGGGAATGTGGCCTGCGGTTGGAATAAGATCTGCAGCAAACACCAAAGTTTTGTTATGATAACGAATATGAGGGATCATTTGTTTGTCGGTATGTCCGTCAACAAATAATACACCAAAGCCCAACTCGGATTTATCAAGGAAAGGACTTGCCGTTTTTTCAATAAAAGACAATTGTCCAGAAGTCTCGATAGGTTTTAGATTTTCGGACAAAAACGAGGCTTTTTCTCGCGGATTAGGTTGAGTGGCCCACAACCAATGCTCTTCATTGGTCCAATAGGTTGCGTTTTTAAAGACCGTATTATAACCCGTTCGATTCGCATTCCACTCTACTCCGCCACCGCAATGATCAAAATGCAAATGGGTCATAAAGACATCCGTAATATCGTCTCTATGAAAACCAGCGTTGGTGATGGACTGTTCCAAATCGTCTTTCCCCCAAGGCTTGTAGTGACTAAAAAATTTATCAGATTGCTTATTGCCCATACCGGTGTCGATTAAAATCAATCGATTTCCGTCCTCAATCAACAAACAACGAGCGCCTATATCAATCAAGTTGTCTTGATCAGCAGGATTGGTTCGTGACCACAAACTTTTGGGAACCACACCAAACATAGCACCGCCGTCGAGTTTAAATTTTCCAGCTTCGATAGGATAACATTTCATGGGATGAATTTATCATGCAAATTAATCAAAAAGGTTAACATTTGCTTTAAACAACAAACTAACTAAATTATTTCTATTTTTATACTTTACAAAAATAAAAGAGAATCTGTTGAAAAAATTAAATCGCAGCTTGACCCTTTCTTCTGTCATTGCAATTAGTATAGGCGGAATGTTAGGAAGTGGAATTTTTGTGCTTCCAGGATTGGCAGCGGCAAAGACAGGCCCGTCAGTATGGTTGGCATACCTATTGGCAGCGGTATGTGTTCTTCCAGCAGCGATTTCAAAATCGGAATTGGCCACAGCGATGCCTTCATCGGGGGGCGCATATGTTTATATAGAGCGCGCTTTTGGGCCTTTGTTTGGAACAATATCTGGAATTGGCCTTTGGCTATCTATTTTACTCAAAAGCTCATTTGCTTTGGTCGGCTTTGGCGCATATTTATCCGTTCTTGTTAATATTGACCCTACTGTAACCAAATATGTAGCACTCATTTCGTTAGTCGGCATCCTTTTTCTTAATATTTTTGGAGTCAAAAAAGTAGGGAAAGTTCAAACCGTTGTGGTTACTATAAGTATTGTAGGGCTTGCGTTTTTAACGCTATTTGCTCTTCCCAAAGCTACAGTAGACAGCGCCGTTCCGTTCTTGATAGATGATCAAACAGGATTGATAGCAACGATAGCGTTTGTTTATTTGTCCTATGCAGGAGTTACCAAGGTAGCTGCGATAGCGGGAGAAATTAAAAATCCCAGCCGAAATCTTCCTATCGCTATGATAGCTTCGTTGTTTTTGACCGCGACCATTTATGTTTTTGTTGCCTATGCGCTTGTGCACAATTTACCATTAGAATCTTTGCAAACAGACATTCATCCTATATACACACTTGCCGAAAGTATAGGAGGACAAATAGCAGGTTACATAGCTGCCGTTATAGGGGTCCTTACTTTGATCTCTGGAGCAAACTCTGGAGTTTTAGCGTCTTCAAGATTTCCTTTTGCCATGGCAAGAGATAAACTTTTACCCAAATTTTTATCAAAAATTCACCCAAAGCACATGACCCCCGTTATCACAATAGTACTTACCTGTGTGATTATGGCGATGGTGATTTTATTTTTAGATGTTGTTAAAATAGCCAAACTAGCCAGTGCATTTTTAGTGCTCATTTTTATTTCTATGAATGTGGCAGTTATTATATTAAGAGAAACCTCAGCACAGTGGTATCAACCCACCTACAAATCACCATTGTATCCGCTTGTTCAAATATTTGGCTTGGTGAGCGGTATTGTTTTGCTTGTTTATTTAGGAATGTTGGCTCTTGTTTCGATCCTTTTAATAGTAGTCTTAGGTTATGTTATCTTTCTTTTTTTTGGTAAAAATGCTCTACGAACGGGAGTGTTAACAGATTATGGCCATCGTCCAGCGGTGTATTTGTTTTATAAAAAAGCCAAAACCCCTCAAGCCAAAATCCCTAAGCTTCCTAAAAAACGAAAATTAGACAACAATCTAATTTCAAAAGCTGGAGCCATAGTTCCTTTATTAGGCAACGAAACCTCTGTTGAGGCTCTTGTAGAAATGGCGGCAGCAATGAATAAGCGCAACAATATACAAGCGGTAAACATTACTGAGGTTCCCAATCAAACGTTTTTGGAAGCAATATCTGAACACACACCACGAACAATAGCTCTCGAAAGGCGTATCAAACGCTTGGCAGCCTCCAATCAATTGGACATTGATTTTGAAGCAGTAGTTACACACGAATTATCAAATACCATTCATGCGTTAAGCGACCAAACGCACTGCGATTGGCTTGTGATGGGGTGGAACGGTCGAGCGCACAACGGAATTTTGGTACGCAATCCTATAGGCTGGTTGTTAACCAATATCAATTCCGATTTTGCACTGTTCAAAGATAATGGGGTGCGCCATTTTAGCAAAGTCTTGTTAGCGTTGCGACCCGGAAGAAAGGATAAAAATTTCATTGCCATTGCAGATCGTATCTGTCTTTTTTATGGCGCCACATTAACGCTATTACATGTTATTCCTGAAAAAACAGACGAAGAAGTTGCTCAAAAAATGAAAGCAAATTCACAAAGATTGCTCCAAAAAGCAACTGTGGAAAACGAAGTTAAAATAATTGTTAGTAACGACCCCGTAAAAACAGTTTCTGAAGAATCTTCGAGCTTCGATCTGTTGATTTTAGGAACTCCTGAAAAAGACAATTGGTTGAGCGTTCTTTTTGGTACAGGTAAAGACAAATTTACCGATAATTCAGAGTGTTCTGTACTTCGACTAACCATGAAGTCCAAGGCAAATTAGCAACCAACTATTGCTGATAGACTCTCACCCAATCAACATACATCTGTTTTGGGAACCCGGTTGTTTCATCGGGACGCCCCGAGTTTTTCCCGCCCACAGCAAGGTTCAATAAAATGAAAAAGGGTTGGTGAAACTCAGTAAATTCATCGCTTATAATTGGAGTTGCAGCGAATTTGTTTCCATCAACCCACCAAGTGAATTGTTCGGCATCCCAAATGAGTTCAAAAACATGAAAATCATCTTCAAAAATACCTTTGTCAAGTCGAAACTTTTTCGCCCCCATCATTTTATGTGCATTGTTCTTGTCGGCATAATGAATGTTTGCTTCCACAACCGCATTGTCCTTAGAACCGTAAAATTCTAAAATATCAATTTCTCCTGTTTCAGGCCATGGAGTGTCTCCACCGTTTTCATTAATATTGGCGCCCAACATCCAAAACGCGGGCCACATTCCATTTCCTTTAGGCAATCGTATACGTGCAGATATTTTTCCGTATTTCCACGCATGCTTGTTGGCGGTGTGCAACCGAGCCGATGTAAATTGATCCATTCCATAAGTATCGCTTTCATGAATGGCTTTAATCACTAATTTTCCGTCTTCGACATAAGCGTTTTTGGGACTATCCGTATAGCGTTGCCATTCGTCATTAAAACGTCCTGCATTTTCCACCTGATAGCTCCAGTTGGCGCTGTTCAATGAATCACCTTCAAACTCATCGGACCAAACGAGCTTCCAAGTAGTTTCTGAATCCTTGGTTTTGGTAGCCTTGTTTTTTTTAGGACTGTTTAAACACGATGCGATGATCAAAAATGTAGAAAGCACACACAGTTGTTGGATTGTTCTCATAGAATTGAAATTATAATTTATCGGTTTCTTTATTCTTTATATCAATTGTATCCATTGCGCCATACTTTGCTTGTTTTGCCTTCCATTTTTCACGTGCGTATTTTTGCATGTCAATGACGGTGTCTTTTTCATCAACAATCTCAAGACCCAACATGGTTTCAATAACATCTTCCATGGTAACTACGCCATCCATGCCGCCGTATTCGTCAACAATGAGCGCAATATGTTCTTTCTTTTCAAGCAATTTTTCCCACAAAGAAAAGAGCACTTTGGATGACGGAAAAACCAAGATATCTCTTTTGATATCTTTCAAAGACAATCCCTGATTGTCTTCTGCCAAATTTTCAAACACTTCTTGTCGAAAAACATAGCCCGAAATATTTTCTTCATTTTCAGAGTAAACAGGAATTCTAGAAAATTTCAAATAATCCTTATTTTTTAAAAAATCATTTAAGGAAAGATTTTCGTCGGCAATAGCAACGACAACTCTAGGCGTCATGATGTCTGAAACTTTAATGTTTTTAAGTTTTAAAATGTTTTGAATTATTTTGTTTTCTTTATCTGAAAACAAACCCTCGTCAGCTCCAATACTCGCCAAGGCAGCAATTTCTTCCCTGCTGGTTGTTTGTTCTTCGGGATTGTTTGTAATTAGTTTAGTAATGACTGCCGAAACAACCACCAAAGGATATGAAATAACAACCATTCCCCGAATGGTATAATAACAAACAGCAGAAAGACTTTTCCAATATTGTGCTCCAATTGTTTTAGGAATGATTTCGGTAATTACCAAAATTAAAAGGGTTAGCACTGCCGAAACGATTCCAAACGAAGCCTGTCCAAAAACAGCCACTGCCTGAGCACCAACACCTGCAGCGCCAATGGTATGGGCGACAGTATTTAGGGATAAAATGGCAGAAAGCGGCTTGTCAATAGTTGTTTTGAACTCCAAAAACGGACCGGCCCATTTGTATCCATTTTCTTGTTGTATTTTCAAATACGATATCGGGGTTGAAAGCAGCACTGCCTCCATTATTGAGCACAGAAAAGAAACAAATAACGCTAAAAAAAGATAGGCAACTAATGCAACCATTTTTATTTCAAATATACAATTTTGATTTTTTTTTGTTGGAAACAACTAGGAAGTTATCCTTAAAACAACCTTAGTCATTGAGTTTAAGCACCGCCATAAAGGCTTCTTGTGGAATTTCTACGTTTCCAATTTGACGCATTTTCTTTTTCCCTTTTTTCTGTTTTTCCAACAGTTTTCTTTTTCGAGAAATATCCCCGCCGTAACATTTAGCAGTTACATCTTTTCGAAGCGCCTTAATTGTTTCGCGTGAAATGATTTTTGCACCGATTGCCGCCTGAATTGGAATGTCAAATTGTTGTCTTGGGATGAGTTTTCGGAGTTTTTCACACATTTTTTTACCAATTGTGTAGGCATTGTCTTTGTGAATCAACGCAGAAAGCGCATCAACCGAATTGCCATTCAACAACACATCTACTCGCACCAATTGGGAAACACGCATTCCAATAGGTGAATAATCAAAAGAGGCATATCCTTTGGAAACTGTTTTTAGGCGGTCGTAAAAATCAAAAACTATTTCAGCCAAAGGCATATCAAAACTCAATTCAACACGCTCGGTTGTTAAATAGGTTTGATTGGTAATTTGCCCTCGTTTTTCAATACACAAACTCATTACGTTGCCAACAAAATCAGATTTTGTAATAATAGAGGCTTTTATATAGGGCTCTTCAACATGATCTAACCCAGAAGGATCAGGCAAATCCGAAGGATTATTTACCACGATGATTGTGTTCGGGTTTTTTCGTGTAAATGCATGATAGGATACGTTAGGAACGGTAGTTATAACCGACATATTGAACTCACGTTCCAAGCGTTCTTGGATGATTTCCAAGTGCAACATTCCTAGGAAACCACAGCGAAAGCCAAATCCCAACGCGGCCGAGCTTTCTGGTTGAAAAACCAAAGATGCATCGTTGAGTTGCAATTTTTCCATGGAGTTGCGAAGCTCTTCAAAATCGTCGTTGTCAACAGGATAAATGCCAGCAAAAACCATTGGTTTTACGTTTTCGAACCCATCAATAGGCTGGTCCGTTACGTTGGTTGAGTCGGTAATAGTATCACCTACTTTTACTTCTTTTGCTTCCTTAATGCCCGTTATGAGGTATCCGACATCGCCGGTTTTAATTTCTTTTTTAGGAGATTGTTGTAAATTCAGTGTACCCACCTCATCGGCTCCGTATGTTTTTCCAGTGGCCATGAATTGGATTTGCTGCCCTTTTCGCATAGAACCGTTAAAAATTCGAAAATAAGTTTCTACACCTCGAAACGGATTGTAAACAGAATCGAAAATCAATGCTTGAAGCGGTGCGTTAGGATCGCCTTTTGGAGGAGGGATCCGATGGATAATTGCCGCTAGTATTTCCTCTATTCCCAAGCCTGTTTTGGCAGACGCAGGAATTACCTCATCAATTTCACAGCCTAACAAATCGACGATATCGTCGGTTACTTCTTCGGGGTTGGCAGATGGTAAATCGACTTTGTTTAATACGGGAATAATTTCCAAATCGTTTTCCAGTGCCAAATACAAATTTGAAATGGTTTGTGCCTGAATGCTTTGTGCGGCATCAACAATCAACAACGCCCCTTCGCAAGCTGCAATGGAACGCGAGACTTCGTACGAAAAATCGACATGACCGGGAGTGTCAATTAAGTTCAAAATATAATCGTTGCCCTCAAAGGTATATTCCATCTGAATGGCATGCGATTTAATGGTAATACCACGTTCTCGCTCCAAGTCCATATTGTCAAGAAGTTGGTTTTGTTTTTCGCGATCCGTTACCGAGCCAGTGAAGTCCAGCAGTCTGTCTGCCAAGGTACTTTTCCCGTGATCGATATGCGCAATAATACAAAAGTTGCGAATGTGCTTCATGAACCAATTTTCAAGTCACAAATATAAGTCATTTCATACCGCAAACCACTATGCGCTAAAAAGTTTACTTTTGCAAAGCAAAACAGAATTACAAAAAACACTTTGGTTAAAATTGGCAACATAGAATTGGGAAAATTTCCTTTGCTTTTAGCTCCGATGGAAGATGTAAGCGACCCTCCATTTCGAGCACTTTGTAAAGAGCAAGGCGCAGATGTGGTTTATACAGAGTTTATTTCCTCAGAAGGACTTATTCGAGATGCCGCCAAAAGTGTTATGAAGCTCGATATTTATGAAAAAGAACGCCCTGTAGGAATTCAAATTTTTGGTGCCAACTTAGACTCCATGCTGCAATCGGTAGAAATAGTCGAAGCTTCCAAACCGGACATTATCGATATTAATTTTGGATGTCCAGTTAAAAAAGTGGTTTCCAAAGGCGCTGGAGCAGGGATTTTAAAAGACATTGATTTGATGGTTTCCTTGACCAAAGCCATGGTTGAACACACACATTTACCTGTCACAGTAAAAACTCGATTGGGCTGGGATCACGATTCGATTCGAATTGTAGAAGTTGCCGAACGTCTTCAGGATGTTGGCGCAAAAGCCATATCCATTCACGGACGTACCCGTGCACAAATGTATAAGGGTGATGCCGATTGGAAACCAATTGCTGAGGTAAAAAACAATTCCCGAATGCACATACCCGTATTTGGAAACGGCGATGTAAATTCTCCAGAAAAAGCCATGGAAATGCGTGATCAATACGGCTTGGATGGTGCAATGATTGGGCGCGCCTCTATAGGCAACCCCTGGTTTTTTAAGCAAGTAAAACATTATTTTGAAACAGGAGAACATATGGCGCCTCCAACCATGCAGCAACGACTGGATGCTGCTCGAAGACATTTGCAAATGGCCATTGACTGGAAAGGCGAAAAATTAGGTGTTTTTGAAACCCGAAGACATTATACCAATTATTTTAAAGGAATTCCTGATTTCAAAGAATATCGACAACGGATGGTAACCAACGATCATTACCAAGATGTTTTTGCTGTTTTTGACGAGGTTGAAGAGAAATTTTTAGACTATCAATTTGTCTAAATCAAGACAGTAGATTTTTTCGAACGACTGAAGCCGCTGTTTTGGAAGCAAGAGCTCCCAAAAACACAAAAGTGACCGCCACCAAACCTACATTCTTCCATTCCAAAATAACAGGATAAGGCAGCTGAGTTCCGGGAATTACAATCCACTCTCCGTATTGTTGAGCGCCAACAACAATCAAGCCCAAAACAAGTCCAATGCCTCCGCTAATGAGCGTCAATACAAATCCATGAAGAAAAAAAATGTGTCGAATTTTTTGAACAGGCGTTCCTAAGTTGTACAGCGTTTTTAAATGTGATTTTTTGTCGAGTACCGTCATTATCACCGAACCGACTACATTGAACAATGCAATGATAAGGATGAGCGTTAGGATTGAATAAATAGCAGCTACTTCGGTATTTAACATTTTGTAGAGCGCCTCATTGAGCTGCTCTTTGTTTTTGACAACCACGGCATTTCCAAAAATTTGATAAATGGCTGTCGTTAGCGTGGCTTCGTTATACGATTTCTCCAGTTTTAGGGAAATGGACGAAACATGATGAGCAGGAAGTTCCAATAGTTTTTGTGCAAAAGCGATGTCTGTGAAAACGAATTTTTTGTCCAGTTCTTCGCTAATTTGATAAATTCCTACAGGTATTACCGATTGAATGCGGAAGGGTTTTTGTAAGCTTAGCGCATTAGTTGCCCCTTTTTTGGGAACAACAATATCCAATGAATTTTCGAGATGAAAAAGACCGAGATTCAACGTGTTGGCAATTCCATAGCCGACAACTGTTTGCTCGGAACCTTTTTCAAACCAACGTCCTAATGCCATTAAACTGTCTACTGAAACTACCTTGCTAAAATGCGTATCAACTCCGTTTAGATAGGCATAGGTGTTTTTGTCTTCGTAATGCAGCAATACTCGTTCTTCAATGATGTTGGTATAAGCCACAACACTTTCTAATTGCTCCAATTCTACAAGCTGTGATTCATTGGCAGCAAAAGTTTTTCCTTTTGCAGCCACAATTTTAAGATCGGGATCAAAGGCAGTAGAAAAAGAAAGACCGAATGCTTTGAGTCCTGAAAAAACAGAAAGGATAATAAAAAAAGCAGCCACCGCCACAACCACGACAAATCCCGCGATTCGACTGATTAGATTGACCGCATGCAATCCGCTTTTGGCAAATAAAAATCGTTTGGCAATGTAGAGCGAAATACGCACAATTAGATTTTTTTTCTTTTATCGAGTAAAGAAGGGTCGTCAATGGGATTGTCTTCGCCTTTTAGGGAACGATCAATTTGATCGATATACTCCAACGACTCGTCCAAATAAAACGTTAGACTGGGCATTTTTCGAAGTTGGTTTTTGACACGAAGCGCCAAGGCATGTTTGATGAGCGGTCCGTTGGACTTAATGCCCTCCAACAATGCGGGTCCTTCGGAAGCGGGAAAAACACTGAGATTTACACGCGCTATCGACAAATCAACCGTTACGTTAACCTTGGTAACAGAAATCATTAGGTTCTTTATGCCTTCATTGCGAAGGGATCCTTGAAGAATTTCTACCAAATCTTTTTGAAGAATGCCTCCTATTTTCTTTTGCCGATTACTTTCCATATCACAAAAGTAAGGAATATTCACAAGCCCTTGGAATATTGTAGTACACAATACTGTATATACAGACGTCGGTAATGCGGTTTTATTTTTTTTTAATTATCTTTCGTGTGTAAACAAGCTCCCTAAATTGTCTACCAACATGAACAACCTACAACATCTTGCTGCTCAACAATTTTATCGATACCGTTATTCCATTCCGAATGCATGGGGCCCACGTGCACTGCCGCATACAATTCATTTTTTGCAAAAATTGTGTGTCAGCTGAAATAAACCGCCTAAAATAGAATTTAACGAAAATGACAAAAAGCACAGAAATACAAAGCAATAGACTTTTGCTAAGACCATTTATCGAAAGTGATATTGAATCTGTATTCAAAGGACTTTCTCATCCTGACATAATTAAACATTACGGAGTTAGTTTTGACAGTTTGGAAGCAACAAAAGAACAAATGAATTGGTTTGCTGATCTTGAAAAAAAAGGAACGGGGATGTGGTTTGCCGTATGTTCATTAGATAATAAAACTTTTTACGGTGCGGGTGGACTTAATGATTTGAGTAAAGAACATAAAAAAGCAGAAATCGGATTTTGGTTACTTACCGACTATTGGGGAAAAGGAATTATGACAGAAGCTATGCCAGCAATATGTAATTACGGATTCAATAATTTAGGCCTACATAGAATCGAAGGTTTTGTCGAGTCGAATAACACAAATTGTAAAAATGTAATGGCAAAACTTGATTTTCAACACGAAGGAACAATGAAAGACTGCGAAATTAAAAACGGGAAATTTATTAGCTTGGACATATACTCAAAAATTAAAACAGAATAAATAAAAGCCGAACACGCAACAACACCTATACGCAATGCCCCGCGGGACACGTTTCATACACAAGACCGCTACCTGCAAGCCAAAAAACACTTCGATTAATTCAGTTTTAATAAGATGGATTTAGAAATTAGAATTTGCAAACAAGATGATTTTCCATCGATATTTAAACTTTTGAAAACATTATGGGCAGACTTCGATTTAAATTTTGAAGATCTTCAAGCTGTATATTTTAAGGCGATACAATCTGAAAATCAAAAGCTAATAGTTGGAACTATAAAGGGTCAGATTTTGGGTTTTTGCTCTTTAACAATCAAAAACAACTTGTGGCTAGCTGGAAACCTTGGACATGTAGATGAAATAGTAGTCGATGAAAGTTTTCGTGGGCAAGGAATTGGTAAAAAGTTGATGGAAAGAATAACCGAAATAGCAAAAGAAAATAGTTGTAAAAGGATTGAACTTGATTCTGCATTTCATAGAAAGAATGCGCATAGTTTTTATAAATCTATTGGATATGAGAACAGAGCGTATTTATTTTCAAAAACACTAAACTAATGGGATTCGTAAAAACGTCTGATTACAACAACCGCTATAAGCAATAGCGGTTAAAATGATAAAACAAAATTATAATCAAAAAAGCCGTATTTTCGCTTTCAGATGAAAGCACGAACACCCAACGAATCAAAAACCATTACTACCGACTTGGTACTACCAAGCGACACCAATCCGCTTAACAATTTGTTTGGTGGTGAATTGTTAGCCCGCATGGATCGTGTTGCCTGTATTGCCGCCGAGCGACATTCCAACAACATTGTTGTTACGGCTTCCATCAACCACGTTCATTTCAGCAAATCGGTTCCTTTAGGGAGTGTTTTGACCTTAGAAGCCAAAGTTTCTCGTGCCTTTAACACCTCTATGGAAGTTTTTATTGATGTATGGATGGAAGACCCTTTGTCTAAAACCTTAGAAAAGGTCAACGAAGCCATTTACACCTTTGTGGCGGTAGATGCCACCGGAAAGCCCATTGCCGTTCCGCCATTGGTTCCCGAAACTCCATTGGAAAAAGAACGATACGAAGCCGCTTTGCGCAGAAAACAATTGAGTTTGGTGTTGGCAAAAAAATTAAGCCCTCAAAACGCAACCGAATTGAAAGCACTTTTTAATTAAAAACAAAAAAAACATGGAATGGTACATTAAAAATCGTTGGGTAATTTGGATAATTTTGGGTGTTTATTTTGCGTATCGCGTCCTCACTAGCCTGTAATTTTATCATTCTAACACTTTTAGCGACAAATCCGTGATTTTTCCAAAACAATGGATTCATCTTCAGAATTATATTGTTAAATTTACGCCAAAATTTTTACTATGGCTTTTGATATTGAAATGATCCAAAACGTATACGCAACAATGGCCGAACGTGTCGAAGCTGCAAAAGCGTTGGTTGGAAAACCACTCACTCTTTCTGAAAAAATTCTCTACTCGCATTTGTGGGAAAAAATGCCGTCCAAAAAATATACTCGCGGTGAAGACTATGTAGACTTTGCTCCTGACCGAATTGCCTGTCAAGATGCCACTGCTCAAATGGCTTTGTTGCAGTTTATGCAAGCCGGAAAAAACAAAGTGGCTGTTCCTACCACAGTGCATTGCGATCACTTGATCCAGGCCAAAGAAGGTGCTGCTGCTGACTTAAAATCGGCAAATTCTAACAGCTCGGAAGTATTTAATTTCTTAGAATCTGTTTCCAACAAATACGGAATTGGATTTTGGAAACCGGGTGCTGGAATTATTCATCAAGTGGTTTTGGAAAACTACGCCTTCCCTGGAGGAATGATGATTGGAACCGACTCCCATACGGTTAATGCCGGAGGACTCGGGATGCTTGCTATCGGTGTTGGGGGTGCAGATGCCGTAGATGTAATGGCCGATATGGCTTGGGAATTGAAATTTCCGAAACTCATCGGAGTCAAATTAACCGGAAAACTCAACGGATGGACCGCACCTAAAGATGTTATTTTGAAGGTTGCAGGCATTCTTACCGTAAAAGGCGGTACCGGTGCGATTATAGAATATTTTGGAGAAGGCGCAAAATCCATGTCATGTACAGGAAAAGGAACCATCTGTAATATGGGTGCAGAAGTAGGGGCTACTACCTCCACTTTTGGATACGACGAATCCATGGAACGTTATTTACGATCAACCGATCGGAATGATGTTGCCGATGCTGCCAATCAAGTTAAAGAGTATTTGACTGCAGACCCTGAAGTGTATGAAAACCCTGAAAGTTATTTCGACCAAGTGATTGAAATTGATTTGGATACGCTTCGCCCGCACATCAATGGACCGTTTAGCCCCGATTTGGCAACGCCTGTGTCCGAAATGTCTGAAAAAGCGGCTACCAATGATTGGCCTTTGAAAGTCGATTGGGGATTGATTGGATCGTGTACCAATTCTTCTTACGAAGACCTTTCAAGAGCGGCTTCGATCGCCAAACAAGCCGTGGATAAAAAACTCGAAACCAAAGCAGAATTTGGAATCAATCCTGGTTCAGAGCAAGTGCGATACACTGCTGAAAGAGATGGATTGCTTCAGGTTTTTGAAGACCTAAATGCAAAAATATTTACCAATGCTTGCGGTCCGTGTATCGGTCAATGGGCACGAGAAGGAGCTGATAAACAAGAAAAAAATTCGATTGTTCACTCGTTTAACAGAAACTTTTCAAAACGAGCTGATGGAAATCCCAATACGCACGCTTTTGTAGCCTCTCCAGAAATGGTTGCCGCCATTGCTATATCGGGGCGTTTGGATTTTGATCCCGTAAATGATACACTTATCAATCAGGACGGTGAAGAAGTTCGCCTAGATCCTCCAGTAGGGATGGAGCTTCCCGATCGTGGTTTTGCTTTTGAAGACAACGGTTATTTGGCCCCCGAAGAAGACGGTTCTAAAGTTGTTGTTAATGTCAACGATACGTCAGAACGACTTCAGTTGCTTACGCCTTTTGAAGCCTGGGACGGAGAAAACATTCTAGGAGCCAAATTATTGATTAAGGCGAAAGGAAAATGTACTACAGACCACATTTCTATGGCTGGCCCTTGGTTGCGTTTTAGAGGGCATCTAGACAATATTTCCAACAACTGTTTGATTGGAGCAATTAACTTCTACAACGAAAAAACCAATTTTGTAAAAAATCAATTGACCGGAGAATACGGTGGTGTTCCCGACGTGCAACGTCAATACAAAGCAGCCGGCATTGATACGGTTGTTGTTGGGGATCATAATTATGGAGAAGGCTCTTCTAGAGAACATGCTGCCATGGAGCCTCGTCATCTTGGTGTCAAAGTGGTTTTGGTAAAATCGTTTGCTCGAATTCACGAAACCAACCTGAAAAAACAGGGAATGCTGGGAATCACTTTTGAAAATGAAGCAGATTACGACCTGATTCAAGAAAACGATGTGTTCAATTTTGTTGACTTAAAAGATTTCACAGCTGGAAAACCTTTGACTATTGAGGTTGTTCATGACGACGGGTCAAAAGATACGGTTGTTGCGAATCACACATACAACGAGCAACAAATCGAATGGTTTCGAAAAGGTTCTGCACTTAATTTAATAAAAGAACAGAACGCAAGCTAGTTGATCGTCGAAGTTATAAAAATTAAAATCCAATCAATTACGATTGGATTTTTTTGTGGCTAAACGCCGCGTATTTTTTGTTCCCATTTCCAAGCAGAATCTACAGCTTGGTCGAGTGTTTTTTCTGTTTTCCAGCCCAACTCGTTGTTGGCTTTTGAAGTGTCGGCATAGGCAGCAACAACATCGCCCGTTCGTCGAGGGCCTATTTCATAAGCCAACGAATGTCCTGAGGTTCGTTCAAAACTTTGAACCACTTCCAAAACAGAACTTCCTTTTCCTGTTCCCAAATTGAACACTTCATAATTGGATGTTTGCTTCTTGTTCAATAAACGCTGTAAAGCCACTACATGGGCTTTGGAAAGATCTACCACATGAATGTAGTCGCGAACACAAGTACCATCTGTTGTTGGATAATCATCCCCAAAAATGGTGAGCTTTTCGTGCAGTCCCGCTGCGGTTTGCGTAATAAACGGAACCAAATTCTGAGGCTTCCCAATCGGAAGCTCTCCAATTTCTAGTGAAGGATGCGCTCCAATCGGGTTGAAATAACGCAATGAAATGACGTTGATAAAGTCTTTCCTCTGAGCGACGTCAAACAATATTTCTTCGCCAATTTGCTTTGTATTTCCGTAGGGAGAGTTTGCTTTTTTAATAGGGGCGTCTTCTGTGATAGGAAGAGCATCTGCTTGCCCGTAAACAGTACAAGACGAGCTGAAAATAAATGGAAGAGTACTATTGAGCTTTTCAGCCTCTAAAAGAATATTGATTAGACCTCCCAAATTGTTGTCGTAGTATTCGAGGGGTTTTTCAACACTTTCTCCAACGGCCTTGTATGCGGCAAAGTGAATGATTCCAGCAATGTCCGAATGGTTTGAAAAAAAGGAAGCAACCGCTTTTTTGTCTTTCAAATCAATTTCAGCGAAGGTAGGCGATTGATGCGTAATTGCGAAAATTCCGTTTAGGACTTCTTTGGAAGAATTGGATAAGTCATCAATAATAATAACTTCAAATCCTTGTTGTTGAAGCTCTACGACTGTGTGGGATCCAATGAATCCCAATCCTCCAGTTACCACAATTTTTTTAGGGGAAGAGTGTGACATGGTTTTTTGATTATTCTAGTTTCAAAGATACGGTTATAAAATAAAAAGCATAAGTTGCATTTTCAATTTTTTTCACAAAAATTAAGAGAAAATAGTGTTGGATGTGTTATGGGTTTGAAATACGCTTCAAAAAAAAGAAATAAAAATAACAACATTTAAATATTTTATATTTTATTTGCAATTCATATGTGCGATATATGCACTTTGGCTAAACATTATATGCAGCGTGTTTTTACGTTCGGTGCTCTGGGAATTAGGAAGTCAAACTCAGATACGGTTTATCGTTTAAGCCCCCGAAATTTAAAGCTAACTTCCGCTTTTACATTCTTCGATATCCACAAAATTTGCTTTTCCATATTGCAAATAAGAATTTGATATTCATTGTTTTACGTCCATTAAGTTTAAAATTAAGAGTTTTCTCTTTAATTATTTATTCACTTTTTCAGTAACTACACAATGAAAACGAAATACATCGATTTTATAACTCAAACGTTTGATTTTCCAAACGAAGAATTTAATTTGGAAGACAACGACCTTACATTTCATGATGTCAATTTAATGGAACTGGTCCAAAAATTTGGCGCACCCTTAAGATTCACATACCTGCCCAAAATCTCTGATAATATTAGTAAATCAAAGCGTTGGTTTACCAACGCCATGAAAAAGCTTAATTACAAAGGAAAGTACCACTATTGTTATTGTACCAAAAGCTCGCACTTTAAGTATGTTTTGGATGAAGTTTTAGAGAACAAGGTGCATATTGAAACTTCCTCAGCTTTTGATATAGATATTGTAGAATCCCTAAAAAAAGAGCAGAAAATAGACACAAATACGTTCATTTTATGCAATGGGTTTAAAAGAGATTTGTACATATCAAACATCGCTCGACTGATAAATAACGGCCACCAAAATTGTATTCCAATATTAGATAATTATGCAGAATTGACTTTATTGGAAAATGAAATCAATCTTCCATTTAAAGTAGGCATTCGCATTGCCTCCGAAGAAGAGCCAAAGTTTGAGTTCTATACATCTCGCTTGGGAATAGGTTATAAAAACATTGTAGGTTTTTACAATCAACAAATTAAAGACAATCCAAAGGTAGAGCTAAAGATGTTGCATTTTTTCATCAATACGGGCATTCGAGATACGTCATATTATTGGAACGAGCTTTTGAAATGCTTGAAGGTTTATGTCAAATTAAAGAAAATCTGCCCCACACTGGACAGCTTAAACATTGGAGGTGGATTTCCGATTAAAAACTCCTTGGCTTTTGATTTTGATTATGAGTATTTAGTGGAAGAAATTATCAATCAAATTCAATTGACTTGTTCAGAAGCGGAAATTCCGGTTCCTGATATTTATACAGAGTTTGGAAGCTTTACTGTTGGCGAAAGTGGTGGTATTATTTATGAAGTTTTGTATCAAAAGCAACAAAACGATCGTGAAAAATGGAATATCATTAACTCCTCTTTTATTACTACACTTCCAGACACCTGGGCTATTAATAAGCGATTTATGATGTTTCCCCTAAATCGGTGGAACGATGATTACGAGCGCATTTTGTTGGGAGGATTAACCTGCGACAGTGACGACTATTACAATAGTGAGCAGCATCTTAATGCTGTTTATTTACCTAAATACAATCATGAAAAGCCACTTTATATTGGTTTTTTTAATACCGGAGCTTATCAAGAAAATATTGGGGGATACGGTGGGTTGCAACACTGTTTAATTCCCAACCCCAAGCACATTATCATTCAAAAAAACAAAAAAGGTGAGCATACAATTCACTTAAACAAACATCAGCAAACAAATAAAGATTTTTTAAACATTTTAGGATATGAACTCGCATAAAACATTTGGTGGTCTTCCAGAAGAATTCACAAAATACGACACGGCTAATGTTGTCCTAGTTCCAGTGCCTTATGATGGAACAAGTACATGGCAAAAAGGAGCAGATAAAGGGTTTGACGCCTTTATTGAAGCCTCTGAAAACATGGAGCTTTATGATATTGAGACCGACAGTGAAGTGTACAAAAAAGGCATTTCGGTAGCCGAATCGATTACCGAAAGTAAATCCCCGGAAGCTATGGTTGAAGCCGTGCATCAAGAGGTGAAAAAGCACATCAAACGCAACAAATTTGTAACCCTTTTTGGGGGAGAGCATTCCATTTCGATTGGGGCTATTAGGGCCTTTTATGAGCTCTATGATAATTTAACCGTACTGCATCTTGATGCTCATGCCGATTTGCGAAAAGAATACGAAGGGTCGAGTTGCAATCATGCCTGTGCAGTTTATGAGGCTAGTAAAAACACCAATCTCATTCAAATAGGAATTCGTTCTATGGATTCCTCTGAAAAAAGTGTAATGGATATGGAGAAGGTGTATTTTTCTCACGAAATAATACTGGATGATTTTTGGATGGATAGCGCCATTGATCAAATGACCGACAATGTATTCATCACTTTTGATTTGGATGTATTAGATCCTTCTATTATGCCAAGCACAGGAACTCCTGAACCTGGAGGGCTTTTTTGGAACGAAACATTGGATTTTCTGAAAAAAGTGTTTTCTGAAAAAAATGTTGTCGGATTCGACATCGTAGAATTGTGCCCGAATCCCTCCAACAAAGCTCCCGACTTTTTGGCCGCCAAACTGTATTATAAAATGCTTAGCTACAAATTTTTTAAAGAAGAGGAAGAAGAACTAGAAGAGGACTATGATGAAGGGTTAGATTCTCCTTTTAAAAAACTATCAAAATTCAAAGAAAATGACACCCTATAAAGGAACTATCTCCCAATTTCTAGAAAACCATTTCTTACATTTTAATGCCGCCGCATTAGTAGATGCCGCGAAAGCATACAACAAACAATTGGAGGGCAATTCCAAAATGCTAGTCTCTTTGGCAGGAGCAATGAGTACCGCTGAAATTGGAAAAACTTTCTCCGAAATTATAAGACAAGATAAAGTTCATATTGTATCGTGTACTGGTGCAAATTTGGAAGAGGATATCATGAATTTGGTGGCACACTCTCACTACAAGCGCGTCCCTAATTACAGAGATCTTACTCCTCAAGATGAATGGGAATTGTTGACAAAAGGATTGAACAGAGTAACCGATACCTGTATTCCAGAAGAAGAAGCGTTTCGACGGCTACAAAAACACATTTTTAAAATTTGGAAAGATGCAGAAGATAATAACGAACGCTATTTCCCACACGAGTTTATGTACAAGCTATTGCTTTCGGGTGTGCTTGAGGAATACTATGAAATAGATATAAAAAATTCATGGATGTACGCAGCTGCCAAAAAAAACCTCCCAATGGTTGTCCCAGGCTGGGAAGATAGTACAATGGGCAACATATTTGCTTCTTATGTGATTAAGGGAGATCTAAAAGCGAATACCGTAAAATCGGGCATTGAATACATGGCTTTTTTGGCCGATTGGTACACCAACAATTCTGATAATGGAATCGGATTTTTTCAAATAGGCGGTGGTATTGCTGGTGATTTCCCCATTTGCGTAGTTCCTATGCTATACCAAGACCTGGAGGAAGAAAACACTCCTTTTTGGAATTATTTTTGTCAAATAAGCGATTCAACTACTAGCTACGGTTCGTACTCAGGAGCCGTGCCTAATGAAAAGATTACTTGGGGCAAACTGGGTATTGATACCCCAAAATTTATTATTGAGAGTGATGCTACCATTGTAGCTCCATTAATTTTTGCATACATACTAAACTATTAAAAATGAAACGAATTATTATTGGTTTTGAAAAATTGACCCCAGACATTCTTGATCTTTTTTTACAAAAATTTCCTGACGGCTATGGAGACGATGATATCATTAAATTTAAAAATGCGAATGGCGATGAAATTTTAGCCGTAGAAATAAAAAACGACGATACAGTATATTTAGTCAAAACAGGAAAAAGGTTGAACCAAGTCATCCAAAAATTTGATGAAGAGCGTGGTGAATTAAATGAAGAGTTTTTTGATGAGATCGAAGATCTTGACTTAGAAGATTCTTAAGTCATTGTAAAAGATCTATCCTCGCCCTTCTCGGATAAAGCTATCTGGTTTCTTTTTACCTGATAAGTTGTACAAACTGTTGAGGGTCTTTCCAAAGTAGGCACAAATGGAATTGATACTTACAGAGCTTATGTTTTCAACAATAAATTCTTTCATTTTCATTAACCCCTTCGTAGTCTATTTCAAATATAAGAAGGATTAAGGCGTTTGTAATTCTAATTTAAAAACGGTTGCAATATCGTTCATTGTTGTTTCTGGCATAGTGAGGTAAAAACTTTCCGCAGTATGCTCCCATTTTACTTTCACATCAGCCCCTAACAACTGAACATCAGAAATGTTTCCTGGCGGGATATTCCGGTGAAAACCACCTATTGTTCGCAACTGAATACGCTTGCCGCTTTCTGGTTTTCCAAGGAAAAATATATACATTGCCTTTTGGTCTTTAGCGACGGTAAAACGAACGTCATTGGCTGTGTATGCCACTTTTGAAGATTGTCCATCATGAGAGCCTTGTTCTGCTACTGCTGTGCCATACCCAAAGACAAGATGCGGCCTTGTTTCAAATACAGCTTCTCCATGAATGTTAAGCCATTGTCCAATTTGCTTTAAAATTTGTTGCTGTTCAGCAGGAATTGTTCCATCTGCTGTTGGGGATACATTTAGCAAGACAACACCATTTTTACTCCAAACATCTATCATGTTTCGAATAACCAAAGCGGCGTCTTTGTTGGGATGGTCTTTCACATACATCCACCTACTTTCACCAAGGGTAATGTCTGTCATCCAAGGTATTGGGTAAACATCCCTTCTTCCTCCTTGTTCAAAGTCATAAATGCTTATTTCTTGAGGTAAATCATTTTGCTTGTGACACAACACTACTTCTTTATGTTGTTTCAATCCGTTATTAAGATGATGAGCCACCATTTTTAAACGAAATTCTTCAGGGATCAGGTTTAACCATGAATCAAACCAAATAATGTCGGGACTGTATTTGTCTATAACCTCTGTGACTTGGTCAAGCCAATAGGCATTAAAATCATTTATATGCTCAAAATTTCCAAACAATTTTTTTAACTTAGGATCTGTCGTTGCGGTTGGCAAATTAGGTTGATACGGGTAGTGGCTGTTGTATCCTTTTCTTCCCCAAAGCTTAGGGTTATTTGCATTTCGTTGTCCATTGCGTGCATGATGAAAGGTGGCAATGGTTTTGAGATTTCGTTTTCTCAGCTCCACAAACAAGTCACCCAATATGTCACGTTTTGGCCCCATATCTTTCACATTCCATGGATTAATATCGCTATCCCACATAGCAAAACCATCATGGTGTTGGGCTACAGGCCCAGCAAATTTTGCGCCACTCAACGCAAATAAATCAGCCCATTGTTTTGGGTCAAAATGTTCTGCTTTAAACAAAGGGATAAAATCTTCGTATCCAAATACATAAATGGAGCCGTAATTTTCTTCATGAAATTTTCGCACCCTATTTTTTTCTAGGTACATATTTCGCGGATACCAAGCACTCCCAAATGCAGGCACACTATAGGGTCCCCAATGAAAATAAACCCCAAATTTTGCATCTTCAAACCACTCTGGAGCAGCTTTGTGATTCCATACAGACTCCCAGGTAGGTGCGTAGTGGAATTCTGCTTTTTTTGACTGCGATAAACCTGATATATAAGAAAACAGCGATGCAACAATTAAGTTGACGAAGAATACGTTTTGTTTGGTGTTAAACTTCATATATCAAAATTGAAAAGTTAAATCAAAAACAATTGGATCGTCATCATTACCAAAATAATTCTCAGGATTGCCTTGAGGCCCCATAGTCTCAGGTTTTTGAAATTTTGTTCCAATGGGAGGAATGTTTTTCAAAAAAGATATGTCTCCTTCTGGAAAATTTATATTGATGTTTTCCTTGGGATCTTTTTTTGGATTTCCAGGAGTCAGCATTCTTAAAAACACAAATGGATTATGGCAATATACCGTAAAGCCGTTATTGTCCTTTCCTTTGATTTTTGCCCAATATAGATTTGAAAAGAATCCTTTAAACTCTGGATACTTAAATTCTGACTCACCTGTTATGGTATTGTTGTATTCGTTTTCCCAAACATTGAACGCAGTTCCTTTCATTCTGTTTCGCCACACACGATAGGGACCATCGCCTAACCACTTCAAGCCCGACACTTCTGCTTCGGGAAAAGAAAAGCTAATTCCCTTATAGCCCTTCACAATTTTTTTTCCTTTTATTTCCACATGCATGTCAACAAATCCATTGTTATAGATGGTCCATTTTATTATATCGGAGCTTTTGACCACATGTGAATGCCACCCTTTAAATTTGTCTGTCAGTTTATATGTGGCTGTTATTATTACCCGATTTTTTTCTTCTTTAAAAACGACACTTTCTATAGGATCTTTATGTGCCAAAATTACAGGACCGTTTGCAAGCGGAATGGACTTCCCATTTTTGTGGACATGCTTTAATTTCCCATCTGACTTTGAAAATGTATATGCAAAGTTTTTAGATGTTACTTTAATTTCATCATTTAGTTCTGTGACCTTTAACGGATCGTTGTTAGTAACGGTATTTTGAGTTGCAATTACACTAGCATTGAGATCTTTAGGAGATTTTACGGGATAACTCCAAGTAAAAATATGCTTTCCCATATGATCATGCGCTTCTAAAATTAGCGCATCGGCATTGGCCCAATTTTCAGGAAGTTCAACCGCAAACACTCCCTTTTGATTGGGTTTTAATGCGGGTAATTGAACGTTTTGCTGATGCAAAACCCGAGTTTTTTCATTTGTGTTAGGATCGTTAAAACGCACCCATGAAGCGCTCATTTTGCACGCATCTAAAGAAGTAAAATGAAAGCGATTTTCGACTTGGAATGTTCCATTAAAATCAGGTCTAATGAATCTTTTTTCTATGTGTATCGGGGACCAAATTTCTTTAATCGTATAGTAGCTAGCTTCTTTTTCCCCATAAGGCCCTAAAATTCCATCGCTAGCATGATTACCATCAGTATCAATTATACCGTTTTTATCAGTACGCACCACCCCTTCGTCTGCAAACACCCATAAGAAACCACCTGCCGATAGAGGCATCTGCCACATTTTGTTCCAATAATCGTCTAACCCAGCGCCATGACCACCGTCATAAAGGCCATGTAAAAATTCGGTTGGAAAAAAAACTTTATCCGTTGCTGGGCCGTCTGTTGTTAATCCATGGTATCTCGTATAGTGGAGTGTATTTGTTTTTCGGAAGATATTCCATGGATGAATGACTTCACGCTGCTGAATGTCCCATTTTTTGTAATCATCGTCTAAGTCTGTGTTCCATCCCGATTCATTTCCATTTGCCCACAGTAAAATGGAGGGATGATTAACATCCCGAACAACAGTTTCTTTTACAATTTTACGTCCAACAGTTGTGTCTAATGAAGGACTATGCCACGTACACACCTCATCAATGACAAATAAACCCAATGAATCACAAACTTCTAAAAAATGCTTGTCGGGGGGGTAATGCGACATGCGTACTGCGTTCATGTTCATGTCTTTTATCATTTCAACATGTTCAATACTAAGCGCCTTTGATGTTGTTCTTCCAGAATCAGGATAAAAACTGTGCCTATTTACGCCCTTAAACTTTATCCGTTGCCCATTTACATAAATTCCGTCTGATTCTCGAATTTCAACTGTTCTAAATCCAATACGTTCGCTAGTGGTATGTAACGTATTTCCTTTTTTATCTTTAATGGAAACATTCAAAACATAAAGATTTGGATGCTCTGCATTCCAAGTTTTAATGTTTGAAGCATTTGCTTCAATTCTCCACTTGCCTTCAAGCTCTTTTTTTGCACTAACGGCTAACCCGTTGTGTATTGTGCCATCAATTTCAGTAAGATTAAGTTCCACGTCTTCACATTTTGGTGCATTGATATATACATCAGCGATTAGTTTACCATCCGCTTTACTGTCAATGGCTAACCTGTCAATGTAGTTTTTGGGTAAAACTTCTAAATAAACGGGTCTAAAAATACCTCCAAAAACCCAATAGTCGGCTTTTCTTTCGGCATGATTGATGGACTCATTAGACGAAACTTTATCGACTCGAACTTCCAAAAGATTCCGTTTTCCAAAAATCAAATATTTGCTTATATCATATTTGAATTCGTAAAATGCGCCTTGATGTTTTTCTCCGACTAGTTTGCCATTAATTTTTAAGGTGGCGTCTGTCATTACCCCTTCAAAAACAATTCGAATTTGTTTGTTTTCCCATGATTTGGGAACATTAAAATTGTGTTTATATACTCCGTATTCATCGTGCCTATTGTCAATGGGATCTTGACCATAATTATAATTTCCAAATCCTTGCAGTTCCCAACATGATGGAACAGCAATAGTTGTCCATTTTTTACTGTTTTTTCCTTCAGAGCAATAAAAATCCCATAAAACGGTACTATCTTTTCCTTTCCCTGATAAATACATAATTTCAGTATTATTTTGTTGCGCAGCAACAGGTATCGACAGTAAAAAGCATTGGAGAAAAAGTGTAAAAGTAAATCTCATGGTATTAGTTTTTTGTTTTGTAACGCCCTTCTGGGTGGTAGTTCAGCGATCCCATTCCTTGCGCAAAATAAACGGGAGGTTTATGATAATGTCCAATTTTTTGAAACGATAGTGGAACAACAATAAGCACAGCTGATGAAGGCCACTGAAAAAAACTACAGCAGTAAAAATTAGTATTAAAGCTAAATCTATAGTGCCCATTAGAGAGTAAATTTACAGTTTTAACGTTGTGTGTTTTAGTAAATATGGTTTAAAACAAACAATAAATGCGCAAAACAAATCCATTATTTTGGAAATACTAACAACAAATTAAATATAATTTTTCAACCAATGTCATTTGTTTAAATTTTTGATCGCCATGGGTGTCTGTTGGCACAAATTTCTGCTAACTGAAACAATTGGGGCGACATCTTCAACGGATTCCTTTGCCCAAAGATGATAACAAGATACGGTTACGAAAGAGGGCAGAAGCTATACAGGGCATTTTAGTTTGTTTCGATAAGCATTATTAAAAACGAAATGTTGGATAATCAACCCATTTTGCAATTTTATTCTCATACATGGCATCTAATGACATTTGCACGCACTTTGATGTTAGTGCGCCAGACTTAATATCTGCATATACTTTCTTTCCATTCACAATTGATTGATAAAACTGTTCCAATGCCTGAGCGGTACTATCTTGAGTGTTTGCCTTAACAGAAACGCCTTTTCCTTGTTGCCATGCCGTAGCGGTTGCGCCACTTACACCATCTACTGTAGCAAGTTTTTTGTCTTTATTTTCGAGGTATATTTTTGCTCCGGAAAGTCCCAAAACTACTGTGGCCTCACTCCCCATTACACGAATCTGATATCCTCCAAAAGCATTTGTCGTTGTGCACATAAACGTTGCATCTATTCCAGAAGGGTACTGAAAATTTAGTCTGATGTTATCAAATGTTTCTCTTCCATCTTTCCAATGATCAATTCCCCCTGTGCCGATAATTTTTTCTGGAGTTTCTTGAATGACTCTATTAATAAAATCTATTTGATGAGAGCAAAGTTCAGCCGTCAATCCGCCAGAATGTTCCTTGTACATACGCCAATTGATTTGACGTTCGTATTTTGGCTCAGGAACATGTCTTCGCCAATTTGTGTTTCTATTCCACTGACACACAAAGCCTGTGATTTCCCCTATATAACCTTCATCAATAAAGGAATGTACTTTTTGATACAGCTCAGCACTATTGTATTGATGCCCCGTTTGAAATACCAGCCCACTTGAAGCCCGGTATGCATCCAAAACTTTTTGGGTTTGATGTATGCCTTTAACTAGTGTTTTCTCACAATAAACGTGTTTATTAGCGCTTAATGCATCTAAACACATTTGCCCATGCATTCCAAAAGGGGTTGCAATTAAAACCGCATCAAGCCCTTTGTGATCTAATAAATCCTGATAATTTTCATACCCTTTTGCGCCAGAAATTTCAACGGCTTTAGTCAATCTGAATGGTAACACATCGCAAACTGCAACAACCTTAATATGTTGAATTTTATTCAATAATGTAATGATACCAGTTCCTCTACTTCCTGTGCCAATAATCCCTAAATGAAGTACTTCTTTTTGTTTTTTTATTGCATAAAGATTCGCGCTAGAGGAAATCAGCCCAATAGAAGCAATCGATGTTAGTTTAATATAATCTCTTCTGTTCATTTTATTTCCCATCCTTTTTCATAATTCCTTTTCCAAATTTTTTTTGCCTCTGGTGTTATTGCTTTTCCATTTGAGCTATTTAAATCAAGGGGTTTTCCGCATCGTTGGCTCCAATAATGCTTGCATAGCTTTTTGCGCTCATCGCAAAGCCAAGTCCTGCAGAGGCCAAAGCACATTTTTTAATAAAATCTCTTCTAGATTTCACACTAAAATTCTTTAATTTTTATACTTCTAAAACTAACCTCATCACCGTGATCTTGAAGTAAAATAAGCCCCTCTGACCAACGCCCAAAATTGTTCCAGTTTTTATACTTACTATAATTGAC
>ENA-OUOG01001097-OUOG01001097.1-marine-metagenome-genome-assembly--contig:-NODE-1097-length-32660-cov-6.059540_pt1 | contig 32660 bp, 16 predicted proteins | sample MGYA00248635_ERZ508505 | MGnify/ENA primary metagenome ERZ508505 (study PRJEB26176, sample SAMN06267871) | marine metagenome | isolation source: Saanich Inlet, British Columbia, Canada | place: Pacific... | reverse complement strand
CGGGCGTCACCACCACCGTGATCAGGTAGTACCTTCTATCTGTAAAATGTCTCTACCATATGTAGTCTATGAAACGTGACTATTAAACGCGACTATTAAACGCGACTAATAACGCGCGCGCGGATTGCGTCGCCATCTGCGAAAGACGACTGACCGTCGCTTCGCTCGGCGCGACGCATCGCTCGATGAGCGCTACGTCAAACAGACTCAGGAACCCCCAGAGCCACAAAAGCGTCGCGACGCTCGGCGTTTCGTGGTTTAGGAAGGTGTTCAGGGTACCATTACTCCACCCGTTGACGATCCCGAAGTTCTTGCCGTGCGGCGCGACGTGGTGGCCTCCGACGTGATGTTTAGGGGTGAGAAGCAAATGGAATCTTTGCGCTGCCTTGACCCATTTCGGACGCGTCGCGCCCCCTCCGTGCGCGTAAAAGTGCCCCGCGGCGCCCCCGTACGCCGACACTAAAAGCTTCATCAGGCATATGCGCGCGGTCATTAAATTCCAGCGGCCGAAGAAAAGCGCGCTCGCGATGGTGATCACCTGGATCCTGTGCGTGTCGCAGATCATGCGGTACACGCCTCGGCCGCGCGTCGAGGCGTACGGAAACTCGTGGTGCGCCTGGAAGCCCCGCGCGGCGCCGTTGAGGATGGACACGTGGAGGCACTCCGCGCGGTCCAGCGCGCAGTGCAGCACGGCGGTGTACGCGTCGCCGTACCACAGCATCCAGAGCGTGAGAGGCAGGGAGTGGAAGAATCCCCCCCCGGTGGGTCCGGGGTCGCCGCGGGTCGCGAAGTGCAGAACTAAACACGACGCGAACACCAGCGCGTGGTGCAAAGCGTGCCACCATCTCGTCGGCAACACGGGCTCGGGTCCCGTGAATCGCTCGGGTCGATCGCGCTCGTCGTCCGCGAAATCCTTCTCCACGGCGAGCGCGCTCCCGGCGGGACCCTCCGCGGGCGCGGCGGTCGCGCCCGCCTTGGACCGAGACGACCGACGCGCCGCGGTCGTGGCGTCGCCGCCCCTGCCGCCGCCCTTCCCCATGCCTGCCGGGACGAACTCCGCCCGCGGGCGCTTTTACCCTAGGGGAATCGACACCGGCCGCGACCAATAAGGCGGGGCGACTGCGGCGAGACGACGATCCCGAGGCGCGAACCAGCGAGCGCGCGTTCGAGCGCGACGGCGAAGACGCGGAAAACCCCGTCCGCGACCCCGCGCGACGCGTTGTGCGCGCGACGCCCCGCGGATCTCTGTCGCGGCGCCCGCCGAATATCTCGTGCGTTTCCTCGTCGGTTTTGTCGACGTGGGGTGCGCGGTGGCTTCGGAAAGATTCACTTCGCGACAGGGTGGAGTTCGGGTTCGACAGTTCGAACGCCGGGTAAAAGAAACGTGCGCTTTTTCTTTTTCGCGCGACATGGGCGAGATGCGCGAAAAAGATGATGAGGCGCGAATGACAAACGAACGCGGATCTCCGCGGCGTACGACAGATACCCCCACAAAACGTTCGCCTGTGGAACCTTATCTCTGACGACTCAGTTCCTCCAGAGCCTGAGCATCTTGTCCTTCCCCCCGCTCGCGGCTTTCGTGCCCACCGGCGACCAGTCCACCGCGTACACCTCGTCCTCGTGCCCCGGGAGGTCCAGCTCTATTTTCTTCGTGCGCGCGCTCCACACCTTGAGCGTGCTGTCCTTGCTGGCGCTCACCACCATTCTAGAGTCCGCGCTCCACGCGATCTGGTACACCGGGCCGACGTGCCCGCGCATGGTCGCGAGGAACACCCCGGTGTGCCCGTCCCACAGCTTCACGGCTTTGTCGAAGCTCGCGGACGCGCAGAATCGGCCATCCGGCGAGAACAACACGTGGTTGATGAGCTGCACGTGCCCGGTCATCCTCGCCACGGGTTGCTTGGACGTCGCGGGCGTCCACATGAACATGGTGAAGTCGTCCGACCCGCTGACTAACCGCTCGGGCTTACCTTGTGTCGCTTGTTTGTACCTCTCGAGCGCCTTCGCCTTGGCGTCCGCGTCCGACTCAGGCTTGACGGCTTTGTGGTCAAACGGCCCGGTTCTCACGACGTACTCGGAAGACAGCGCCAGGGTGTTGACCCAGTGCCCGTGCCCCTTGAGCTGACGCACGACTTTGCCGCACTCCTTCCCCTCCGTGCCGTCCCACACCATCACGGTCGTGTCCCGGCTCGCGGTGTATATCAGCCCGTCGCCGCCCCACTTCACCGAGGTCACAGAGTTGGTGTGCGCCGTAAGCGCGACTTCGCAGTTGCGGTGCACGGTGTTCCAGATGCGCACCGTACCGTCCCCCGACGCCGACGCGAGGCGTACCGGCGGGTACCGCACGTGCGCAGGTTCCCACGCGAGCGCGGTGACGTGTTTCTTGTGACCGCGCATGGCGCCGCCCACGGCGGCGCCCGTGGCCGGGTCCCAGAGCCGCACGTCCTTGTCCATTCCCCCTGACGCCACGACGCGGCCGTCGGGCGACCACGCGATGCAAAGCACCCAGTTGGAATGGCCCTTGCACGTGAACTTGGGGGCCTGGGTCTCGTGGTTCCAGAGGCGCACGGTGGTGTCCCCCGAGCCCGAGGCGAGGTGCTTGCCGTCCGGCGAGAACTGGCACGAGAGCACCGCCTCGGCGTGGCCGGGGATCGCGGAAGAACACCGCGTCACCGGCTTGACGCGGAACAGCGCCTGAGGCTGATACACGATGCGAAGCACGTGCTCCACCGAGGCGGCGCGCGCGCGCAGATGCTCCCCGAGCTGGCCGGTCACCTCGGCGTCGTCCGCGTAGAACGCGAAGGGCACTTTGTCCTCGTTCTCCAGCAGCGCGTTCAACAGCTCCTCGAGCTGTTTCGGGTCCGCGTCGTGCGGCAGATCCAGCTGCGGACCGGTGGGGTTGCCCTCCGCATCCTCGAGCTGCGCGATGATGTTGACGCGATTGTCGCCTCCGCCGGAAGGTGCCGTGAGCTTCGCCTCCTCGGCGAGCTTGCGCTTCTTCGCCCGGTCGGGGACGTAGAGCGTCGCCATCTTCCGGTACCGCTAGCCTCCTCGACCCCGTTCGCGAGGCGGCGTGTCCGTACCGTTCCGGGGAGGCCTTCACACCGAGGAGCGACAAGAGCGTCGCGCGCGGCGGAGTGCGCGAGACCGCCGCCGCCGCCGCGGAAAACAGGCCCCGCCAGATCTCGGAAATGCGTTTCGGTCGAGAATTCTGTGTCGAGGTGGGATGACGTGGCATCCGACGAGGACGATTTTTTGCCTTTTTCCAATCGCGTCCCCGCGCGCGCTCGGCACTCCCCGCGACGCCTCGCCGCCGCACCGAACACGCGCACCGCGTCTCCGCCTCAGCGGAACCCGCAAGCTTCCCCCATCGCCCTCGCGCGCGCACGAACGCGCACGCCGAGTCTCCTCATCCACGCATCGAGGAAACCACGAAAAGCAATTCTTTCGCTTTTTTCCGAGACCACCTCGACCTTTCGCGAAAGTAACAACGCGCACCGCCGACTTCCGTTGATCCACCGCCTTCGACGAGACCCATGAACTACAGCCTGAACGCCGGGTACCACGAGACGCTCGATTCCAAGGACACCGCCCCCCCGCCTTTGCCTCCCTGGCTCCGCGGGTTCCTCGTCACCGCCAAGCACAAGACCAAGATGCGCCTCGCCGGCCAGGAGGTGGAGCAGCTGCTGAACAGCAAGTCGTTCCCGCACAAGGAGCTCTACGCGCGCGCCGAGGCGCTTCTCGTCCCGGGATGCCCCGGGACGGTGTTCGTGGCGCTGCGCCCGGACGACACGGACGCGCAGGGTCGCCAGAACGTGCGTCTGATCGCGGAGACGCTCATTCAGGAGATTGACCGCGACTACGAGGAGGCGGAGGCGTTTGACCAGTTCACCAAGACGTCCACGGTGCCGAAGGCGCCGCACGTCGCGCGCATCTTGCCCGTCGAGCGCATCGCGCCGGAGACGGAAATCGACCAAGTCGCGCTTTCGGTGATCGGCGAACACTTTCCGAAGATCGACTCGCCGGAAGGCACCGCGAAGTGGGCCTCCGAGAATGGTTTGCCCACCTTCCGCGTGCGCTACGAGGAACACTCGCCGGCGATGCACCTGTCGTCCGTCGAGATCCAGCGCCGCGTCGCCGACCTGGTTCCTGACGACTACGCCGTTGATTTGCGCGCGCCGGACGAGACCGTGTTAGTGGTGGTCGCGGGCGGGTCCGTGCTGATGAGCGTCGTGCGCGGGTACGACGCCGAGGAGAAGTTCCACCACTTCAGGGTCGGAAGGAAGAGCACTGGATCGACGCCCTCGTCGCCCGTCGCGACGTCGCGCGCCGTCGCGGCGTGACCGAAGAGCGATTCGCGGTTTGTCGGACGCGACGGACCGCGGGACGATGAAAAGAAAGACTTTCTTTTCGCGTTCGTGCGATTCGCGCGCGTCTCGGTTCGAATCGACGCTCTCGCGTTTGGATGACGGGGAATGACGACGTTATATTCGCTATGATCACGTATAAGAGAGACACCTACTCTACGCGCGACTCTCGAAAGGCGCGTCGCGCGTCCTCCCCCCCCTCGAAAAACGCCTCGAAGTCACCGCTGTTTTCGAAATCGTCGCTGCCGTAGGACGCGTCCGACGCGTCCAGAGACGACGCGCTGGCGAGCATCGCGTCCTCGCAGACAGAGCTCGAGGCATCGCGCGTCCCGACCGCCGTCGCCGGCCGGACCAACAGAGTATTCAGTCCGCGCGTTTCGGTTCCCGCGGAGGAAACGTCGCCCGCGCCGAGTTCCTCGCGGAGGAACGTGCGGAGTTTTGCGCGGACCCGGCGTTCCAGCGCCGCGTCCTTCATCGCCTGACGCTCCGAAGTCAGCGCGGGGGGAGGCCACTCGAAGGACGCCGAGACCACCCTTCGTCCCTCGGGAGTCGCGCGCGCGCCCCCCGGCGCGGTCCCCGCGCGGCGCCCGAGGAGCGCCGCCGCGGCGGACGCGGCGGCGGCGCGGGAGACGATGTCTACGCGCGTCTCCGAGGTTTCCGGGGACTCCGTCTCCGCGGCGACGGCGTCGACGACGGCGTCGACGTCCGCCTCCGTCAGCGCCTCCGTCGCCGTCTCCGTCGCGGCTTTCATGTCGTCGCGCGCCTCCGCCAGAAGCAACTCCATCAGCGCCGTCTCGGCGTCCGCGGCGGCGCCCGTCGCCGCGGAGACGTCGGAGGAAAAAAAAGCAGACGCGTCTTCCTCCGCGAGACGCGACGCGGAAGCCGCCGCTGAGTCTTGCGCTCCCGTCGCGAAAGACTCCGGAAAGTCGGATTCCGCACAAGACGCAGCGTTTGACCCACCCTTCTCGGTCCCCAAACCGAAAACCACCTCGGTGCGGTCCAGCCTCGGGCGCGACGCGAACGCGGCTTCGCCGCGCAGGAGTGTCCGCCCCGCGGGAGTGTCTTTTTTGGCGACGCGTGACGACCGCGGCGCTCGCGAGGCTCCATCCATCGCGTCGGCCGTTTTTTTTTGCGCGAAGCATCCCTCCGGCGCGGCGTAGCCCCGCGCCACGAGGAGCGCCGCCTCCGCCTCCGCGGTCGCGCGAGCCTCTTGCCTGGCCATGCGCTTCTCTGCCTCCGCGTCCGCCCGGTCGCGCGCCGCCAAACGCTTCGGGTCGGCGTCGCGGACCGCCATCCGGTCGCGGCGCAGCGCGTTTTGACGAGCCGCGTACCGCGCCTCGGCGGCGGCGCGCTTCTCGGCGTCCGCGGCGGCGGCGGCGTTCACGTGGCGTCCCTCGCGCGCGGAGCGGTGTTTTTCCGCGGCGACGCCGGAGACGCCGAACGCCGCGGTCGTCACCGAAGACGCACCGGATATGCGGGAACTTCTTCCGGGCCGCGCGGACGCCTCCGCCGCGACGCCGTCGGCGGCGGCGCTCTCCGCGCCAAAAACGTTTTTGGCGTCCCTGGCGTCCCTGAGCAGCGCCTCGCAGTGCCTGCGGACGATGGGCGTGCTGAGCAGCTGCTCGGTGGTGGGGCGCTCCGCCGGGTCCGGCGAGAGCATGGAGGCGATGAGCGCGGCGAACGGGCGCGAGAGGTGCGACGGCACGGGCGCGTAATCGCAGCGCACGATTTTCACGAGCAGCTGCGGCCATCCGGGCGCGTCAAACGCCTTTGCACCTCCGGAGGCCATCTCGTACGCCACGCACCCCAGTGCCCATATGTCCGAGGCGTACGTGTAGGGCTTGCCCTGGCACAGCTCGGGGGACATGTACAGGGGCGTGCCCACCACGGTGGTGGCGAGGTCGTCGTCCTCGCGCAGTTTCTTGGCGATGCCGAAGTCGCCCAGTCGCACAACTTTCCTGGACTTGCTCAGGAACACGTTCGCGGGCTTGATGTCCCGGTGCAGGATGGCCTTGCGGTGGATGTGGTTCAGGCCCAGCAGGAGCTGCACCAGCCAGCGCATCACCACGTCCTCGGGGAGGAGCGCGTGCGGGCCCGCCTGCTTCACGCGACGCAGCAGGCTCGCCAGGTCGCCGCCCTCGCAGTGCGACATCACGATGCACAGCTCGGACGCGCGAGGCGACGACGGGGAGGGCGCGGCGGTCGTGTCGCAAGAGGGATCGTCCCGTGCGGCGGAAACGGACGCGTGACCGCTCGCGAGGTGCTCCGACGTCCTTCTCGAGGAAGAAGAGGGCGCGACCTCTCTCGTGAACGCGCCGTGGAACCGCACGACGTTCGGGTGGTCCGACGCGAGTTTCAGCACCTCCGCCTCCGCGACGACCCGGCGCGCGTCGTCGTCCGTCATGGACATCGGGTCGCACGGGAGGTCCATCGCGCGACCGGACGCGATGGCGTACCCGTGGGTCTCCAGAGGCAACAGCTTGACGACGTATCGTTTCCCCGTCGTGCGGTGCTTCGCCAAGCGCACGGTTCCCTGCGTGCCTCGTCCGACCACCTTGCCGAAGACGAGATCGGACGCGTCCGTCAGCACCGAGGGGGGGGCGCGGGGCTTGGCAGACGCCTTCTTTTCGGAACAAGACACGCTCTTGCGCTCCACGCGACTGCCGCGGGGGCGCTTTCCGGGCGCGGAGTCGCGCGGAGAGGTGCCGCCCATCGTGCGCGCGTCGCGTTGTGCCGCTTCCGAGGAGACGATGCCCGCGTCCCGAAAAAACGCTTTTTGCGTTGACTTTTTGTTCAGGTTACGGGCCAGTGTCACGAAAATGATGATGCATCACAAGCCATCGCGTCGCGGCGTCGTTCCCTCTCGCGTCGCGCGTCGCCGTGGTGTCCCCCCCCCTGTTATGCACAACATGCATATCGCGTCGCGCCTCCTCTCGCGTCGCGGCGTCGCGTTCGTCTCGTCTCGTCGGACTCTTCCGTCGCTCCGGCGGATTCGCGCCATCGAAGCGCCGTCGGATTTACTCGAAGTCGCTGTCCTCGTCGTCATCCTCAAAGTCGGACTCCTCCTCGGAGCTCTCCTCCTTGTACACCTTCCTCGCCGCCCCGCCGCGGCGCGAGGACGCGGCGCGCGGCGCGACCGGCTCGGAGAGCTCCACCTCCTCCTCCGCGTCGCTCGCCTCGAAGTCGTACGCAGCCTTCGCCGCGACGGCGGCCACCGCCGCCTTCTTGGCGGGCGCCGCCTTCTTCGCCGGCGCAGCCGCCTTCTTCGCGGCGGGCGCGGGCTCAAACTCGTCGTCCGACGCGTCGAGCTCGACCACCTCCGCGGACTCGGCCGGCGCCGCCGCGGCGGGCTTGGCCGCGGGCTTCTTCGCCGCCGGCGCCTTGGGCTTCGCCGCGGGAGCGCCCTGGCGCGCGAGCAGACGCTCCGCCAGACTGAGCTTGGGCGCAAACTCGTCCTCGTCGCTGTCGACCTCCTCGGCGGGCGGCGGCGGCGCGGCGGGCTCGGGCGCCGGCGCCGGCGGCGGCGCGGCGGGCTTGGCGGCGGCGGCCGCGGCGGGCTTGGCGGCCGCGGGCTTGGGCTTGGGCGCGGCCCTCTTCTTGGGCGCGGGCATGAACTCGTCGTCGCTGAAGTCCTCATCCTCCTCGTCCGACTCGGACTCGTCGCTGTTCCAGCCCTTCTTCGCCTTCTTCTTCTTCTTGGCGAGCGCCTTCTTGCCAGCCTTGGTGGCGTTGCGCTTGGCGGCGTTCTGCTGGCGGCGCAGCTCGTCGGCGGCGGCGGCGTTCTCGGCGTCGAAGACGTCCATAGCGTCGTCGAAGGCGTCCAGGTCGCGCAGCCACAGCTGCTTGTCCGTGGTGGCGTGCAGCTCCTTCACCTCCGCCGTCTTCAACTCGCGCTCGGCGCACAGCTCGTCAACCTTCTCCTGCGTCAGGTTCCACAGCGGCATCGAGAGCAGGTAGTCGTAGGACGCGCCGGCGACTTCGGCGGTGTCCTCGCTCTCGTCGTCGCCGTCCGCCGCCTCCTGCGCCGCCGCCGCGACCTTCTGCGTCTTGGGCATCTTGTCGAAGCCCATGGCCTCGAGCTCCTCCACCAGCACAGACTTCTTCTTGCGCCCGATGGTGAGCTCGCCGTCCACCACCGCCAGGATGAAGCGCGTCTTGTTGCTCATGCGCTTGAGCTCGCTCTCCGCCTGCCGGATCAGCATCTGGCGCCGGCGCTCGTACGCCGCCAGGCGCAGAGGCACGAACGCCTCCATGATCGCCTCCGGGTTCTGGTACTTCTGGATCACGCCCTGCTCGTTGAAGCAGTGCATGTTCGAGGTGCTCACCTTGGAAACGAGCTTGAACTTCTTCTCGATGCCCTCCTTCTTCGCCTGCTCCATCTTCTCGGGGGTCATCTTCACCACAAAGTGCACGGTTTGGTCCGTGTGGTGCTCCTTGTAGTCGGTGATGAACGGCTGCGCGTTCTTCTCCTTGGGGGCCATCAGGTTCTCCAGGAAGTCCTTGTAGTCCGTGGTCCAGGACCGCAGAGGCAGCTCGGAGATCTCCAGCGTCGTCTCGTCCTTGATCTCGTACTTCCCGGCGACGCTGTACCGAATCTCACCCTTGACCACCTCCTCGACAATCTCGCCCTCGAAGTTTTTGTACCACGGGTGCATGCGCGTCGTCTCCTCGCCGTTGAGCGTCGCGCGGATGTTGGCGACGATGTCGCGCGGGTTGTAGTTGGGAATCGAGGTGGACCATCCCGTGCCGATGCCGTCCGCGCCGTTCACGAGCACGAGCGGCAGGATGGGCAGGTAGTGCTCCGGCTCGATCGTCTGCCCGTCCTCGTCCAGGTAGTCCAGCAGCGCGTCGTCGCACTCGGGGAAGATGGCGCGACAGATGGGCGCGAGGCGCGTGAAGATGTACCTGGGGGACGCGTGGTCCTTCCCGCCCTGCAGGCGCGTCCCGAACTGCCCGGAGGGCACTAACAGGTTGACGTTGTTGGAGCCCACGAAGTCCTGCGCCAGGCCCACGATGGTGCTCGCCAGGCTCGCCTCGCCGTGGTGGTACGCGGAGTGCTCCGAGACGTAGCCGCTGAGCTGCGCCACCTTGATGTCCGCGCGCAGCTTGCGCTTGAAGCAGGAGAAGAGCACCTTTCTCTGCGAGGGCTTGAACCCGTCCACCACGCTGGGTATGGAGCGCATCAGGTCCGCGCGCGAGAACAAGATGAGCTCCTTGTTCACGAACTCGTCGTACTTGACGTCGTCGCCCGTCATGTCCAGGAACGTGCCCGGCTGGTACGCCGTGAGCCACCGCTTGCGATCCTCCACGCGCTTCTTGGAGAAGGCCATGTCGATCAGGTCGCCGTCGCCGTCCGTGGACCACGCGAACGTCTTGCGGTGGTGATCCAGCTCGGCGAAGTACTCCTTCGCCTCCTTCGCTGTGGACGTCCCGAGACCCTTGTAGTACTTGATGTGCCACCCGCGCGCGCCATCCATCGCCGCCTTCCAGTTGTCGTACTCGGGCAGCGTGTAGAATACCTGGCTCTGCTTGCCCTTCGTGGCCTTGATGATGGGCGTGATGAACTCCACGAGGAAGCCGGGGATCTTGAGCAGGGTCGGGAAGTGCGCGTGCAGGAAGTTAATGAGCAGACCCTTGATGTGCGACCCGTCGTGGTCCTGGTCGGTCATGATCATGATGTGGCCGTACCGCAGCGACTTGGCGCTGTCGTACGACGTGCCGTGGCGCAAACCGAGAATCTGCTTGATGTACGAGATCTCGGCGTTGTTCATGATCTGGTCGTGCGACGCGTCGCGCACGTTCAGGAGCTTGCCGCGCAGCGGGAAGACGCCGTAGCGGTCGCGTCCGACCACGGACAGGCCGGAGATGGCGAGCGCCTTGGCGGAGTCGCCCTCGGTGAGGATCAGCGTGCAGTGCTCCGAGTTGCGCCCGCCGGCGTCGTTGGCGTCGTCCAGCTTGGGAATGCCGGTGAGCCGCGTCTTCTTGGCGCCATCCTGCTTCTTGAGCTCCTTGCTCTGCTTGAACGAGGCCCAGGACAGGATCTGCTCCACCACCCCGCTGCTCATCACCTTCTTGATGCACGCGTCGCTCGCCTCGTACTTGGACCCGAAGTTAGAGGCGCGCGTGTTGAGCGTCTCCTTGGTCTGCGAGTCAAACGCCGGGTTCTCGATGAGCGCGTTGACGAATACCCAGAGGTGGTTCTTGACGTGCGCCGCCTTGAGGTTCTTGCAGCTCTTCTCCTTCTTCTTGATCTTCTCCAGCAGCTTCGACGCGACCTCGTCGGCGACGGCGTTGACGTGCGTCCCGCCCTTCATGGTGCAGATGCCGTTCACGAACGAGCACTGCTGAAACTGGCCGCTGTCGCTGATGGTCACGCAAACCTCCCAGCGGTCGTTCACCTTCTCGTAAATCTTGGGCGCGTTCTCGCGCCCGTCCAAGTACAAGTCGACGTAGTCGCTGAACCCCTTCACCTTTAAACGCTCGCCGTTGAGGAAGATCTTGGTGTTCTTGCCGATGTTCCCCGCCGCGTCGTACACGCGCTTGCACATGAGCGCCACGGTGTCCTCCTCCAGCTCCGTCATGTTGAACTTGGCGAGGTCGGGCTTGAACGTGATGCAGGTCCAGTTATCCTTGGGCTTGCACTTGGTCACCACGGGCGCGCTCTTCTCGGACATGTTGTTCCGGAACACCTGACGGTACCGGCGCTCGCGCGACCCGTCGCACGTCTCGATGACGAATTCCTTGCTGAAGATGTTGGCGAGCTTAGCGCCGTACCCGTTGCGCCCGCCCGTCACCTTCTTCTCGCCGTCGTCGTAGTTGGAGGACGTGAGCAGGTGCCCGAAGATGAGCTCGGGCACGTACACGCCCTCCTCCTTGTGCATCTCCACGGGGATGCCGTTGCCGTCGTTGAAGACGCGCACGACGCCCTCGGCGGCGTCGATGTCCACCTTGAGCGTCACCATCGTCGGGTCGCGCACCTTGTTGTCCGTCGCGTTCACGAGGATCTCGTCGAAGATCTTGTACAGACCGGGCACGAAGCTCATCTGGCGCTGCACGAGCTTCTCCGTGGCTTTGTCGTACACCCAGGCCAGAGCCTCGGTCTTCTCGCAAGACCCGACGTACGTGTCGGGGCGAAGCAGGATGTGCTCCAGCTGCGTCTTCTTCTGGTAAATCTGCTCCACCGACTTTTTCGTGCCCGCGGGAGCCTTGTCCTTGGGCGCGGCGTTGGAGTTGACATCGCCCAGGGGGGCTTTCTTGGTCTTCGTCGCGGCAGCCTGCGACGTCGGCGCACGTGTCGAAGGACGAGGGACGGTCGGTCAGCGTCGGCGGAACTCGGACGCTCGGCCCGAACGCCGTCGGCGCGCGTCGCGACGCGAGGGGAAGGAAACGCGAAACGCGCGCGACGCGTCGTGGCTCGAGGCGGGTGCCTGATGGGGAGAGTCGCGCTCGCGACGCACCTTGGCGGCGGCGACGGGGTTCTCGGAGGGCTCGAAATCGACGTCCGCCATGGTGACGACGCGCGATACGCTCGTCGAGGCGAACGGAGGGGTGCTGTGTGTGACCTCGCGACTGCGCGTGGGCGCGTGCGTCGGTGTATGCGCGATGGCGGAAGCGAGGAGGGGAACAAGAAGCGTTTTTTCCCCTGGCCGAGATTCGGGTGCCTGTTCCGGAAAAAAACCGTATGAGCATTTAGTCTGCTCGATACGTACCCAAAAAGCAGTCGCCAGTCTGTGACTCGTCGCTCTCGAGGCTCTTTGCGTCGAAGAAGTTCAGTCGCCCGTCTTGGCGAAGCCGTCGACCGCCGCCCGCGCACGTCTCCAAGTTTCCGGGTGCTAGCGGATCCGCCGCGACAACCCACTTTTCCCCGCGCCTCGCCGCGGTTCCCCTTCGACCGGTTCACACACAGCATGGGAGGCCTTCGCGTCGGGTTCGTGGGCGCCGGGATGATGGCCGAGGCCATCGCGGGCGGGCTGGACGCCGCGGGGGTGGCGAAGTTCGCCGACATGAGCGCGAGCAACCGCACGCAGCCCCGCCTTGATGTGTTCGCGTCGTGGGGCGTGACCCCCCGCGCTTCGAACAGCGAGGTGGCGCAGAACTGCGACGTGATCTTCATCTCCGTCAAGCCCTACACCGTCGCGCAGGTCCTGGAGGAGATGCGCCCCGTGCTCAGCAAGGACACGCTCGTGGTGTCCGTCGCCGCGGGCGTCACCATCGCCACCATGGAGGCCGCCGCGGGCCCCGGCGTGCCGGTGATCCGCGTCATGCCCAACACGCCGTGCCTGGTGGGCTGCGTCGCCGCGGGGATGGCCGCGGGGACGCACTGCGAGCCCAAGCACACGGAGACCGTGGCGACGCTCTTCAACGCCATCGGCAAGATCCACGAGGTGAAGGAGTCGCTGCTCAACGCCGTCACCGGCGTGAGCGGGAGCGGTCCGGCGTACATCTTCCAGGTGATTGAGGCGATGTCCGACGGCGGCGTGCTGGCGGGCCTCCCGCGGAACATCGCCACGGACCTCGCCGCGCAGACGGTCATGGGCGCGGCGAAGATGGTGCTGGAGACGGGCAAGCACCCAGGCGCGCTCAAGGACGGCGTCACGTCGCCGGGAGGCACCACCATCGCGGCGGTGCGCGTGCTCGAGGAAAACGGCGTGCGCGCCGCGTTCATCAGCGCCGTCAAAGCCGCCGCGGACAGAGGCGAGGAGCTCTCTAGACAGTGAGGAGACAAGCTTGCGCGCGCGTGTCGCGTGACCAGAGAGTAGCGTGTTTCGCGGTGTCATCGACGAGGACACGAAATGCCGTGATGAGGATAAGAAATGCCGTGATTTCGTCTCCGCTCCGCGCGCGCGCGTCGTCCCGCAAAAGCGCGAGGCGACTCTTTTGAAATCTAATCCATCCCGTAGTATTAAAACTAAACTGTTGATATAAAATGGAGCGCGCGCGTCGACGCGCGACGCGCGGCGAGAGGTGGTGGTACAGGCGAGGAACGGCCGGCAATTTCGCGACCGCGCGTTCGCTCGCCTTCGCGTTCGGTTCGCGCGTCGAGGTCGAGCCCCGCGCGCGCGAAAAGAAGATGCGAAAAAAAAAGCAGAGACGCTCCGTCGTCATCTCGGCGCGCCCGCCATGCTCTGCGCGGCGAGGATGGCGCGCGCCGCCATGGCGAGGTCCGCGGGCGACGGCGCCTGCTGGCTGGCGTACTGCATCGCCTGCATCGGGTCCCACATGCTCTTGACCTGCGACGCGGCGTGCGAGACGGCCAACTGCGCCTGCAGCGCCGCCACGAAGGAGTTCCCGGCGACGAGCGCGGCATCCATCGCGGACGCGGCGCTCGGCTCGGGCGCCGGCGCCGGCGTCACCGGCACAACCTTCGCGGTGGGGAATGTCGCGGGCATCGAGTTCACGGACACACCGTGGAACGCGGGGTAGGCCATGGACGCGAGCTGCGCGAGCTGCTGCTGCAGCTGCATACCCGCCAGGAGCGACGCGTGGTCGGCAAAGGCGCGCGCGCCGCGCACGCTCCCCTCGCCGTCGGCGGCGCCCGCCGCGGCGTGCGCCTTGGTGTTTGTGCTCTTGGTGCTGGTGTCGTCCTCCGCCTCGCCGTCGCTCTCCCTGCGCTCCACCTGCAGGCTGGCAGCGACGAGCTGCTCGAGGCCCACCACCGCGTTGTTCTCGGACCCGGACTCGGCGACGGCGCGCGTCTCGCACGAGTTGGCCGACTTGCCCGGGGACGACGGCGAGTCGCGTTCGCTCAGCCGCCGCCGCTTCGCCGACGGCGCGGAGGGCGCCGAGCCGACGCGCGCGCCCGCCGCGAGCACGCGGCGCAGCGTGCTGTTGAAACGGTTCTTCACCTGGTTATCCGTCCTGCGAACGTTTTCAAACGAGCGAGTGGATGGTTTCGTCGCGTCAGTCGGGCGCGCCATCGCGTGACCGATCGCGAGACGAGAAAAAAAGAGCGTCTCGAAAACCGTCGTCCCCGGGGAGGCGCGAAATGACCGACTTCGCCTTTTCGACCGCGCGGCGGCGTCGGTTGTGGTTTTTCGAGAACTTGCGCCAAAAAAAAAAAAACCGCAAAAAAGCGAGACCAAAAAGCCACCCGAGGTTTTCCCGCGAACTCGATCGGATGCCCCCGCGAGCGGGGGTCCGCAGAACGCGCGTCGGTCGCGCGCGGGGGTGCCGAGACCGCCAAAACGACGGTTCAGCGTCGTGCGACGAAAGGGCCGCCGGGAATCTCGCGAGTCTTTTGGCGTGCGAGCGTGTGGAATCTTCGGGGCGTGTGCCGCGGGGCGCGCGCGTCTCCGCCGTACCTGCCGGGGATGCCTCGGGAGATGACCGCCCACTTGTTGCCGTACACGGCGTGCGCGGCGAGGATTTTCTTGTCCTCCTCCTCGGTGAACGGCCCGCGCTTCACCGAGGGGTTGAGCTGGTTGCACCACCTGCGCGGAAGGAATAACGAGATTCGGAACAACGGAGCGGGTTGGTTAGAACGACAAAGGGACGCGAGGGGACGCGGGGGGTCGGCGAGGGTGGCGGTCGAGGATCAGGCCCGGAAACGCGCGAGCCGGGCAATGAGGGGTCGCCGGACGCGCGCGCGGCGAGCACGCGGCGATTCCCGCGGCGTCGCGCGCCCGAGAACGCGTTCGGGGGCGCGCGCACCTTAGACGACAGCTCTTGCTGCTGCGACCGACTAACGCCTCGGCGATGGCGGTCCAGTTGCCCGGTCCTCCGTGCTTATCGATTTGCTCGCGAAGCAACGCGTCCTCCTGCGATGGGGGTTGGGGGCGGTGAGCGGGGTGCGCGCGAGGCGCGGATTTCGGGGTCTCGATCGCGATCGAGCGCGAGGCGGCGCGCCGGCGACCCTCCACCCGAAGCCGCGGCAAAAGCGAAATAACCTCCCTGCGATTTAACAGTCCAAGCGCGCCGGAAGCAGCGCGCGCGGGGGGAACGCGACGGGGCGTGAATCGAACGTACCTCGGGAGTCCACGAGTTCTTCACCACTTTATCGGGATCTTCATCCGTCGTCGACATCTTGGCCTGCGACCGCGTCCGCGCGCCGAGCAATGGCCGCGTCGACACCGGGGTTCGTTCGACATGACCGACACGAAAAAGTCGATTTGGTCGCTTCGGAGGAAGAGTGTTTTTATGAGAGGCGCAGATGCGCTCCGGCGAGTTACAAACTGGGAAAAAACGCGGCAAACCGTCGGAGAACGCAACAAACGATGCCCTTTGGGAACCGCCGGGGTCGTCCGGTACTTTTTTCGCGTGTTTCGGGTCGAGGCGTATGGGATTTCAGTCACACGAATATTCTTTTTTTTGTGCTGATCTTGTCGCTGATCCAAAATAACCGTCGCTTCCACGTGTTCGACCGTCGCGCCAGAAGCAGTTTTCGAGAATCGAGACGGTTTCGAAACCGAAACGCGCGTCGGCATCGGTTTGAATCAGTGTCGGTCAAACGCCCGTCTCGCGGTCAAAACAGTTCGGCTCGGGTCGGGTGGTTTTTTTCTCTCGAGGCCGAGGCGCGCGCGACGACAGACGAGCCCAGAGCGCGAGTACAGAGAGGGACGCGAGACGGATGCTTTTCGGAGGCTGTAAAAATTAAAATTAGCGAAGGGCGGCGACGCAAACGCAAACGCAAACGCAATCGCGGCGGCACGCGCGTTCTCGTTCGTTCTCGTTCGTCGCTCCCGCACCACTCGCCTCACCTCATCTCATATCTCCCCGTCCCCGTCGGGGTCCTCCGTGAAGTCGTAGCATATGGTGACGTTGTTCGCGCCGTCGCACACGATGCGCTCTTCGTCCGCGCACACGTCGCCCAGCCACACGGTGTGCCCGGTCACCGCGTACAGCGCCTCCCGCCGCTCGGGGAGCGGAGAAGACGCTTCCTCGGCGTCGTTCTCCTTCGCACTTTCGGAAGCGTCGTTTCCAGCGTCGTTTCCAGCGTCGTTTCCAGCGTCGGAAGAAGACCCGGCAGTGCCCGATCCGCGCTCGTCCGACGTCTCGGAAACGGGAGCGCCGCGCAGTATGTCGTCGATGACCCCAGCGAGGTCCACCCCCGCGTCGGCGCCGCGCGCGCCGGGCGCGTCCGACAGTTTCGGCATGTCCCAGACGCGCACCGTGCCGTCGTGCGCGCCGCTCACCAGGTGCGCCGGGTTCCCGGTGGACAGACCCACCACCGCGGCGACGTGCCCTAACAGCTTGGAAACCAGCGTCGGGTTTTCACATCGCGCACGATCGCCGTCGTTCCGATTTTCGGTTTCGGTTTCGGTTTCGCCGCGGCGGAACTTCCACGCCATGATGGGCCCCGTGCTGGAGCCCGTCACGCATCCCCCCGCGGCGGCGGCGACCGCGCGCGTCGCGCCCGCCTCGTGCGCCGACCAGCGGCACAGCGCCCCGGACGTGGGGGGGGGGGCGTCAGAGGCCCGGTCCCCGGCGGCGAGCAGTCGCGTTTTCCCGGCGTCAAACGCGTACGCGTCGCCGTCGGCGGTGCCCACGTACACGACGCGCTCCAACGGGCACAGCGACGAGCACAGCGCGGGCGCGGACGTCTCGAGGGACTCCAGCAGGGTCAACGCGGTTTCGGTTTCGGTTTCGGATTTGGTTTCGGAGTCGTCGTCGTCGTCCCGAAAAGGTGGGACGTGCCACCTGCGCAGCACGCCGTCCAGGCAGGTGGTCCACAACGTGTTGGTCGCCGGGTCGAGGGTCACGGAGGTGACCACGTTGGGGTGCTTGGCGGCGCCGCACCGCGCGAGGCGCGCGCCGACGTCGGATCGGTACTTCTTCTTCTTCACAGGCAAGTCCACGTCGTCCACGGCATCGCGCGGGACGCGCCACAGGCGCAGGTACCCGTCCCGGCCGCCGGAAGCCACGAGCGCGCCGAGCTCAGCGCCGCCGTCGCGCCGCGTTCCCCACCGGTGTCGCGCGTCGAGCGCCACGGCGGTGACGGCGCCGGCGTCGTACAGACCGAGCAGCGATCGCTCGCCGAGTCCCCGCTCGTCCGTCTCCTTCCAGTCCCGCGAGTGCGCGTCCGGCACGGAGGCCACCAGCCGCTGCGAGCGCGCTCGGCGCTCCTCGGGGGAGCCGGAGTGGTCCGTGCACTCGCTGACCAGCACCGCGCCCGACGCGGTGCCCATCGCGGCGAGCGGGAACTGGAAGGAGACGCGTCTGATCCACTCGGAGGAGGACTCGTGCACGACCCGCGGCCGCAGACCGCCCTGCTTCCAGCGGGTCTCCATCTCCAACCGGCGGCGCGTGGTCTGCTCGCGCAGGATGCTCATGAACTGAGACTCCAGGGAGGACGGCTCGGGCGCGTCCAGGTCGCCCTCGCCGGAGGACTCCTCGGACGAGCTTCGCGCGCGGGACGCGCGGCGGCCGAGGGAGCCGGCATGCCGCGCGAGGCCGAGGCGGCCGGCACGCGCGCCCCGCGCCGGGGCGGAAAAGAGCGCGCGGTCCGCGCGCGGCGCACACGTGATCATCGCGCGTCGCGGTATGCCGTCGGCAGATGGCGCGGTCGGCAGATGACAATCCCGTACACTTGGCAGCGTATCTGCCTCTGCCAGTCTGTATGCGGCATCTGGCGGAACTGACTCACACCGTCGCGCGCGTTTGAATCGGCGAAAAGCAACTGTTCCTCTCGAGCCCCTCAGATCGGCCTGCGCCCGAGATCTGCTGACACGCGATGTCCGGCCGCCCTCGCCGCGCCGCGGCCGTCGAGGCCATGGCCGCGATGCAGGAAGTGGGCGAGGACCCCGATGACTCGCCGCCCGTCGGCCGCCGCTCGGCGCGCGCGCGCGGCCGCGCCATCGAGGAGTCGGATCCCTCGGACGAGGAGGGGGGCGCGCACTTCGTGCGCCGCTCGTCGCGCGCGGCGAAGCCCGTCGCGCGCCTGTCTCCCGACTGGAAGGGCGACGGCGAGGAGGATGAGGAGGACGAGACGGACGACGAGGGCGAGTACGTCGACGAGTCCGAGACGTCCGAGCCCGACCCCGACGAAGAAGACGACGCGGAACCCAAGCGGTACTCGCGGAGGGAACGCACCACCATCCAGAGGTACTCGCCCCCCAAGCCCGCCGAGCGCGGGGGCTCGGCCGAGGACAACGCCGGCGGCGCGCGCGGCCGCGGGCGCCCCGCGGGCGGAGGCAAGCACGCCTCCAAGCACGCCTCGAAGAACGGCGGGGGGTTCAAGCGGGCGAACCGCCGCGGCGACGACGACGCCGCGCCGCGACGCGGACACAGATGGATGGACGACACCGACGACTCGGACGTCGACGGCGAGACGGACGCGTTCGGCGGCGCGCCCACCCTCGGTTTCCCGGGCGGGGGCGGTTCGTTAAACCCGTGGGGGGGCGCCGCGCAGAACCCCTACCCTCTGGCGCCTTCCTCGTACGGGGGAGGCGTGCTTCCCGGCGGCGGCGGCGCCGCGGCGGCTGGCGGGAACGGGGAATTCCGGGGCGTTAACGGCGTTAACGGCGGGTCAACAGGCAAAGACGCGAAAGACGCCGAGATCACGCCTCTGGCCGTGGACCCGTCTCTGACGTTCGACCAGGTGGGCGGGCTGGCGCACTACGTGCACTCGCTGAAGGAGATGGTGTTCCTGCCTTTGCTGTACCCGGAGGTTTTTTCGCGGTTCAAGATGGCGCCTCCGCGGGGCGTCTTATTGTACGGCGCGCCGGGCACGGGCAAGACGCTCATCGCGCGCGCGCTCGCCGCGTCGTGCAGCCGCGCGGGCGCTGAGGTTTCGTTTTTCATGCGCAAGGGCGCGGACGTGTTAAGTAAGTGGGTCGGCGAGAGCGAGCGGCAACTGAGGTTGCTGTTCGCGGAAGCGCAGAGACGCGAGCCCGCCATCATCTTCTTCGACGAGATCGACGGGCTCGCGCCCGTGCGCTCGTCCAAGTCGGACCAGATCCACAACTCCATCGTCGCGACGCTGCTGGCGCTGATGGACGGCCTCGACGCGCGCGGGCGCGTGGTGGTGCTGGGCGCGACCAACCGCGTGGACGCCATCGACGGCGCGCTGAGACGACCGGGGAGGTTCGACCGCGAGCTGGCCTTCCCGCTGCCGGACGCCAAGGCGCGCGCGGAGATTCTCAACATCCACACGAGAAACTGGGAACAAAAACCGCCCGCGCGGCTCTTGACGCATCTCGCCGAGCGGTGCGTGGGGTACTGCGGCGCCGACTTGAAGGCGCTGTGCACGGAGGCGGCCGTGCACGCGCTGCGCCGCCGGTACCCGCAGATCTACGAGAGCGACGACAAGCTTTTAATCGACCCCGCGCAGGTCGTGCCGAGAAGAGAGGACTTCAGAGCCGCCATGGAGGCCATCACGCCGGCGTCGCACCGCGCCGCGCAGGCGCACGCGAGGCCGCTCGGCGCGCTGCGGCGCCCGCTCATGGGCGAGACGCTGGCGTGCGCGCTGGACGTCGTGCGCCGCGCGTTCCCGCCCGCGGCGATGGCGCACGAGGCGGCCGAAGCCGCGGCGGCGGCGGCCGCCGCGAGCGGCGGCGGAGGCGCCCCCCTCGGCGCGAGCGCCTCGTTCGCGTTCGACCTGGACGACGACGACGAGTCGGAGGACGACGAGCTCCTCGACGTCCTCGGGCTCGCGGACGGGCGCGACTCGGGTACGCCGCGCGCGCCGAGCGGATCGGGCTGGGCGTCCTCCGCCTCGGCGGCGCTCGAGTTCGTGAACTGCCCTCTGGCGCGTCAGCCCCGCTTGCTTTTGGCGGGCGACGCCGGCGCCGGGCAGGCGGCGCTCGCGGCGGCGCTCCTGCACGAGCTGGAGCAGTTCCCGGTGCACGCCGTGGGCTTACCTTCGCTCCTGGCGGACGGCGGGCGGTCGCCCGAGGAGGCGCTGGTGGGCGCGGTGACCGAGGCGCGCCGCGCCGCGCCGGCGGTGTTGTTCCTGCCGCACCTGCGCCTGTGGTGGGACAGCGCCTCGCCGACGCTGCGCGCGACGCTGCGCGCGCTCATGGAGGACGTCCCCGGCGACCTGCCGCTGCTGCTGCTGGCCACCTGCGACTGCGACGCCGACGAGCTGGACGCCGAGGCGGCGGGTGTGTTCGGCGACGGGCAGGTGATGCGGCTGGAGGCGCCGTCCGCGGCGGCGCGCGAGGCGTACTTCGAGCCCATCGTCGCGGCGGCGGCGCGCGCCGCGCGCGCCGCGGACGCGCGCGCGCGGGACCCGGAAGCGGCGCGCGGGAAGAGCGGGAAAGCGCGCGCGGCGGACTACTCCAAGCAGGTTCTGCCGCGCGCCGACGCGGGCCCTCCCGGCGCGGGCGGCGGCGCGGCGCGCTCGGCGCGGGCGGACGCGGCGACCGCGGCTATGCTCGCGGAGGAGGACCGCGCGCTTCGGCAGCAGCGCATGTTCCTGCGCGACCTGGTGACGACCCTGCTGTTCAAGAAGCAGTGGAGCGACTTCCACGCGCCCGTGTCGGACGAGGAGGCGCCCGGGTACTCCAAGACGGTGCGCGACCCCATGGACCTGTCCACGCTCCTCTGGCGCGTGGACGGCGGCTGGTACCTCACCGTGGACGCGTTCCTTCGCGACGCGCGGCTCATCGTCACCGCCGCCAAGGAGTACTGGGGCGGGCTCGGCGAGAGCGCCGCGGAGAAGAGCGCGCACGTTTCGACGCGCGAGGCGGCGGCGCGAAGAGCGGCGGACCCGGAGGGCAGGCAGCTGGTGTCCCGCGCGCACGCGCTCGAGGACACCGTGCGCGAGATGGCGGGCGCGCTGGACCCGGGGCTGGTGCTCCGCTGCGCGACAATCGCGCGGCACAGGGCGGAGCGCGACGCGAAGGAGCGCGGCGCGCGCGCGCTGGCGACGCAGCCGGAGGGAGAGGGCGCGGACGCGGCGCTGCCGCCGACGCCGGACGAGGACGAGCCGCGCGCCGGGGGGCGCGGGCGACGCGGCGGCGACCAAGCGCGGGGCGAGGCGGACGCCGAGGCGGGCGCCGGCGAGAAGCGGAGCCGCGAGGTGTTCGCGCAGCCCGGGTTCGTGGCGGACCCGGAGGTGATCGCGCGCGAGGCGCGCAAGAAGCGGCAGAGGGAGGAGGCGGCGAAGGCGGCGGCGGCGAAGGCGGAGGAGGCGCAGGAGGCTGACGCGAAGGCGGAGGCAGCGGTGACGGCGGCGGCGGAGGCGGCCGCCGCGGAAGCGGCGGGCGCCGCCGCGGCGCCCGCGGCGGCGCCGTCGAAGCCCGCGGCGGCGGCGGCGGCGGCGGCGCCTTCGGGCCCTCTTCCCACGGAAGAGGCGGTCAAGGAGAAGGTCTCGGCCATCGTCTCCGCGCTCGCGCGCAAGACGCGCGACGCCCCGGTGGCGGACATCGAGGCGACGGCGTCCGAGCTCGGGCGCGTCGCCAAGGCGGCGGCGGCGGCGAGCGCGGCGGACAAGTGCGTCGCCGTCTTGGAAGCCGCGCTCGCGTTTGCAAACGCTGTTTCGTCGACGAGCGCGTGACGAGGACCGAGGCGCGGGGTTCGAAGTGCGGGATGCATCCATCATAGGGTGTGTTTTTTATCGATACGATACAATCGTATCCGTAGCGTCATGTCACGCGCACTTATGCGATCCTCTCTCTCGTCGGTGTGGTTTTCGTGGAGCGCGAAAGCGAGTCGCGCCGCGATACCGCTACAGATGCTTCTGCGCTCGTTTATCAGTAGCGGTTGGGCTGGCTGTACGTTCCGGGCTGCTGCGCGTACTGCGGCTGCGCGGGGTACCCCTGCGCGGGGTACCCCTGCGCGGGGTACTGCGGCTGCACAGGGTACTGCGGCTGCATCATCTGCGGCGGCGCCTGCTGCACGTACTGCGGCTGCCTCTGCGGCGGCATCTGCTGCATGTGCATCTGCGGCGGCGGCGCCATGGGGTTGTGCGGCGGCGGCGGGCGCGCGTTGGGGTCGCGCATCTTGAGCTGCTCGTTTTGCTGCGTCTGCATGCACGCGCACACCGTGCAGTAGGTGAGGTCGGACATGCAGTCCAGGATATCGGCGATCTGCTCGATCTCGTCGTTGCCCGAGATCATGGCGGCGATGCGGAATACGCACGCGAGCTGGTTCAAGCAGAGCATGAAGCCGATGATGAAGTTGTCGCACTGCGTGTTCTCCACGCGCATCTCGTCTTGGATCATGAACCGGTTCGTCGCCACCGCGCTCGGGAAGCAACAGAAAGCCTCGACACACAGACAGAACTCGGGGCAGGACTTCTCCCCGAGCCGGCCGGAGATGCACATGCCGCCGTTGCAGCACGTGTAGTTGGTCAGGTCGTTGAACATGATCTCCTTGCGCTGCGAGTACGCCACGCACACGTTACAGCACGCGGCGTACAAACAGAAGCCCGGGTTCCTGCAGGGCGCACCCATGAGATCAGTAGCCCAGGAGTTGGTGTAACTCTTGCGCGCGTCAACCATCACCATGCGCTTGTTCTGGCGGGGCTGGCCGAAGCCCCCGCCCTGGTTGCCGCCATACTGCATCTTCGCTCCGTGGACTCTCGCGAAACGCGGGCGTGCGTCGCGGGCGCGCGCCGAAGAGTTGTGCCCAGCCACGTCACGCGACCCCTCGGTTTTCGAAAACCGGAAGACGAAAGAACGAACAACCACGAAGAGTGCCGCGAGTCGGTCTCGCTGGAAAACGCGAGATCGAGGTTTGGGCGCCTCACCCGTCACTCTCGGAAGCGCGCGAGGATGTCGCTCGCGGCGATGCGGTCGGCGACGCGCCCGCCGCGACCCTCTGCCCGCGATCGCGACGGTGTCGGCGCGTGCGTGTCGCGCCGGGCGGCGGCCACGTGCTTCGGCGCGCCCCGTCGAACGTCCGCGTCGCGAACCCCCGCGCGGCGCGCTCGCGGGTCTCGAGACTGGACCTCCCCCCCCGCGGCGTTCACGGGCGCTTCCCCCGTCCCGAGCCCCGTGGAGGAGTCTCCCTGGGCGCTCGAGGCTGAGGACCTGTGGCTGACGCACGGCGAGCGCGGCGCTCCCGGCTCCGTGGACGCGCTCCGCGGCGTGACGATCCGCGTGCCGCGGGGCATGATGTTCATGCTGCTCGGCCCGAACGGATGCGGGAAGAGCACGCTTTTGCGTTCGTTCGCGGGGCTCAACCGGCCGTGGGCCGGGCGTCTGCGCGTGCAGGCGCCTCGCGCGTTCGTGTTCCAGAACCCCGACCACCAGGTGATCATGCCCACGGTGGGCGCGGACGTGGCGTTCGGTTTAGGGAACCGAGGCGATCTGTCAGACGACGACATCGCGCGACGCGTGCGCGACGCGTTACAAGCCGTCAACTTGGGCGACCCCGCGATGCTCGAACGCCAGGTCGCGACGCTCTCCGGCGGGCAGAAGCAGAGGGTCGCCATCGCGGGCGCGCTGGTGGAGAACCCCGAGGTTTTATTGTTAGATGAGCTCACCACGTTTTTAGACGAAGCCGACCAGGCGGGGGTCGTCCGAGCGGTGCGAAAAGCCGTCGACGAGACGGGCGCCGCCGCGGTGTGGGTCACGCACCGGCTGGAGGAGCTCGAGCACTGCGACATGGCGGCGTACATGGAAAACGGCGTGATCACGCAGGTGGGGTCGGGGGACTTCATACGCGGGTACATCAGGCAGCAGCAGAGGGCCTACAACGCGAAAAGGTAGGTGACATAGGTAGAATTCGAGTGTTCTATCGCGAGAATACTCGCTTGGAATACGATACGGTAGTTACAAAAGCGCGAAAAGTACCGAGGTCCCTTCGGCGGTCGTTTCGGAGACGCGAGACGACTCCGGACATTTGGATCTTCACGCGGCGATCCCGTGCGTCCGCGCAAACTCCTCGGATCGGCACTTGACGGGTGTCGCCCTGAGCAGCTCGAGCTTCTCGGGGAGCTTACGCGTCTTGCGTCGCTTCATGTCCTCGTCATCCTCCACGTCCACCACCTCGCCTCCCAGCTTGATGGCGGCGATGATCTCGCGCGCCTGCGTCGCGGTGAGCCCCGGGAACTCGTCGCGAAGCAGGCCCTCGTCGCGGAGCGTCTGCTCAATCTCCTTCAAGCGCACGTCGCGCATCTTCTTGGCTTCCGCGTCCGTGAAGTACACGGCGCCGTCCGAAAACACCTCGGGCTCGCGCTCGGTGTACAGCCCGCGGCGGTTGACGCCCAAGTCGCGCGCGCGCGCGGCGACGGCGGCGGCGGCGGCGGCGTCGAGGCCGGCGAACCCGCCGCTCTCGAGACGCGCCTGCTCGGCGCGCGCGGCGGCGCCGCGCAGCTGGTTGGCGCGCGCATTCTTCTTGGCGTCGGGCGAGGGCTGGTAGTCCACGGGCGCCCAGCCGCGGATCGCGAGCTCCAGGTCGTGCCACGTGAGCACGCGCGAGGGCAGATAACCCAGGCACACCTCGCGGCGGTCGGCGGCGGCGATGGCGCGCTTCGCGAGGGATACGAGCGTGTCTCCCGCTTCGACGTCGAAGGACAACGAGAGGTTACGGCACAGACGTCGGCGAAGCGGTTCGTTCGCGCCGAACGCGGACGCGAGGTCTTCCACGTCCAGAACCAAGGGCGCGAGGTTACCTTTGGGAAGCCACTGTTTTTCTTTTTCGGGGACCGGCTCTGAGACGGACGCGCGAGCGTCGTCGTCCGTCGTCTGACGCGCCTCGCTGGGGTTGAGCTCCTCGCTGAGAAAAACGTCGTTGTTAGTCACCGTCTCCGTCTCGATCGAAGGCGGATCGCGCGCGTCTTCACCGGAGGAGGGTCGCTCGTGCTCAGGCACGATCGCGCCCTCGTCGGGTTTTTCGGGCGTGCCCGGCGAGGCCGCCGAGGCATCGGCAGCCTGCGCCGCCGCGGCCGCGCGCTTCTTCTTGATGTCCAGGAACAGCGCGAGGACGTTCTCCAGCGCCTTCTCCTCCTCCCTCTGCTCAGAGGAGAGACTTTGTTCCTCGCGGAGGCGGAGCGCCGCGAGTTCCTCGGCGCGGGCAGCCTCGGCCCGCGCGGCCTCCGCCTGGGCGGCCTCCGCCGCTAGCGACTGCTGGCTCTTCAGCGCGCGAGCCTTCTTGAGCGACTCCATGGTGCGCAGGTGGGTCTGGGGAGGGGGCATCGGACACGTACGCGAAAAGAGAGGTGTTCGACATCTTCGGATATTTGTTTGCATTTTTTGCGTATGGAAAGCAGTCAGCCGGAAGCAGAACTCAAATCAGTGTCCCTTCCGAGTCAGCCTTCGTGGCAAGACTTGGTTGGACTCGTCACGAAACACGAAAGACGGATCGGATAAATCCGCTCGACAGTGTCGCGCGACGCCAGACGCAGGGCGTCCGGGCGGTGCGATGTCGTGCCTTTCGAGTCCGCGCGCGTTGGTGCGAGGCACACGCGGGTGCGCGCCCGCGTCCGCGCGCTCGACCGGCGCGTGCCGCTGGACGACCCGCTCGAAGACCCGAGACGGTTTCGTCTCGATCGTCGCGTCGGCGGGTCACGAGCCCCCCGAATCGTCATCCTCGCGCGATGCGCGTCTCGAGAGCGCGCGCGTGCCTCGCCGCGCGGCTCTGCAACTCCCCGCTCTCGCGCTCGGCGCGGCACTTGTCGCCTCCGTCCCCGGCGGCGCGCGCGCGGACGAGACCGCCGCGGACGATTCCATGGTGGCCGCGCTCGAGGCTCCCCCGGTGGTGGAGATCCCTCCGGAAGTCGGGCTGGCCATCGACGCGGGCGGGCCCGGCGACGCGGCGGGTCCATCGACGGCGCCGCCTTCCGAGCCCGACTCGGACCTGACTTCGGTCGTGGGCGATGTGCGTTTGACGCGATACTTCGACGAGCAGTCGGGATACTCCGTGCTGGTTCCCAACGACTGGGCGCGGGACCAGCCGATGGCGAACACGCCGGAGTTCCACCCGGTGAGCGAGTACGGAGGAAGGCGGTTCCGCGTCGAGGTCGCGCCCGTGGGCCGCGTGCCGGGCGGCGGGCAGAAGCTAAAGGCTCTGGTGGACTCCGACTCATGCGAGTCCTGCGTCGGTGCCGGGTTCGAGAGCCCGGAAAACTACGCCGCGGTCGAGGCGACCAAGTTCGCGCCCGTGAAAGGCACGCGCGCCGCCGAGGTGGCCGCCAAAGGCCCCGGGGGGGCGGTTTCCGAGATTTTGGCGTCGTCGCAGTCGGCGGACGGGCGCTACTACTACTACGAGTACCGCACGGACGGCATCTACCCTCTGCGGTTCTTCGGGGTGGCGGCCATCGGGCCGGGACAGGTGGGGGGCGCGCGGAAGCTCAGCCGGAGGGACATCGTCAAGGTGACGTGCCAGGTGCCGGAAAAAGACGCCTCCGAGGCGGATTACGAGCTTCTGCGCGCCATCGCGCGATCGTTTCGCGCCGAGACGGCGACGCCTTGAAACGTTATTACACTCTATCACTTTAATATCACACGTAGAGCCACGTAGAGCGACGTACCATCGGTAGAGCCACATAGTCTACGCGTCCGACTACCCGAACACACCCACGCGGTGCGCGTCACGCGCCTCACCGCTTGCTCCGCGGGGTTTTCACGGCGAGCTCGCTTTTCCGGTGCAGCGCGTGCAGATTCGCGATGTACGCCTCGATGCCGTCCATGGAGAAGTCCTCCCCGGAGCCGTCCTCGTTCTCCCCGGGCCCGCCCGGCGTCCCCGGGTTTGTCCCCGGCGTCCCCGGGGCCGTCCCTGGACTGGCAGCCGCGGAAGGCGCGCGCGACCCGGCGATCTCCTTCGCCCCGGGGGTCTCGACGCCGAACCCGAAATCCACCCGCCTCGCCGCCGCGTCCATCTCCAAACGCGTCTCCAAATCGGCTTCCGATAAATCGTCGCTCTCGTCGCTCTCGTCGTCGTCCACGGCGCCCTCGTCGAAGGCGTCCTCGCCGCTCGGGGAGGAAGTCCTGACTCGGGCCTGCCGGGCCAAACGCAGCGCATCTCGCGCCGTGGGCGTACGCCCGCCGGCGCCGGGGACCCACCCGTCGGTCCGAGCGGATTCCCGCGAACGCGTCGGCGAAGAAGAGCCGACGCTTTTTTCTTCGGGCGACTTGGGAGAGACTTCCCGCGACTTCCCGCGGCTCCCGCTTCCCTTGAGAAACGCCACCGCCGAGTCCAGCGCTCTCCCGCTCTTCTTGCTGTCTTTCTCTCTTCCGTCGTCGCGCCTCCCTGGACTCCCGCCTTCATCCCCGAACGAGCGCTCGCCCGAATCGAAGTCGCCGTCGCCGGATCGGGAATCGGGCGACCCGCTCTTCCCGCGCGTGTTTTTTTTGGCGCTCCGCTCGCGCGCCTCGCGGCGGCGCGTCTCCGCGCCGACCGCGCGGGTCATCTCGCCCATGGTCCTGTGCTGCGCGAGCAGACGCTTTTCGAGCGACGCGGCGTACGCGTCCTTCTCCCTCGCGGACGCCTCCAGCGCGTCCACGCGCTCCACCAGCCACCGCAGCCGCCGCGCGGCGCCCGCGAGCTGCGCCTGCGCCGTCCGCGCCTTGGCGCCCGAGTCGCGGCGCGCGGCGGCGAGCTCGGCGGCGGTGAGCACTTTCTGCTCTCGCAACTCGGTCACCAACGACTGGGTCTTCGCCAGGCTCTTGCGCAGCGCAGAGTTCTCCTCGTGCAGCTTCCGTCTTTCCTGCACCAGGGAGCCGGGGACGGATTTCGCGACGCCGAAGGATGCCGTGTTTGATTCGCGAAATCCGTCGGCGCTCGCGGTGGCGCGGATGGCGACGAGCGGCGCGCGCGTTTTGTCGGACGCCTCCGCCGGGAACGCGGGCGGCGGTTTCGAGCGCGCCAGCACGTCCGCGGTGAGCAGCTCGTTGAGTTTCTTCTCCCACTGTCCGTCCGGTAACGCGGACCGCGTCTCCTCCGCGCGCGCTAAAGACTTTTGGTTGGCCAAGTACAGCCGCCGCGCGCTTTTGAGACGCTCCGAGAGCGTCTCCGCCAACGATTCGGCTTCGTCCCCGCGGTCGCGCAGCGCGACGAGCTCCGACGAAAGAAGAACGTTATCCTTCGCGAGCGCCTCAGACGCGACGGCGAGCTCGCGGAGCATTCTTCTTTGGCGCTCACACTGCTCCTCCAGCCGAGCCGCCCTCGCCGCGCCCTCGCCCACAGCCTGCGCGCGCAAACGGTCGAGCTCGCGGCTCTGCAACGCGAAATGGCCCTCGGCGTCGGCGTTGCGTCTGCGCGCCGTCTCCACGGATGCGCGGAACGTCTCGTTCTCCTCGGTCAGAGCCTCCGCGCGCGCGCGCCATTTCTCCACCTCGAACCGGAGCGCGCTCTCGCGCTTCGCGAAGTCGCGCGTGAGCTCGCGGTCGAACCCGCGCGCGACAGACAGGCCGCCGGGCGTCCCCGGGGAGGCCATCCCCGGGGACCCCGGCGCGCCGCGCCGCGCCGCGCCGCCGCCGCGGCGCGCCGCGGGCGGCGGCGTGGTCGGTTTCGGGGGGGTGGAGGTTGTCCCGCGCGCGGTCGTCGCCGAGGACGCGCGCGGCGGGCGACGCGGCTTCGGAGGCGTGGCGTCTTCGGGCTTGGAGCCCTCGGGAGGCGAGCCCGAGCTCGCGGTGGTCGTCATCTTCGCGACGGGCGTCTGCGTCTCCGCGGCTCTCGACTCTGGGACGACGCGATCGAAGTCGTGGTCGTCCAGGTCCAGGTCGGCCCGTCCCCGCTGCGCGGGGGTCTGGAACGTCGCTCTGCGCGGGACGGACGTGCCAAGCGCGAGCGGTCGGGGAAGGTCAGTCGCGTGTCTCGCTCGACGCGGCGTCGGGCCGACGCGCCGGTCGCGCGGTCGCGCGGGAGAGAGAAACGGACGGGCGCGATGTGGCGGACGCGGGTGCGCGGGGACGTCGTCGTCGCGCGCACCTCAGGCTCGGGGCCACCTTGAGGAGCGCGGCGCGCTCGGCGGCATCCAGGCTCTGAAAAAACGATTTGCGCGAGGGCTGGAAACCCCCGGAGGAGGCGGAGTGCGGGCGCTTAGCGCGCTCGGCGCTCCCGTGGACGTCGCCCTGCAGGCGTCGAGCGCTCGAGCCGAATGGGGCTGGCATTTCTCGTGATGCCGCAACCCGACGCGCGGTTCAGCTCGCAGCGGAGTGCCACGTCGACAGTCCAGCAACGGCTCACCGCTCGACCGGTTCTCGCGTCGCCCGATCGAGTCTCGGCGCCCGACGAGTGTGTCGCGCGGGACGGAGCGCCGCAGGCGACGTTCGCGGATGCTCGTTTTTTCGGTTCGTTCGGAAAACGTTCACGGTCTATTCTTGAGTCAACGTCGCCGATCATCGAAAAAATTCAAAAAAAGCTGACAACGAAAAAGCCACGACCAGCCCGTCTCTCGGTTTCCCGCACGCACCACGGTCCGCCCAGGCAGTCCGCGCGCGCACAACGCGCGAACGGCACGGTCTGCCTCGAGCACAGCGTGCACGCGATGGACGCGATGGACGACGACGGCGGTCTCGCCGTCGTCCGCCCCACGCGCTGGAAGACGCGCGACGACCATCCGGTCAAGGAAAACGCGGACCCTTCGGGGGCGACCGGCGGCAAGCTTTCCCTCGGATCTCGCGACGACGACGCGGACGACGACGACGTGAACATGGACGACGTGAGCCGCGAGTGGGACGAGCGTGTCGTGCGCGAAGACGACGCCGCGTTTGACCAGCTCCTCGACCTGGCCGAGGGCGCGATGCACTCCGTACGCCTCAAGGCGAGCCCCGCGAAGGCCGACGACCGGCGGGATGATGACGACGACGACGACGACGAAGGATCCGAGTACGACGACGACGACGACGACGACGGCTCCGAGTACGACGAGTACGACGTGGACGACGACCGCACCGCGGATATGCAGCACGACGCCAGCGTCGCGACGCAGGAGAACTCGGACGTCTCCGAGTCCTCTTCGTTCGACTTTCACGTGGACGAGCCGGACGAGGATGAGCCCGGCGACCCTTTAACGACGACGGCGCGTCCGACGGCTTCGCCCGCGCGGCGTCGCGCGCCGCCGCGACGCGAGACGCGCGCGACGTACGGGCATTTAGCCTCCGGCCAGACGCGCGTCAGCGCGTCCCGGACGGACCCCTCCGCTGCTGACGCCAAGGCGTGGCTCAGCGAGTTCGCGGCTTTGAACGCGAAGCAACGCGCCGCGGAGACGGCGCTGGTCGGAACGCTCGGCGCCGACAAAATCGCCGACGAGTTCGCGGCGGAGCGCGAGACGCTTCGCCGCGACTTGTTCGCTCGGCTCGAGCGCGTGCGCGGGGGCGTGCGCGCGCTCGCGGGGCACGTCGCGGACGTCCGCGGCGGCGAGGCGTACGTGCTCGAGCTCGGGCGCCTGATGGACGGCGCGGAGCGGGACGTCGTCGCGCTCAAGGAGGCGCAGAAGGCGGCGTACGACCGGCTGGCGCGCGAAGAAAGAGACCTCGCCAGGCACTGCGACGACTTCGCGTCGCGTCTGGAGACGTGGGACGCGGACACCTCGGACCCGGTGTGGGCGGGCGTTTTGCGGGACGGCAGCGGCAAGTTTGGAACGAACAAAGGCGGGAGAGGGAGGCGCGTCTACGGCGCGCCCACGCCGGACAAGGCGGAGCCGTGGAGCCGCGGCGCGAGCGCGTCGAGAAGAAAAGCGGGAGCTTTGGAACCCGCGTCGGGTTCCGTTCGACCGGCGTCGGCGAGGACGGCGAAGACGTCTACGTCTTCGTCCGCGGACGTTTCGAAGAAGCCCAAGGGGTCCCTCGGCCCCGGCCCGTGGGCGCGAGCGGCGAGTGCGCGCGGTCCAACGTCCTCCTCTCGCGCTGAATCCCTGTCGCCCGGCGGGAGCGCGAGCGGCAAGTCCTCCTCCGCGCAGAAGGCGGCGGCGGCGGCGGCGCGGCGCGAGCCCCCTCCCAAGGCGGTGGCGGAGTACGACGCGTTTCTCGAGGAGTACGGCGCGACGGGCGGGTGGGCGGATGTGGACCACGCGCGGTGGCGCCGGTGCCTGGCGCGCTGCAACATGCACTACGCGGCGGCGACGGCGATGGCGGCGGACGACCTGGCGCCCTTCGGCATCGAGCGCGCCGAGGTGGTGCGCCACGCGCGCTGGGACGCCGAGCGCGAACACCTCTTCGGGAAGAAGAAGGAGGCTGTGCGCGCCTGGCGCGCGGCGCAGACGGCGGCGGCGAAGGCGACGCGCGACGCGCTGGACGCCGAGATTGCGCGCGTCGAGGAGGAGCAGCGGGCGAAGGCTGCGGCGAAGGCTGCAGCGGCTCGCGAGCGCGAGAAGGCGGCGCTGCGCGAGTGGAAGCTCGAGAAGCAGGAGCGGGACGAGGCGCAGCGGCGGGCGCAGCGCGAGGCGACGGCGGCGTCGGCGGCGTCGGAGGCGGAGCGTCGGAGACGGTTGAGGATCGAACGCGCCGAGCGCGACAAGCGCAACGCGCAACGCGCGCTCGAGCGCGAGGAGCTCCGCGAGGCGGCTCGCGTCGCCGCCGAGGCTGCGGCGGAGGCGCTCATCCCCTCGGCGCCCAAGATGAGCGCCGCCGAGGCGCGCGCCGAGCGCGACCGGCTCGCGGCGCGCGCGCTGGAGGGTGCGACGCGCAAACGCGAGGCTGCGACGGCGAAGAAACGCGAGCTCGAGGAGCGCGCTTTGCGCCAGAAGACGCTCGCCGCCAAGGCGCGCGAGAAGCAACGCATCGCCGAGGGCAAAACGCTGGCGTCCCTGGAGGATCCCGGTCGGCTGACTCGCGCGACGGCGTCGCACGCGCTGCGCGTGGCGTCCGAGCGCGACGCGGGGGGGCTCTTCTCAGCTGCGCCGGCGGTGCAGTACCTGTCGCACAAAGCCACGCCCTCGTGGAGAGCCACGCGGTGAAAAAAACGTAACGTGTTATGAAGAAAAGCGACCGCGTCTCGGAGAGTCGCCGTCAAGAGCTCGTTCGTTCCCTTCAACGCGCGTCCGAGCGTAAAAAGCGAAAAACGCGTCTCGTCTCGTCCCTCCTCGGCTCGGCGTCACTCCTCGCGCGCGCGTCTTACCTCGCCGGCGGCGCGGTCGGCCATTTCGGCGAAGTCCAAGGGCGACTCAGAGACCCCCCGGAACTCGAACGCCGCGGACGTGCGGCGGCGTCGTTTCTCGTCGCCGCGGAGACCTCCGCGTTCCCCGTTGTCCATAGGGTCCCTCTCGCGGGATCCCGACCCCGATCCCGATCCAGACGACGCGCTCGTCCGCGTTCGCGTCGGCGCGGCCGCCGCTCTTTCGGGGAAGAGGACTTCCAGCCGTTCGTCCGGCGCGCCGCCGGCGACGGAGATCAACGCGACGTTCTTAAAAGCGCCGGCGCGGTGGACGTCGTACGCGAAAACGCGCAGGTCCGCCTCTGCGGGTTCTTTGACCTCCGCGTCCGCGCCGCCCCCGAACATGCGCACGAGGAAGGGAAGGCCTTCTTC